>RRYU01003686.1_pt1 | contig 34571 bp, 25 predicted proteins | sample 2162651 | NCBI WGS metagenome assembly RRYU01 (sample SAMN10267283, study PRJNA491782) | microbial mat metagenome | isolation source: biomat in the production well | place: Japan: Minami-Kanto gas field, natural gas well KTG3 | collected 2017-06 | reverse complement strand
CCCCCCCTTCAGCGCATGGCGATTCATCAGCACCTTCCCTGCCAACGGCAACGGTTCGGTGCAGGATTGGGCTTCGGAGTACATGCGCATCGTGGACGGCAGCGACGGCCAGGCGCCGCACATAACCATCGACGGTTCGGACATTCACGACTTCCGCGTGACGATCATGGGTGTGGATGCGGCCCTTTCCACCGTCGTGGTGGAGTTGGAATTGGATGAGAGTGAATCGGTGTCCTACACCTTCATGGAAGGCGCCGCACACGATGAGGTAGTGGTTTCCGTGGCCAGCACCACCCTCACGGGTACCGGTAGTTATACCTATGCCGTGGAGTCGGTGCCCACCGATGGCCCCGAACTGCCCAGTAGCGCTCAGCTCTTTTCGGCCTACCCCAACCCCTTCAATCCCGCTACCCAGTTCAGCGTGAAGTTGAATCGTGGCGGCGAAGTGGGCATCGAGATCTTCGATCTGAATGGTCGACGCGTAGACAGTATTGCCAAAACACCCATGGACGCCGGTGATCATCGCATCGACTGGAAGCCGGAGAATCTGCCTTCGGGCGTCTACATGGCTCGTCTTTCCAGAGACGGCAAACTGCTAAGCAGTCAAAAACTCGTGTTGGCGAAGTAAGGGAGAAGGTTAGGGCTTGAGCCCATCCTCAAAGCGATTACGAATCTGAATCAAGGGGAAGGGCCTGAGCTCTTCCCCTTTTTTGGAAAAAGCACCGATTCATCCGGGATCTTCCAGGCAGAACCTGCCACTCATACATGCTATCTCTAATATTTCCTTCCCCCTCCCTATGGCTTCCAATAAGGCTTCCGAGCTTCCACTGAGGGCTCCTGGGAGCTTCTTCCCAGATCCTTGCCACTTTCATGCGTTTGGAAGGTGAACACCGATAAGCACTTGGGATAATGTAAGATATGAAGTTCTTAAAAATGGAATTCATCTAGATCATGGCCTCCTTATTGATTGCCTCGGCGAGGAAGAAATGGGAGTCGCCAATGATTTCATTAATGCGAAACTATACCTTGTTGGCGAAATCCGAGATTTGGTAAGCTTACTTACTCTTGCAGAGTCCAGACGCTTCTATCGACAGCTTTCCCTGCCTATACTCTGCATGCCGACAGGGATTGAACCCCACGGCAAAGCCTCCGGGAGACCTGCCCCGGGAAAAGGAGACATAATGAGACACTTGATGAAAATGACCGTGTTGGTGGCGGGGTTCCTCATGCTGATGCCTGCTATTGGCTCCGCCCAGCCGGCCGCAGTTTTCCTTGAACTCGATGAACTGCTCCGCGAGGGAATTCCGGGCAATTGCTCGACTTGGCACGAGCTATTCCCCGCCCACTGCACCCCTCACCATCAGACAGAGTACGAAGATAACGGCGATGGCATTCTCAGCGCCTGCGACTACATCTATCTCGATGGCGAGCGCTATCACGTTGAATGGGTAGGACCTACCTACTACCTCGATTGCGACATTATCAGCGAGCCCATGGGCGACTCCAACCCCAACGATCCGATTTGCGAAGAGTGGATCGAAGTCTGGCCGAACCATGGCATGGTCCGTCACGTCATCGGTTGGGAAGACAATGGTGACGGAGTCGTATCCCCTTGTGACATCATCTACTTCTCCGATGGCCTGATCTGCCACATTGCGGACATCGGAACCAATATCCGCGTGAATCCCGATGGCTCAGCCGCCGGCGAAAGCACCTGGAGCAAGATCAAGGGTATGTTCAGCGACCTGTTCTAATCACCGCTACGCAACGGTGTGGCCCGGTGGATATCCACCGGGCCTTTTTGCATGGGTCAAATCCGGTGATTGCTGGCCTGATGCATGCTATAATCCGCTAAACCATCCCCGAAAGGATCGAGCATGCGAAGGATTCTATCCGTCCTGATGCTGGCTGGCCTTGCCACCTTGGGCTTCGTCCTCGTGAAGCCCGAAGCCCCCAAGCCCGCCGGGCAGTTTCCTCTACCCACTGAGCACCGCCTGGACTCCGACGCGGAGAAAAACAACCGCGCGGGCCGCAAGCAATACATCGCCGATATGCACCGAGCGGCGCCGGGTGTTGACTGGAAGGCCATCGAGCGCGAAAACGGATTGGCCTTACAGGCTCACCGGACAAACTATCGCGAAACCGATAAGTGGAATGAAATCGGCAGCCGCAATCAATCGGGACGCATGCACTGCGCAGCCATTTCCGTGGCAGGCGACAGTCTTTACGCGGGCTCGGATCGGGGCGGACTTTGGAAGGCCGATCTATGGGGCAATGGTTGGCGTCCCCTTTCCGATGACATCTGGGGCGGCGTTCACTACGGCGTGGTTGCCGCGGGTGTGAATCCGGAAGTTGTCACGATTCAATCGGCCAGTGAGGTCATGCTCTACACCGAAGACATGGGTGACACCTGGCAGGCGCCCACCGGTTTCGAAGGCAACGTTACCACCTGCAAGCGCATCGTGCGCGATGTGGCCACCACGGATCGAGTCTACGCACTCGTGGCCATCCAGGGCGGCGGCACGCAGCTTTACCGCAGCGATGACGCCGGCCGCAGCTATACGAAGATCTATCACCTCAGCGCCAATGTGGGCGACTTCTGGGTGGATCGTAGGGACGGCAATGATCTCTACCTGATGATATACAAGACCCTCTATCGCAGTCTCGATCAGGGCGCCAATTGGGTGGAGATCGGCACACTGGACAATCCGCTCTATCCGGGCAAAGTCATATTGGCCGGCAGCGAAGCCGGTGCCCCCACATTCTACGTGGCCATTCAATTCGCGGGCGACTGGCAGCTGTGGCGATCCATCGATGGCGGCGTGAACTGGGAGTATCGTTACGATATCGACGATTTCTGGGAAACCATGAACTGCTCCATCACACAGCAAAGCACGGTTGTTTTCGCGGGCGTGGAAGCATGGCGATCCAACAATGGCGGCAGCAGCTTCTCAAAGGTGAATGGCTGGGGCGAGTACTACAGCGATCCACTGAACAAACTCCATGCGGATAATCCTGGCCTGGACGTGATTTGGTTTGATGGTGGCGAACACTGGTTCCCGGGAACCGATGGCGGTCTCTATCGAAGTGACGATATAATGGCTTCGGTATTGAATCTGTCATTGGAAGGACTCGGTGTTAGTCAGTACTACACCACGCACACCAGTAACCAGGATCCTTATCGAATTGCTGCAGGATCACAGGATCAGGGTTATCAGCGTGGCGACGGACTGGGCCGCGGACCGCAGATGGACTTCGACCAGCTCATCAGCGGCGACTACGCCCACCTCACAAGTGGCGATGGCAGCCATACCATCGTATTCTCGGTCTATCCCGGTTTCGTGCTCGTGCACCACGGGGAATTCGGTCCCTCACTCCACTACCTCGACTTCCCACCAGGCGAGAACTATCTCTGGTTACCTTTCATCGTGGCCGATCCGGACAACCTTCAAGACTTCTTCTTCTGCGGCACACACATCTACCGTTGCCACTGGAGCGGAGGCGACACCGAAACCTACACCTTGGTCTCCAACCAAAATTTCGCGGTGGACGGCGCCAGCTATGTGACGGCTCTTTCCATTGCGCCGAGTGATCACAGTCGATGGATCGCCACAACCAACAATGGACTTCTCTGGTATTCATCGGATTCGGGCGCGACCTGGACTCAGTCTTCAGACACGGGTCCTTCTTCGCACTATTTCTACGGCACGGGCGTCGAACACTCTGATACCAATCCCTTGGAAGCCTGGATCAGCGGAAGTGGATACAGCGGCCCCGCCGTGTATCGCACTTTGGACGGTGGCATCAGCTGGACCGCCATGAGCGACGGCCTCCCTTCCACCCTGGCTTTCGAAATCGTCTTTGAAAGCCCGGGCAGTGATGTGCTCTACACTGCCACCGAGAACGGTCCCTACCGCTTCGAACCCAGCGCCGGGCTCTGGCAGTACATCGGCGGTACGGAAGCGCCTCTGACCACTTACTGGTGCGTGGAGTCCGTGCCTTCAATCGGCGTGATTCGATTCGGTACCTATGGCCGCGGAATCTGGGACTACGACACTTCCGGATCCACCGGCCTGCCCGAGGACGAAGCGCCTCTGATGGCCGAAAGGCTGTCGAGCTTTCCCAATCCCTTCAATCCTCAGACCACACTCAGCTTCGCCATGGAGGAAACGGGGCCTGTTCGCCTGAGCATCTTCGATCCCGACGGCCGCCGTGTGCGCCTGCTCTTGGATGGAAGAAGGCTGGCCGGAGAGCAGCAGGTCACCTGGAATGGCTTGGATGATCAGGGCCACTCCTGCGGCAGCGGCGTGTATCTGGCTCTACTCGAGGTAGATGGCAAGCGCGTCAGCAGTCAGCTCACCCTCCTGCGATAATAACCATGCAGAACAGCCCGCCTCCTTCGGGGGCGGGCTTTTTTTGTGGCTGCAAAATTCTAGAATAGGCGTTTGATATCCGACCAGCTGGACTGGCGTGTGGCCACGCCCTCGAAATCGGCCTTCACCTGCAAGACGGCCTTGCGACCATAGGGTGTGTCCAGATCCCAAGCGCCCCAGAACCATGCCCAGGTATTCACGCCACCGGCTTCCACCTGTCCGCCAAGATCGGTGACCTGAAAGCCGAAGCCGTACCAGGCGCCTTCGCCAACCACGATGTCCTCGCCACTCACATCCACATATGAGTAAACCTGCGGCGGCGTTTCACCGTCGTCCACCTCGGGAATATAGGAACCGTGGAAGTCTGCGGACTCAGGACCGGCAACTGGCGGCGCGGCTTCCGGGAGATTCGTCCACACCACCCAACCCCATTCATCGCTGGCGGGCCCAGTACATGGGAAACCCAGTTCCGTAAGCCGAAGGGCGTGTCCGCTATCGTTGTAAAGGACGGTTACAAACCACTGCCCCCAACCTTCACCCGAACCGGCCATGCTGGGTTCGCAGTCGATATAGCCGGTGGTGTTGAATTCAAAATCGCCGCGCTCGGACGAATGAGAGCCGCCATCGCCGGGAATCGTGGGAATACGGCTTTCACCGTTTTTACCAACCACATCGGCCGTGGCCAGAACGACGAAGAACATCAAGATAGCAAGAGGAACTCTCATACATTCTGTATCGGCGGGAATCGGCGAAGCTTGACCCCGACCTTCAGGACATCGATACTGCGGCCCACTGGAGGAGAAATGGAATACCGTCCCCCGCCCTACAGCACCGACCCCGAAGTCTTGGCTGGCGAGATAGAAGTCTCGGTCTACCGCGCCTCGGGACCGGGAGGCCAGCATCGCAACAAGACCGAAAGTGCGGTGCGAATTCGACATCTGCCTAGCGGTGTGATCGTGGTGGCGACGGAACATCGATCCCAGATTCGAAATCGCCAGTTGGCCATGGAACGTCTGATCGAGCGACTGGGGCGTTTGAATCACAAACCCAAACGCCGGAAGGCCACTCGTCCGACGACGGCTTCAGTGGAAAATCGACTACGAAAAAAGAAGCTACAGAGCCTTCGCAAGAAGTTGCGGGGTCGCGCCCGAGGTGAAGAGTAACCATAATCGCATAAACCTGATATTTCAGCCTTTTATACTAGTAAACAACGTTGTTCTAGGTTAAAATAGCACCCTACAGTCAGCTACAGGAAAGGAGCCCCTGTGCATCTCTCTACTCCTCATCGCATGCCCCTCACCATCCTCATGATGATTTTCGCAGCGAGCGCCTTCGCTTATCCCTCACTGTTTGAATCTCGCTGCATCAGTTGCCATAGCGACGACAGCCCAACTTGCAATGGCTGTCACGAGCACCATGGAAATCTCGTAGCAAGCGCCGACCAGGATAGTTACCTACCCGGCGAAGCCGTGGGAATCATTCTCAACGGAGGAAATCAGTCCGGTTGGATACGTGCGCGTCTCTACGATGAAAGCGATATTCTCATCGATCTGAAGACTGGCCCCACGGGCACCGGCGACGATGGCGGCGGCGGCGACGTAGTCTTCCCCGTCGGCCTTAGCGGCTTCGCGCCCAGCGAACCCGGCACCTACATTTGGGAAGCGGCCTGGTACGGAAGCAATAACAGTGGAACGGGTCACCTGGAATCTCGCAGAAACGTGGTCATTACCGTGGAAAGCGATGGAACAGGAATTGCCGGTGGTGACGTCGAAGCCACAAACTGGGAAGCCCTCAAGGCCCTCTACTAAAAATTGATATAGCAGTACGCATGCAAAGAGCCCGGACCTTTGGCCCGGGCTCTTTTCAATTCTTAAAGGTCTCAGCTTAGAGCTGGATGTACTTCTGTTCGCCCCAGAGACTCGCGCGTTTGATCCACTGCATCGGCAAGAACTGCTCCACAGGCTGATCTTCGCCCTTCTTCTTATACTGGAAGGTAACCTGGATGTGGGTCTCGCTGACAACGGTCAGGGTGGCGGAGTAGGACTCGAAAGTGATGCCATCCTTGATATTCGAAACAGTGTAGCTCTGAGGATTGATGATTGTCACCTCATTGCCTTCCCATTGCTTGAGCACTTCGTAGAAACTTCCTGCAGCCATGGCTCTTCTCCTTTCCCTGACCTGAATTCTCTTGTGAATCTGCCGCTTGCAGGATAGGCAATCTACCTCCGGCTGTAAAGACGGCCCTTCCTCCTCGCTTTAGCTCTTGCTATTTACTGAGAATCCATTATCAATATGGGCTCCTGGGAGGCAGGGAATGAGCGTCAGGTCAACCACACAGCAGATGGCTATCCGCCGGGTTCTGGAATCGGCCGGTCGCCCCCTTTGCCCGAACGAAATACTCGAAGGCGCGCGCCGTGAAGTGCCGAGTCTCGGACAGGCCACCGTTTATCGTGGCATCCAGCGCCTTCTGGCTCGGGAAGACATTCGTCGTGTAAAGGTGCCCGGCCTCATCGACCGATACGAATGGGGTGCGGAGCATCACCACCACCACTTCTTCTGTCGATCCTGCGAAAAGCTGTTCGAACTCAATGCCTGTCCAGGTGGTCTCGAAAACTTGGCGCCCAAAGGATTTCAAGCCGAGGACCACGATCTCTTGATCAAGGGGCTCTGCCCCGAATGCCGGGAGCTTGGCTCATGAAGCGAATCCTAGTAATGGCAATTCTCTCACTCTTCATTTGGATGCCTAGCCAAGCTTTCAGCGCAGAGAGTAGCGAAGGGCGCCTTTTCGCCAGCATTCTTCCCCAGAAGTTTGTCCTGGATCGTCTCGCATCTCCCGAGTTCGAGGTGGAGGCACTGGTCGGTCCCGGTCAGAGCCCGGCTACTTATGATCCCAGTCCGCGGCAAATGTCACGTCTGGCCGAGGCCCGTGCCCTATTCCCTATGGGCGTGCCTTTCGAACAGGCCTGGTTACCCAAGATTCGCGAGAGCATGCCCGAGCTCACAATCCTGGACGTGTCTGCGCCCGAGGGATTGGTGCATGTGCATCACGATCATGATCACGATCATGGCGATGAATTGGATCCACATTTTTGGACCTCGCCCCGTGAAACTGCCGACATGGTAGACCGCATCGCAAGCGCGCTATGCGCACTGTTGCCCGAGAAGTCCGAACTGTTCAAAAAACGAGCCGAGCTGCTTCTGCAAGAACTCGATGAATTAGATGAAGAGCTCATCAAGCTTTTTGAAAAGAGCGTGGGACAACGCTTCATGGTCTTCCATCCGGCCTGGGGACATTTCGCAAAGCAATACGGACTGGAGCAGATCAGCATCGAGCGCGAGGGCAAAGAGCCCGGTGCGCGAGGCCTGGCGAAGAGTATCGACCGGGTGAAGGACCTGAAGATTGAAGTTATCTTCGTGCAAGCCCAGTTCAGTCGCGATTCCGCGGAGGCGGTGGCGCGCGCTACGGGAGCCCGCCTGGAGGTGCTCGATCCCCTGGCTGAAAATTACCTGGAAAATCTAAGGCTCTGCGCCAGGTCCATCGCGGAGGCTTTGAAATGAAGCCCCTTGAAATAGCGGATCTCAGTTTTTCCTATGGCGGCCCGCCGGTCCTGGAAGAGGTAAGCCTGGAAGTGGGTGAAGGCGAGTTTATCGGCGTCGTGGGCCCCAATGGCGGAGGAAAAAGCACCCTACTCAAGCTGGTCCTGGGCCTGCTATCTCCCGATTCTGGAAGCTTGAAGGTCTTCGGCGAGAATCCCAAAAAGAGTCGGCGACGCATCGGTTATGTGCCGCAATTCAGCGAGTTCCGGCGCGACTTCCCCATTTCGGTTCGCGATGTGGTGCTCATGGGTCGCCTGTCCGGACGCATGCGACCCGGCCCCTATTCGGCCGCCGACAGGCGCGCGGCCGTGACGGCCATGAAGGGCTCGCGGGTGCTCGATCTGAAAGATCGCCGACTTGCCGAGCTTTCCGGCGGGCAGTTGCAAAGGGTGCTCATCGCCCGGGCCCTGGCCACCAATCCGGACATGCTGCTTCTGGATGAACCCACCGCCAGCATCGACTCGAGCATCGAAGAGAGCATCTTCGAATTGCTTCGCAACCTGAACAAGCGCATGACCATCATGCTGGTCTCCCACGACGTGGGATTCATTTCGCGTTATGTAACCCGCGTGGCTTGTCTCAATCGCGGGCTTGTCTGCCACAGCACTTCGGAATTGAGCGCCAAGGGGCTCGAGGATATCTACGGAAGTCCCGTGCAGCTGATCGACCATCACATTCACCTGCCCACGGAGGCGCCCGAATGATCGAATTCTTGCGGGCCCTGGGCAGCCAGACATTTCTGCAATACGCCTTCGCGGCCGGGCTCCTTGCCAGCCTGGGCTGCGGAGTCATGGGCACCTTCGTGGTGGTCAGACGCATCGCATTTTTGGCCGGAGGAATTGCCCACGCCGTGCTCGGAGGCATGGGTCTGGCCCTTTACCTGGGATACTCTCCTCTCGGCGGTGCACTCGTGGCCGCCGTGGCGGCGGCGCTCATCATCGGAATCGTGAGTCTGCGCGCCCGCGAACACGAGGACACGCTCATCGGCGCTATCTGGGCGGTGGGAATGGCCCTGGGTGTGGTTTTCATTTCGCGAACGCCGGGTTACAACAGCGAACTCATGAGTTACCTCTTTGGCAACATCCTTATGGTTACCAGCGGCGATCTTCTGCTCATGGCAGTGCTGGATCTTTTTCTGATCATCATCGTGGGGCTTTTCTTTCGTCAACTTCAGGCCGTTACCTTCGATGAGGAATTCTCCCGCCTGCGCGGCCTTCCCGCCGACCTTCTCTATCTCTCCCTGCTGGTGCTCGCAGCCCTCACGGTTGTTTTACTCATTCGTGTGGTGGGACTCATTCTGGTCATCGCCCTGCTCACTCTGCCAGCGGCCGTGGCCGGGCAGTGGACCGGCTCCCTGGGGCGCATGATGGGCTTGGCGTCCATCCTGGGAGCAATCTTCACCACCGGTGGCCTGGCCCTTTCCTATGGCCCCGATCTACCGGCGGGTGCGACGATCATCTTGCTGGCGGGATCGGTGTTCATCGTTTCCACGATTTTCAAAAGCCGGCGGATACGCGGGCGACAATCATAGACACAAAAAACCCGACCCGCTTTCGCGGGCCGGGTATGAAACGCTTGCCAAAGTCTAGTGCAGAATCGTGAGGCTGCTGCTCTCCACGTAGGCACCGGCCTGGAGACGATAGAAGTAGACGCCGGAGCTGACAGATTCGCCCCGCTCGTTCTTCCCGTTCCAGCTCACCTGATGCTCACCCGCAGGGAAACTGCCTTCGGCCAGTTTGCGCACGAGACGTCCGGAGATGTCATACACGCGCAGCTGGGCCGAGCTATCCTTGTCCAGACTGAAACGGATGGTGGTCACTCCGTCTGCAGGGCTGAAGGGATTCGGCTGATTCTGATACAGACGCGCGGAGGGACCGAAGGGTCCGCCGGGCGCGCCGGTGGCGTCGGCATTGAAGGTCTCGATGGTGAAGTCATCGATGGCCGCTTCAACAAGACCGCCGCCGCCTTCATCACAGGCCACGAAACGGAAGACAACCTGGTCGGTCAGATCGATGAGGCCGTTCAGGTCGCCCACCACGCGAGTCCAGGAGTTTTCCATACCGGGCACACGTTCCACGGCCGCCCAAGTGCTGCCGCCGTCGTCGGACACGTCCACCGCGAACTCATCGTCGACAGTGGATCCACTCTGGCCGAACCAGCGCCAGTAGGTGACGAAGGCCATGTCAACGCCACTCAGATCGAAGGTCGGGCTGAGCAGAGTGGTGCAGCCGCCGTCGACATCGTAGTCGCCAGCGCTAGAGCCCGCATTACCATCGGTGACGAAGCACATCACGCCGGGAGCGGGCGTATGGTCGTCGCCCGGCTGAATGGTCTCGCCGTTGTAGTCCGTGGGCTGCGGATCCATGCGATTCCAGACACCCGTCGTGGCGGCGTCACCCGCAACACCCATCTGCCAACCAGTGTCGGCGGATTCGGCATCGTAGGCATAAGTTTCGTCGGTCACGTAGAAGGTGTAGTAGAAACCGGGAGCACCCGTGGGACTCACACTGCTGAGGCCACCACCGTCCTCGGCCCAGATGTAGTAATCAATCTGAGAGTTGGCCAGCTGACCGGGAATGGTCGCGCTGTAGTCGCCGAACATTCCGGTCATCGCCATGCCGACCCATGCCGTGTTGTTAACGCGGTAGTACAGGTTAGCGTTGGCCACGGTACTGAAATCGTTGATCTCCGCATAGATGGTATAGGGTCCCACCGTGTCGGAGGTCGCGCCGGGCTGGCTCACGTTTTCGATTATCGGACCGGCGATATCGGTGAGCTGGAAATCTTCCACGCTGACCTCATCGGAAAGAACCTCGACCAGTCTTTCCTGAGCTGCGAAACCGGGAGCCGAGCAGCGAATCGTGTAAAGGTCGGCCGCAGCGGAACCGGCATAGGAGCCGTCCGCAATGGTGTTCCAGTTGTATCCGCTCTCAAGAAGCTCAACATAAGCTCCACCTATGGGAGCATTGCCCCAACTGGCGTTGGTCACGGTTCCCTGAACGGTACCGAAGCCCACGGTGGATGCGATCACGGCGGCATAAGCGTCAACGAAGCCATGGCCGTAAACGTTGTCTTCACCAACAGCACCTTCGTCGATGCTGGTTTCCATGAGAATCTGCTTGATGGTGTCCACGTCAAGATTCGGATTCGCTTCGCGGATGAGCGCGACGATTCCAGCGACGTGGGGACCGGACATGGAGGTTCCGCTCCAGCCGCCGGCGTATCCACCATTGTTAGTGCTGGAATAAACATCCACACCAGGGCCGACCACTTCAGGCTTGATCTTCAGGTCGGGATCCACATCACAACCTGTGGGACCACGGCTTGAGAATACCGCGATGGGGTAAGGCCAGCCGTAGTTGGTCGCATCCACCGCGCCCACGGAAAGGGCGTTGAACTCGGTGGTGGCGCGATCAGCCGGGGAGCCGATGGTCGTAGAGCCGGAGCCCTCGTTACCCGCCGACCAGACGGACACACAACCTGCGGCTTCACAGTTGTCGATGACCACCCACCAGCGGTCGTCGCAATCGGTGTAGTCGCCGCCGAAGCCCTCGTTGATGCGCCAGGAATTCTGCACAACATCGGGGACGTCGTCGTTGGTGAAGGGATCGTTATCGGGATCGGCAAGCCATTCGTAGGTGTCGATGATATCGTTGTCGAAACCACTGCCGACGCCCTGGTTGATAGCGTTACAGGCAATCCACTCGGCTTCCCAAGCAACGCCGACCGTGTCATCGAAGGCTACACCGGTCATCGTGCCCGTCGTGTGCGTGCCATGACCATGGGTGTCGGTCGGATAGGAACTAGTTCCCAAGTTGTCCAGCCAGCATTCGGAGGCGGGATGATTGTTGCCGCGCCAGCGATCGGTAAGAGCGGGATGGCTGCCCATGACGCCGGTATCGCAGCTGGCGATGAGGCGACCCGCACCCGTGTAACCAAGCTGGTACCAGACATCATCGGCGTTGATCGCACGCAGGCCGGGCGTCACACCGATGCCGCGAGTGCCCACCTCGGTGGGGACCGGAGACATTTCGTAAGGCTCCACGGGCGTGACGAGTTCAACGGTAAAGTTGGGCTCGACAATGTCCACGTCCATACGATCGGCAATACGAAGAACTTCTTCCTTCGTAGCCATGACTACGAGCATGTTACTGATCCAGTAGCTCTTGTATCCGGCCACGTCGCCGGTGATCATGGCGTTGTCGAGATGAAGCTTCAGGGCATCCTGGCTGCCCGTGACGGATTTAAGAGCCAGCACCACATCACGGTGGCGCTGCTGCAGTGTGGCCCGCTGAACCTTCAGCTCCTGATTGAGCGAAGCGATGGGCGCCTGATCCTGCATGTGAACGATCACTGAAAGCTGCTCGCCGGACGGCGTGTCCGCCAGAACGGCCTCAAGTTTTGGATGGATGGTGCCGGCACTGACCGAAACAGCGGTCAGGATGAGGGCCAACATCATTAGACGATTTGCGAGTCGCAAGATGGTCTCCTTTCCCCCGGTGAATATCGAGGGCACAGGTCTAGCTGCGTATCAGTGCAATTGGGTGAATTGCCCGAGTCTGAGTAGCAGATGTCTTGTGCCTTGGAATGGCTGCTCAATTATAGCACATGAGTTGGGAATTCTAGAACGCTAAGTGAAAGTGAGTCTAAGACATTCAATTTGTGGAGTATCCGGACCTGGGCATCCGGATTTCTGTTCAAGCTTAGGAAACCTATCACCGCGATTGGATCTACTTGAGAAGTATGAGCTTCCGCCCGAATTTTCGGCCACCTGATTCGAAGCGAAGCAGGTAGACGCCACTGGCGACGGTCTCTCCTCCATCATCTTGTCCATCCCATCTGAGACTATGCTCGCCTCGACTCAGGCTGCTGCCTTCGAGCAGCTTTCGGATTCGGCGACCGCTGAGATCGAAGATGGACAGATCCACCACACTTGCCGCAGGCAACTGGAAGCGAATTTCCGTGGAAGGATTGAAAGGATTGGGAAAGGGCGCGAGGAGGGCCAGCTTTAAGGTAGGAGATTCTTCAGACTGAGTAGGAATGCCCGGCTCAGTCAGGGTGATTCGCTGATTCGCCGCCACTTGCAAGGTTTCCTGAACAGTTCCCGAAGGCCAGAAGATGCGCAGTGTGTCCAGTTCGGAAGATGCGCCCAAACCAAATTCCGCGGTGAGAGAGTTTTGAGCCATGAACCCTGCGCCGAGACCCAACTGACGGCTTTGCAGAATTCCTCCCGCCACCACCTCGATGCGCGCGCCCAAACCGAATCGGTTTTGGGTGCCACTGAGAAGATCAACTTGGAACCAGTTGTTGCCGTTGTCCAATTCATTGCGCAGCAAGCGATTCAGATTGCCGTAGAGACCCAGGTAAAGATCCATATCACCGTCGTCATCGGCGTCAGCCCAGGCTGCGGCAAAACCGTGGGCGGGATCATTCAGTAGGGGAAAACTTGTGAGCGCGAAGCTTCCATCACCCTGATTTCGTAGCAAACGATTGGGTGCCTGCATGGTGCTCAAGTAGAGATCGAGCCAACCGTCATTGTCGTAATCGGCCCAAGTTGCCGATCGCGTGTGAAGGTCGGGCTGGGGAAGAGCCGTGCTGACATCGACGAACATTCCGTCGCCGTCATTGCGCAGAAGTTTATCGGGATCATCACCATTGCCGAGGTAGAGATCGGGATCGCCGTCGTTATCAAAGTCACCCCAGGTTCCGCAAAGTCCGTTGCCCAAATCGTCCAGGGGTGGAACCGAGACGTCAGTGAAATCCATACCCCCTTCATTGCGAAGAATGCGATTGTATCCCGAGTTGGTGATGTAGAGGTCCAGGTCGCCGTCCAAGTCATAGTCCACCCATGAGGGATCGCGGCTATGACCACTTCCACCTAAAACGGGATCGGTGACATTGACGAACCCGCCGGCTCCGTCGTTTTCGAGTAGCAAGTTCGACTTGTTGCTCGTGCGGGTCAGGTAGACATCAAGATCGCCGTCGCCATCGTAGTCTCCCCAGGCGGCATCGTTGCACTCTTCTGTGGGATCGATGGGCGGGGCCGTGAGTTCGACAAATCCGACCGGCCCTTCATTGCTGAAGAGCTGATTGGATTCCAAGGCATTGACGAGGTAAAGATCAAGATCTGCATCACCGTCGTAATCGACCCACCTTGCACTGTTCCCGGCATCGAAACTGTCCAGAGGTGGTTCGGTGAGATCTGCGAAGAAGCAGCCCCCTTCATTGCGAGCGAGCCGGTTCATGGGACCCACACCGCTCAAATAGATATCGTGGTCGCCATCGCCGTCATAGTCGCCCCAGGCCACTTGGTAACCGTAGGTGGATTGAAGTACCCACTGGCTCATGTCCGTCCAGTATGTGTAGGGCGTGAAATTGCTACAGCCTTCAGTACCGAAGAGATGAGCCAGACCACAGGGTGAAGTGAACATCTGCGTGTGTTTGTGTCCCACTCCCGCCACGATGGTAATGCCATGGCGATCATAAATCTCGGGTCCGAAAACATGGCCCAGGTATCGGGCGTAGATCTGCCCGCGCTGCAAACGGAATTCCCCTTGGAAACTGGCTGCGCAGGAGCGATCCAGATATTGGTCCGTGGGATTGCTGTCATCGCCGCCCAGAAAATAAACCACTTCGCTGCGAGCGTAGCGCGCGCGCAGTGTGTCGGAGGGCTGGTTCATGTATGCGTTGAGATTCTGAAGACCATACTTGTAGTCATCGTAATCGGGACAAAGATCGATTTCCTCGGGCGAGGGTGTTTCGAACACGAAGGCTGATCCCACTCTGATTCGCTCGGGTGTGAAGTAAAGATAGGTAGATGGATTTGCGACGATGGATGTCACGGAAACACCGCGCGCCCGCAGAGTATCCAGGGCCGACGAACCCGCTGCGTGGCGATTGCTGAACTGCCCACCGGCGGAGTGCCCCGCCACCACCACAGACTCCAGGTCGGGCAGCTTGTCCGCCAGACGAAGCAGCACGCTATCTGCCAAGGCAAACGAACTCACTCGCCAGGGTCGGGGTTTGGCTTCGGTGCTGTCTGAAAGATCGCCTTTTCGCCATCCCATGTAATCCCAGTAGAGATGGGAATCATCGAGGAGGAAACTGTCCAGGTCTGCAGCGGTGAGATATTGAGGAGCAAAGAGCATGGACTCTTGAGACATGCCAGCCAGAAAGGCGGCCGAGACGCAATCCTGATGGTAGTCATCCACGTTTCGCAGCGTGCCGTGAATCATGTAGACGATATGACTGACACCCGGATGCTCGACTTCGACATCGCGATTGCAGAGATAGGGCATGCGAAGGGTATCGCCATCTTGCACGAAGCTCATTCGGGCAGGCGGAATGGAATCGACGATGTCGTCGAACTCAAGTGGCGCCCACAAGTCGGCCATCGCCGGAGATAGCGACAAGATGACTAGCATGGCAATGAGTCTGAAGCAACGCATGGAACCATCCCAAAAGAGAGAGCGGCCTTCCTAAAAAGACCGCTCAATTATAACACAATCTATTGGATGCTTCCCTAAGCTCTCCCCAACGCTCCCTTAAGCCACGCCATGATCCGTTCGAAGTAATAATAGAGCGAGGGAATCAGGATTAGCGTGAAGATGGCACTCACCAAAACACCGCCAATGGTCACCACGGCCATAGCGATTCGGTACTCGATGCCCGAGCCCTTGCCGATGACCTGTGGCACCATACCCACGGCGATAGCGAGGTTGGTCATGATCACCGCGCGCAGGCGTAGCGGGCAGGCCTCCAGCAAGGCTTCCTCAAGTCCCCGCCCCTTGGCTCGCAGCTGGGACACGTAATCCAAGAGCAGAATCGCGTTGTTCACCACGATTCCCACCAACATGACCATGGCCATGAGGCTCATGATATTGATCGTGGCTCCTCCAAAAAACAGTCCCATGGATGAACCGATTAGACCCAGAGGCAGAGTTACCATGACTGTTAGTGGATGGATGAAGGACTCCAGAATCATCGCCAAAACCACATAGGTAAGAATGATGGCGAGGATCATGGCTTGGAAGATTGAGGCAAAGGCTTCTTGCTGGAATTCGTACATGCCACCGAAGACAATGCGCGATCCCGTAGGCTTGTCGATCTCATCGAACTGCGGCTCTAGCAGCGCAACGATTTCCGAAACCGTTCCCTGCCCGATGTTCGCCGTCACCGTGATTCGACGCTGGCGATCACGACGAAGAATTTCCGCGTCACCACGCTCTTCACTGAGTTCACCCAGTTGACTTAAAGGAAGAAGGGTCGGCCCCGCGGCAATTCGTAATCCTGAAAGGCCTTTGGGGCTGGACCTGAATTCATCTTCCAGCTGAACACGAATCTTGTATTCCTCACCATGTTCACGATAAACGGAACTCTCATCGCCTTCGTAGGCGTTTCTGAGCATCATGGCCAAGGCCCCTGTGCTCAAGCCTCGCCGCGCAAGCTCCTGCCGGTCGGGATGGAACACTAACTCGCGTCCGCCCTCTTCCAGACTGCTGGCGATGTCCACCAGCCCTTCAGTCTCCCAAAGAATTGCGAGGACTTCTTCGCTGATCGTTTCAAGCGCGGCAGGGTCATCCCCCATGATCTCGATAACAAGATCGGCACTGGAACCGCCACCCTCATCCGCAGTGCTCGTTACGGTGATGTCGGCTTCGGGCACCACTGCCATCTTTGGACGCAGATCATTGCTGATCTCATAAGCACTAACAGCACGATCGCCCTTGGGAAGCAGATTGGCCTGAATCGTTGCTTCATTGATGCCTCTGCCGGAACCTCCGATGGTGCTCAGCACCGAAGCGACCGCCGCTTCTTCGGACAGAATCTGTTCAACTTGCTTCACCGTACTCGTGGTTTTTTCTAGAGAGCTACCAGCCGGCAATTCCAGACTGATGAACACGTATCCCTCGTCGATGCGGGGCATAAACTCTCCGCCGGATAAGCCAAAGAGCACCATGGCCAAGACGAAGAAGAGCAGGGTGATGAAATTGAGAAGAGAGAAACGCCAGACTTTCTTGAAACTCCAGGCGAGCAAGCCGCGATATCCATCCGCCAGGTTCTGCATGAACCTATCCATACGGGTTTCCTTCTTCTCTTCCTTCGTTTCGCCCGGCTTGATCCGCTTGAGAATGACCGATGAGAGCATGGGCGTAAGGGTGAAGGAGATGATCAGCGAGAAGATGGTCGCGAAAACCACCGTGAGACCAAATTGCAAAAAGAATCGGCCAACGATGCCTTCCATGAATGCGATGGGCACAAATACCACCACATTGGTCATCACCGAGGCCACCACGGCCAGGGCCACCTCATCGGTTCCGATCTCGGCTGCCGTAGCGGGCTCCTTACCTTCCTGAAGGTGCCTGAGAATGTTTTCAAGCACGACGATGGCATTGGTCACCAAAATACCCACACTGATACCGAGAGCCATGAGACTCATCACGTTCAGAGTGAAGCCGGCCATTTGAATGAGGAAGAAGGTCGCAACGATGGCCGCAGGCATAACGACGGCCGCCACGATGGTCCCCCGCCAGTTGCGAAGGAAGATGAAAAGCAACAGGGCGGTCAGCATCACACCGATCATGATGTTGGTCTGCACGTCACGAACCGAGTCACGAATAAAGTTCGAATCGTCGTTGGCGAATTCGATGACGAAATCGCTGGGCAATTCCTCACGCAGACGATCGACGGCCTTGTAGATTTCATCGGCCGTGGCAATGGTATTCGCGCCGGGTCGCTTGATGACGCTCACCTGAACCGCTTCCACACTGTTGAAGCGGGCCTGACTCCTGGCTTCCTCAAAACTGTCCCGAACCTGCGCTACGTCACGGAGGTGAATGAAACCGCCATTGGGCAGGGCCAGTGGCACCTCTCGCAACTCATCCAGCGATGCAAACTCACCCACCATGCGAACCGTGAACTCCTCGTCGGGCTCAACGATACGGCCCTGGGGGATGTTCATATTCTCCATGGCGATGGCTTGACTCAGGGCCGTAATGGGCAGGCCATAGTGGTCCAACTTCGCGGGATCAACCGCCACCTGAATCTCGCGCTCCTGTCCACCGATGATTTCCACATTTGCAACACCGGAAACCTGACTGAGGCGATCGCGAATGGTTTTATCCGCTACGGCATAGGTACCGTTCACACCTCGGTCGCTGGAAACCGCGAGGGAAACAATGGGGCGCGCCCCCATCTCGAACTTCTGCACAACCGGTTTTTCCGCACCGCTGGGAAGAGAGTTGAGAATCCCGTCGATCTTCGCCCGCACATCGTTGGAGGCCGCGTCTGAGCTGACCTCCAAATCAAACTGTAAGACCACGAAGGAGACGCTCTCCTGGGAATATGACTCCAGGAGATCGATATTCGCGATGGTACTCACCGCATCTTCAATGCGTTTGGTAACCTGGGTCTCGACTTCTTCGGGACCCGCGCCAGGATAGACCGTGGTCACCATGACCACCGGGAAGTCCACGTCGGGCATGAGCTCGATGGATAGCTGCATGTATCCGAAAGCGCCCATCACGACCATGGCCACAACAAGCATTGTGGTAAATACCGGGCGCTGGACCGAAAGCTTGGACAGGAACATTCCCGCCTCCTATCGAACTTCGTCGAAGTATGAGTCGCTGAGATCGCTCTGGATGTTCACCTTCGCGCCCTCCTCAAGCTTGCTCTGTCCGGCGACGACCACCTTGTCGCCCGCGGCAAGTCCCGATGCCACCGAAAGCAGACGATCGCCCTGGATGCCGGGGAGGATCTCGCGGAAGGCGGCACTTTCACCGTCGATCACATAGCAATAGAGCTTGCCTGCGCGACGAATTAGCGTGCTTCCGGGAATCAGAGGCAGATCGGTGCTGGCATCCACCAGGACCTCCACCGTCACCAGTGTTCCCGGCCGCAGAAGCAAGTCGGGATTCTCGATGACAATCTCCGCATCATAGAGGCGCGATTCCGAATTTGCGCCCATAGCCAGCTTATAGACTTCTCCGATTAGCTCCCGGCCATCGTTCAAGCGAATGCGCGCTCGCTGGCCTTTTCTAATCTCGGCACGCTCATCGTCGCTCAGTGCAATTCGCAGGCGCATACGATCCAGCGATGCCACCGTGGCGACCACCGCGCCGCTTTCCGCGTAGCGATCCTTTTCAGCTTCCAGAACCGTTATAACTCCGGTGATAGGAGTGCGCAGATCTACAGCCTTGCTGGCGCCTTCCCAGGCAACTCTCGCCGCCGTCGTCATGGTTCGCAGCTGTTCGAGTTGCTGCAAAGCAATCGCGCCCTGCGCATAGAGAGCTTCCAGTCGCAGACTGTCTGCCTGGGCACTCTTGTACTGCGCCTCTGCGGCATCACGATTCAGGGCAACCCGCATGGGATCACTCGGATCCAGTGAGACGATGAGCTTGCCAGCTTGCACCTGCTCACCGATACGGCCCTGGACTTCCACCACACGTGTGCGGAAGTCGCTGATCAAGTCGACCTGCTGCCAACCCTCGGATTCGGCTGTGAAGCTGCGCCAATCTTCAAGCACTTCCTGGCGGGCAACGATCACATTAACGGGGATACCCTCTTGTGCCTGCACAGCCTCGATGCTCTGAACTTCGTCCTGCTGCAGGCGCTGACGCCCCTGCCAGACAAAGACAACAAGCACCAGGGCGAGAAACAGGATCCAAAGGATGATCTTGGCTCCTCGGCTCATCGTTCTACTCCTTCTCGAGGGTGTCGGCGTCGGTCCCGGATCGCCCTAGAGTGCGATCGATCCGCGCGAGCGCGACTTTGTATCGGTATTGAGTTTCGGCCAGACCCAGGTGCGCCATGTCGGCGGCGACTCGAGCGTCGCTGAGCTCAAGCTGTATAGAAAGACCGTTATCGTAGCGAGATTTTGCGATGCCATAGGCTTCCTCGGCCAACTCCACGGTTGCCCCCATCCCGGCAAGCTCCTGCTCCAGACTGTTTAAATCCTGCAGTGCCTGACTCACTTCAAGCCGAACACCACGCTTTGCCTGCTCCAGTTCATACTGGCTGCGATGTAGGTCGGCCTGAGCTTGCTGAACCTGGCCGCGCGTACGGAGCCCATCGAAAATGGGGATCTGCACAGCTAGGCCCACAGAACTGGAAACGGCGCGATGGTTTTCGTCGAAGGGCGCCAGAGGATGGTGCCGATCGGACTGCCCCTGCAACACCATCTGTCCGTAAAGTCCAAGTATGGGCAAGCGCCCGGCCTTCCGAATGGCAAGGATTTTTGCGGCGCCCTCCACACTCAAACTCAGAGCTTGGATTTCCGGGCGTGCCGAAAGGGCTTCCTGAACTGCCTCTTCCTCGGACACTTTGAAGTATTGGGAATCCGGAGCATCGATGAGCTCGAACACCGTTCCAACCGGCAAACCTGTAACTCGAAGAAAATCCTGCCGCGTGAGTTGAAGATTGTTCTCGGCGCGAATGAGTTCGGGCAGGAAATTCTTTAGCTCAACTTCACTGCGGAGCAATTCAAATCGGGAGGCTGTTCCTTGCTCATGACGAAGTTCGATAAGATCGAATTGCGCTTCGAGCTGCTCGTGGCTGCGGCGGGAAATGCTAAGGACGTCTTCCAATAGTAGGACACGCAGATAGACTTCACGGCACTCAAAGATCACCTCGTCGCGCGCCATGCGAATGCCCTTGTCGGCCATATCACGGTAGATGCCCGCAAACTCCAGGGCATTGCCAACACGCCCGAAAGCGTAAAGCACCTGGTCCACACGCAAGGCCCCCATCACTTCGATGTCCGATCCCATTTCGATCATGCCGCCGCCGAATTCCTCCGGGGCAAAAAAGGCAGGGAGCTGGAAGTTGCCTTGATAGGTGCCAGACAAAGCGATCTGTGGCAACGCACCCGATCGGGCCTCAACTACCGCACCCTCGGCCTTGCTGCGATTGGTCTCGGCCACGAGGACCGTCTCGTTATTTCGCAGCGCTAGGTCTATGGCCTCGTCTAGTGAAAGCTCGAGGATCTCATCGCTCCATGCGCAGGCGGCGAAGGTGAGAAACAGAATGAAAGCAAGTGATCTATTCATGTTCCTTCCAATGCGGAGAGTAAGTCCGCAGGATGATTTGAACGATTTGATCGGCATTGAGTGATTCACCCTCGGCATCATGATGAATGTCGTCGGACATGGTTCCCCATAGAAGGGTACGAAGAGTTCGGGCCATTAGGTCAGCACTCGTCCCATTCACCTGTCCCTCATCGATGCCCTTCTGAAACAGTGCCAGCAGAGGACGCCTCATTTCGGCGTCCTTTTTAGCGATGGCTTCCACGGATTTGTGATGTCTCTTGAAGAGCACCATGAGCTCAGAACGATTGTCCCTCACAAATCCCTGATGCGCTTGGAACCAATCCAGAATTCCACCCACCAAAGTTTTGAGACTCTCTTCGAAGGTGGACTCGTCCTTCTCCACCTTCTTCACAAGCTGGAAAATTTCGCTCTTCCGTGCTTCCACCAGAGACAGATACAGTTCATCTTTGCTTGGGAAGAGTTTGTAGAGATAGCCCACGCTGAACTCGGCTTCTTCGGCAATGGCCTGCACCGTGATGGACGAGTAGGGAAGCTTGACCAATAGACGCTCGGCGGCATCCATAGCCTCGGCCTGATGACGGACAAGATCACGCTCACGGCGTGTGAGCTGTGTAGAGTGCTTTTGAGTCATTCTATTGCCATTTAAAGAGTTAGGCGCCCGTGAATGTAGATTCAATATGTGAACATTGCCTCACAGTATGAAATCACCGTTCTCATGTCAAGACAAGGGACATGAAAACGGCGTTCCATACAGGAAGTTACAAACGAAGATTTAGTAGAGGGTTTTCAGTTCACTCCAGGTTCGAATTCCCACCACGGTATCCTCGCACTCTTCCGGCAGGGCTCCCACTGTTAGTCCGCAAGGGCTGTTTGCAGGAATGCAGGGTGAGTCCGACTGAAGTCCGAATTTACCGGTTCCAACGGGCCCGCAGAATTGTGGATCTTCGGAGAAGTTTCCATCGACTCCAAAGTAAGGCGCGATGCAACCCACCCAATTGCCAGCCGCGTTGCCGAAGATGTCGACGCAGACAATATCGAAGCCGGCACGGTTGTCACACCAGATGGCTTCTGCATCGAAATTGAAGGCCAACAGACTCATCCAAAGCTTGAACTCCGAATCGACGATCAGAATACCACTGCCCAAGCCGGACTTGTTCTCCACGAATGTGCAGTACTCAAAATCGCAGCTGGTCCCAAGCATGGACACCGCGCCGCCTGTTTGGGCGACGTTGTTTGCAAACAAGCTGCTGTTGATTACGTGTGAGCCACGTGTGGGTAAGTCTGAGAAAACTATCGCGCCGCCATCCAAAGCGTCGTTAGCAATGAAGTTGCATGACTCAAGGGTCAAACTGCTGAAGTATGCGTAAATGGCGCCACCGGACATGGCCGAGTTCATTTCGAAGACACAGTTGGTAAATGAACTGGAGCTATGCCCCGCGTAGACAGCTCCACCATTGGGTTTGCCCACATTGTTGAGGAAGATGCAATCGATGAAGCTGGGAGAGGCGTTTTGCATTTCCACCGCCGTATCGATTGTGTTTGCAATTGTGATTCCCTGAACAATCGTATCGTCATGCCATTCACCTTCGAAACACATGGCTCCGAAGTCTATGTCATCTCGATTTTCGGGGATGAAGGGATGCGGTTTTCCCGCGCCACCAGACTTGGAAATTCGCCCGGAGGGTTTTGAAGGAATCCTGCCCGCGTCAGCCAAAGGTTCGCAGTCAATGATGCAGTTTGATGGATCGCCACTTACTGAGCTTAGGGTGACGGATTTCTCGCCAAACAGTATCTCTCTGTTGCCCGCCCCTGTGAAAATGCCGTCGGCCAACCAGACTGTTCCGCCGTCCACCACCGCATCGACTCCAGCTTGGATCGTGGGCCACTGCCCCTGGCCGTCGGGATAGACTGTCAATTCCTCGGGCGGCATATCGCCAATAATCTGAAGCTCATAATATCCACACTCAGCATAATAGCCGTCCACAACAATGTAGTATGGCGTTCCGCCTGTGAGCTGCAAGTTTTCGATGTAGGATGCGTACTCCGTGCAGGGAGGCTCATCGCTCTCCCAGTAGTCATCATTGCAGGCATAGGGAGCACCCGGGGTGTAGCTTCCCTCATAGACGTAGAGCTTTGTATCGTAGTTCGAGGTGCAAAGATCCAGGGTGATCGGCATGTCGACAGGAGGAGTTAAAAGGTAAACGACATCCGGGGCGGTTCCATTCTCGTAGGGGCACACCTCGTCATAGTCATCATCGTTGTCACAGGAATTCCCGAAGCCCCAAGCAGGAAGTGATGTGAGAACTGTAGCTAGAGGAATCGTCTCTCCGCCCGGAACCCCGGTACCGTTAACTCCAGTTATATCGATCTGGTAGTCTCCGCAATCGCCATCGTATCCATCCACCACGATGAAGTAGGTCGTACCCGCCGCGACCGGGACTGATGGAAGGAATGAAGAGTACTCCAAGCAGTCACCATTCCCGTCCCAGTAGTCATCATTACAAGCGTAGGGATTTCCAGGTGTGTAAGACCCCTCGTAGACATAGAGTTTGGTATCATAGGATGAGTAGCAAAGATCGATATCGATGACTCCATCGAGAGTCGGCACGTAGGCGTAGACCACATCCGGGGAATTGGAATCGGGATAATCGCAAACCTCGTCGTAGTCATCTACATTGTCGCAAGTATTGCCTGTATCGGTGTAGGGAATTGAGGGAACAGCCACCGCCCCTGCAATGGTTTCACCGCCTTCACGTCCATCGGGAGTGCCGGGATTCAATCCAACGTGGTCGCTTGATTTGCCCCAGTTAAGATTCGTCGCTGAAAGAGAACTCACCCAAACGACTGCGAGAAGAACCAGCGATAAACGTCGCATCGCCACCCTCCGATTTCCGATGTGTTTGCCATGGACTATCCGTCACTTAGTTAGCACGAAATTGGCAAATATTACAAAGTAAAATCGGAGTGGCCCATTCCACTATGGCTGGTCATCACCCAAGGCTTCTAGCGATGTCAATTTCTAGGCAGGCTCAGTGTCTACTCATAGATTCTTATTTCATCTTGCCCTTGGGGTGACACCAATTCTGCCGACTTGGGCCTCTGCCAATCGACTTGGCGAACAAGTGGAGGATCGCCTTCCATGGGATCGGTAAGCGTTACTGCAAATGCGATCTGTTCTTCCACCGGCGCGACTTCAGAGGTGACATGCAATGTGATCTGGTGCCCGTACATAGTGCCGTAGTACCAGTGAATCCAAAAGCTACCGAGAACCGGGAGATTGTAGGGTGGATCATAGACATCGTTTGCACAGCCTGGGATGGGCGTGAAAACATAGGTGACCGTTTCTCCAACCACCGGATGGGTTTTCCTGGATGCGGTAGCTCGGAAGGGGCCACCTTCGTCGTAGCGAATCAATTCGTCTTCGCACCATACTTCCATTTCTAGACAGTGATACTCAAGCCAGCACCAATCGGAGCAATCATATCCCCAATCTCCGTCGAAATCCGTAGAGCGGTTGTCGGTGAAGAAGGTTAGTAATTCCAGGAACTCCACCGTGGCTGGAATCGCCTCCACTTGGCCCCCATCACAGCTAGCTGTCACTGTTGATGTACCAGGCTCCAAGCTCGACAATGTCGTGCGCGCCTCGCCGTTGGCATCGGTGTAAACAGCGAAGCCCGCGTCACCGAATTCACCGAGAGTCGCCTCAAACAGGACATGTTTGCCTGCGATGGGTTCACCCGTAGGCTCGGTTGTATCGAAATCGGTAAAGTAACGAACCGTGGCGATGAGTTCCGAGAACTGTCCCTCGCGGGCCGCAACGGAATCGGGAATGGCTTCGAGAATGATGCCATAGGGATCGAATTCCAATAGGATCTCGTTTACTCCACATCCTGCGTATCCTACAACATTGTGCACGCCCACCAGACGGCCATCACCATCGTAGGCGGATCCGAAAAACTGTAGGTCCTCGCCCTGAGCAAAACCGTACATCTCACCATCTTCGCCAGGCTGGATAATAAGGGGATTGGGATTCGCCCAATCGTCCACAACCTCCACATGTATTTCCGACGTTGATGCGGGCCATTCGATGGGACGGAACTTGAACCATCCGAAACAACCGAAGGTCACGCTGGGTTCACAGCCAATCTCCACCTCCATGGAGAGAGAACCCAGGAAGTCGGTCCCAGACCACGCGTTGATATTCGCTGTGGCATCACCGGGGATAAGGTCGTCGAAGGTTGAAGCCGGCCAATCCACATCGCGTACCGCCATGGGGATTTCGGGATTGTCATAGATGATTTCGGCCGTCAGCCAATCGCAGCCCGCCGGGATATTGTTCTCGAGAATGCCGGCCATGAAGCTTCCCGTGCATGGACAAAGATCGATATCGTTGGGGCCACCCTTAAGAGAGAGATCCATATCGTTTCGGCCGACAATGCCGCCATCCGAATCGCGTGCAGTGATCTCGATTTCGGCATCCACGGGTGGCATACCAGTCAGGTCGAACTCACCGCCGGGGAAAAACTGGAAGCTCGAATTCAGATGAGGACAGCCGGGGAAATTCACATTCACGTCGTAATACTCGGTGCCAAGTTCCATGCAATCGAAGGGCGCGTCAAAACGCAGTTGAGCGGGTAGCATCGCACTAAACGATTCTACGGTTGGGGTGAAGAGGCTGGGCGGTCCATCCTCGGGATCGAAAGTTCCCAAGTCACCCAAATTCCATGCGGCGTTCAGGGCGTCCATGGGTTCTCCGTCGTCACCACTCACCATGTTTTCCATGAACAGTTTGAAGGCATCGACACCCTGATAAATATCGGTTTTGCCACCCCATCCCGTGACACTACTTGCACCAGCCTGCTGGAGTTCATCAGCCGCTTCGAATCCATGATTCGAGAGAACATGAACCATGGCTCCCACGTCGATGACCATCTGTTCGGCCAGGAGATCTTCGCGGATATAGATCTCTTCCCTGATTTCATCAAAATTGTTGCCATAGGCCTTGCCTTCAACCAGGGTGCCGTCATCCTGGAACCATTCCATGTACTCATCCCAACGCTCCTGAGTAACATGCTCTTCATAACCATCTTCCCGATCCCCACCACGAAAGCCCTCGAGGATGTAGAACTCTTCGCCCTGGTCACTCGTGGTAAATCCACCCTGACCGAGAACAAACACGACGCCATAGCCTGATTGGTTGAAGACGTCGTCCAAGGTCCAGCTGTAGTCGTCATAACCTTCACGGTCATGGATATCGATGTCATCAGGATCCCAACCCAGTGAAACCAGGTGTTCTTTGAGATCATCTACTAGCGAGGTCGTGAAGTCTTTGATACCACTGGAAATGTTCACCAGGGAAATCTTGTGGCTGTTGGGCACTTTGATATTGCCGCAATCGGTGCGATCACCACGATCGTTCAGTACCGATTGAATCGTCTCCGCATAGTCCGATGGATTGACGGAATGGAGCCATATCCGCTCATCGCTACCGTCCATAGGGCGAGGCGAACTGAAGTTGTTTTCATCGCTAAGAAAAACCGCTCGCACTGAATCGCTGAACACAAACTGGATGCTGCTTCCATCGCTGAGCAATTCCGCCTCGCGAAGGCCTTCCCAGGATTCCGCTTCACTCAACAAGTTGGCACGGGCAGTGGCCGCATCGCTTCCTGCACGAAGGACCTGATATCGATCCTGCAGTTCTTGGAACACCAACTCATCGGCTTCAGGAATGCCCACACCGTTTTCAGGCCACTGGGCATCAGGCCCGCCAGGCGGATCGTCACCCGGGTCGTCGCCGGGATCATCACCACCACTAGGGTCGGAAGGATTGGAACCACAGGCGGGAATGAGCAGGAAAAGGCTGGCGAGCATGAATGCCAGCAGAAGGATCAGGATCGTACGTGCCATCAGGATCTCCCATCGATTGAACGAAAGGAGTGTCTCGCAGGCCCGTTACTCGGAAATTACGCTGTGGCCGACTCTAAAATCGAGTTGGACACCGGGATGCTAACTCGTTGCCAATGCAGAGGCTCCAACACTGCAGTCATATATTTTCAACACACTGGAAGCCACTGTGGCGATTCGGGCCCGGCATTACTGCGAAATCATCTGCTTCACTCAGACCTATTTAATTTGAGCGGTTCTGAACCGATCGGAATCGTTTGAGAACGAGCCCAAAGAGAGGAACTGAGATGTGACAAGCACTCCGAGTCTCTGTCATAATCTGGTCCCTTCCTTGGAGGCCTGGGATGAAGAGAATATGCGCGATGTGCTGGCCCTTTTCTATGCGCCCATGGACTACGAGTCCGGAAGTGGAAACACCTATTACCATGGCGTCGGGCATATCGAGGGCACGATAAACGAGGACATGACGGAGCTCAGTAGTCTCATCGCCACGAAAACCTTCAAAAGGTACGAATACGGAGAGTGGGCGTATGAGTTCTACGACAGTCTCTCGGTCGGCACACCCATTGATTGCAGGGAGGGAATCCCCGGCAACTTTTGGGTTCAGGACCTGGCGACTTGCGACCACATCGACATCTTCCTGAAGAACGGAACCGATGGCATCAATACAAACCACATCTGCGAAATTGGCTGCGATGAATCGAGCGAGCTTAATATAGGGTTCGGCGGTGGCGGCTTCTAGTCAGGTTTCATCCACAAGCACTGAGCGCTTCCAATGGAGCCCCTATCAAGATTGACACTCTCACGCCTATTCAGGAATGAAAAGCTAGCGACCTTCACAAGTCGCTGGCTCTCTCGTTTGAGGTGGAGGCGGTGGATATCGAAGATTCTTTGTCCGTACAAGTACGCAGACTCTCGGTTCAAATTGAACATTGTTGCTCCCCCCTCTTGACTTTCGGCTGCGATTGCACGACTATGTGAATACGCATTCACTTCGAGGTCCCTATGTCCGCGCCCAAAATGAGCACTGAGGCCCGTCGCGAGCAGATCGCAAGAGCCGCACTCGAACTTTTCGCACAAGAAGGTGTGGAGGGTTTCAGTATTGCGAAGCTCGCACGAAGCGTGGGGCTCGTGCCATCGGCCATCTACCGCCATTTCAGTGGCAAAGAAGAAGTTCTCGAGGCCTTACTGGAGGTCTTCAGGGACAAGCTCTATGGATTGGTCGAAGCCGCCCGGGACGAATCGGATAATCCTCTGCTGGTTCTCGAACTCTTGCTTAAGAAGCACGCAAAGCTGATATCCACCGGCAAGGCGGCACCGCATGTGCTTTTATCATCGGATGTTAGCAGTGGGCACGTCGAACGGAGAGCCAAGCTTCATGGCATTTTTGTCGGTTACATGAACCGAATCGAGGGAATTGCCCGGGAGGGCCAGGCCCTCGGAGTCATCCGAAAGGATGTGGAGGCCGAGACCATTGCTCTGCTTTTCGCCGGCATCATTCAGCCGGCCGCCCTTCTAATGATTACTCGGGGAGGGAGTTTTGATCTATCCATGCACGTTTCCCGGGCATGGTTGCTGTATAGCCGGGCCATCAGTCCGGAATAGTGTCTCTTTTTTTGTCAGGAATGTGAACACATATTCACAAAGGACATAAGATGCAAAGACTTCTGAATACAATCTCAAAGCATCCCATTCCCGTCTTCGCGCTCGTTTCCTTGATCTCGGTGCTCGCCTTCATGCAAATGAAGGAAAACACCCGCATGGAGACGGATCTCGACGAGTACATGCCCAAGGATCACCCGGCCTTCATCTATAGCGACGAGGCCGAGGAGTGGTTCGACATCAAGGACGGCATCATCATCGCCGTTGAAAATGACAGTGGCATTTACAATCCCGGCACCTTGAGCAAGGTCAAGGATCTGACCCAGAAACTCCAGGCCATGGATACCATCGAGAGTGGCGACGTCACATCGCTTTCCAATGCGGACAACATCACGGGCTCCGAAGATGGATTGGATGTGCGGGCTTTCTTCCGAAAGGTCCCCCAGGGCGCGCAGGAGCTGGAAGATCTCGAGGCCAGAGTCAGCGCCAATGCAATGATCCAAGACCGGCTCGTTTCCTCGGATGGGAAGGTCACACTGATCGTTGCAAGAATAAACAACGGGGCCTTTTCCCAGGAATTCTACAAGGAGATTGTGGATCTCTCGACCGACTACGAGGGGCCGGAGAAGATTCACGTGGCTGGCCGGCCGATCGTGGAAGGGACCATGGCCTATCTCGGCCCCAAGGATATGAAGAAGATGGTCCCCATCGTCCTGCTGCTCATCGTTATCGTCCTGCTGTTCGTATTGCGGAGTGTCAAGGGGACACTGCTTACTCTGATGGTCGTAGCCTTGAGCACGCTGTGGACCTTCGGGCTGATGGCGGCATTCGGCATTCCCATCTATGCGGTCACGACGATGATTCCTGTGATGCTCATCGCCATCGGTGTGGCTGACGGCATCCACATATACAACCACCTGAAACTTACTCGGAGTGAGCATCCGGATTTCAGCAGGCAGGAAGCCGTTTCAGACCTGATTCACAACATGTGGAAACCCGTTACGATGACATCGGTGACGACGGGCATCGGATTCATCTCCTTGCTTACCTCGCAGGTCTACCCCATCAAGTACTTCGGCCTCTTTACGGCCTTTGGCGTGATGGCAGCCATGATCCTGTCCCTTGTATTGATTCCTGCGGGAACACTGGCTTTCGGCATGCCAGCCGGTCTTTCCAAGCGTGGAAAGAGCTCTTTCGCATCCGCGAGTTCGAAGTTCGCTGGAGCGGTCCTGAAACATCGCCGATGGATCTTCATCTCGACTCTGATACTCGTGGTGGTCCTGGGATCTGGCATCTCCAAAGTGTGGATCAATTCCAGCTTCCTCGAAAAGTTCGAGAAGGACAGCGACATCGTTCTCACCGACGCATTCATCAACGAGCACTTCGGTGGAACCTCCACCCTCAACGTCATTCTGGAATCAGTGGATGATGACGCATTCAAGGATCCGGCGCTGCTGGCCTTGGTCGATGAGATGCAGACTCGAAGCGAAGGGCTGGATGAGGTCGGCAACAGTTTTGGTTTGACCGACTATCTCAGGCAGATCAACAAGGTCATGAATGCCGATGATCCGGCCTACGACGCTATTCCAGAATCGCATGATCTCGTTGCCCAGTACCTGCTTCTCTACGAAATGTCGGGAGATCCGGAAACCCTCTGGGAAACTGTGGATTACGGATTCAAGCGCTCGAATGTCATGCTGCAGCTCAAAGGAGACGACTCGAAAACCATCAACAAGGCCATCGATGTCGTCGAATCCTATCGCTCGCGATTCGAAGACCTTGGTGTCGACTTGAACTATGCTGGCTCCGGCTATAAAAGCCTGATCTTCACCGACCTCATTCTCAAGGGACAGATCTCAAGTCTTATCCTGTCTCTTGTCATCGTTGTCTTGCTGCTTTCGCTGATGTTCAAGCGTGTCATCGCGGGCTTCATCGGCGCCATCCCCATTTTGATCACCGCCATCGTGAATTTCGGCGTCATGGGGCTTCTGGGAATCCCACTCAGTACGACCACGGCTCTCATATCGAGCATCGCGATCGGCGTGGGAATCGACTACGCCGTCCACTTTATCGACCGCTATCGAATCAATGCAAGCTTGACGGGAGATCTCCACGCTACCGTAAGGGAAACCATGCATCATTCAGGAAGCGCTATTCTCTTCAATGCGATGGTCGTAATCGCGGGCTTCCTGGTTCTTCTCTTTTCTGCCTTCCCCCCCAACCGGGCCCTGGGCGCGCTGGTTTCCTTCAACATGTTCACGAGTCTCGTTGGAACCGTCACGATCATGCTCGTGGTCATGGTTCAAACCCGCCTCTATTTCAATAAAAGCGATATGGCTCAACTCGTCACCGCCGGCACCAACTCCACACCTCAAAAGGAGGATTCCAATGACTAAACGAACATTGCTAGTGACCATTCTTCTGATCGTCCTAGCAACGCCCGTTTTCGCCGATGAAACAAGCGCTCTCGACTTGATGGAGATGGTTTACAACCGCCCCGACGGTGATGACATGCAATCGGACCTGACTATGTCCTTGGTGAATTCCCGGGGAGATGCGCGAGTGCGCGAAATCCGTCAGTTCAGCAAGGATTTCGGCGAAGATGAGAAGAAAATCATGTTCTTCCAGGCCCCCGCGGATGTTCGCAACACTTCTTTCATGAACTGGACCTATGGCGAGTCAGGCAAGGGCGACGACCAGTGGATTTATCTGCCCGCACTCAAGAAAGTGAAGAGGATCTCGAGCGACAGTAAAGGCGACTACTTCATGGGGTCGGACTTCACCTATGATGACCTCGGCGATCGCCATCCGAGCAGCGACCGGCACAGATTTACAGGACGGGAGGATGTCGGTGGAGTTTCTTGCACCATCGTCGAAAGCATCTCCATCGAGAAAGATTACATCTACTCGAAGACATTGAGCTGGATCGCGGATGAAATGAAAATTGTCCTGAAGAAAGAGTACTACGACGAAGACGGGGAGTTGCTGAAGGTTCTAAGGGTCAAGGAGTATTCCGAGATCGACGGCTATTGGACCGTCACGCACTCGGAGATGGAAAACATTCAGCGAAACCACACCACGATCATGGTGCTCGAAAACATCAAACTCGATCAGGGCGTGTCCGACAACAAGTTCACCGAAAGAACCATGGCCAGGGGGCTCTAGCACATGAAACGCCCAATTCAAATCCTAGGTATAGTAGTCGGATTGCTGGCCGCATCGAACACTCTCGCCCAAGATCCGCCCTATGTTGGCGGCTATGTCCGACAAGAAACCTCCCTGCTTCTCGAAGGCGGCGAATACACACTCATTCGGAACACCGTCGACCTGAACATTGAACATTCAAAAAGCGACTTCGCCTTGAGGCTGGACCCCTATGCCTACCAGGTTCCAGGCGAAGATCTCGAATTGGGACTCCGCCAGGCTTTTCTCGACTTCTTCTGGAGCAGCGCCGATCTGCGCATCGGGCGTCAGCAGATCGTCTGGGGCAAGGCCGATGGAATGTTCATCACCGATGTCGTTTCGCCGAAGGATCTTGGGCAGTTTCTTCTCGCCGATTTCGAGGAGATTCGGCAGGGCGTTGACGCGATTAAACTAAACTACTACCGCGGCAACTCTACCTTGGAGCTTGTCTGGCTGCCAAGCTTTACAGCCACCCGCATGCCCGAGACCGGGTCGCTATGGAGAGTCACCCCTCCGTTTCCGATAGAACCGAGCTACGACATGTCGAAGAGCGAAGTCGAAGGTGGTCTTGATAACAGTGAGCTCTTCGGCAAGGTCTCGCTCTTGTCTTCCAAGGCGGATCTCGAGTTAATGGCGGGCTACTCCTGGGATGATGATCCAACCCTGCACACGCAGACTGAGGTGGATCCAGACACCCATGAATTGACATCGCTCGTGATACGCCCCGAGCATCATCGACTCACTCTGGCAGGCGGAAGTGTCAGCACGGAGATTGGAGGCTTCGTCATGCGTGGAGAGGGAGCCATCTACTGGGGCAAGACATTCAGCACCGAGAATCCAGCTGCTGGGGATGGGACTCTAGAGCGCAATTACGTTCACTATTTGCTCGGACTCGACCGCCCTCTCTTGGGATTCAATACCAGCGTGCAATTCTCGCAGGAAGTGATCCTCGAATACGACGAGCGCTTGGTCCAGGATTCAACCCGAGAGGTGATGACCTTTCTACTGAGCGATGACTTCCTGGGTGAGACACTGCACATCGAACTGTTTTCCTACCTGGGGCTGACCGACGGTGACGCACTTCTTCGTCCGAAAATCAGCTATGACCTGAGTGATGGCCTCGAAGCTACTGTGGGTAGTGATATCTTCCTCGGCAAGGAGGGGATGTTCGGTGGCTTCGATAGCAACGATCTCGTTTACGCAAAGGTGAAGTACAGCTTCTGAGCTTGGCAACATGGATTCCCGGGAGCGATTTGGGAACTAGAAAGCCAGCGACTCACATAAGTCGCTGGCTCTCTAGTTTGAGGTGGAGGCGGCAGCTACCACAGTAGATTTAGGAGCTATGCAGGGGTTCCAATATCAGAACTCTTACATCAGTGATCGGCGTGAGGTTTATCGCCGTGCTTGTGTATATGCTGACCTTCTGGAGCGACCGGTTCTTCAACATGATCAGCATGAGGTTTGCTGTTGGGCTCGTGTACATGTTGCCCTGCCGGGACAGTCTCCGCAACATGATCAGGGTGGGGCGTTCCGCCGGGCTCGTGGATATGTTGTCCGGAACTTGCCTTGGAAGTATTCTCGTTATCTGTATTGCCCTCTTGTTGAATGGGTGATGTGATGTCCATGCTCTTGTGGGCGTGGATGTGAGCGTCCTTGTTGATAGGGTATGACTCTGCGGCTGTCTCGTGGCTGTATCCGTGCAGTTGCATGATGAATAACAATCCGCCGACAATGATCAGCGCAGTATTGGATGCGGTGCTGAAGCGGGTAAAGGATTCAGTTCTTCGCCAAAAAGAGAGGACGAGCAGTATAATCGTCAGCGCGACAACCTGACCGACTTCGACGCCGATATTGAACGAGATGATCTTAGCCAGCAGGTCCATGCCAGATCCGATCGTCAACTGCTGCAGTCGTGTCGATAATCCGAATCCGTGAATGAGACCGAAGATGAAAACCATAGCAAGCAGATTCGGCGATTTGACATTCAAGTACTTCCTGAAACCACCCAGGTTGTCGAACCCCTTATAGCAGACGGTCAGAGCGATGACGGCGTCGATCAGGAAGTAGTTGGCGTTGATCGAGAGAAAGGTCGCGAAGATCAGCGTAATACTGTGACCGATCGTGAAGGCGGTGATGAACTTCAGGATATCCTTGAAACGGGTCAGAAAGAAAACCACACCGAACAGAAAGAGCAGGTGGTCGTAGCCCGTCAGCATGTGCATTGCACCGAGGGGGAAGAAATCCATGAATCCACCTTCGGCAGCGCGGAGTTGGTCCTCCTCGGACATTCCGTGACCGAAGGCTAAAGGTGCCGCCGAGATGAGAATGATAAGAACTATCAGTAGGGATAGAGCTTTGCGCATGATCCTGGACTCCTAAGATTGTGCAGTACTAGACGAGTTGCGAGAGGGACATCACGAGATGTTTGCACAACGTTGTTTGCCATTCCTACATGTTTGTACTCCCCTCTTGGTCATAGCAAGGGCTGGGATTGGAGCATTGAAGATCTTCGTCTCGCCTAACCTTCAGATTCACGAGTTCAACAGACCTTGAGCCCATTAAAAAAACCCACTGTTAAGTGGGTCCTTGGGAGCTTTTAAATCTCCTTGAACGTCTTAAAGGTGGAGGCGGTGGGAATCGAAGACTCTCTGGTGAAATTCATGATCCAGAGTAAAACACTGTGGCACACGGAGTTCTGTTTGTTTTCAAGGAGTTGCGGAGATTTGGCTTTCCTATCCAGTCCCAAGCAGTCCAACCCAATCCCAGCGTTTTCGACCCGGTCGGGAACGAGTTGGGTCCGGGTCCCGATAAACCCATGAGAGTGTAAATCTAACTGTGTAAGTGGCCATGGTGTTAACTTCCT
>RRYU01000151.1_pt1 | contig 34599 bp, 20 predicted proteins | sample 2162651 | NCBI WGS metagenome assembly RRYU01 (sample SAMN10267283, study PRJNA491782) | microbial mat metagenome | isolation source: biomat in the production well | place: Japan: Minami-Kanto gas field, natural gas well KTG3 | collected 2017-06 | reverse complement strand
GGGGGGTATCTAGCCAGCATCAGGCTGCGGCGGCTATGCCGCCGCAGCCTGATGCGGTTCACGAACCGTCCCTACGGCAGATATTAGCTTGAAGCAGAATACGCTTGCTCAATCTCATCGCGGTAACTGCGCGCCAGGAAGGCCAGTCCAATCAGCAGAAAACCTACCATAACCAGGTAGAGACCGATAAGCCAGACAAGTGCCAGGGCGGTTGCGCCGGGCCAGAAGAAAATGACTAACCCGAACAGCACAGAAAATGCCCCGGTCGCCAGCATCAGCCACCAGAGATTCGTTCCACGGCGCATACGAAATGCGCTGACCAGTTCCATTCCCCCCATAACAACCGCACGTGCCGCAATCAAGTACAGTAGAACCAGCCCGGTCAGGCGCGGCCAGAACAGAATAGCCAGGCCAAAGAGAATGCTAAAGATACTCAACACCAGCCAGACCCACCAGTCCGGATGCTCTTTGCGGTGAACGAAGGCCCCGAATGCGCCCGAGATACCATCAATCAGCGCATAGGCCCCAAAGAAAACAATCAACAGAAACAGGCTGATCTGCGTCCAGAAAAGCAAGATTAGTCCAACTACCACGCTGATCAAACCCTGCACAAGCAACGTCTGCCAGGTTTTTCGTACAAGCTGTTCCATGTCTCTTCCCCCTTTCATGACATGCCGGAAACAAACCCTCCACTCAAGCGAATGACCAGGTCAATCAAGGATAGTACTGCTGTCTTCGCCGTATGATGCAACAGGCACAGATGTTTTTTTGCTGCTGGATAAGATATATTATATTCTATGAAGTTACCTGATAGTTGCGACTGACTCTGATATGCACATGGTAGTACATGGAGCGGATGCCGCACACCTTGGCATGCCGAACGCCACGCCTGGCGATCCGTTTTCCATGCGCTTCCCGTCTCGCGGCATGAAGAATCTCCGGCGATACACGCACTGGAATGCAGCAGGGCAACAGCGTCCACCCCAGGATCTGCTAGTTGCAACTGGTTCTGATGCGCTGTAGCATACATTATAACCTCCCTGCCCTCTGGAAAGCGGGGAAGTGGCTCACGCGGGTCAGCATGACACCCTGTTTTTGCGCAAAAATCGGGGGATAGCACGCTGTTCAATCTATCACACGGATGTCTGTTCAGGAGATCAGGCGCATGGGTCGCCGTGCGCATCAGGACGCCCAGGAGGTCGTCCGTTCACGACTGCGTCCATCACGCATCGCATCCGGTTTCCGTGCGTGTGCCTGGATGCGCATCAGGATCATGCGGGTACGCGTGGGGCTGAATCATGCTGACGCGACAGGGGTGCGATCATGCGCCGGAGTATGCCCCATGCGATATGGCGTCCAGACGCGACATGGATATTGTGAACGAAATCACACAGTGGTACCCTGGGAATTTTGCGCAAAAATAGGGTGACATGGTGGGGCATGGTTGGGCACGGGTGGCAACACCGCTTAACCATGGCATCCTGACCTGTACTTATCTGGTTCACGGGCACGCTGGCGAGACAGGCGTGCGGGCGTCGCATGCGACGCCCTACTCGTGCAACGGAATATGGCAGGCAATCCAGTGCCCGTCGCCGACATTCTGCCAGGATGGGGCCACCTGCTCGCAGATAGGGCCGATCTTGCGTGGGCAGCGGGTATGGAACGGGCACCCCCCCGGCGGATTGGCCGGACTGGGCAGCGGCCCGCTGAGGCGGATGGATGGGTGTTCACTGCTGTCGCCTGTTGTCACCGCTGAAAGCAATGCTTCAGTATAGGGATGACCGGGTGATGCAAAGACCTGGGCGGCTGTGCCCATTTCGACGAGCTGGCCCAGATACATCACGCCGATGCGGTCGGCGATATAGCGCACGACGCCCAGGTCATGTGACACAAATAGATAGGCACAATTGCGTTCGCGCTTTAAGTCGACCAGCAGGTTCAGGATGGCGGCCTGTACCGACACATCCAGGGCTGAAACAGCCTCATCACAGACGATCAGATCCGGCGCGCCGACAAAGGCGCGTGCGATGGCAATGCGCTGCTTTTCGCCGCCGCTTAACTGGCCGGGATAGCGCCAGGCATAGCTGGCATCCAGGCGTACCGCCGTAAGCAACTCGATTATGCGTATGTGCCGTTCACTGTGATTTTTCATACCAAAACGCTGCAAGGTGCGATCCAGCATTAGTCCGACAGCATGGTGCGGATTCAGGGTGGTATCGGGTTGCTGAAACACCATTTGCAACGCCCGGCGCACATGATCCGGACGTGCGGCAGCCAGCATAGCCACATCGTTGCTGCGAAAGAGCATACGGCCCTCAGTGGGTTTCAACAGCCCAACCACACAGCGCCCCAGGGTGGTTTTGCCACAGCCGCTCTCGCCCACCAGCGCAAAGGTCTCGCCTTCGTGAATAGTTAGTGAGACACTATTCACTGCCCGTACCATACGCTGCTGTCCAGCCAGCACAGCCGGGCGCTGGTTTCCATAGTATTTAGACACATGACTGATAGCCAGCATGGGTATCTGCCGATCATGCTGCTGGCCATCGACAAGATGCAGCACATCCTGATCAGTCTCTATGCCCTCATGTGAGCGCCGGGCAGCGATCTCCTGCGCAAAGAAGCAGCGCACGGAGTGGCTGTGCTGTTGTTTTCCCAGCAGATCAGGTGCCTCCTGACGGCAACGATCATGGCTGAAACGGCAACGGGGATGATACACGCAGCCCGGCGGCAGATGCGTTGGCAGTGGCACACGCCCCTCAATTGTACGCAGGCGACCATGGCGGTAGTGTCGATCCAGCCGGGGCACACACTCCAGCAGATCACGTGTATAGGGATGCTGCGGTTGGCGAAAAACCTCGTCTATGCTGCCAGACTCAACCAGTTGGCCAGCATACATCACGCCCACCTGATCGCATACCCGGGCGATCACATGCAGATCGTGGCTGATATACAGAATCGCCGAGTCAAAGGACTGTTTGAGTTCACTGACCAGATCCAGCACCGCTGCGGCAGTAGTGGCATCCAGACCGGTAGTTGGCTCGTCCATTATGAGCAGATCCGGGTTGGTAATCAGCGCCATCGCAATCACCACGCGTTGCTGCATGCCCCCACTGAGTTGATGCGGGTAACGGCGCATAATTGCTTCGGGGTCGGGCATATGCACCCGATCGAGCATCGCCAGGGCCTGCTGCCGGGCCGTCGGTGCATCGACCTGTTCATGGAGACGAACCAGTTCCATAATCTGTACATCAATGCGTAGCGATGGATTGAGTGCCGCCATGGGATTCTGATAGACCATGCCAATGTGCTGGCCGCGCATGCAGCGCAACTCGTCGGCAGACATCATACCGACATCCTGACCCTGCACCAGCACCTGGCCGCCGCTCATGCGCCCGTTGCGCCCCAGGTAGTTCATGATTGCCAGTGCAGTTGTACTTTTACCACAGCCCGATTCACCCACCAGGCCAAATGTTTCGCCCCGCCCAATCGCCAGTGATACGCCATGCACCACATTCACCCACTGGCCATGCTGATGATAGGCCACATGCAAATTATTGATTTGTACCACCGGTTTTTCGGTAGACTTGACGGACGTATGCGCATGTGGCTCAACCGGCAGCAAGACCGGATCGGGCGTGCGGGGCAGTTTAGCGGGTATACTGGCAGGATCAAGCGCAGTACTCAAGCCATCGGCCAGCAGATTGACGCCGATCACCAGTGAGGCAATTGCCAGTGAGGGAAAGATCATAACCCAGGGAGCCGTAAGGATAAAGGTACGTCCCTCACTCACCTGCAGACCCCAGTCGGGTGCGGGCGGCTGCACACCCATACCCAGAAAGCTTAACGCACTGCCGATCAGGATCGCATAGCTCACATTCAGCGACGCCTCGACAATAATTGGCCCCCTGACATTAGGCAGGATCTCACGGGCCATAATATACAGATTGGTCTCGCCACGCAGCCGGGCAGCATCGACAAACTCCAGCTCACGCACCGCCAGCACCACACTGCGCACCACGCGGGCGATGGGCGGCATCGCCACAATGCCAATGCCAATAATCACATTGATCAGACTGGGACCCAGGGTACTGAGAATAAGCAGGGCCAGCAGCAGCGTGGGAAAAGCCAGCAAGATATCCATCGCCCGCATCAGCCAGTCATCGATCCAGCCACGAAAATAGCCTGCCACCAGGCCAACCGTAACGCCCAGGAAAAGCCCAAGGGCCGTGGCCGAGAACGCCAGCACCAGGATATCGCGGGAGCCTACAATCACACGGCTAAACACATCTCGGCCAAACTGGTCCGTGCCAAACCAGTGTTCTGCCGAAGGCGGGTGCAGCGTTGTCATCAGATCCTGAGCCGTATAGGAATAAGGGGCCAGCAACTTACCAGCCAGCGCCAGCACAACATACAGCCCCACAATCAGCAAGCCGGCCAGTCCCGCCGGATGGCGGCAAAGCCGTCGTAAGCCCTGCCAGACTGCCGCCAGGCGGCGGGGTCTGGCGGTAACATCCGTGTCCTGAACGTCGCCAGCGGACTCAGCCTGATATGATGTTTCCTGAGACGATTTCTGCGATTCTTGAAGCATTGTATCTCTATGCACCCCTCCATGTCATTCCGAGTTTCGCTGGCCGGCTGGCCACTGGCGTGAACAGAAACCGACCCATGTCATTCTGAACGGAGCCGCAGGCGGAGTGAAGAATCTCAGCCGTCCATCTGTCACCCACCTATGTTTCTGAGGAGTTTCGCTGGCCGACTGGCCACTGGCGTGAACAGAAACCGGACGTTTCTAAGGAAGATCTCACTGTGCCATCAATGCCGAATACGCGGATTCAAATAGTAATACAAAACATCCGCCGCCAGATTCGCCAGCCCGAAGATGACCGTAATAATCAACACACTGGCCTGCAGCAGGGTAATATCCTGATTGCTTACCGCCAGCAGCAGCAGGCGGCCCAGGCCAGGGTAGGCAAACACATTCTCGACGATAATCGTGCCGCCCATGAGAAAACCTACATCCAGCGCAATCACACTGATGGTAGGCAGCAGGGCATTTTTGAGCGCATGCCGCCACACCACCATATGCAGCGGCAGCCCCTTGAGCATTGCCGTGCGAATATACTGGCTCTCCATCACCTCGATGATACTACTACGCGTCTGGCGGGTGATATGGGCCAGCATGGCCACCACCAGGGTTAGCGTCGGCAACACCAGAAAACGGATCGATTCGACCAGGCTCGCATCCGGATCGATCATACTCGACGAAGGCAACAGGCGCAGCCAGGACGAAAAGAACAGGATCAAAAAGCCCGCCAGCACAAAACGGGGCAACGAGAGCGTAAACAGCGTCCCGACCGTCACCAGTTGATCCGGCCAGCGGTCGCGGGTCAGGCCGGCGATAATGCCCAACAGAATGCCCAGCGGGGCACCAATCAGCAGTGCCAGCCCGGCAATCACCGCGGTATTGTATAGCCGCTGCAGCACCAGCGGGCGCACCGGCACATTCAAATAGAGCGACTCGCCCCAATCGCCCGTGAGCATGCCCCGTAGCCAGTCGCCATAGCGCACCAGCGCTGGCTGATCCAGATCCAGCCGGGTGCGCAGCGCCGCCAGTGTCTCCGGTGTAGCCTGCTGGCCCAAAATCATCGTCGCCACATCGCCGGGCAAGACTTCAGTAACCACAAAGACCAGCACCGAGACAGCAAAGAGTGTCAACAGCACCATGGCGGAGCGTTGCAGCACTAATCGCAGCATAGAGTTGTTCCTGGTTGATGGGTTTATGACTGTGCCAGCCAGACATCCTGGAACAACATCACTTCGGTCGGCAATTGTTGTAACCCCTGTACATTGGGACGCATTGCCAATATGAATGGCCGGAAGGTTGAAATAATCACCCCGCCGTCGCGACTAATGGTTTCCTGAATCTGGCGATACAGATCCTGGCGCTCTGCCGGATCAGCCTCGCCCCGTGCGGCCACGATTAGTGCGTCCAGGTCGGGATTGTCCCAACCGGTTTCGTGCCACGCTCCTCCGGACTGGTAGCCCTCACTCAGCATAATATCGGGACTTTCATACATCGGCCAGTTACCGGTGAATAGGTTGGTTTGCATATAGCCCTCTGTCCAGAAGGTTTCGGCTGGCAACTGGTCAATCGTTATCGTGATGCCAGCGGACTTTGCCATCTCCTGAAAGGCCACCGATAGTGGCACCATACCGGGGCGCACTTCTGATGTCGTCAGGGTGACCTCCAGGCCATCGGCATACCCCGCTTCCGCCAGTAACTCCTTCGCCCGCTCAATATCATTCGCCAGCGGTGCAACATCTGCCCAGTTGGGATCAGCTGGCGAAATGGGCTGGTCATTGCCTAACATACCACGACCCTGCAACACGGCCTGCAGCACGCCTTCGCGATCGACACAATGCTTGAAGGCCTGACGTACGCGCAGATCGTCAAAGGGCGGCGCAGTGACATCCATTGCAATGAGAGTGTGTCCGCCGCCGGGAATCTCACTTACCCGTACATCATTGCTCTGCTCTAGCACTGGTGCCACCTCGGGGCCAAGCTGATAGATGACATCGACGGTGCCGCTACGCAGAGCTTCGACCCGCGTGGGCGACTCGGCGATATACACAAAGCGCAGGTCGTCCAGATACGGGCGCGATCCGTCCCAGTAGGTCTCATTGCGAATAAATGTCGTCTGCTCACCTGGTCGCTGCTCACCCAGGCGAAAGGGGCCGCTGCCAGACGGTTCGGATGCAAGTTGTTCGGCGTTATAGTCGTGGGGCACAATCACCAGCCGTGGCGAGGCCGTATACAGGAGGAAATCGGCTATCGGGTTGTTCAAGGAGAAGCGCACTGTCATGTCATCCACAGCTTCCACGCGCTCCACAGCAGTTAGCATATTCTGTGCTGGTGAGCCGAGATCCGGGTCGAGGATACGCTCATAGGTATACACCACATCCTGGGCCGTCACGGGCGCGCCATGCTGGAAGGTGACACCCTCGCGCAGGGTAAATGTCCAGGTTAACAGATCATCGCTGGCTTCCCAGGCCGTGGCGAGGCCGGGCTGCGGGGCCAGATTCTGATCCACGCGCACCAGCCCCTCGTATATCGCCAGCGCACTATGAAACTCCTCCATTATAGATGCCAGGGCTGGATCAAATTTGGTTATTGTGCTGGCAAATGCCACGCGCAGCGTGCCACCGCGCCGGGGTTCGCCGGCTATCTGTTCTGGGACAGTGGTACTATCTGCGTCCTCCTGCGCTGCAGGTGCACCACAGGCGGTCAGGGCGGCGGTGGTGGTGGTCAGACCCAGCAGCTGCAAAAAGTCGCGGCGGGTGAGCATGGTGAACGGTGGACGTTTCGAAGTCATCTGCTACCTTTCAGGTTTGTCTATGCGTCATGACATACATGCATGATTCGGTGTCTAGCCTATTATAGTACACAAACTCCTTATGAACGTCTTATAGAAGAAAAGAAGAAAGTAAGAGACTGTCTGAAAAGAGGCTTTTGGAGGGCTACGCCTTCCAAAAGCCTCTTTTTTGCCCGCCGCTACGCGGCGGGCAGGGGGAGTGTGAGGGGCTGCGCCCCTCACACTCCCCTTTTCAGACAGGTTCTAAGAAGCGACGAAGCCAGCCAGGACAGTTCTCGCAAAAATTATGATTATATTCTGACGATCGTCCCTTCCGGATCGCGTTCCCACCACGCGATGATGGTGACCGGGCCAATGCGCACATCCGGCCCCCCATACACCTGGGCCATGAGGTGACGGGCGCGGGGCGATGCGTCCGTGTGCATCCCCGTTTGGTGTGATCCGGCAGGGGCGTGACCTGCTGCCCCAGGGCCTGCCCCGTCGCCGCCGGATCGGGCGAGTCATACCCCCATGTCTGGCCAGCCATCCCCAGCATGACAGCATCCCCCTGGTCGCGTCACCACGGAACCAGCGTCTGTGAGCGGAATGCCCTATCGCCATGCCCACTGATGCGGACACCAGGCGGCCCCCGGGCCACAGCGGCCTGAATCAGCTCCTGGTGGTCGGTCACGCCACGTGATCCGCGATGCGGCAACGTCCACCAGCCCAGGGCAATCGACCGGGCCATCCGCGCCAGCTGACGGGACCGACTCGGCACCGCTCCCCCCACGACGGCGCCCAGGGGCTCAATCTGACGGGCCAGGGCAGTGCCTCGCCACTGCTGCAGCGTGGTGCGTCTGGGATCATACCGGGCAGCGGTGGTCAGACACGACTCCGTAGCGACAATCAGACGTTAGCACGCGTGATCAGAGCACTGCAGCGTGTGGGGGTCACCGTCCTGGATCAGGTGATAGCCCAAGCGCGTTCGACGCATCCAGGATGTCCATTCAAGCACAGAGGTATCAGGAATCACTGGTACATGCCCGTCCGCTTGGCACGCCGATCAGATGGCATACCGGGCATCAGAATGCCATCCATCTGTCAAGAGAACCCCATTGAGGGCCTGCGGCCCCCCTGGACACCAACCGCCCCGCTGCGACGGCGGGAGGAATCTGGCGATGCGCCAACCATGAAAAACCATGTCATGCCGACCGCGGTCGCCGCCCCGTTGCCCCTGGACGCCAGCCGACTCAGCGACGGCGGGAGGAATCCCCGGTGTTCATGCAGGGATGATCATGGGAGATTCCTCGGGCCGCCAGCCGGGGTGTGGGCATAACAGGCAACCGGGTGGGCGGCCCTCGGAATGACATGGTTTTTTGGTGTCATACCGAATAGCAGATAACCAACTGGTCAATGGCGTGAGCAGAAACCGAAGTTTCTGAGGAGCGATGAAGCGGGGGAACCAGGTTCCTCCGCTTTTTAGTTCAGCCTCACTCCCCGCAAGCGCAAGCTATTGGTTACAACAAACACCGAACTAAACGCCATGGCACCGGCAGCCAGGATGGGGCTGAGCTGCCAGCCGATGAAGGGATACAGAATACCGGCGGCCACAGGGATCAGGATAATATTATAGATAAAGGCCCAGAACAGATTCCAGCGAATCGTGCGTAGCGTGGCCTTGCTCAGCGTAATGGCCTGGGGCACGCTGCGCAGGTCGCCGCGCATCAGGGTAATATCGGCTGCTTCCATAGCCACATCGGTTCCTGTGCCAATCGCAATGCCCACATCGGCGGCGGCCAGCGCCGGGGCATCGTTGATGCCGTCGCCGACCATGGCGACGATCTTGCCCTCGTCTTGCAGGCGGCGCACCTCGGCGATTTTGTCCTGGGGCAGTACTTCGGCCAGCACACGGTCGATGCCAACCTGTTGCGCAATCGCCTCGGCGGTACGCTGGTTGTCGCCGGTAAGCATGGCGACTTCAATGCCCAGGCGATGCAACTCGGCCACGGCCTGGGCCGAGGTGGGCCGGACTGTATCGGCTACGGCAACCACCCCCAGCGCCTGCCCGTCGGCGGCGACGACCATGGCGGTTTTGCCCTCGGCCTGCAGCCGGGCTACCGCGTGTTCGACGCCGTTGAGCACAACCTGGCGATCACGCATCAGGCGCAGCGTGCCAAGCAAAACGATTTGCCCTTCAACACGAGCGCTGATCCCATGACCAGCAATTGCCGCAAAGTCTTCGGGTTGAGCCAGAGACAGTTCGCGTTCTCGCGCAGCCTGTACCAGCGCCTCGCCGAGCGGATGCTCACTGCCACGCTCGGCCGAAGCGGCCAGGCGCAGCAGGTTGGCCGCGCCATTGGCCAGGACGGTGGTTGGCGTACTGCCGTTGGAATCCCCAACTGCATGCCCGATTGGATCGGTAGCGGTCATCGCGACTGCTGGCGCATGCGTAGAACCGCTGGCTATCAGGTGTGGACTGGTTGCGGATGCCGCGACATCAACAACATCAACATCCACAACATCGGTGACAACCGGCTTGCCCGCCGTGATCGTGCCGGTCTTGTCCAGCACCACGGTTTGAATGGCATTGGCACGCTCCAGGCTCTCGGCATTTTTAATCAGAATGCCATGCTCGGCCCCCGTGCCGGTACCAACCATAATAGCAGTAGGGGTTGCCAGGCCTAGCGCACACGGGCAGGCGATTACCAGCACGGCTACGGCAAAGATCATGGCCTGCGTAAAGCCCACCGCGCCAATAAAAAACCAGATCAGGAAGGTCAGCAGGGCGATGCCAATCACCACCGGTACAAACACCGAGGCGACCTGGTCGACCAGGCGCTGAACCGGGGCGCGACTACCCTGGGCCTCCTGCACCAGACGGATAATCTGCGCCAGGGCAGTCTCTTTGCCCACGCGGGTAGCGCGAAACTGAAAGCTGCCGGTGGTATTGACAGTTGCGCCGATCACGGTGGCATCCACGTCTTTTTCAACCGGCAGACTCTCGCCGGTCAGCATGCTCTCATCGACGCTCGAACGTCCGCTGATGATCACCCCATCGACCGGAATTTTCTCGCCGGGGCGCACAATCACAATATCACCTGTGCGCACCTCGGAAACAGGGATATCCTGCTCGCTACCGCCGCGTACCACACGTGCCGTTCTGGCCTGCAACCCCATCAGCTTCTTAATCGCCGTACTGGTCTGACTCTTGGCGCGGGCCTCCAGCAGCTTGCCGACCAGGATCAGCGTAATGATCAGCGCACCGGTTTCAAAATAGACATGGCCGGTCATGCCCAGCAGCATCAGCGCAACACTATAGAAATAGGCCACCGATGATCCCATAGCGATCAGCGTATCCATATTGGCGGTTTTCGCCTTGAGCGCCTTCCATGCGTGGATATAGAAATCACGCCCGCTGTAGAATTGTACCGGCGTTGCCAGCAACAAAAACAGCCAGTTCAGCAGATCCGCCGTGGCGGGATACATATGGCCCATGTCCGATGGCATGGTGGCCCATGTGCCAATCAGCCAGGGGCTGATCAGGCCAAAGTCACGCGCCATCGATAGCAGAAACAGCGGCAGGCTAAAAATAACCGCGACAAGCAGCTTGCGCTGTTTATCGGCCAGCTCGCGGGCGCGCGCAGTTGCCTCAATATCCTCGCCGCCGCTTTCCTGGCCAGTTTGTGGCTCAATCACGCCATAGCCAGCCTTCTCGACAACGGCCTTTAACTGGGTCCAGCCAATTTCCGACGGCACATACGCAACGCTGGCCTGCTCGCTGGCCAGGTTGACATTGACATGCAAAACGCCCGGAACCCTGGTCAGGGCCTTTTCGACACGCATCGAACACGAGGCGCAGGTCATGCCTGTCACCGGAAACTCGACCTGATCGGTGATCACACCATAGCCAGCCTTTTCCACGGCGGAGGTCAATTGATCCGGGGCGACCTGCGCAGTATCAAAGCTGACCACAGCCTGCTCGCTAGCCAGGTTGACATGCGCCTCCAGCACGCCAGGAACCTTTGCCAGGGCCTTCTCGACGCGCATCGAACAGGAGGCGCAGGTCATGCCCGTCACTGGAAACTGGATCTGCTGTTCGGCCATTCATGCTCTCCTTTGAACCTTATCTAAAAGACTGTTTGAAAAGGGGTGGTTTTTGAACCAGACGGGATCGTCCTCCGATGATACCCCACCCCTGCCAATGGGATTGGTAGGGGCAACCACGAGGGGGTTGCCCTGGATAGCGTTTCCGGCATCAGGACGCCCTGGGCAGGCACGGGGGCCTGCCCCTACCCGAAAAAACCTACCCGTGAGAGAGCCTACACCCTCGCCTGGAAGGCTTATCATTACCCATACCTTTATCGCATCAGGATGCGGTCGAAATCGCGTCTTCCTGCCATCCACGGGATTCGGCGGGATGCAACCCGCCGAGATTCCAGTATTTTCGGTGTGTTTTGGCGGCAAAGCCGCCAAAACACACCGAAAATACTTTTTTTGTGGGGCCTCCGGCCCCGCGCCCCCGATGTGTGGGTCATGTATAGCCCTGAGGGAGAGGGAGGCAGGGGGGTGAGGGCGTATCATCCAACCAACGGTACAGTAAACGTGAACCTTGTTTTATCTCAGCTTGCTACTTGTACATCATCATAGCCAGCCTCGTTGATCGCGGCCACAATCGCGGCGGTTGTCACCTGGTCGGTATGGATGATGGTAACAGTTTTGGTATCCAGGGCGGCCTGCACATCCTGCACACCCGTGAGGGCAGTGACCTCATTGGTAATAGCTTTGACACAATGCTGGCACGACATACCGGGCACGACAAATGTTTCCGTGGTCATAGGTAGCTCCTTAGATTAACTTACTGCCGGTAGTGAAAACCTGTAACAATTCACTGACGACACGTTCGCGCTCGGCGGGCTGGTCGCTGCGAATAGCAGTAGTAACGCACCCGTCAAGATGATCGGCCAGGACACGACTCTCAAAGGCTTTCAACATACGCTGGACTGTTTGCACATGGTGTATCAGGGTCATTGGATAGGTGTCAGTTTCCAGCAACTGGCGGATGGCATGCACCTGGTCAGCCGTCTGGCCCAGCCAGGCCATCCGTCGACTGATGCGCTCCGGGCCTGGCGGGTTGGTTGGGAGTTCAATCACATCGCCGGGTAGGGCATGGTATACCGTAAGCACTTCGGCAATGATGCCCTCGCGGCGGGGTTGTTCAGACTGGCGTAGCACATTCGTCACCTCGTCGCGCAGATAGGTTTCGAGGATCATGGCGTTTACCTTGTCGAGCGCCCGCTGGATGGCCTGAATTTGTTTGATCAGATCGATACAGTAGGCATCTGTCTCGATCATGCGCTGAACACCGCGCACATGCCCTTCAATGGTTTTGAGGCGAGTCAGAATCTGTTTTTCCGGTGCTGCCATTATGATAACCTGGTAGACGAACGGTTATACAGATGACGCTGGTAGATAGCGTGTGAATGTATTGTGTCATCTTTATCTTTTAAAATACCCCCCCCTGGGGGGGGTGGGGTCAGATGAAGTATAGCAGCTAGAAGATATTTTTGTCAAGCGTCAATAATAAGATTTACACGGTGAGCAGGCAAACCAGGCGTTTGTCCGACCGAAAGACCTGTGTCGCCTGCGGCAGCGTGGAAGTGTATATTCTTTTTTCAAAAATGTTTCGCCGGAGCGAAACATTTTTGAAAAAAGGTGGAATTACGTATTCTTTTCTCAAAAAATGTTCCCGTAGGGAACATTTTTTGAGAAAGAGATTCTTCTTCTACCCGTTGGAAGCGAATCCCAATCTGTGCAGAGACGCTAGATGCTGAACACCATGTCTTAGCCAATCAAAGCCTGAAACGCTAGCATGCTCACCATGGCGATACCCATAGAAATGTATACTCTGGGCCGGGACACTGTTTCGAGCGCTTCGGGCATTAATTCATAGAAAACCATCCAGATCATCGCTCCGGCGGCCAGCCCTAGCCCAACCGGCAGGAACGCCTGGAAGGTAGTCACAAACAGAAAGGCTGGTACGGCCATTAATGGCTGCGGAATGCTGCTAAAGATACTCCACCAGGCAGCGCGCCAGACGGGGGTTCCCCGTGGTATCAGCACCAGGCTGATAGCCAGTCCTTCGGGGATATTATGAATAGCAATGGCTATGCTGATAAAGCTGCCGAATGTTTCACCATCACCATAGGCCACGCCAATACCAATGCCTTCGGCAAAGGAATGGATGGTCATAATGCCGACGATCATCAGCATTTTCATAGCATCGACACCTTCCACGTTGCCGATATGCAGTTCTTCATGATGCTCGCCGATCAGTCGGCGCGATACAATAATCAGCAGCAATCCCACAATCACACCAATAGCCAGGCGTATAATGTCATAGCCAGTTCCCTCATAGATCAGTCCGATGCTGGCCCCCAGCATCAACCCGGCAGCAACAGCATTCGCGGTGCCCAGCAATCGGTCGCCAATATTATGCATAAACAGAAATGGCAATGCGCCCAGGCCAGTGAAAATGGCGGTAATGCTGGCGGCGATAAACACGATCCAGACAGTAACTTCCATGTGTGTGCCTCATACTATGCTTGACCATCACGCGGGTGTGCTCTATTATAGCTGACCTGTCTTTATGCTCACGTCAGGGTAGTGATCATGCAACAAATTGAATTTCGCTTGCCGAATGCTCTGGTATCGGTTACCCCGGCTGGCGCACGTCTATGGGAGATTGATGCGCTGCGGGGCGTGGCTGTGGTGTTGATGGTCTTCTACCATTTTATGTGGGATCTGTACTATTTTAACATTGCAGCGGTCAATGTTTTTGCTGAACCATGGCAGTTATTTGCACGCAGCATCGGGACGCTGTTTCTGCTGATACTGGGGGTTTCGGTGACGCTACGGGCTGCACGCATGCATGCTTCCCCCGCTGCATCCGCGGGTCGCCGCTTCTGGCGTGATTCGCTGATCCGCGCAGGGGTGTTGTATGGTCTGGGTATGCTGATTACTCTGGGCACATATCTGTTTATTGGCGATGCGTATGTACGCTTCGGTATTTTACACTTGCTCGGCCTGAGCATGATCCTGGCTACGCCGTTTGTCTATGTCGCGCCATGGGTTAGCCTGCTGGTCGGGGCGCTGGCTATGGGCCTTGGTGTCTATCTCAACACACTGGTGATCTCGTCGCCCTGGTTAGTCTGGCTGGGTGTTTTGCAGGCGGGCATTACCATGGTCGACTATTATCCGCTGTTGCCCTGGTTGGGAATAGCGCTGTGGGGCGTGGCGCTGGGGTTGTGGATCTATCCTCAGGGCCAGAGACGTTTTCCCTTGCCGGATTGGTCGTCTTTTGTGCCAGTCACAAGCCTGCGCTGGGTGGGGCGTCATTCGTTGATTATTTATATGTTGCATCAGCCGGTATTGATGGGCTTGCTCTATGCGCTGGGGTTAATGTGAAAAGATAACGCTTATGCACATTCTGCTTGTCTCAACATTTGGCTTTGATGCGGCTTTTCCCAGCCGACCTGAGTATCTGCAGGCGCGGGCGCTGGCGCGGCGTGGGCATTTTGTCACCGCCTATGAATATTATGCCCCGCGCTATCCCGGCCAGTCTGTACGCCACGCCTGGCTGCCAGGGCCAGTTGCCGTGCATCGCTGTGCGACCTGGGGCTTCTTCTCGCCCGATGCCCTCCTGCGCATGCTGCTGGCCGAACGCCCCGATATTGTGCATGTGCATCATCTGCGCAGCCTGCTGGCCTTTCAGGTTGTTAGCCTGGCCCGGCGATTGAACTGGCCGGTTGTATTGACACCCCATGGACTGCTCCACGACAACGATCTGGTGGTTGACCGGGATCGACCGCTGGAGCAACCGCTGCGCTTCGACCGGTTAATCACCAGTCGCCGTACGCTGGTAAAACGACTGCTGGGTGGCGCACATCCGCGCCGTGCGCTACGCAACTACCTGCTGCATGCACCGCTACGCCTGGTCGACGGCATAGTGGCCCTGTCGGAGCACGAACGGGAACTGCTCATACACCTGGGTGTGTCATCTGAGCGGATCACGGTGCTGCCAAACGCCATCGACCTGGATTGGTTTGATCAACACACAGAAGATCGAGCGCAACAATCTGGCGACGCTTGTATCGCGCATCCCGACGGGCCGTCGATTCTCTATATCGGGCAGCTGATCGAGCGCAAGGGCTATGACCTGCTGGCTCAGGCTATGCCGTCGGTTGTGCAGGCGTTTCCCCAGGCCAGGTTTCTTTTTGTCAGCCATAACCGCCGCGACGAGGCCCGGTTGCAGCAGATTGTCACCGCTGGCGGGGTCGCCAACCACCTTCAGATCCTCGGAGCCGTCGACGAAGCACAGAAACTCCAGCTCTTGCAAACCGCCGATGTCGTGGTGGCCCCCAGCCGCTACGAGGGCTTTGGTATACCATTGATTGAAGCAATGGCCGCCGGACGACCAGTGATCACCACGGATGTGCCTGCTGGCAATGAAGTGGTGCAGCACGAACAAACTGGCCTGCTGGTGCCCTATGATAACGTCCCGGCACTGGCAGCGGCAATTGTGCGGGTTTTACGTGATCCTGGTCTGGCACAGCGTATTAGCGTAAACGGACGCCGTCGGGTCGAAACCTGCTATACCTCAGATCACCTGGCAGAACGCCTGGAGGCATGGTATGCTGGCCTGTTGAAGAGTTAAACAGTCTGTAACCGTTCAGGCGGTACCTGCGCCAGCGGGGGCGTGGGGGCCGCAGGCCCCCGCAAAACCTTCTGTTCGACCCGTTGTGGCGGCTTTGCCGCCACAACGGGTCGAACAGAAGAGACTCTGGGAGGGGCATTGCCCCTCCCGACCACCCCACCTGAACGGTTACAAACAGTCTTATAGAAAGAAAGGAGGATCGTATGAAGCATCGTCTGCTTGGAACCATGTTGGCTCTACTCGTCGTCATACTTGGAACGTTCGCCGGAGCAATGCCAGATCCGCAGCCGCCCAGGACTATGCTCCGCAGACTGCCCCGGCCAACCGCCAGGTGGCGTTTGAATTGCGAGGCCAGCCTCTGCACTGGCTGAGCTTCTCAATCGCCGAGTACTATCTGGATGATGTCGATCAGGAAAACGGCGCACGGGCACGCGCCCTTATCAACGGTCATATGAACGGAGCGACCTGGAAGTTCTACAACGATGGCACCCTGGAATTTGTGGGCGGTGCGGGAATGCCATCTGAACTCAAGTATCTCTCCGGGATATATACCTATAATCCTGACAATGGTCTGGTTTCTCTTGCGGTAGGCAAAGCTAATCTGGAACCAGGTTTGAACATAACAGGGGCCGGATTTACGGGCTGGTACAACCCGGCAGCTAACAATGTGATGCTGGTCTACGCTGCGAACTACCGGCTGAGCGGACACTGGCACACGGTGATGGGCACCTTTGGGCAAGATATGACCGTTACCTATATACGCTAAGAAGCCTTCCCGCGTCGTCCTGCTCAGACGCGGAATTCACTCGCCAGGCACGCACATACCGGCCACCTCACTTTATGAGGTGGCCGGTATGTGCGTGTACCATTTGAAACACCGTGATCAAACGTGCGCAGTTGTGATGGCGCATACAAGAGGTATTGTAACCGTTGTGTCTTTCATGGGGCGAATGTTGGATTTGGGCCAATGTGCTTGCTTATGATGCGTCGGGTTGAGATCGCAACGGGAGCGTTAGGTCAACGATGATACCTGCTTGATCCAGGCGGTTGCGTAACCGAACCTGCCCTCCGATCTGCCAGACCAACGCACTGACAAGGGGTAGCCCCAACCCCATGCCCGGAACTTCCCCCGTAAAGCTCTTTTCTCCTTGCCGATAGGGGGTGAGAGCATGCGCTAATTGCCTGGGCGTTAGCGTGATGCCATCATCCTGGATCTGAATCTGGCAGACATTCGAACCTGCCACGACGAGAACTTCGATTATGGGTGACTGCTGCGGATGGAATTTCTGGGCATTCTCTAGAATCTCATACACGATCAGGTCAAGCGTTGCTGGAGCCAGGGGGAGCCATGCTGCCTGAAGGACGTTCGGCACGGTGACTGTTACATCCTGAATATACAGATCCGCGCTGATGGCGTAGATTCGATCGGAAAAGGTGGATAGCGAACAGCCGACACCAGGAACGATCAGCGTTGCCGCCGACATATAGGTTACGACATCGTCTATCTGGTGTTGGAGGCGTTGCACACCGCGCCATGCGATGTCGATGAGGTCTGCCATCTCTGTAGGAGACAGGGTATCCCCATACATTCGTAGAAGGTCTAACCCGCCACGAATCTGCTGGAGGGGCGTGCGTACTTTGTGCGACAGCCCGCCCTGGAAGGTATAGATATCTACCTGGGCTTGCATGGCCTCAGTCACATCACGCAGCTGCACGACTCGTTCCAGATGATGATCATCGCCGGGCAGATAGTGGTGAACCTGGAGCCAGAAAGCGGGTGCGTGCGCCGTTTCCGGTCGTACCAGATAGGCGGCCTCGGACGCATCCAGGTCTGGCCAGGCGGCCCATATGGTTTCTGGGTAGAGCTGATACTGCTGCTGCAGGAGATCGAGAACCGATCCAACAGGGATTGCGTCATCATCGCGTAAGCCCAGATAAGCGCGTGCCTGGGGGTTGGTATACTGCACCGTATCATCTGGCCGGATAACCAGGTAGCCATCCTGGGCGTGCTTCAGGATCCAGGCGAATCGCATGCGCTCGCTCTGTAGCCGTCGATAGCGATTCAGGCGAATAATCGTGCGCACGCGTGCGTGTAATTCAGCCCAATCAAACGGTTTTGTGATAAAGTCATCCACTCCGGCGTTCAATCCACGTATCCGGGCGTCTGGATCAGCAAGGGCCGTGATCATGACAATGGGAATGTCGGTCAATATGGGATCAGAGCGCAGACAACGACACACCTCAAAGCCATTCATATCGGGCATCATCACATCGAGCAGGATCAGATCCGGTTGCAGCGCCGCCGCACGTGCTATGCCTTCTCCTGCCGTGGTGACCGCCTCCAGGCGGTGGCCATCTGGGTGGAGGAGTGTTTCCAGGGCCTGGTGTACCAGCGGATCATCATCAATAATCAAAATGGTGGCGGTGGGAGCGGGGGCGTGGACTTCTGGTATGGCCAAAAGGCCTGCCTGCAGCGTCTGCACCGTAGACAGCGCTTGCTCGAATGCGAATGCAGTAATTTGTTGCCTGAGTTGCCGGGCCACATCGCCAAATGCCTGGATCAGCAGCGCCTCGCTCTGCCAGAAGACATGCTGCGCCTCCATATCATTGTCTGCCAGCAGCACACGCAGGTGGGTCATAACGGTTCGCACCTGATTCCAATCCAGCATGCGTTCATCTGCTGGATTATGATCAGGCAGTAGCTGCTGAATCAGCGCAGCGAGTGCGGCATGCTCCATGTCCATCGCATCTACCAAACGCATAATGGTTTCGTCCGGCTGCTGCTCGTAGAGTGCTGCTTCAAGATCCGTGGCGAGCGTCTGGATCTGCACGGCGCTCAGAGTTGCAGCAGATCCTTTGAGTGTATGCGCGATGCGTCTTGCACGCGCACGGTCACCAGTGTGCAGCGCATCGCGCAGATCGATCATATCCGAGGCATGATTCGTACCATACATGCGCAATAGCCGCTTGTAGACGGCTCGATTCCCGCGCACGCGGTTCAGACCGGCGGTCACATCAAGTCCCTCGATGGCAGTCAGCGCCTGCCACACCGAGTCTTCGTCTGTCGATCCAGGAGACGAAACAGCCGGGTTTGCCGCCATAGCGGGTAAAGCTATCCATGTGTTTAGCGCAGCGAACAGGATTGCTGGTTCGACAGGCTTGGCCACATAATCATTCATGCCCGCCTGCAGGCAACGTTCGCGATCCTCATCAAAGGCGTTGGCGGTCAACGCCAGGATGGGTGTCTGCTCTCGACCGGGGATGCGGCGAATAGCCTGTGTGGCGGCGAGGCCATCCAGCATGGGCATATGGATATCCATGAGGATCAGATCATAGACAGTGTGCTGGGCCATCGCGATGGCTACTTGCCCATTTTCGGCCACGTCAACCACGATGCCAGCCTCCTCCAAGAGATCACGGGCTACGTCCTGATTGATCCGGTTGTCTTCGGCCAGTAAAATGCGTACATTGCGATAGTGGGCTAGCGGCGTTGGGGGTGGTGTACGCAGAAGCGCACTGACCTCTCTCTGGTCGCCCTGCATCAGTGCCACCAGGGTCTCGAATAAGCGCCCCGGCATGATGGGTTTGCCCAGACACACGGCCCCATCGCCGTGCCTCAGCGATGTGCAGGGCATTGGGGGACCGGAGGATGTCATGATAAGCATGATGGGTGGATGCGGGTGGTGGGGGGCGTGTCGACGCCACGCTATCGCGATATGATCCAGTTCAGGCATCTGGTCATCAAGCAGCACGATGGAATAGGGATCACCCGTTCGCTGTGCTACCTGGATCGCGTTCAGAGCGGCATCGTCTGATGCTACCGTGTCGACGCGTAGCCCCATGCTGGTCAGCATCTCGTGCAATACGTGGCCCGTTGCTACGAGATCATCTACCACCAGTACGCGGCTCCCACACCACTCTGGGCGGAGGTGATAGGGTGGACCGGAGTCAGACGTCTTGCCAAGCGGTACGGTGAACCAGAAGGTACTGCCCTGTCCCAGCTGACTCTGCATGCCGATCTCCCCACCCATCAACTGAACGAGGCGTTTGCTGATAGCGAGGCCCAAACCCGTGCCGCCATAGATACTCGTGGTTGAGCTATTGGCCTGCTCAAATATCTCGAACACACGCTGGTGCTGGTCGGGCGCGATGCCGATGCCCGTATCCTGTACCGCAAACTGCACGACCAGATCGTCGTCGGTTTCGGTGATAACGCGGATGCGCAAGAGAATAAATCCGGTCTCGGTGAACTTGACGGCATTACTGGTAAAGTTGAGCAAGACCTCGCTCAGGTGTAACAGGTCACCGTGCAGTATCGGGGGCAGATCGGCGGCGACATCATAGATAAACTCGACCCCTTTCGCCACGGCCTTCTCGGTCATCATGGTGCTGATATCGTTGAGCAGGCGCTCAACCGCAAAATCAGCTGTTGCAATGGTCAGCTTGCCCGCCTCAATTTTGGAGAGATCCAGGATGTCGTTAATGATCCCAAGCAACAGGTGGGCTGAATCCAACACCCGTGCGAGCCGCTCCCGCTGTTGCACCGTTGTGGCACTCGCGCTGAGCAAGTGGGCCAACCCGACAATGGCATTCAGCGGGGTACGTATCTCGTGACTCATATTCGCCAGAAACGTACTCTTGGCCCGATTGGACGTCTCGGCGGCATCGCGCGCACGTTCGAGGTCTCGATGGTAGCGTTTGATCTCGGAGATATCCCGCCCAATCATCAGCATCTGCGTTCGGCCTCGGAGGTGCAGTGCGCTAAATGAGACCATCAGGGTGACAAGCGTGCCATCCTGTTTCTGGTGCGTCCACTCGAAGATGCTATTCCCTGTAGCAACCGCACGCTGAATCTGCATGCTGAGAAAGACACCTGGGGATGGGACATTTGATTGGGCGGCGAGTTGCGTCAATGGCAGTGACAGAAAATCCTCCCGCGTTGTGGCCTCATACAGGGTGACGGTGGCATGATTGCAATCAACAAAGCAACCACGTTCAATATCGAGGATGGCCAGCGCATCGACGGAGGACTCAAACAAGGTACGATAGTGAGCTTCGCTCTCGCGCAGGGCTTCTTCGGTGCGTCGGCGCATCACCATACGCCAGAGGTCATTGCCAAGCAGTTGTAACTCGCGGATGTCGGTCTCGTCATAAGCAGTCGGTTTGTTGCCCACACCTATCACCATGCACACAGCACCGTTCTCAATAATCGGCACTCCGAGATACCGATCCAGAATCACATGCCCAGCGGGGTAGCCAGCATGGTCAGCAGGCTGCTGAAAGTCGTTATAGACGACCGGGCATCCTGTGTGAACACACTCGGCCCAAATACCAGCACGGGAAATAGGATAATGCGACAGAGCGTCGGTGGTACACTGGCGAACCGTCGCAGACGACCATGTGGCCAACTCAATCGTCTCCTGGTCTGCGTGGATAAAGTGGAAGTGACCAACCGTACTCCCCGTTAAGTGAACGGCTTCATCAATACCTAGACGGAGGAGATCACTCTCGCCCAGATTTGTCACCTGCTGGCTGAGGTTGAACAACATCTGGAGCCGCCGGTCACTCATACGCAGACGATGGTTGGCCGATTCTAACTCAGTTACCAGTGTTTCGAGATAGCGCTGATACTGGGCCAGATTGTGTTCCGCCTCTTTCTGGTCTGTGATGTCCCAATTAACGCCCACAAGATAGGGGTTCGCAGCATCCGCGTTGAGTCTCCCGTACGCCGCTATGTGGCGAATGGTTCCATCCGGCCACACAATCCGAAAGTTGGTTGCATAGGTCTGGTGGCCCTGCAGAATTCCCTCTGAATTAGCCATAACAACCGCCCGGTCATCCGGATGCACACGTTGAAGCCAGTCTTGATACGTTTTGGGCGCTGTTCCTGGCGGCAGGCCATAGAGCATCGCCATGTAGGTGTCCCAGAGTTGAACATCTTCACGGATATTCCATTCCCAGACACCAATGCCCGCCGACTCGGTTGCCAGCTTAAGGCGCATCGTACTCTGTTCCAGCAGTAGGTTGGTCTGTTTCAGGTCTTCTGTTCGTTCCGCAACGAGATCTTCCAGCTGTTGGCGGTGGCGTGTCAGGGCCGTTTCGGCTTGCTTTCGCTCGGTGATATCCACAGATGCGCTGATTAGTCCGGCGATGGCTCCCATCTCGTCACGAAACACATTCTTGACGAACATGACATCCCGCACAGTTCCATGCATGTCCCGAACCTGCGTTTCGTAGGTGTGGGGACATCCTGTTCGCAGAACCTCGTCATCATGCGCCTGCAAGCGCATACTCACATCAGCAGGCCAGACCTCCTGGGTTGTTTTGCCACGCAGGTCGTCTGCGGTCTTGCCAACCAGGTCGGAGAATATTTTGTTGCAGCCCAGGTAGTGGCCTGTACAATCCTTAAAAATGATCGGGATTGGGATCGCGTCTAGCAAGGCCTCGTTGAACCGCAGCACCCGGTCACGTTCAGCATTGGCCTGTTGCAGTGCCTGTTGCGCATACGTGCGTTCGGTGATGTCCAGTGCATATGCCACCCGTGAAATCGGCTTTCCACGGGCATCCGTAATCACAGTGACCTCCATCAACACCGGCATGGGTGTGCCATCCTTGCGCTGGTGTATGGTTTCATAGACCAGATGGCCGGTTTGATCCATCTCGCTCAGGCGTTGTTGCATAGCCGCCCGTTCTTCCGGCATAGAGATATCAAGCACTGATCGGCCCACTAATTCGTCCGGACGGTAGCCACGCTGACGGGCGAAGGCAGGATTGACGTCCAGAAAGGTATTGTCGGTGACACTCGCATATGCCAAGCCAAACTCGGCCATTTCAAACACCCGGTGCCAGCGAGAGGCCTGTTCTTCGGCACGCTTGCGTTCGGTGATGTCACGTGACACGCCCATCCAGGAGGTGAGCATCCCGGCACGTTCTATGATCGGCGTAATCACACACTCGGTCCAGACCGTTGCCCCGGATTTACAGACCAGTTCCAGGTTCACGTAGCCACTCGTTGGCACGGGTTGATGCATGTGATCCAACAGCACCTGGAGTGATTCAGGCGTCAGCATGTCGGGCAATGCCTGTTGGATCGCTTCGGCAGCCGTATAGCCACGCAGATGGAACACCGAGGGGCTGATATAGGTGAACCGTCCATCGGAATCAACCACCCAGACCACATCACGGATATTCTCGGCCAGCATGCGGTATTGGGCTTCACTCGCAAACAATGCCTGCTCTGACTGCCGACGCACGGTAATATCTTTTAACGTGGTATAGACCTGGTAGGGTGCGCTATCACCCGGGCGGGTCTGCGGGATGGCATTGACAAGGATCCAGACATAGTCCTCCCGCTGGGCATTATAGATGCCCATCACTACATCGCGTACCGGCTGACCGGTGTGCAGCGCAACCATGGCCGGGTGAGTCTCACCGGTGAACGGCGTCCCATCTTCGTGGATGGCATGCCAGCGCGGATCCAGTGAGGTGCGGCCCTGGAGTTGATCCAGACTCAGTCCCAGAATGCGCTCGGCAGACAGATTTGCCGCAATGATAGATCCATCCATAGCCTGGTAGACAACCCCCTGGGTCATTGTCTCGAAGAGCGTTCGGTAGCGATACTCACTTTCCCGCAGCGACTCATATGCCTGGATGTGCTCGGTGACATCAGAAAGGTAGCCATGCCACACCACTGAGCCATCGGGATCACGCTCCGGAGTGGCATGCCCCTCTACCCAGCGCACGGTGCCGTCCGCAAAGCGCACGCGGTAGGTATGGTGCCAGGGGGACAACGTCTGCGCTGACTGCTGAATCGAAGTGACCACACCAGCGTAATCGTCAGGGTCGATCAGGTCAAACAGCTTGGCAGCATCTGTGCGGACATCCTCTGGTTCTAACCGGTAGATCGTCCGGATGCCAGGACTGGCGTAGGGAAAACATGAACTGCCGTCGGGATGCAGTTTATATACATAGACCATGCCTGGGATCTGGGTGGCAATCTTCTGCAGCCGCTGTGGCAGATGGCGGCGACGTCTCACAGAACGCATAGATCACTCCTCTCCTGGGATCAGATTACCAGATGTCAGATGCGATCCCTGCACCACAGCACGCTTGGCATGAATGTCGGCGTCGCTATCGGCATAATGTTTAGCAATAGCTTCGAACTCAGCGCGAACGTTGAGAAACGCATCTACGATATCCGGGTCAAAGTGGGTGCCCCGGCCATCCGTGATCATCTGGACGACCCGGTCGAGCGGGAACGGCTCCTTGTAGACGCGCCGCGAACTCAGGCCATCGAACACATCGGCAAGGGCCATCAGGCGTGCCGAGATGGGAATAGCCTCGCCCACGAGTCCATCGGGATAGCCCGACCCATCCCATTTCTCGTGGTGCCAATGGGCAATCTCCATCGCAATATGGAGAAAGAGCGGTGGGAGATCCGACCTCTCTGGCATGCTCGTCTGCGCGATGTCGGCATTGTTGAGCGCACCCTGACAGGCCATCCGAATGGCATCGCTCCCAATACGGCTATGGGTCTTCATCAGTTCCCACTCGTTTGCGGTCAGCTTGCCGGGCTTGAGCAAGATCGAATCCGGTATCCCCACCTTGCCAATATCGTGCAATGGCGCTGATTTGACGATGACCGCAATCATCTGATCCGTCAAGACCGCGGCAAAGCGGGGGTGTGCCTGCAACTGCCGCGCCAGCACATGCACATATGCCTGGGTACGCCGGATATGATTGCCCGTATCCGTATCGCGCGTCTCGGCGAGACTCGCCAATGCCCGAATACTGACGTCCTGGATCATCTGCTTCTCTTGCAGGCGTCTGGTTACCTCGGCTTCCAGATACGCATTCTGATCCTTCAGCCGATCGCGTGCGAGCTTGAGGTCAAGCTGTGTTCGTACCCGTGCCCGAACAATCGCCGGGTTGATGGGTTTGGTGATATAATCCACAGCGCCCAGGTCAAGCCCATACGACTCCTCATCGGGCGCATCCATCGCAGTGACAAAAATAACGGGAATATCGCTGGTTGCTGGATCGTTGCGTAAGTGGAACAGGACGGCATACCCATCCATGTCGGGCATACAGATATCGAGCAAGAGCAGATCCGGCTGAGGAGCAGCAGCCGCGACTCGTAGCGCATGTGCGCTCGATGTGACTGTCTTGACACGGTACGATGAGCGGAGCAATGATCCGAGAACCATCAAATTTTCTGGATTGTCATCTATGATCAGAATGGTCTGGCTGGTTGTCGGTGAGAGCAAATTTGTCATGGTATACGCCTTGTCCTTACGATCAGATGCATGCGAGACCGTCCCGCACACATCACGCGAATCGCCCCTGACCGGTCCAAGTACCACGTGCTTGATAGAAGACCCAGCCATCGGTGTCCTCCACGTCGAGCCATCCTGTTCCCACCCCATCCCTAAACGTGAAAATAGCTGACATCTGGTAGGGGCGAGCAGATACTCGCCCGTACGGGTTCGTGTTCATCTCATCGTTATGCGGTGCAGCGATATGGATAATTGATGTGATATTCGGGATAGATTCAAAATCATGCGTTATGGCAAGGTGTCTGCGGATGTGTGATTCCAGAGTTATGAGCGATTGGCGTGAAAAAGAAAACATCATACATCGAGGCGACACACGTTTTATACAGGTGTGAAAGCACAGCCACGATCTATGTCTATCATATCATCAATTGCTTAGTATAAACAACGTGTATTACCAAAACAGAACCAGAGCGAGAAAGCCTGGTTCATTCAATAGCTCATCATGAGCAAAAGACCCGGAACCAACATGCATGCCACCAACCACACCAGAGTTAAAATACAACGGTGGGACATGGCTCCAATGAGGGTCACTGCCAAGGGATTCCAAGGAATCACATGTGTTATCTTCCCCAGGGAGGCCATGTGATTCGCCAGGGCGGTAGCCCTGGATGGCAAAGCGGCACGTACTGTCGCTGTCTATCTGCGTGTGTTGCGGCAGTTCTTCACCTTGCTGGCGCAGCGTCCCGGCCATATGAACGGCTTTACCCCGGAGCAGTTGACTACAGTTTCAGTTCGGTATGCTGTTCCAGGATGGCATGCAGCGTTGACAGAGCTAGGGAATAATCGAAATTCTCAATCTGATGCTGCAGGAGATTGACCTGCCCCTCGTCGACCACGGCCACCAGCATCGGGCCGAATTCTTCCCACATCTTGTAGGCCCGCATGTCGTCTTGTTCAAGAAGCACGAGCATTTCGGACACCATGCCCTTGAGCCTGGGCAGGGGGATCTGCTCAGGCTTAAAGGCAAGGTGCTGGATCATTGCCTGTACCTCCTCGAGTACCGCAGTCAGTTCGGCGGTCAGGGCAACAATGCTTTCGTTGATTTCCTGTTCGCCGACGTCGCCGCGCAGCTGATATTCCAACGAAGCGGCCAGCGTGCGTACATCATGCATGCCAAGCGTGGCGGCAATCCCCTTTAGCGAATGAGCTTCGATCTCTGCCGATTTACGGTCTTTGTGCTGCAGTGCGGCCCGGATGCGTTCAGGTGCATCTGCCTGTTTTTGGGCAAAGATGCTTAGCAAGCGATAATAGGATGCGCAGTTTACGGTATTCTTCACACCGGCATCTTGATCGATGTGCCGGGTTGCCCATTTAACCTTGCCTGGTTCTGACGCCATGGCTACAAAGGGCGGGGGTTCGGAGTTGGCGACAGAAGCCGTATCGGATATCCAGCGGGCCAGAGTGGCCCGCAGTTGATCGGGTTCAAACGGCTTCGCGATGAAGCCGTTCATACCGGCTTCCAGGCAGCTTTTGCGGTCTTCCTCGAAAGCATTCGCAGTCATAGCCACGATCGGGATATGTTTCCCGTGTGGCATGTTCCTGATTTGCCGGGTTGCCTCCAGGCCATCCATCACCGGCATCTGCATATCCATCAGGATGAGATCATAGAGGGTAGATTCCACTTTCTGGCAGCCCTCGCCACCATGGTTGGCCACTTCCACGGATAATCCGAATCCATCAAGGATGCCCCTGGTGACTTCCTGGTTGATCTCATTGTCCTCAACTAGAAGAATACGGGCGCCCTGGTGCAATGCGGTCACAGATCTGGTCTCCTCGACCTGCAAGTCGTCCTTGCTGCCTACTTTCAGCACGGCGGTAAGCCAGAACGTACTGCCTGTGCCAAACTCGCTGATAACGCCGGTTTCCCCACCCATCAATTGAGCCAGTCGTCTGGAGATGGCCAGACCCAACCCCGTGCCGCCGTATTTGCGGGTGGTCGAGACTTCCGCCTGTTCGAATGCAGTGAACAGCCTGGCTTGCTGTGCCTCGCTGATGCCGATGCCAGTATCCTGCACCTCGAAGCGCAGCATCACGTCATCATCATGCTTCTCTACAAGCTTAGCCCGTAGCGTGATGCTGCCCTGGTTGGTGAACTTCACTGCGTTGCCGAGATAGTTGACCAGCACCTGCTTGATGCGTAACGGGTCGCCTACGACAGGCAATTCACTCAACTGGGGATCGCTCTCCACGATCAACTGGAGGCCTTTTTGGGAAATCCGGTGCTGCATCATGCTACAGACATGATCAATCGAAGAGGCGACCAGGAACGTCATTTTTTCCAGTTGTAGACCGTTCGCTTCGATCTTGGACAGGTCGAGAATGTCGTTGATGATGCCCAGCAGATGCTTGCTGGAGTCGATGATCTTGCCGATCTTTTCCTTCTGTTCCTTTTCCTTCACCTGACTGCCTATCAGATATGCAAAGCCGATAATCACGTTCATCGGGGTACGGATTTCATGGCTCATGTTAGCAAGGAAGGTACTCTTGGCCTGGTTGGCTGCTTCCGCCTGCTGCTTGGCTTCAGAAAGCAGTTTTTCATTTTCCTTGCGCCTGGTAATGTCCGTCACAAAAGAAATGAGTCTAGTGGGAATGCCCTGGTCGGCTTTCTTGTAATAGGCGATCATCTCCACTGGTATATCATGGCCATTCTTGTGGCGCTGCCAGGTATCGAACTGGACGTGCCCCTGCTCTTCGATGAGCTTGCTCATACGCATGGAAGCCTCTGGGGAAAACCCGGAATTAATGTCTGAAACAGTCTTCTCCAGCATTTCCTCTACCGTGTATCCCAACAGGGATGCTGCATAGTGATTTGCATAAAGAAATTTCCCAGTAGCCACATCTACCCAGTGGATGCCGATACCGGCACTATCCATAGCAAACTGGGTTTCTTTTAGCTGTCGGTGTGTCTCTTCCAGCTCAGCGGTGCGTTCCGCCACCAGTTCTTCCAGATGTTGGCGATACCTGGTGAGTTCCTCGCCCATTTTCTTCTTTTCGGTAATGTCCTCTTTCACCGCTACGTAATGTGTCATCACTCCTGTTCTGTCACGTAAAGGAGTAATGAATGCCGACTCAATGTATTCTTTTCCGTCTTTGCGCTTATTCGTGAATTCGCCACGCCATGACTCGCCTTTCGTCAGGGCGTTCCAAAGCTGATTGTACGTGTCTGGGGGAGTTTTACCTGAATTGAGAATGTGTGGGTTCTTGCCCATCGCTTCCTCTCGGGTGTAGCCGGTAAGTTCGGTAAAGCGCGGGTTAACGTATTCGATTTCTCCATTGAGGTTGGTGATAACGACAGCATTGCCGCTTTGCTCCACGGCAAGGGAGAGCTTTCTCAAACTCTCTTCATCTTTCTTTCTGGCGGTAATGTCATGACCGACTCCGAGAACGCCGATGGTTTCATTCTTCTCATTTCTCAACGGTGACTTTGTCGTCTCAATCAGTTCACGATGTCCGTCTGAAGCAAAAGTAACCCATTCTTCGTTCCTGGTGGGTATCCCCTGCTGCATCGCAGCCCTATCGTTGGCCCTGAAGAAGTTTGCAAGATCACGGTCAACGAAGTCGTAGTCGGTTTTTCCGATGATGTCAGTGACTCTGGCCCCAAAGAACTGCTCGAAACGATGATTGCAGTAGAGATAGACCCCATCAGTGTCCTTGAGCCAGACGAGATCAGGGATGGTTTCGACAAGCGTCTTGAGCTGTATGCGTTGGTTTTCCAGGTATTTCTCAATTTGTTTTTTCTCGGTGATGTCGCGGGCGATATTGGATGAACCAACGACCTGGCCTGTGTCATCGAAGATGGGCGAAATAGTGGCGGTAATGAAGATGGGGGTACTGTCCTTGCGAATCCACTGCGTTTCGAAGTGATCGACCGTTTCAGCCTGACGGATTTTGTCGAGTATCCAATCCTCTTCATTCAGGAGATCGGGCGGATGCAGGCGACTAATCAATCCCCCGATCATGTCGTCGGCGCTATACCCGAACATCTTCTCGGCGCCGGGGTTCCAACTGAGGATCGTGCCATCGAGAGATTTGCTGATGATCGCATCGTCCGACGATCTCACAATCGCTTCGAACTGCTTCATCTGGGCTTCCATCTGCTTACGCTCGGTGATGTCAAAGTTCGTGCCGACCACCCAACTCGCGTTCCCCACATCATTGGTGCGAACGACTTCCACGGCCTGGATAAAGCGAATTTCACTGTCACTCCGGCGTTGGATGCGAAACTCCCGCGAACCGTGACCGAGTCGCCGCACGGTTTCCTGTAAGGCTGCTTCTTGTTGCGGCAAGTCTTCAGGGAGAACGGCATCAGCCCAGTCACGATAGGTCACCATGCCATCTGGCGTGGGGGTGAGGCCATAGATACGGAACATCTGCGCGTCCCACTTGATGGCGTTGGTGACGATGTTCCATTCCCAGATACCAACACCCGTCGTCTCGGTGGCCAGGCGCATACGCTCGTCTCTCGCGCGCAGCACCTCCTCGGCATGCTTGCGCTCGGTGATATCCGTGGAAACACCATCCCAAATCGTGGCTCCGTCCGACCGGCGTCGGGGGCGCGCCTTCACCCGCTTCCAGCGCCATTCGCCACTTGTGCGCCGGAACCGCCATTCCATTGCAAAATCCGAGAGCTCGCGCCGGCTCTGTTCCACCGCCGCTAGATAGGACTCGCGAAATTCCGGCGCCAACTGGTTGAACATCACACTGCTATCATTTATCACCTCGTCGGCGGTGAGGCCATGCATCTGCTCCACGCCGCGGCTGACGAATAAGAACCTGTAATTGCCATCGGGCAACGCGGCGAATTGGAAGACGAAACTATCGGGCAGATTGTCGCCGATTACCCGCAACCGCGCCTCGCTCTCTCTCAGTGACTCCTCGGCCTGCTTGCGCTTGGTGATGTCAACCAAGGCCACGTGGGTAATCAACCGATCCTCGAAGCGCAGCAGTGTCAGCATGACTTCGGCAATAAAATGAGAGCCGTTCTTTTTGATATGTTCCCATTCAACTTTGTGACTAGATCCTGAAAAGAGGTTCGTGTCCATCCCCGTTATTATGTCGGATGTGCGTCGTCCGTCAGGCTGGAATTCGGCGGAGATTGCTTCAATAGTGGTTCCGAGGAATTCTTCCTTGGAACCATACTCCAGCAACTGCAACGCGGCCTGGTTGGCATCGATGAAACGTCCGCCCTCGACCAGCAACTGGGGCTGCATGGTGTCGTAGAACAGCCTGCGGAAACGATCCTCGCTTTCCTGCAATGCGGATTGCGCCTTTGCCTGACCGATGGCCACGGCTGCCAGATCCATGACGTTCTTCATGGCCTTCATTTCCTCGTCGTTTGGAAGCGAAGAAGTGTTGCTATATACGGCCAGTGCGCCCAGAACTTCGTCGTTTGCGGAAAGGATGGGGATCGACCAGCAGGCGCGCAAATCCGTGCGGCCGGTCAACTCACGGAAGGCAGCCCAGTTAGGATGCGTGGCAATGTCATCCACCAACATCTCCTGCCTGGTGGCCACTGCGGTGCCGCAGGAGCCGACACCGGGCTGAATGGGAAGATCATTGAAAGCCTCGCGGAGAAATTGGGGCAGGCGTGGGGCCGCGCCGCAGTAAAGGCTCTTCCCATCTTTTTTCACCACCATGATCGAACCGCACCAATCCTCCCGGTTGCTTTCGAGCAGTTTCACGATAGATTCGAGGACATCATGAAGAGGCGCTTCGGTCGCCATCAACTGGAGCGTATGCAGGCGGAGTTGGTCGTATTCCTCACGATGCTTGCGCTCAGTGATGTCGATTCCAACACCATCCCAGAAGAGGCTTCCGTCCGCCTCTTTTTCTGGATGTGAATTGACATGCAACCAGAGTATTTGCCCATTAGGTAGATGAAATCTGACTTCTTGGGAGAAGGATGACAGATCCCTGGCACTGCGTGCCTCGGCTGCCTGGTAGGCTGCCTCGATTTCCTTGTCCATCAGTGACAGCACCAGGGATGCATCAGCCAGCACCTGCTCAGGTTTATATCCGAAAAGATTTTCGACGCCCTGGCTGACGTAGATGAAACTGCGCGTACCGGAAGGGGATAGCTTGAAGCGGTAAACGAATCCGTTGGGAAGGTTATTGCCCAATGATTCGATCCGTTGCGCGGCATGGAGTTTCTCTTGTTCTATCTCCAGTTTCTGGATTTCCTTTTGCTGACCGAATACTCTCCACAGAGCGATGCCAACGACAAGCGCCGCAAAGAGGATGATAGCCGCAATCCAGATCACCAACTCGATCACCGGGGCCAGGATTTCCGCGCGGTCAACCGTGGCAACCACGTGCCAGGGAGTGCCTTCGATGTGACTGTGCGCAAACAGGACTTCCGCCCCAGCGTAATCAAGGCGTACGCCGGTGTCCAATTCGCTTTTATGGTGAAACAGCACCGATATAAGATAGCCCGGCTGGATGGGATGACTGAGCATGGCGCGTGACGAGGTGTCGACCGGTGAAGTGAGGTACAGAGCCTGATTGCCAGCACGTTCCAATAGATGGATTTCGTGGGTCGCGTAGGGACTGGGCGAGGATTTCACATAGGGGAAGATGTAATGGGCCGCATCGATACGCAGAATGACGGCAGCTATTGGTTCATTTCCCTTCGATTCATCGGGGAAGAGAGGCGCGACCCAGTCGATACATACATGTCCGGAACGGGAAACGTAAAAATCGGTATGCTGAACCGTGCCGCTGGACAGGGCCTGTTTGAGCGTCTCTGATGTTGGGTCGTGAAACTCGGCCTGTGGGTCTGTGCTGAGCAGGATATTCCCATCGAGATCTACCATCATCGCAGTGTCGTAGTCGTAGGCAGTACGCATGAGCGCCAGACGCGACAGCAGTATGCTCTGATGTTCTGCATGATTCGGCTGCTGCAGAAATTGTTCGACTCGGGCCGCGATGTTCCTGGATTCGCTCCAGATTTGAGCATCCCCCTGCCTTTGGTCAACCCAGCGGCGAATGGTGTCCGCCTTGGCGTTGACGACATCCCTGAGGTTAATGAATGCAGCAGCTTCGGTCTTGGAGGCTTCGACCCGGTAATAGACGGTTCCTACCCCCGCTATCAGCAGCAATAGCAAAAGGATGAGAAGGAAAACACGTTTATTCATGGTGTGCGTTCCTCGATGTTATGTTCCTGACAGGCAGGCTGACCTTCCTGATCGCGCTACGCTCCCGATACATCCTTGTCCGCATAGCGTGTGGCAATGGCACGGAAGTCATCAATCCGGCACTTAAAGGCTTCGACGATATCCGGGTCGAAATGCGTCCCGCTGGAATCGTTGATAATTTCGTATGCAGTTTCGATAGAGACATGCGGCTTATAGACACGGCGGCTGATCAGGGCATCGAACACGTCAGCCAGCGCCATCAGGCGGGCCGAGAGGGGAATCCGGTCAGCGGTCAACCCTTTGGGATAGCCGCTGCCATCCCACCTCTCATGGTGGTTACCGGCGATTTCCATCGCCACGTAGAGGAAATCTACTGCATCTGGATCGTCTTCATCCTTGATGGTGCGCCAGATGGCTTCGGCGCCGATCTGGGCATGCGTTTTCATGATGTCCCATTCTTCCGGGGTTAACGTGCCCGGCTTGAGCAGCACATGGTCAGGGATGCCCATCTTGCCAAGATCGTGCAGCGGTGCTGCCCTGGTGTAGATACAGATGATCTCTGGGGTAAGAATCTCGGCGTATCTGGGCTGGCGAGAGAGTTCCTGGGCCAGCACCCTGACGTACTGCTGCGTGCGCAGGATGTGGTTGCCAGTTTCTTTGTCCCGTCCTTCGGCCAGGCTGGCCAGGGCGCGCATGCTTATGTCCTGGACTTTCTGATATTGCCGGATGCGGCGCTTGACTTCTGCTTCCAGCCAGCTATTTTTGTCGCGCAACATGTCGTGCGCTTCCTTGATCTCGATCTGCCCTCGCACACGAGCCAGCGTGATGGCCGGGCGGATTGGCTTGGGAATATAATCCATGGCCCCAAGTTCCAGGCCCCTGGCCTCGTCCTCGGCATGATCCAGAGCAGTAATAAAGACCACCGGGATGTCGTACGTTTCGGGATTGCCCTTCAGGTGCGTCAGTACCTCGTAGCCGTCCATGTCTGGCATCATGATGTCAAGCAGAATGAGATCGGGGCGGGGTTCGGAAGCCGCGGATGCCAGCGCTTTGGAACCTGAGGTGGCGATGCGAACCTTGTAATGAGGCATCAGCAGTTCGCCGAGTATCGCCAGGTTAGTCGGTGTGTCGTCCACGATGAGGACGGTCTTTTTCTCTGTCTTATCCAGTGCCATATGCCTTATCTCGCGAGTCTGGGCCTTCTCGCCCTTACGTGTTGAGCGGTTCAGGAGAGTTTCAAGTCATTATTCGTACATATGACCTGACCGTCACCTATGGCAAGATCCGGATGCACCTTCAATCATCGCCCAGAAAGCGATTAGATATGCCCAGTATACCACCTGTGATCCGTGCTGGCACCCGTGATCTACCCGACGCTCATTTTTTCGTCGCCGCCACGCCCGCATGTCTGCATCAGCGGTCGCATCGCTCTGGTTAGTATAGCGCAGGTTGTGTGCATGTTCGTGTGGCCCAACCGTTTGCGGATCGTATTCAGGTTCACCCCTTCTTTCACCAGTTTTGTTGCATGGGTGTGACGCAGTTGATGGAGCATGCAGTAATGCCCGCCTGCTGGCAATACGGCGCCCAGCGTTCCTGCACGGATTGATAGCAGAGCGGTTGCCCAGCGCCGTTCTTTTGTGCATGGAAGAGCACCCCATGCTGATAGCCGGTGCGTGCCAGGTACGCTCTCAGGTGCGCACTATGTGACTTTAGGCATGGTTTCAGGATGACCACTTTTACTGTACACTGTACAGACAAATTGGTCGCTTGAATCACCCCACCCCCTGGCCCCGCCCCCTGCACGGAGCGGGGGCTGAAAGGGGGGGTTGAGAGGCGTTTTTCGGTGTCGTGATGCCGCAAACAACGGGATCAGTATGTGCAGCATCGCCATGCGCTCTAGCGCCTTTTTTCCCTCCCCTTTCAGCGGGGCGGGGGAACCCGGACATACGCATCAACTGTAGGGCGGTAGCCCTAAAAACTCACTTTGTCGTGCGAGATTTTGCCAGCTTTGCTGGCAAAATCTCGCACGACAAAGATATTCTTTGGGGGCCTCCGGCCCCCAAACC
>RRYU01021773.1_pt1 | contig 34664 bp, 35 predicted proteins | sample 2162651 | NCBI WGS metagenome assembly RRYU01 (sample SAMN10267283, study PRJNA491782) | microbial mat metagenome | isolation source: biomat in the production well | place: Japan: Minami-Kanto gas field, natural gas well KTG3 | collected 2017-06 | reverse complement strand
CCCCCCGACCAAGCCCCCGCCGATGATGACCAGATCATAGTCGTACATGGTTCGTTCGCCTTCTGCTCGGTTCGCCGCGGGGAGGCCTGGACGCCTTACGCCGACATCAGGGACTCGATCGCGTCGGCATCCTTGGGTACCCCCGCAGACAGGATCTCGTTGCCCGTCTCCGTGATCAGGACATCATCCTCGATGCGGATCCCGATCTGTCGATAGGGCGCGGGGATGGCCTCCGAATCGGCCAGATAGAGCCCCGGCTCAACCGTCAGGACCATCCCGGGCTCGAAGGGGCGCCAATTCCCGCCCGTTTTGTACCGACCCACGTCGTGGACATCCATTCCGAGCCAATGGCCGGTGCGATGCATGTAGTAGGGCTTATGGGCCTCGTCCTTGATCAGCTTGCGCAGCTTCCCCTTCAGGATCCCGAGCTTGATCAGCCCCTTCGTCAAGACCTTGACAGCCTCATCATGCGGCTCGTTCCACAGATTGCCCGGCTTGGCCTTACCGATCGCCGCGATCTGGGCCTCGAGCACCAGCTCATAGAGCTCGCGCTGCGGCGGGCTGAAGCGGCCATTGACCGGAAAGGTCCGGGTGATGTCGGAAGCATAGCCATCGAGCTCGCAACCGGCATCGATCAGGACGAGATCCCCGTCGCGCAGCGCCGCACGGTTCTCGACATAGTGCAGCACACAGGCGTTGGAACCGCCACCGACGATGGGTGGATAGGCCTGATGGCGGGCACCCGCGACGGCGCAGGCATGCTGGAACTCGGCCTCGAGCCGCCCCTCGTTCAGGCCAGGCTCGCAGGTCTGCATGAGCCGGCGGTGGGCGGCCGCCGAGATCTCGGCGGCCCTGCGCATCTGCTTGATCTCCGCAGCGCTTTTGCGCAGCCGCATCTCGTGCAGGATCGACTCGATGGTCACGAAGGTCTCGGGCGCGTCGGCACCGGCGCGGACGTTGGCGCGCACCCGATTGACCCAGCCCATGACGCGGGCATCGAGCGCCGCGTCGACCCCAATGGGAAAGTACAGACGTCGACGCCCGTCGATCAGGGTCGGCATGACCTCGTCGAGATCGCTCAGCGGAAACGCCTGGTCTGCCCCGAAATCGGCCGTCGCGCCCTCCACGCCGATCCGCGCGCCATCCCACTGCTCACGCTCGGGATCGCGCGGCCGACAAAAGATCACGAAATCGCCGTCGTCCCGCCCCGGAGCAAGGACGGCGAAGGCGTCGGGCTCGGGGAAGCCCGTCAGATACACGAAGTCGCTGTTCTGACGAAACGGATAGTGGACGTCGCGATTGCGCACGGCCTCGCGGGCGGCCGGAATGATGGCGATACCGTCGGTGCGGATCGCCTTGGCGAGGGCGCGGCGACGGCGCCTGTACTCGCTCGGCGTCATGGCTTCTGCGAAACTGCAGGCGCCACGACATGTTCCTGATAGACCAGCATCGCGGCCACCCTGATGAATTCAGTCACTTCGGTCAATGCCTCCTCGTTCTGCTCACCTTCGTCGAGTTGATCGAGATCCATGCGCGTCACATCGGTAAAATCGCGGAGGATCTCGACCGTCTGCTGCGCCAGATCCGCCTCGTCCAGGCCGAGGGTGCCCCACGCATAGAGAAAACCACGCACCCAGTCATAAAGGGCGGTTGCACGTTCTGCAAGGGGCCGGGTATCGTCGGGCACGAACAGGGTGAAGCGAAGCTCAGACCCTTCCAACTCCTCGAAGGTCCGGCGCGCCAGGGCTGTCAAGGCCCTGCGTCCTTCGTGGAGCAGCAGATCCCCGTCATCCGACTCGGGCGCGAGATGGCTCAGCCAAGTCGACTCCGGGTCGGTGACTCCCCCGCAGATCAGTCCGCAAAGGATCCCGTGGGCCTCGCTGGGACTGGGGCAGAGTGCGCTCTCGGCCAGGTAATGACCAAGCTGGGCGTCGTCGATATTCGTGGCGGCCTCCTCGCGGGGGACGGGGCATGATGATGACATGAGAGCAAGATCGAGGCCTCCGGATCATAACACGCACCCCCTCGCGATTGACCGTCCTTCATACCCCTTCTATAGTGCGACGAACTTCAACGGAGTCGTGGACTTTGGCTAATTTTGACCTCGACCAACTGGAACAACAGGTGGACACCCTGATCCGCCTGAATCAGCGCCTACGCGACGAGAACAGATCGCTTCGTGCACGCCAGGACGTGCTCGTCTCCGAGCGTGGCGAGCTCATCGAGAAGACCGAGCAGGCGCGCAGCCGCATTGAGGCCATGTTGTCGCGGTTGCGCGCGATGGAGGAAAGTCTGTGAGCGACGAGCCGATACAGGTCAGCATCAGGATCCTCGACAAGGATTACCGCATCGCCTGCGAGCCGCATGAGCAAGAGGGACTGCGCGAATCGGCCCGACTCCTCGACGGCCGGATGCGGGAGATCCGCCAGACCGGCCGCGTCATCGGCACGGATCGCATCGCGGTCATGGCGGCACTCAACATGGCCCATGACCTGATCCAGCTCCAGAAGGTTGCGCCGATCGACGAGGTTGAGATCGAGCGTCGCTTGAGACATCTTCAGGTGCGCGTCTCCGAGGCCCTGGCGACCGATCAGACGCTGGACGCGTCGAGAGAAAGGGTATAGCCTTTGAACTAGACACCCCCTGTAGTGTTCGACCGCGGCCTGGGTATTTTCTTGAGCCTAATTGCTACCCGGGGGACATGGAAGCGAGGCCGTTGTGCATGTCCGTCACCGAGCGGAAAGCCTGAAGCCACGCCGAGTGTTCCCACTTGAACCTCTTGGTTCAAGAACAAAAGGTCTGCGACGGCACCGACGGGGGGTGTCCCTTCCTCTCCGCATGACCTCGCTCAAAACACTTCGGCAAGCGCTGCGGGAAACCCGTCGAAACATCCCGACTCGATGTCAGCGAAACCACGCTCGTCGCGTCACCCGGATCCTGCGTCGCGACATGCCATTCCAGCGTGCACGGCGGATCGCTGCCTACTGGCCGGCGGATGGCGAGCTGGATCCCCGCCCTCTGATCCAGGAGGCCCTCGGACGAGGTAAAGCGATCTATCTACCGGTACTTCGCCGGGGCTTGGGAGATCGGGGCGCGAAACGGCTCTGGTTCGCGCGCTTCCTGCCCGGCGAAAGGATGCGTCCGAATCGTTTCGGGATCCCGGAGCCTCTCGTCAGGGGGCGTCATATCCGCCCGCCCCGCCACCTCGACGTCCTGCTGGTGCCGCTCGTGGGCTTCGACGCGGACGGCCATCGTATCGGCATGGGCGGCGGCTACTACGACCGCACCCTTGCCTATCTGCGCGGGCGCAGACAGTGGCGTCGGCCACGGCTGATCGGGATTGCGCACGACTGTCAACGGGTTGCCTGGATCGAGCCGAGGACCTGGGACATCCCGCTCGACGTGGTCGCGACCGAGCGGCGGATCTATGCCAAACCGCGTCCGGCGAAGATCCGATAGGCCGGATTCTCGGTCTCCTCCCAATGTTGATAGCCCAGCCCGTCGAGGGCCTGGCGAAAGCTGTCCGCCTCGCCCGTCGGAATCTGCGCACCCATCAGGACCCGGCCGTAGGCCGCGCCATGGTTGCGATAATGAAAGAGGGTGATGTTCCAACGCTTGCCCAGGGCCGACAGAAAATCGAGCAGCGCGCCCGGGCGCTCGGGAAACTCGAACCGGACCAGGGTCTCGCCCTCGATGCCCTCGGCATGACCGCCGACCATATAGCGGATATGGAGCTTGGCGGTCTCGTTCTCGGTCATATCCAGCACGCCGAAACCCTTCTCCTCGAGGCGCCCGATCAGCTCGGCGCGCTCCTCGTCGCCGCGGGCCAGCTCGACGCCGACGAAGACCTGGGCGCGGAAGGCATCGGCGTAGCGGTAGTTGAATTCGGTGATCTGACGCCGGCCGATGACACGACAGAAGGCGAGAAAGCTGCCCGGGCGCTCCGGGATCTCGACCGCGAGCAGGGCCTCGCGGCGCTCGCCGAGCTCGGCGCGCTCGGCGATATGACGCAGACGATCGAAGTTCACGTTGGCGCCGCTCTCGATCGCAACCAGATGCCGGCCTTTGATCCCATGCGACTCGATATACCGCTTCATGCCTGCCACCGCGAGGGCACCGGCCGGCTCGGCAATCCCACGCGTATCGTCGAAGATGTCCTTGACCGCCGCGCAGATCTCATCCGTGCTGACCAGCACGACCTCGTCGACGCGCTCGCGGGCAATGCGGAAGGTCTCCTCCCCGATCAACTTCACCGCCACACCGTCGGCGAAGAGCCCGACCTGATCCAACTGGACTCTCCGGCCAGCCGCCATGGCATGGTGCAGAGTGGGCGCGTCCTCGGGCTCGACACCGATGATGCGCACCTCGGGCCTCAGCCATTTCACATAGGCCGACACCCCGGCGATCAGTCCGCCGCCGCCGACCGGGACGAAGATGGCATAGGGCGGCACCGGGTGTTGGCGCAGGATCTCCATCCCGATCGTCCCCTGACCGGCGATGACGTCCGGATCATCGAACGGATGCAGAAAGGTCAGCCCCTTCTCCTCGACCAAGGTCATCGCATGGGCGTAAGCCTCGTCGTAGGAGTCGCCGTGCAGCACGGCCTTGCCGCCGAGACGGCGGACCGACCGGACCTTGATGGCGGGTGTGGTCCGCGGCATCACGATGGTGGCCGGCACACCCAGCTTGGCGGCGCCGAGCGCCACCCCCTGGGCATGGTTGCCCGCACTGGCCGCGATCACGCCGCGGGCACGGACCTCCGGATCCAGATGGATCAGCTTGTTGTAGGCCCCGCGCACCTTGAATGAGAAGACAGGCTGGAGGTCCTCGCGCTTGAGAAAGATCTCGTTGTCGAGGCGCGCCGAGAGCTGTGGCGCGTGCGTCAGGGGTGTCTCGCGCGCCACATCGTAGACGCGGGCACGGAGGATCCGTTCGATATAGGAGTCTGGCATCTAAACTGCGTCCGGAGTGATATGCGTTGTTCTTGGATTGGATCCGCTTTGACTGAATACGGGGCATCGGAGCCGACGCAGTTTAGATTCTCAAGAATATGAGCTCTTAAACCCTGTCTCTGCCGAGGGCGGGAGGGAAAGTCTACGTTGTCCGCACTGGGAACCAAGCTTCACGTTCTGAACACGGTTCAACTCCGGACGGATCCGTGGGATTTCGCTGCTCTGTTATGATAGCGCCGGAGACGCAAAAGAGCAGTCTGCATCCAGGACTGCCAGCGTTCAGTCGGGACGGACCGAGATCCATAGCGGACGCAAACGCGAACATACCGGAGGACACATGAATACACAGGATGCCATGAAGAAACAGGCCGCCGAAGCGGCGCTCGCCTATGTCGAGGGCGGCATCATCGGTGTCGGCACAGGCTCGACCGTCAATCATTTCATCGACGCGCTCGCCGGCATCAAGGAACGCATCGAGGGCGCGGTCTCGAGCTCGGTCGCCTCGACCGAGCGCCTCAAGACGCACGGCATCCCGGTCTTCGACCTCAACGCCGTCGGCGACCTGTCGATCTATGTGGACGGAGCGGACGAGTCCAACGAGCAGCTTCAGCTCATCAAGGGCGGCGGTGGCGCGCTCACGCGCGAGAAGATCGTCGCCGCGGCCAGCCGGCAGTTCGTCTGCATCGCCGACGAGAGCAAGCTGGTGCGGGTGCTCGGGACCTTCCCCTTACCCGTGGAGGTCATCCCGATGGCCCGGAGCTATGTCGCACGCGAGCTGGTTCGGCTGGGTGGAACACCGGTGTGGCGCGACGGCTTCGTCACCGACAACGGCAACCTCATCCTCGACGTCCAGAACCTGGAGATCCTGGAGCCAGCGAAACTGGAACAGACGATCAACAATATCGCTGGCGTGGTGACGGTCGGCATCTTCGCCCTGCGGCCGGCGGACGTCTTGATCCTGGGGACGCCCGAGGGGCCCAAGACATTGCGGGCCTGATCCGGACATGATTCGGAGCGAGACCGGGTTGTCTCCGGACAGTTTCCCGACCCGATGCCCCTATCGACAGGATGAGCTGCTGAGCCCGACCTTCCGGCCCTGAAGCAGCCTGACCGAGGTCGGCGTGACTTGCGGTGACTGGGGGGATGGCAACACAGGCATAAAAAACGGGGCCCGAAGGCCCCGTTTTCGCTCACTACAACCAGGCGCGGCTTAGAAGCTGTGCATCATGCCAACCGAGAAGCCATCCCATTGCGTACGCGCAATGGTGTCCTTGGAGTCGGCATCCACGGCGGTGTAGAGCGCATAGGCCTTGGTGCGCTTGCTCAGGTTGTGATCGAACCCAACGCCCCAGGTCTCGATCTGATTGCTGTAGAAATCGCTCGCGATTCTTGCTGCGAGCTCACCACCGGCGGCTGCGACGGCACTGGGCCCGAAGCGGTAGTCGCTGCTGTAGTCAGCCTGACCATACATCGCCTTGACCATGCTGTTGCCGAAGGCATAGCCAGCCTGGATCTGCCAGAGCTCGACCTCGTCCGGACCGCCGGGGAAGAAGGTGTTGAAGCTGGCATCGGCCGGGTTGGTGACGGACGGCAGCGTACCGGGGTAATTGCCAGGGAAGTTCCCATACCGATTGCTCGGGAACTCGTTGTCGCGCTTCTCGTAGATACCCGTCAGGCTGAAGCCGTTCCAATCGAGCAGGCCCAGACCGATACGCCAAGCCGTGGAGTCGTCATCCGTGTAGGCACAGGACGAGGTGAAGGGATCGCCCGGAGCGCGGTTGGCTGCGGCCGGCGTCTGGACCGGGCAATTGTTGCCGGCGAGGCTGGCGGTCTGGGTATTGAAATGCTGGTTGCCGAGGGACTCATAGGCAGCGGACGCATAGAAGGGACCGTTGCTGTAGATACCCGCGATGGAGTAGGCACCGGCAAGGCTGTCTTCGTTGAGGTTGAGGCCCTGGTTACCGCCGGTCGCGCCCCCAGCCGGGACGATCGCGGCCGCCAACTGGAACCCACTCAAGCTGGGGCTGATGTAGGCGACCACGTTGTCGGCACGCAGATCACGGAAACCGACGGTTCCATTGTAGTCCGCCATGGTGTCGGCGAAGAGGTCGAGCTTCCCGGTCGAGATCTTCATCGGGGTGTCGTGACGACCGGCCAGGAAGGTACCCCAGTCACCGGCGAGACCGATGAAGGTGTTCCGGTAGGTGATCGAGTCGGCGTTGCTCAGGACGTTGTTGTTGGTGTCGGTCAGGTTGACACCGAGCTCGACCTGATAGATCGCCTTCAGCCCGTTGCCCAGATCCTCGGAGCCCTTGACACCGATGCGGCTTGCACGACGCTCGCCGGGGATGTAGCCGTTGGTCATGCCCCATCCCTTGAAGTCCTCACCACCGGCGGTTCTGACCAGCGTGGGGTTGCCGTTCGCGTCGAGGATCACTCGGCCATTGGCGTCTTTGGCGAACTCGTACGTGGGGAGGACGACGTTCTTGACGTTTGCATAGTCAAGAGAGACGTTCAACTTGCCATAGAGCACCGCCTCGGCCATTACTGCACCCGGGGCGACCATCGCGGCGGCGACCGCCAGTGAAAGGAGCTTTCTGTTCATACTGTTCTCCGCTGTTGTGAATTTGTCAGTCAGACTGCAGAAACCGAACGCAATCATGCTTTGCGTACTGAACTATAGAGTACAGCGGAGCGACTTGCAACAGTTTGAGGTAAAAAAAGACACATTTCCGCAGTGTGTCGCTTTTCTGCACCCGATTGCCGGGCGGGCGCTGTCACCAAGAGGATCCGGATCGACAAGAGCAATCAACGCTTGGGGCTCTGCTTGAGGATCACCGGGAGGGCGTCGCGGCTGGCCAAAGACACATGGGACACGGGGCCGAGGGCTGCCCGTGGACTCCAAACACCAGCTTCGGATTCTCAGGTAACCCTCTGTCTCGAGAGCCCATCCGGATCAAGTGGCATCAGAGACCACAGGAGCGGAGACCAGCCGGCGACGGATTCTCCCGCCGAATAAGCTCGACGGCTGTGCCGTGCGGGACACGCTCGATCCGGTGCCGATGCGGCTAAGCTGACCGCCCCGACCCGACGTCCGCCCGATGTCTTGTCTGAGCAACAATCGCGAGTCCCGACGCCGAACAGGTCGCAATCTCACAGCGAGCTTGTCCCGGCGCGAGCCGAATGCCACCAAATGTTCGTGCCGACCGATGCGAAGCACCCGGATCGCCGCTATCCGGACCGGACGGACAACAATTACGCAACACTGTAGGGTGGATAAGCGCAGCGCATCCACCTTCCGACCTCGCAGGAGGCAAAGAAATGGCGGATGGATGCAACGCAAGCGAGTGCATCAGCCTGGCGAGACGTTTCACGCAACGCCCCTTGAGGACCCGGTCAAAGTCTGATTGGGCTGAAGTGCGATTGGGCTTGGTTCGGTGCCAGTCTTGCCGGAAGGAGGTGTCTTGCAGCAGCTTTCGCTGGCAGGGGGTCCGCGAATCGGTCGGGTGAGTGGCTGGGGGACTAGGATTCGAACCTAGGTTGACGGAGTCAGAGTCCGCTGTCCTACCACTAGACGATCCCCCAAATCAGAACGGCGCGCAGGGCGGCCGGTTAACGCAGGGTACTGGGGCGACCCCAGGGATACACCGGCGAAGCCAGCGCCTCCCGCGGCACCTCGATGATGGATGTGCCCTTATCGTCAGTCGACTGAGCGACTTTCAATTTCGCGGTTTGGGAACCGCGTTCTTCAACTGCATGCTGACGAGTGCCTGGGATAGCGAATCACCGTCCCTTCCCCACGTCATCGGGACGACGGCAGCGAATGGATACCCGATGCCGCGCCCCACCCGGAGCTTAACGCTTGGAGAACTGAGGACGCTTGCGGGCCTTGTGCAGGCCGACCTTCTTGCGCTCGACCTCTCGGGCATCGCGGGTCAGGAACCCGGCGCGGCGCATGGGCGAGCGAAGCGCCTCGTCGAACCGCACCAGGGCGCGGGCGATGCCGTGGCGAATCGCACCCGCCTGCCCGGTGTTCCCGCCGCCGGTCACCGTGACCTTGACGTCGACCCGGTCCAGCAAACCGGCCGTTTCGAGCGGCTGACGAACGACCATCCGAGCGGTCTCTCGACCGAAGAACTGATCGAGAGGGCGATTGTTGACCGTGATGGCACCCGAGCCGAGGGTGAGAAACACCCGAGCGGCGGCCGTCTTGCGTCGACCGGTGGCGTTCTGTATCTCCGACATGCGTCTGTTTCCTAAACGTTGAGCTCGAGGACCTGGGGCTGCTGGGCCTGGTGGCCGTGCGTCGGCCCGGCATAGACACGCAGCTTCCGATACATGGCGCGACCGAGCGGTCCGCGCGGCAGCATGCCTTTTACCGCCAACTCCAGAGCCCGCTCCGGCTTGGTGTCGAGGAGCTTGCTGAGATTCATGGACTTGAGGTTGCCGACATACCCGGTGTGGCGATAGTACATCTTGTCCTGTCGCTTGTTCCCGGTCACCCGCACCTTCTCGGCATTCACAACGACGAGGTAGTCCCCCGTATCGACGTGGGGCGTATATTGCGGCTTGTGCTTCCCGCGCAGCCGGAGTGCCAACTCGCTGGCAAGCCGCCCCAGGGTCTTGCCGTCGGCATCGACCAGATACCAGGCACGGCGGACCTCCGCCGGTTTAGCGCTCAATGTCGTCGTCATGTCCTTCGCTCCGGGGTGCCCCGCTCGCGTATCGTCGGGTCTGAACGTCGTTCGATCGCCGCTCCCAACGCGCCGCGTTCGCGGGAGGCCGTCGAGTCGTCGTCTGTTTCGAGAAAGACCGCGAAATATACGTGAGCTTCCGACTCTACGCAAGCCTGAGTTTCAGCCTTACTCAGTCCGGGAGACGCAAACGATCCACCGCCCGGCCGCTTACCAGGTGCTCCTGGAGGATCTCCTCCAGGTCCTCACTGTCGACATAGGTATACCAGGTGGATTCTGGATAGACCACGACCACCGGGCCCTCCGCGCAGCGGTCGAGGCAGCCCGCCGTGTTGATACGGACCCCTCCGCGCCCCGTCAGACCCAGCTCCTTGGTCCGACGCTTGAGGAAATCGCGCATCGCCGGTGCCCCGCATTGAGCGCAGCACTGGCTGCCGTCCTCGCGCTGGTTGATGCAGAAAAAGACATGGTAGCGGTAGTACGACATTCTGAAAGACCCGAGTTGGCAATGTCCCGAATTGCTCGCAAGATGAGAGATGAAGGTTACCATACCGCCGCGATGCCGCATCCCGATGAGGCAAGCCGGCAGCAATTCCGGATCGGCACCAGACCGGATACCAACCCGCTCCCGGACGGACCGCCGACTTCAGTCGGCACGAGGCGAAGGCGCTCCGGATTCGGAGGCTTCTGCCGGGTCGGCCGACTGTCTCGCCGACTGAAGTCGGCGGTCCCGCGGGTCGACCACGCCTGAATCTCGGGGCGAGAGACCCCCTCCAGCAGCGATTCGACAGAAAGACGCAACGAGCCCTCCGATTGAAGAACAGGACCCCGGATCTGCCTGGCCTGCCGAACGCCGTTGCGATCGACGACCTCTTGCGCCTGGCCGATCAGTGCGTCAAGTGCGGGCTCTGCCTGCCACACTGCCCGACCTTTGCGCATGCCCGGAATGAAGCGGACTCCCCGCGTGGTCGGATCGCCCTGATCCAGGGCTGGGCGACAGGACACTTGGCGATGACCCCGATCCTCGCCGGACACCTGGACGGCTGTCTCGGGTGTCGCAATTGCGAGCCCGCCTGCCCCTCGGGTGTCGCCTACGGGCAGATCGCCGACAGGTCGAAGGCGCTTCGCGTCGCGGCCTTGCCCGGTTGGCGGCGGCGACTTGCCAGCACCGGACTCCACGCCTTGTCGAGCCCACGACTGGTGGCCATGACGGCCTGGATGACGCGACTCTACCGCTGGCTCGGACTGGCTCAGCTGGTCGAGATCGCCCGTCTGGACCAAATCCGGGCGCTGTATCCTTACCATCGGCTCGCGATGGCCATGGGCTCAGCCGCCCGACCTGTCGTCTCGCAGGATCCGGCGGGGGCGGATCTCGACCTGTTCGTCGGCTGCATGGGTGCGGCGGCGCAGGGCGGGGCGGTCGATGCGGCCTGGCAGGTTCTGGCTTGCCTGGGTCTGAGGGTCCGGATCCTTTCCCCGTCGGGCTGCTGCGGCGCCATGCTCCGACACAACGGCTATCCCGCGGAAGCCGACGCGCACCGCAACGCCTGCGCCCGGATCCACGGCAATCGCCCGATCGTCGGCCTGGCCAGCGCCTGCGTGGCCGAGCTGAGAGAGCACCCTGCGCTTCGGAGGATCGAGGAGTTGTGCGACTTCCTGGACCGGGCGGACTGGCCGGAGTCGATCCAGATGCGCCCCATCCATCGACGCGTCCTGGTGCACGAGCCCTGCACGCACCGCAACCAGCTCGGCGGGAACGCCGCGGCTCATCGTCTGCTGGCCCGTATCCCCGGCCTGACAGCAGCCCCTCTCCCGGCGGGTCAGGGCTGCTGCGGTGCCGCAGGGACCTATCTGCTGCAGCAACCCGACATGGCGCGCGCACTCCTGACCGACCTGATCGCGCCCTTGAGCAGGGATCACCCGGACCTGATCGTCACCACCAATCCGGGCTGCGCGCTCCACCTGGCCGCCGGCATCCGCGAGGCCGGGCTCGACATCCAGGTCCGCCACCCGGTCGAGCTGATCGCCGAGGCACTCGTCAGACATGACCAAATCTTGGATACTGAGTAGAACCTCTTTTCGACTGGAGCCCCGGATGACGAGCCGACGAATGTCCCCAATCGACCAGGTGCTGATCAGTGCCGATCACGCCTTGCGGACCCTGTTCGGGCGTCCTCAGACCACGGAACGACCGAATCCGGCCGCCGCCATCATGGAGCCCGACCTGACCGATGAGCAGCGTCGGCACGTGGCGCGCCTGATGCGGATCAACCACACGGGCGAGGTCTGCGCTCAGGCGCTATACCAGGGCCAGGCCTTGACGGCAAAGCTGCCCGACACCCGCAAGCGGATGGAGCGCTCGGCCAAGGAGGAGAACGATCACCTGGCTTGGTGCGCCTCGCGCCTCGAAGACCTTGGGGATCGCAAGAGCCTCTTGAACCCGCTCTGGTACGCAGGCTCGTTCGCCATGGGGGCAGCCGCCGGATTGGCGGGCGACAAATGGAGCCTCGGATTCGTGGTGGAGACCGAACGACAGGTCGAAGATCATCTCGACGACCATCTGGAGCAGATCCCGCTCGAGGACGAGAAGAGCCGCACCATCCTCGAGCAGATGAAGGCCGACGAGGTCCACCACGCCCAGCTGGCCCGGGCCGCAGGCGGGGCCGATCTGCCCGAGCCGATCCGGATGGCGATGCGCATGACCTCACGCCTGATGACGCGGACGGTCTACTGGATTTAAACGGCGTCCGCTCCGGCGCCCGCGGGCTCATCCCCCTCGGGCTCGTCTGAAGCCGAGTGAGCCCAGACCAAAGCCACCCACATCAGGGTGGACGCGGCTCGATGTCAGGCGTCTCGAATCTCGAAATCGTGCGTGATACTCGCAGTGGCGCCGAGCATGATTGACGCAGAGCAATACTTCTCCGCGCTGAGGGCGATGGCACGCTCGACGCGCTTGGGATCGAGCGAGTCCCCCGTCACGACGAAGTGGACATGGATGTTGGTGAAGACCTTGGGGTCGGACTCGGCTCGTTCCGCCGTCAACTCCACGACGCAGTCCTTCACCGCTTGACGCGCCTTGCGCAGGATCAGCAGGACATCGAACTGGGTGCATCCGCCGAGCCCCATCAGCAACATCTCCATCGGACGCACCCCGATGTTTCGCCCACCGAGATCAGGCGGACCGTCCATGACGATGGCGTGGCCCGAGCCGGACTCGCCCAACATCGTCACTCCCTCGATCCATTTGACCCGCGCCTTCATCTCGACCTCCAGCTCATGTCCGAAACCGTCTTTGAAACCACCTTCGCGGGACCCCTGAAACGCAACGCCGACACCCTGATTAGAAACGGCGCCCGAACAGCATCGGCTCGATTCGCGGCGGAGCCGGGGCGCGCCGAAACCCAGGTTCGAAAAGTGCGATCACCCGAACCCGCACCAAGTGCAGGGTCGCCGAGAGCCTCGACCTCGGAACGCGTTGGTACGCGTCCCTTTCGACCCGCATGCTCTCGTCGCTCGAATTGCGTTACGCCATCCCGTCTCAGGCCGTCGCGAAGAACAGACGTGCCAGCTCCTCCCCGGGGTCGTCGGCTCGCATGAATGCCTCGCCGACCAGGAAGGCGTGGACACCGCTTGCACGCATCCGGCTGACGTGATCGGGCGTCAGGATGCCGCTTTCGGTCACCAGTAACCGATCGCCCGGGATGGCCCCAAGAAGCCCGAGCGTCGTCTCCAGACTCACCTCGAAGGTCCGCAGGTTTCGGTTGTTGATCCCCACCAGTCGGCCGGGGATGGCGAGCGCGCTCGTCAGCTCTGCTGCGTCGTGGACCTCCACCAGCACGTCGAGCCCGAGCTCCCGGGCCAGATCGCTCAACTCGCCGAGCCGGCTGTCGTCCAGACAGGCCGCGATCAGCAGGATGCAATCCGCGCCTAGGGCGCGGGCCTCGTAGACCTGGTAGGGATCCACGATGAAATCCTTGCGAATCACGGGCAGCGCACAGGCCGCACGGGCGGCTGTCAAATCAGCATCACTGCCCTGGAAGAAATCCTGGTCCGTGAGGACGGAGAGACAGGCGGCACCATGCCGGGCGTAGCTATCGGCAATCTCAGCGGGCCGGAGCTCGGCACGGAGCACGCCCTTGCTGGGGCTTGCCTTCTTGATCTCGGCGATCACCGCCGGGCCACCCGCATCGATCCGGGCCTGGAGCGCATCGGCAAATCCCCGCGGGGGATCGACATCATCCAACGCGGCCTTCAGCCGCTCGAGTGACAGTCGCGAGGAACGGGCCGAGACCTCTTCGACCTTTCGGTGCAGGATCTTCTTGAGGATGTCCGGTGTGTCGCCCATGGTCAGGTGCCGCCCGACGCCCGATCGAAGCTCGCGGTGAGTGCGATCAGACGGTCGAGACGTCGCTGCGCCTCCCCGCTCGCGATCGCTGCATCCGCCTGCGCCAGACCCTCGACCAGGCTCGTCGCGCGGCCGGCCGCATAGATGGCCGCCCCGGCGTTGAGATGGACAATGTCGCGCGCCGGTCCCGGCTGGTTGGCGAGCACGCCGCGCAGCATGGCCAGGCTCTCGGCCGGCTCCTGGACCCGGATGGCATCGAGATCGGCCCGCCTGAGGCCGAAGTCCTCGGGATGGATGCCGTATCTGTGGATGACGCCGTCCTTCAGCTCGGCCACGTCGGTGATGTCACCGATGCTGATCTCGTCGAGACCGTCACGGGCATGGACAACCAGCACATGGCGACTGCCGAGACGCTGCAGAACCAGGGCCAGCGGCTCCAGGAGGGCCTCGCTGAAAACGCCGAGGACCTGATTCGGCACGCCGGCCGGGTTGGTCAAGGGCCCGAGGATATTAAAGATGGTCCGAACACCCAGCTCTTTGCGCGGACCGATGGCGTGCTTCATCGCGCTGTGATGACCGGGCGCGAACATGAAGCCCACACCGACCTCGCGCACGCAGCGTGCGACCTGCTCCGGGGTCAGATCCAGTCGCACGCCGGCTGCCTCGAGGACATCGGCCGCACCGGATCGACTGGAGACCGCGCGGTTGCCATGCTTGGCCACATGACAACCGGCCGCGGCCGCGACGAACATGCTGGTGGTGGAGACGTTGAAGGTGCCGGAGGAATCCCCGCCGGTTCCGACGATGTCGACGGCATGATCGAGCCCGCTGATATCCACGCCTGTCGCAAGCTCACGCATCACGGCGGCGGCCGCCGCGATTTCGGGTACCGCCTCCCCCTTCATCCGCAACGCGATCAGAAAACCCGCAATCTGTGCCGAGGTCGCCCCACCGGTCATGATGGTGTGCATGACCCGGGTCATCTCCTCGCCACTCAGATCCCGGTGCTCGAGACAGCGGCTGATCGCCTCTTTTAGGTCCACTAAGACGCGCCCCATGTATTGTGAGATGTGTGTCTGATGGGTTGATCTTATCGCGATCAACCAATACGGCGCACGCGCGTCTTAGGTGATTATTTTTTCCAAATATCCTAAACCGCGCATCACCACCACATCAGGGAACGATCAGCTCGCCCCAATCCCCGACACTTCACGATACCCCGAGCGCGGTTTAGCAGGTGATGAAATTGCGCAGCAGATCGTGCCCATGCCGAGTCAGGATCGACTCCGGATGGAACTGCACACCTTCGACCGCCAGCTCGCGATGACGTACACCCATGATCGCCTCGCGGGACCCGTCCGCGGTCTCGGTCCAGGCGGTGACCTCGAGGCAATCCGGCAAGGACTCCTGCTCGATCACCAGCGAATGATAACGTGTCGCCTCGAACGGGTTCGCGAGACCGCTGAAGACACCGACACCCCTGTGGTGGATCGCGGAGGTCTTCCCGTGCATGACGCTCGGCGCCTTGATGATCCGACCTCCGAACGCCTGACCGATCGACTGATGACCCAAACAGACGCCGAGGATCGGCACGCGCCCGGCCATCGCCCGGATGAGCGGCACCGAGATGCCCGCCTCGTTCGGCGTGCAGGGGCCCGGCGAGATCACGATCCGTTCCGGTGCGAGCGCGATCGCATCCTCGAGGCTCAGCTCATCGTTTCGCACCACGCGCACCTCCGCACCCAACTCGCCCAGGTACTGGACCAGGTTGTAGGTGAAGGAGTCATAGTTGTCGATCATCAACAGCATCTGGCCGCAATCCCTAGTTTGAACGCTGGCGCTCGAGACCCCCTTCGAGACACGCCGCTCGCGGCGGTCTGTCAGGCGGATGGCGTGATCCAAGGATGCACGAAAGCCGGGATTGTCGTCCAGCAGCCGGCGTCGGCCGGACCTCGTCACCGAGCATCTCTCTCGCGGAAGCGACGATGGCCCTTCCGTCTTTCGTGACCGGCCGTCAAACCGCTCGAGGGGCACCCCGCTCGATCCCCGCCTCGGCTGCCGCCACGGCACGGAACACGGCACGACCCTTGTTCATGGTCTCCTTCCATTCGAGGTCCGGCACCGAGTCGGCCACGACACCGGCTCCGGCCTGGATGTGGAGGATGCCGTCCTTGATCACGGCGGTGCGGATGGCGATTGCCGTGTCCATATTTCCGTTCCAGGAGAGATAGCCGACCGCGCCCGAGTAGATCCCGCGCTTGACCGGCTCCAGCTCGTCGATGATCTCCATTGCGCGGATCTTGGGCGCGCCGGACACGGTCCCGGCCGGGAAGGTGGCGCGCAGCACGTCGATGGCGTTCATACCCTCTCTGAGGTCACCCACCACATTCGAGACGATATGCATGACGTGCGAGTATCGCTCCACGATCATCCGGTCCGTCACCCGCACGCTGCCGATCCGGGCCACGCGCCCGGCGTCGTTGCGCCCGAGGTCGATCAGCATCAGATGCTCGGCCAGCTCCTTCGGGTCGGCCAGCAGCTCGGCCTCCATGGCCTGGTCCTCGACCTCGGTCTCGCCGCGGCGACGGGTACCGGCGATCGGCCGGACAGTGACCACGCCGTCCTCCAGGCGGGTCAGGATCTCGGGCGAGGAGCCGACGATGTGAAAGTCGCCCAGATCCAGGAAGTACATGTAGGGGGACGGATTGAGCCCGCGCAAGGCCCGGTAGAGATCCAGCGGCGGTGCCTGGAAGGGAATCGACAGGCGCTGAGAGATGACGACCTGCATGCAGTCGCCGTCCAGGATGTAGTCCTTGATGCGCTCGACCGCCTGCTTAAAGCCCTCTTCGGTGAAACCGGAGACGAAGTCCGACTCGCTCACCGCGCGCCCGGGCAACCCGGGTCGCCGCGGCGCCCCGGAGCGCATCCGCTCGCACAGCTCGTCGATACGGGCCTCGCCGGCCTCGAGTGTCTCACCCGCGCTCGGGTCCAGGTTCAGGATGATGTACATCCGCCCGCTGAGGTTGTCGAAAACGACCACCTCATCCGAGACCATGAGCAGGATGTCCGGCGTGCCCAGTTGATCGGGGGTGGGGCAGCTTGCGAGGCGCGGCTCGATATAACGGATGGTGTCGTAGCCGAAATAGCCGACGAGCCCACCTGTGAAGCGCGGCAGACAGGCGAGATCCGCGACCTGGAAGCGCTGCTGGTAGGCGTCGATCCAGCCCAGGGGATCTGGACTCTCGACAGACTCGATGACCTCGCCGTCGCGTTCGACCTCGATCCGGTGCCCGCTCACACGCAGCAGGGTGCGGCAGGGCAGACCGATGATGGAATAGCGACCCCACTTCTCGCCCCCCTGCACGGACTCGAGCAGATAGGAGTAAGGCCCTTCGGCGAGCTTGAGATAAACGCTGAGCGGGGTGTCGAGGTCGGCAAGGACCTCGCGGAGGATGGGGATACGGTTGTGGCCCTGGTCGGCCAGGGCGCGAAAGGCGCTGGGGGTCATGGCAATCTCCGAGCAATGGGGTCAAGGAAGGCTGGAATGCTGTCTCAACCTCGCCATCGCCACCCGATCCTTGCTCGCATTGCCCAAGCCCTCATCGTCGCCCGTCTGTCCGGATTCTGCGCTGGGAGCCAAGCTCGCGCTCAGGCCTCAGGCGCGAGCAGGCCCTTCAGCTCGGCCATTGAGTCGATGACCGCATCCGGTTTGGCCTCGCGGATGTCCTGACCGTGATTGTAGCCGTAGCTCATGCAGATGATCCCGAAGCCCGCAGCACGTGCGGCCTTCACGTCGCTCACCGAGTCGCCGATCATGAGGGCGTCCGCCGGGGCCACCCCAAAGTGATCTGCCGCATGGAGTAGAGGCATGGGATCCGGCTTCTTTTTCGGGAGCGTATCACCACTGACCACGAGGCTGAAGTTGTCGCTGACCCCGAGATCGCGCAAGAGCGGCTCGGTGAACCGAGCCGCCTTGTTGGTGACGCAGCCCAGGGGGTATCCCGCAGCCTTCATGAAGGCGATCCCCTCGCGCACGCCCGGATAGAGCCGCGAGCGCTTGCAGGTGTTCTCGGCATAGAGCTCCAGAAAGATCGGGAGGGCCTCCGCGAAATCGGCCTCCTCCGGCTCTCCGTCCAGTTGGCCGATCAGCGCGCGCCGCACCAGGCGCTCCACGCCGTTCCCGACCCAGTTGCGAACGGCGGCCTCACCATGTGGCGCGCGCCCGAGTCGCTCCATCATGGCATCCACACAGAAGGCGAGATCCGGAACGCTATCCACCAGCGTCCCGTCCACATCGATCAAGATCATCTTAGGCCGCAGCATGCGGTGACAGCTCCGTGGAATCACCAAAAAACGAAAAGAACCAACCGCTCCGCAAGCTCCAGACTGGATCAGGCGCATCGCGCAGGTCGGCTGCCGGATGCACTGCGCTCATCCCTGAAGCCTTGACTTTGTTCATCTGAACCGCGTCCGGCGCGACGCCGATGCTGTCCTGGAGATCACCGCCTGCAGCGGAGAGCCGAGGTCCCGGAGGACGCGGTTCAGCGGGCCATGGCCTCGCGCATCTGGCGGATGATGGTGTCATAGCGGTGCGGGTCGCCGTCGCGGCCCTTGCCGAAGATGCCCGAGCCGGAAACGAAGGTGTCGGCGCCGGCCGCCTTGATCTCGCCGATGTTGTCCGCCTTCACGCCGCCGTCGATCTCGAGCCGGATCTCGAATCCGGACGCATCGATCCGCTTGCGCGCCTCGCGCAGTTTGTCCATGGTCGCCGGGATGAAGCTCTGGCCGCCGAAGCCGGGATTGACCGACATCAGCAGGATCATGTCCACCTTGTCCATCACATAGTCGAGATAGCTCAAGGGGGTGGCAGGATTGAAGACCAGCCCGGCCTTACAGCCCTCATTGCGGATCAACTGGAGCGTGCGGTCGATGTGCTCGCTCGCCTCCGGATGAAAGGTGATATAGCTCGCGCCTGCGGCAGCGAAGTCCGGGATGATCCGATCGACCGGCTTGACCATCAGGTGCACATCGATCGGGGCAGTCACCCCATGCTTGCGCAGCGCCTCGCAGACCAATGGGCCGATGGTCAGGTTCGGGACATAGTGATTGTCCATCACGTCGAAATGGACGATGTCCGCCCCCGCCGCGAGGACATTGTCGACCTCCTCGCCAAGCCGGGCGAAGTCCGCCGAGAGGATGGAGGGTGCGATCAGATCAGGCGCCATGCTGTTGTCCCCCGCGATCTCGCTCGCCGGGGCATGCGCGCCTCGGCCCGGATCGGTTGTGGATGTTGAAAGCCTTCAACTCTAACCGAAGCAGGAAGGATTTTCACTCGGCAGGCGCCTCCTGCAGCCGAGATCACGCCTCAAGCCGCCCGAGCCTCGGCAATCGTCTCGTAAGCGCGTCGGATCTCCTGGGTCTTTTGGGACGCCATCCGCAACGCCTCGTCCGGAAGCCCCTGGGCCATCAATTTGTCCGGATGGTGCTGACTCATCAGACGGCGATAGGCCTTTTTGACCTCTGCGTCGCTCGCCTTGGGTCCAACCCCGAGTGTCGCATAGGCGCTGGCGAGCGGCGCGGGTTTGGCACCGGTCCAGGATGAGCGGGGCCCGGCACTCCCGGTCGCACCGGCATGGAGACGATACTGCAACGCCAGGAGGTTCTCGAGATGTCGATAGGCGAACGCGGAGATCTTGAGCCCGGAACGGATCGACTCGAGCACGGCCCGCTGCCCGGTCGTCGGGCCGCCATCGAGATAGGCCGTCAGGAGTTGGACCTCTAGAAAGAGGTGGAGCAGCGCGCCCTGTCCCGGGGAGACCTGCCTTAGCGCATCGAGTCGCGCGGTCAGATCGAAGTCGGCGGATTTTCCCAGATTGAACAGGTCGATGGCCTCGCGCCGCTGGGCCTGCGTCAAGGACATCCGATCCATCACCGATCGCGCAAAGGCGATCTCGGTCTCACTGACCCGGCCGTCGGCCTTGGCCACATGACCCATTACGGCAAAAGTCGTCTCGAAAAAACGAGCCTGGATGCGTGCCCGCTGGGGACCCGTCATCGCCGGGCGCGACCGACCCCCGATCAGACCTCGATCGACACCCTGGCCCAAAGCCGCGCCGAATACCGCGCCGACCGGGCCGCCAACGACCAAACCGATGGCGCCGCCCACGGCTGTGCCTACCCACCGCATGATCAGGACTCCGTCATTTCCCTTTCAGATATTGCTCATCGCTGAAGGAGTAGACCCATTGGGGCTTGAACGCGACCAGTACGGCCAGGATCCACCCGTTCAGGAACGCCTCGGGCATGAACATCAGAGGGAAGAAGGGTAGCACCGATTCGCTGAGATCAGCGAAGCTGTAAGCGCCGCTTAGAACGAGCAATGCAGCCGCCAGATATCCCGTTGCAACACCCACGACACCGGCGGTGAGGAACCCGTTGACCAGCACATAGACAAAGAAGTGTTTGGGCAGATACCAGCGAATCAGGATCAGCAAGACCTGGGTCAGGGTCGCCGGGACGATGCCGGACAGGATCGCATTGAGTGCGAATCCCTCCCAACCCGTGCCTGCGTTCAGGATGACACCGAGTAGCGCAAGGGAGGCGCCGATCACCGCGAGCGACCACCCGAACATCAGGGTCATCGCCGTCACCCCGAGCAGGTGAAAGGACAAGCCGGGCTGGACCTGGGCGTCCATGTGCCAGAGCAGGACCAGGGCGACCACAGCACCCAGAAAGACGTTCAATTGCTCCAGGTCCCGGAACTTTCGCCAAGGCGTCAACCTCAAGGCAAGGGCCAGAGACAGGGCGAAGACAAGGCCGAACACCCAAAGCAAGAGTGGGGTGAATAGCGCGCCGTCGATCGTCATATCGAGACCTCTAAACTGCGTCCGGGATGAGCTGCGTTGTCTTCGAGTGAGCTCCGATGTGCGCAGACGAAGGGATCCGGGCCAACCGCCATCGCGCTAGACGCGGTGTACGCCCGGACGACCCACATCCGAGCAGAGCCCATACTCGATAAGGTAGGTGGATTCCAACGTCGATCAACTGCCGGGACGATGCGACCCACCATCGACATATCAGGAGGACAGCATGGACTTTAGACCACTCGGCCGATCGGACATCCGCGTCAGCGCACTCTGCCTCGGCACCATGACGTTCGGCGAGCAAAACAGCGAGGCCGATGCCCATGCCCAGTTGGACCGCGCGTTCGCCGCGGGAATCAACTTCATCGACACGGCCGAGATGTATCCGGTTCCGCCGCGAGCGGAGACCATCGGCCGCACAGAGGATTACATCGGCACCTGGCTCAAGTCGCGCGGATGCCGTGACCGCGTCGTCCTGGCGAGCAAGGTCGCGGGACCTGGCACCTGGTTGCCTCATATCCGGGGAGGCAAGGCACGGCTGGACCGCCCGAACATCGAGGCCGCGCTCGACACCAGCCTGAAGCGTCTCCAGACCGATTGGATCGATCTGTACCAACTCCACTGGCCGGATCGCGAGACCAATTTCTTCGGCAAGCTGGGCTTCGAGCCAGCCGAGGACGATCGGAGCGTACCCTTGCTGGAGACCCTCGAGGTGCTCGGGGACCTGGTCCGAGCCGGCAAGATCCGCGAGATCGGCGTCTCGAACGAGACCCCCTGGGGCCTCATGCGGTTCGTCGAACTCTCGGATCAACTCGGCCTGCCGCGCATGGTCAGCATCCAGAACCCCTATAGTCTCCTCAACCGAACCTTCGAGATCGGGCTCGCCGAGATCGCCATCCGCGAGGACTGTGGGCTCCTGGCCTACTCGCCTTTGGGCTTCGGCGTGCTTTCGGGGAAATACCTCGATGGGCAGCGCCCGGCCGGAGCGCGGGTAACCCTCTTCGAGCGATTCAACCGCTACTCCAATGCAGAGGCGCAACGGGCCACCGCCGAATATGTGGCTCTGGCCCGACGCCATGGCCTGGACCCCGCCCGGATGGCCCTGGCCTGGGTCACGAGCCGGCCCTTCACGACCGCCAACATCATCGGTGCGACCACCCTTTCACAGCTGGAGGCCAACCTGGCCAGCGCCGACCTGAGCCTCTCGGACGAGCTCATTGGCGAGATCGAGGCCATCCATACGCGGCAGCCGAACCCCGCACCATAGCGATCGCGACTGGAAGGCCACCTCGCGGATGCGTAAGCTTGTCTCCCGCCAGTGTCGGGACGAACGGAACCAAGATGAGGAGTCCAAGAATGCGTTATCTGCTGGGCGCACTCGCGCTAGCTGCCTCCATCCCTGTCCAGGCCGCGATCCCCGCGACGCCTGTCATGACGGTCTACCAGTTCAATGGTCCCATGGAGGTGCCCTATTACAATGCCGACACCTTCGCCCGTGCCGGGGCGACATCCCCCGCCGGCACCTTGACGCAGGGCACATCTGTGATCCCCTGCCTCGTAATCCGCAACGGCAAGCCATTGACCGATCAATCGGGAACGCCTTATGTGGGTTTCGAGGTCGTCGTCGACCCCAGAAACGCCACCCGCGCGGCCACGGAAACCTTCCGGGGCGCCGTCGCCGAGCGCAAGTCGAAGAAGGTCCAGAACCATCATTGCCCGTCGAGCGTGAAGAACGTCGTGAACGTTCGCAACCTCTATGCGCTCGAGAAGGCGCCCTTCTTCGACCCACCCCCCAGCGGACGTGCCGGCGGCCCGGCCGGCTCGAGCGAGTTGGATCGTATCGTCCGGGCCTTCCACGCCTCGAGCCAATGCGAGGACGCCAACCGTCGACTGATCGGCCGTCGCGCATCGCTCGATCGCGCCTGGAGCGACTTCATTCGCAGCAACAGTCGGCTCGGCTCGGAGACTACCCTTGCCAGGGCCAAGCACCTCGACTACAGCATGCGCACCGCCATCTACGAGGGTCATCTGGAGCGCGGCTGCAACGCCTATGGAGCCTGCGAGCGCAACATCATCCTGCTCTCGATCCGCAACCGTGCGGTGGGACAGTGCCTGACCCGTCAGGGGTGCAAATTCCCGGGGGACTTCCAGGGGGTCTCCTCGTCGGTCTCGCAATACAACATCTGGGACGAGTACCTCACCCAGATCTCCGGACTCACCGCCTGCTATCTGCGCCCCGACCTCGGGGACAACGACCGCTATGCCAAGCTCCAGGCCATGTACACCCAGACGGTCGGAGATGCCGAGCGCATCCTGTTCGGCAGCGAACGAGACCTCCAGGCGGTCTTTCCCGACAACCGACTGTCGGACCTGACGACGATGCGGCACTACTACCACGCACCTGCGATGGGCAAATGCTTCCCCACGCATGACCGCGTCGAGTACATGACCGGGGCGGTTGCGCGCAACGGCGGCGACTTCGCCCTGATCGCCAATACACGCATCAAGGTGGGTCCCGCCAGCGGAGACGGCTATCGATTCGAGGAATTCCGCTTCGACGAGACGCCGGAGCGCGACATCGTCCGGACCGAGAACAACTATCCAGGCTTCATCGTCGATGGTCGCAAGGTGTCGCTACGCGCCCCGAAGTCCTGTCCACCCTATGGGATCCCTAGCGGCTGCCGCTCGACCAATGTCGGTCGGTACCGCACGACCCCGAGCTGGCTCTCGGCCGGCAAACCCTTGGAGATCACCTGCAGCATCCAGGACCGCGGCGAGTCCTGCCGGGGCAGCGGCACGACACGCACCGCCAAGGTCGGCGGGGTCTGCGACAAGGAGATGCGCCCGGTCGCCGGGGTGCATTGAGCGAAGCTCGACCGCAAGGCTCGACGCGGCGCCTTGCCAGGCTCCAGCTTGGCAAGGCGCGCCCCGAAGCTCGGCTTCAGGGCTCTACCCCTTGCGCGGTCGGTATCTCAACCACACCGATCACCAGGTCAGGATGCGAGACCCAAAGCCATGAGCACCCTTCCCGGCACCTACCTCGAGATCATCGCGCCGCTGATCGACACGGCGAGAGAGATCCTGGAGCGAGGCGAGACGCTGAGCCCCTTTGCCTTCGTTGGAAACCTGACGACACGGGAGACCTTCCCGGTCCTGCTGAGCACCGCGAGCGAGCGCGAGAAGGACGAGGCGGCCGTGATCATCAGACAACTCGCAGAGCATCACCAGGCCGACTTCATCTTCATGATCATGGAGGCCTGGTCACTGCCGCCGAACAAGGTCAGTCAGTTCAAAGAGATCATCGAGGAATACGGATCGATCGGTGATTCGCCCTATCGTGTCGATGTGGCCTCTTTTGCCCTGGAGACGCGCTATGGCCTCTGGGTCACCCAGATCCCGATCGAGCCGAAGGATGGCTCGACTTCGGCGCGCACCTTCGGCCAACCGGAATTCCACCATTTCACCGAGGCCCAGGGCCGGTTCGTCGACCTGCTCCCCGCGAAGGATGGAGAGCGCGAGCCCCCGAGGATCCTGCATTGACGCGCGGCCCGAGCGGACGCAGGAAGGGGATCGGCGATAGCCGATAAAGACCATCAGACGCCTCGCTCATCGACCGACCGGCGTCGCCCTCATCTCGAGGCTGGACTCCAACGACCGGACCAACCCGATCTCGACCTGCTCCATCGAGACTCCCGCGACCAGGTCCGACACCTGGGTCACCGCGAGCCCTGGATAGCCGCAGGGGTTGATCCGGCCGAAAGGGTCGAGATCCATGTCCACGTTCAGGGCGAGTCCGTGATAGCTGCACCCGTTGCGGATGCGCAGACCGAGCGACGCGACTTTGGCACCCGAGACATAGACACCGGGCGCGTCCGGTCGGCGCTCCGCAGTCACGCCCGAGGTCGCGAGGAGGTCGATGACGGCCTGCTCGAGTCGCTGGACCAAGCGCTTGACGCCAAGCCCCGCTCGACGCAGATCGAGCAGGACATAGACGACCAACTGTCCGGGCCCGTGATAGGTGACCTGTCCGCCACGGTCGACCTTGATGACCGGGATGGGTCCGGGATCCAACAGGTGCTCCTCGCGGCCGGCCTGGCCCAGCGTGAAGATCGGCGGATGCTCGAGGAGCCACAGCTCATCGAGGGTGTCGGGGCCGCGCAGATCGGTGAAGCCGCGCATCGCCTCCAGGGTCGGTTGGTACTCCTGATAGCCCTCGAGCCGACGCACCCGGACCCGTCGCGAGGCGCTCGTCTCGTCGGTCATATCACCCAAACGACCAGCTCATGCGAGCTCAGGTCGCGATAGATGGTATCGAGCTGCTCCCTGCTCCGGGCCTCGATGGTCAGTGTCACTGAGACCCACTTGCCACCGCGACTGTAACGGGTCCTCACACCGGTTTCCTCGGGCTGGTCGACATGGCGGCTCACGATCTCGACCACGAGGGACTCGAAGTCCGAATTTGCGAGACCCATGGCCTTGATCGAGAACCGGCATGGGAAGCTGAGGAGGGTCTCCGGGACGTCAAGAGACGGGGCAGACGACCCTGCCTGCGGCCACATCGGCAAGGGTCCCGCGGGGGGCTCAGGTTTGGCCATTGCGCACCTGCGTCTTGTAGATCTGATAGAGCGCATCCATACGTGCCCAGAGCGGGCCCGGCCGCCCGTGACCCACAGCGCATCCATCGAGCCGAGTCACCGGCAGGACCTCGCGTGTCGAGCTGCTGAGCCAGATCTCATCGGCACGAGCGAGTGCATCGACCGGAATCGGCTGCTCGCTGAAACGGATCTCACCGGTGCGCGCAAGGCCGAGCGCCAGCTCGCGAGTGACGCCCGGCAGGATCTCTCGACCGGTCGGCGGCGTCAGCACTTGGTCCCCAGTGATGACGAAGACGTTCGACGCGATGCCTTCGGTCACCATTCCGTCGCGGATCATGATTGCCTCCAGCGCCCCCGCGTCCTCGGCCTCACGCCGCATCATGACTGCAGCCAGCAACGAGACCGTCTTGATATCGCAGCGCTTCCAACGGATGTCCGGCCGGGTGATACAGGCGACACCAAGCGACGCGACCTCGAGGGCGCGCGGCCTGATGGGTTTGGCCGCCGCAAAAACGGTCGGCCTCACCCCCTCGGGACAGAGGTGATCACGCTCCGGAGGCGCGCCGCGGGTGACCTGGAGATAAACGGCCTGATCAGGTGCCGGCGGCGGGCCGATCAGGCGCGAGAGGATGGAACGCCATTCCTCACGGCTCAGCGGATTGTGAAGTCGCACCGCCGCAAGGCTGCGATCGAGCCGGTCCAGGTGCGGCCCCAGTCCCAGGAAATAGCCACCATAGCTCGGGATCACCTCGTAGACGCCATCGCCGAACAGGAAGCCGCGATCCATCACGGACACCTTGGCCTGCTCCGCCGCCACGAACGCCCCGTTCAGATAGACCTCTGCCTGCTTCACCTGGATCTCGATTCGACCTGCCCGGCGATCGGCCAATGCCTATGAAAACAATCTGAGGACACTGCCTATGAGCCTCTGCCAAAGATTGCCCCTGGCGATCTCTTCGAGCGCCACGAGCGGCACCCGGTTGATCTCTTCGCCAGCCAGCGTCACGACGATGCTCCCGACCTGCGTTCCTCGTTCGATCGGAGCATTGGGGACATCGGACTTCTCGATCCGTGCGGCCAGCTGATCATAACGTCCCCGTTGGAAGGTCGCGTACACATGGGTCTCGGGTCCAACCGCCAGCGTCTTCTGGCTTCCCATCCAGACACGGAAGGTCTCGACGGGCTCATCAGCCGGATACAGCTTGTGGCTCTCATAGAAGCGAAAGCCGTAATTCATCAGCGCGAGACTGGCCTCCGCCCTCGCGTTGGGCGTTGGCGATCCCATGACGACGGAAAGCAAGCGCATGTCGTCACGCTTTGCGGATGACACCAGGCAGTAGCCGGCGGCATTGGTGTAGCCGGTCTTGACGCCGTCGGCGGATTCATCCCGTCGCAACATGGGGTTGCGGTTCTGCTGGGTGATCCCGTTGTAGGTGAACTCCCGCGTGCTGTACCAGGCGTAGTACTCGGGAAACTCCCGGATGATCGCCAGGGCGACGGTCGCGATGTCGCGCGCGGTGATGTAGAGGTCGGGATCCGGTAAACCATGCGGATTGGTGAAGTGACTGTTCGTCATCCCGAGCCTCTCGGCATGGCTGTTCATGAGGTCGGCGAAGGCGTCCACACTCCCCGCGACATGCTCGGCCAGGGCCACGCTGGCGTCGTTGCCCGACTGCACGATCATCCCCATCAGCAGATCCTGCAAGCTGACCAGCTTGCCGACCTCGATGAACATCTTCGAGCCGCCCGTACGCCAGGCTCGCTCGCTGATCAAGACCTGATCCGTGAGGGCGATCTTGCCTGCAGCCAGCTCGCGAAACACCACGTAACCGGTCATGATCTTGGTCAAGCTCGCCGGCTCGAGACGCTCGTCCGCGTTGAGCTCGGCGATGATCTGCCCACTATTGAAATCGATCAGCAGATAGCCTTTGGCCGCCACCTGAGGCGGATCCGGGATGGCTTGCTGGGTTTGCGCGAAGGCGACCGGAAGAACGCAGAGACTGACCAGCAACAGGAGCGTCGAGACTGACTTCATTTAGATATCCGGAGATCGGGATGTCGGGGCGGTTGACCAGAGGCCATTCTAACCGCCCCCCCTGGATTTGGCATCCGCGTTGGGCTGGGAGGCCGGGATCCGACCGGCACGGCCTGGAGCATGGGCGCACTGCGCCTCGTCCAGAGCGCCTATGGCCGACGCCGGGTCTCCTCGTAACGCGCGCGGATCTCTTCGCTCAGCAGGTGAACAGCCATGGCGTAGAGGTTGCTATGGTTGTAACGGGTGATGGCATAAAAATTGTCCAGGCCCACCCAGTATTCATCCGTCATCCCGTCGAGCCGGATCAGCGTCGCGGGGGCATCAGGCTGGAGGGTTTCGTGCCAGGCGACCCCCGCGGCGCGCAGATCCCCGGCGGTGGTATTGGGAGCAACCGGAGACTTCTCGGCGATCTTCACACCGGCCGGGACGACGGCGCTCGTCTCTGCCCGAAAGGCGACAGGCTCGCCCGAGCGCCATCCATGCCGCTTGAGATAGTTGGCGACGCTTCCGATGACGTCCGCGTTACTGTCCCAGAGGTCGCGCCTGCCGTCGCCATCGAAGTCGACGGCGTAGGCACGATAGCTCGATGAAATGAACTGGGGCTTGCCCATGGCCCCTGCGTAGGAGCCGACGGCCCCGAGCGGGTCGACCTTCTCCTCGCGGCTCAACAACAGAAATGCCTCCAACTCGCGACGAAAGAAATCGGCCCGTCGCGGATATGCGAATCCGAGCGTGGTCAGCGCATCGATCACCAGGTGCTTGCCCAGGTTGCCCCCATAGTTGGTCTCGACCCCGATGATGGCGACGATGATCTGGGGGCTGACGCCGTAAGCGGACTCCGCGCGCCCGAGCAGATCGGCGTTCGAGCGCCAGAAATCGACTCCTCCGCCGATCCGTTCCGGGGTCACGAACAGCTGACGATAACTGTGCCAGGGCTTGGCTTCATAGGGTCGATTCATGGCATCGATGATGCCCTGACGATAGCTGGCGCGCTCCATGATGCCCTTCAGCTCACCCGGATCGAACCCGTGCCGATCGACCATGTCCCCGACGAAGGCGTCGGCGCCGGCCCGATAGGCGCTCGGCTCGGCGTGCAGCATCAGGGAGGCGAATATGAGTAACCCGGCGAGGACAAGCTGATGGGCGGTCGTCATGGTGGCACCCCGGTGAGTGTCGGGCCCGCCTGTTTCACGCGAAGCCGCGACAACTTTGGTTTTAGAGAATACCCAAAAATGTACGGGCATCATGCATGGCCTGCACGAGATGTCTCTGCATTGCCGGATCCTCGAAGAGACACAGTCACCCTCGAACCCGCCTCCGATGCGTATGCACCGACATGATCATCCCGAACCCCGCCATCAGGGTCACCATCGAGGTCCCCCCGTAGCTGATCAATGGTAAGGGAACACCGACGACAGGAAGCAAACCCGTGACCATGCCCGTGTTCACGAAGACATAGACGAAGAAGACGAGGGTCAGCGCCCCGGCCAATAGGCGTCCGAACCGATCCTCAGCCTGTGCGGCGATGACCAAGCCGCGCAGGATGATGAACAGATAGATCGCGAGCAGGGCCAGGATCCCGCTGAATCCAAACTCTTCCCCGATGACGGCGAAGATGAAGTCGGTATTGCGCTCGGGCAGGAACTCGAGATGGGACTGGGTCCCGTTCAGCCAGCCTTTACCATCGAGGCCACCCGAACCGATGGCGATCTTTGACTGGATGATGTGATAGCCCGAGCCGAGAGGATCGGATTCCGGATTGAGAAAGGTCAGGACGCGCTCGCGCTGGTAGTCGTGAAGCCCGAACCAGACGATCGGGGTGATGGACGCGGCGACGACCGCGAGCGCGAAGATCATGCCCCAGCCGATGCCGGCCATGAAGAGCACCATGACGCCTGCACTGGCGACCAACAAGGAGGTCCCGAGATCCGGTTGCTTGGCGATCAGGACCACCGGGATCATCGTCAGTACCGCCGATAGCAGCACCCACCCGAGCTTCGGCGGCAGGACACGGGCGCAGAGCATCCAGGACAACATCATGGGCACCGCAAGCTTGAGCAGCTCCGAGGGCTGGAACCGAACCACTCCCAAGTCCAGCCAGCGTTGCGCCCCTTTTCCGACATCACCGACGAACAGCACGGCGATCAGCATTGCCACGCCGATCCCATAGAGCACGGGTGACCAGTTTCTCAGTCTTGCCGGGGGGATCTGAGCCACTGCAATCATGAGCGCGAAGGCGACCCCGAGTCGGACCAGCTGGCGCTCCACCGCTGCGGGATCCTGATCGCTCGCGCTGAAGAGGACCATCAGCCCGAACCCACAGAGTGCCAGCAGGGCGACCAGCAGCGGCGCATCCAGATGCGTCCGTTTCCAAAGACTGATCCGCCCCTGACCCAGAGTGTCATCCAACAAGTGGCTGCTCGATCTAGTCGGCATCCTCACCTCCGAGCTCGCCCGGCTCCGTTGAGCCGCCAAGGTAGGCATCCATGATCCGACGGGCCAGTGGCGCGGCCGTCGAGCCACCCCCGCCACCGTTCTCGACGATGATCGCGATCGCGATGCGCGGATCCTCGATCGGCGCAAAAGCGACGAACAAGGCATGATCTTTCAGGTGCTTGGGGAGGCGCGCAGCATTGTAGGTTTGACCCTGACCGAGACTGAAGACCTGAGATGTCCCGGTCTTACCGGCGATCCGGTACTCGGCGCTCCTGATGCCCCTGGCGGTGCCCGATCCACCCTCCACGACCTTGGCCATGGCGTCGACGATCTCATCCCACTGATGCCTGTCACCCAGCTCGATGCTGTGCGAGACCAGCGGCAGCGACTCGGCGAAGGACGCGCCCGGCGCTTGGGCGGCGCGCGCCACGCGCGGTTGAATGACATGGCCATGGTTGGCGACCGCGGCCGTCGCCGCGGCCAGTTGCAGCGGCGTGGCCAGGAAAGACCCTTGCCCGATCCCGACGATCAGGGTCTCACCCGGATACCAAGGCTGCTTGCGAACGCGCCGCTTCCATTCACGCGACGGCATGAGCCCGCCCAGCTCACCCGCCACATCGATCCCGGTCACCGCCCCGAAGCCGAAGTCCGAGAGGAAACCGGAGAGCCGATCGATCCCCATCCGATGCGCCAGATCGTAGAAATAGACGTCGCAGGACTGCACCACCGCCTGCTCCAGGTTCTGGGCACCATGGCCGCCGCGGCGCCAACAGCGAAAGCGATGGGAGTGTCCGGGCAGGCTGAAATGGCCGGGACAATGGGTCGTGCGCCGCGAGGTGGTGATCCCTGAAGCCAGACCGGCGAGACCCACGAAGGGCTTGATCGTCGAGCCTGGCGGATACTGCCCGCGCACCGCTCGATTGAACAGAGGCTTGTCAGGAGAGTTCAGAAGTGCGCGGTAATTCGCCTGACTGATCCCTTCGACGAAGAGGTTGGGGTCGAAGCTGGGGTTACTGACCAGCGCCAGGACCCCGCCGTTGCGAGGGTCGATCGCGACCACGGCCCCGCGCTCACCACCCAGGGCCTCTTTCGCCGCCTGCTGCAAGCCGATATCCAGATACAGATGCAGATCCGCTCCCGAGACCGGGGGACGGCGCTCAAGGGTACGTATCACCCGCCCACGGGCATTGACCTCGACCTGCTGATAGCCGACCTGGCCGTGCAGCAACCCCTCATGGGCCTTCTCGACACCGCCTTTGCCGATGAAATGACTGCCGGCGTAGTTACTCTTGTCGATGCGGGCGAGGTCCTGCTCGTTGATTCGCCCGACATAGCCGAGCACATGTGCGGTGTGCTCACCGAGCGGATAGGTTCGCACCAGATCGGCACGGATCTCGACGCCGGGGAAGCGGTGAGCTTCGACCGCGAATCGCGCGACCTCGACCTCCGTCAGATTGAGACGGATCGGGACGCCCTGAAACCGCATCCGTGCACGCTTCTGGCGCTCGAAGCGCGCGCGATCCTGGGACTCGATTCTGATCAGCCGACCCAACTCCTCGATGGTCGCGTCCAGATCGCCCACCTTCTCGATCGTGATCTCCAGTGCGAAGGAGGGGTGATTGTCGGCGAGCACGACTCCGTTGGCGTCGTAGATGAGCCCGCGGGACGGCGGCAGCGGCTGCACCTTGACCCGATTGTCCTGGGAGAGCACCGAGAAATGCTCATGCTGATCGACCTGAAGATGGATCAGGCGCACCACGAGGAGTACGAGCGAGAGGGTGACCAGCACACCTGCGACCAGTGCTCGAGACGCCACCAAGCGGGCCTCTCGCCTGCGATCTTCCAGGTTCCGCTCGAGCATCAAGGCAGGCTCCTCGCTGGAACCGAACCGAGGTTGGAATCCGGCACGGCGAGGACACCGGACGCGCGGTTTGAACGACTGAAGCTCATGACCTTAAACCGCACCGGCTGCAACGACCGGTGCTCCATCGAAGATCGAGCGAAACAAAGGATACGACATACCATGGCGAGCGCGATTCACAGCAGACCCACGCGCCGGCAAAGCTCGCTCATGATCACGAGTAGCCAGGGCCATAGGAGCAAACCCAGCAATGCCGATACCCAATAGGCGAAAGACGGCATCGGTTGACCCGTCGCAGCGAGCACCCAGAGGTTGAGCACACGCTCGACCAGCAGGAGGCCGCCTACGAAGATCGCCTGCTGCCAAAGAGGGAAAAGACGAACCCGCCGGTGCAGCTCGACCGCCACGTAGGCGATCACGCACAAGCCCAAGGCATGTTGTCCGAACAGGGATCCCGACATCACATCGAGCGCCAGACCCGTGGCGAAGGCCGAAAACACCCCGAAACGCTCGGGTGTCGTCAGGCACCAATAGAGTGTCACGAGCGCCACCCACTGAGGCCGGAACGCGTCCGCACCATCCGGCATAGGCAGGATCATCAGCAGTAAGGCGACCAACAGACTCGAAAAGATCAGCCAGCCACCGCGCGGCGCGGCATCTGTCATTGCTGAAGACCTTCCGTCGCTTCCCCACCGCTCAACGCCTCTTGTTGTGTTTGCGGGCTCAGGGTCCAGACCAGGAGGACCTCACGGCTGCGATCGAGCCGGGCCGTCGGCTCGGCCAGCACGGTTGTGAAGGGATTGTCGGGATCCTGACGCACCGTCGTGACCCGTGCGACGGGATAACCCGGCGGAAACCGCTCGCCCATTCCGGACGTCACCAGCAGATCCCCCTCGTGGATGTCCGCGTTCTTGGGGATGTAGAGCAGCTCCAGGCCCTGCCCGACCCCAGTCCCGGCCGCGATGCTGCGCAGGCCGTTGCGATTGACCTCGACCGGCAGGGCGTGCTCCGAGTCGGTGATCAAGAGTACGATCGACGAAAAGGGGTTGGTCCGGATCACCTGGCCCATCACGGCATTGGCATCCAGAACGGGTTGACCCGGGAAAACCCCTGAGCTCGTTCCCTTGTTCACCATGACCTGTTGGCGCGACGGGGTCAGATCGACGGCGAGGATCTCCGCAATCAGAACCCGTTCGCCGATGTTGAAAGACGACCCAAGCAGATCGCGCAGCCGCATGTTCTCGGCTTCCAGCGAGTCGAATTGCTGGAGTCTGGCCTTGAGAAGCAGGTTCTCGCGGCTTAGCTCAGTGTTCATTTCACGCAATTGGGCCTCGTTCGTGAGCCGGTCTTTGGTATGACCGACGAAGGTTGCGGGAACATTGACCGCCAGATGCAAAGGATAGGCGAGAACGGACAACATCGAGCGCACCTGATCGAGGTGATCGAACCGATGGTCGGCAGTGATCAGCCCCAACGCAAAGACGAATGCGAGGATTACCCGAAAGGTCGGCGACGGGCCACGAAGAAACAGCGGTTTAATGGACTAAAACCTCGCCTGATCGATCCGTCTCAGGCAAACAAAAGATTTCAACCGGGGAGACACTCGGATAAAGCGCTACAGAATCACTCGGTCGTAAAAAGATCGATACCACGCGCGTTGAGCATCTGCAGCGCCTTGCCGCCACCGCGCGCCACGCAGGTCAGTGGATCCTCGGCCAGGACCACCGGAAGCCCGGTCTCCTCCTCGACCAACCGATCGAAATCGCGCAGCAGCGAGCCACCACCGGTCAAGACGATACCGCGCTCCGCGACATCCGCACCGAGCTCGGGCGGTGTCTGCTCCAGGGACATTTTGACCGAGCCGACGATCGCCGCGAGCGGCTCCTGCAGTGCCTCGAGGATCTCGTTGCTGTTGAGGGTAAAGCTCCGCGGGATGCCCTCTGCGAGGTTGCGTCCCCGCACCTCGATCTCGAGGACCTCATTGCCTGGAAAGGCCGAGCCGATGCTGTGCTTGATCCGCTCGGCCGTCGCCTCGCCGATGAGGGTGCCGTAATTGCGCCGGACATAGTTGATGATCGACTCGTCGAAGGTATCACCTCCGACCCGAATCGATGCCGAATACACGATCCCGTTCAGCGAGATGATCGCCACCTCGGAGGTGCCACCGCCAATGTCGATCACCATACAGCCGCGCGGCTCGTGGACCGCGAGTCCCGCGCCGATCGCGGCCGACATGGGCTCTTCGATCAGGAAGACTTCGCGCGCCCCGGCCCCTGCAGCCGATTCCTTGATGGCCCGCCGCTCCACCTGAGTCGAGCCGCAGGGAACGCAGACCAGCACCCGCGGGCTCGGTCGGATCAAGCGCGACTCATGGACCTTGTGGATGAAGTACTGGAGCATCTTCTCGGTGAGCGTGAAATCCGCGATGACGCCGTCTTTGAGCGGCCGGATCGCCGTGATCCCCTGCGGCGTGCGCCCGAGCATCAGCTTGGCCTCTTCGCCGACCGCAACGACCGACTTGCCCCCGCCTTTACGCTCATGGCGGATCGCGACCACCGACGGCTCGTTCAGGACGATCCCTTGGTCACGGGCAAAAATCAGTGTGTTGGCCGTTCCCAGGTCGATCGACAGGTCGTTTGAAAAGATTCCGCGAAGACTTCTGAAGAACATCAGGTGGCTACCTTAGAAGAGAGTGAATCGCCGGGTGCCCGAGGTCATCTTGGATAAAGACTTCGCCGGGGAATCCGTAGGAAAACGGCGAACTAATCTAACAACGCGCGAAGTGATCGGCAAGGCGGGCCGATCAGTGAGCGAATTTGAGTCGGCGCACGAGACCGCCGCAGCGCTTCAAGTTCCGTGGATCCGGCGGCTGTGCTATGTTGC
>RRYU01013803.1_pt2 | contig 34720 bp, 32 predicted proteins | sample 2162651 | NCBI WGS metagenome assembly RRYU01 (sample SAMN10267283, study PRJNA491782) | microbial mat metagenome | isolation source: biomat in the production well | place: Japan: Minami-Kanto gas field, natural gas well KTG3 | collected 2017-06 | reverse complement strand
TTTTTTTGCGATGTTCATCGTCTTTGCATGAAGGTCGCCTTTCGTCTTCAGGGTAAGGAAGACCGCTCCATGCAGGGTGAAAATGCTCAATGATGCGATACCGCAGGTCAGCGCATAGGGATTGAGCAGATTGAAGAACCCTCCGGCATAGTTCATATCCTGATCGATAGGGACGCCTCTGATGATATTTGCCAGGGCGACGCCCCAGAGCAGCGAAGGAATGGCGCTTCCGGCAAAGATGGCCCAGTCCCACATGCTTCTCCAGGACGGGTTATCGCTTTTGCTGCGGAATTCAAAGGCGACACCTCGTATGATGAGCGCAAGCAGCATCAGGATAAGTGCGGGATAGAAGCCGCTGAACAGCGTCGCATACCAGTTTGGAAATGCGGCAAACATGGCGCCTCCGGCGGTCACGAGCCAGACTTCGTTTCCGTCCCAGAACGGACCGATGGTATTGATGACGGCACGTCGTTCACGGTCGTCGCGGCTGATGAACGGCATGAGAATGCCTACACCGTAATCGAAGCCTTCAAGAAAGAAGAACCCGGTAAAGAGTACCGCAACAAGAACGAACCAGATGATCTGCAATATTTCAAGGTCCATTATATCCTCCCTTCGATTGGTTCAGCGGGCTCTATGCCTGCAATGGCAGCTTTTTTGATCAGAAAAATATCGACAACGGTCAACAGGGCGTAGATGAGGACAAAGACCGTCATTGAAAACATGACTTCGGCGCTGCTGACGACTGAGGCCGGTGAAACCGCGTCCTCGGTTCTGAGCAGACCGAAGACGATCCAGGGCTGACGGCCCATCTCCGCAAGAATCCAGCCCGTGCTGTTTGCCAGATATGGCAGGAGAAATGACCAGAACAGCAGGGTTGACGTCCATGCGGGGAATTCATAGCGGTCTCTCAGAACATAGAACAAGGCAAGTGCTGCGGTTAGCAGCATAAGCGTTCCCGCTCCGACCATCAGCCGGAAACTCCAGTACGAGATTGCTATCGGTGGAATATAGTTTCCGGGGCCGTAGGTTTCTTCGTATTCTGCCTGGAGCTCCTTGATGCCTTTGACTTCTCCTTCGAATTTGTTGTATGCTAAAAAGGAGAGCATGCCCGGTACTCTGATGGAAAAGACATCGCGAAGCTCGGCTTCGTTTCCAACGGTGAAAAGAGAAAAACTTGCAGGGTTTTCACTCTCCCAGAGTGCTTCAGCTGCGGCCACTTTCATGGGCTGTGTTTCGAGAATGTTCTGCATCTGGGTGTGTCCGGCAAGCGTCACCAGCACCGTGCCGACAAATGCATAGATCGAACCGTATTTGAGCGATTTCCTGAATGGCTCCGTGTCTCCGTTGTTCCTGACAATGTGGTAGAGGCTGATCGCAATGACCAGAAATGCTCCTGTTGTCAGACCTCCGGCGACGACATGAGGGAATTGTACCCAGACGTGGGGATTGAACAGCAGAGCCCAGAAATCTGTCATTTCAGCCCGGGAACCGTCTTCTGCCATGCGGTATCCGACCGGTGACTGCATAAATGAGTTGGCTACAAGAATCCAGAGCGCAGAAAGGTTTGACGCGATGGCGACAATCCAGATCGTGGCGGCGTGAAGTTTTTTCGGAAGTTTTTCCCATCCGAAAACCCAGATGCCAAGGAATGTCGATTCGAGGAAAAACGCCAGCAGGGCTTCGATAGCCAGCGGCACCCCGAAGATGTCTCCGACAAATCTGGAATATTCAGACCAGTTGAGACCGAACTGAAATTCCATGACGATGCCGGTGACCACTCCGACGGCGAAGTTGATCAGAAAGATGTTGCCCCAGAATTTCGTCAGCCGTTTGTACATCTCATTGCCCGTCTTCACATAGGCGGTTTCCATGATCGCGACGAAAATGGAGAGGCCGAGGGTGAGCGGAACAAAAAAGAAGTGAAACACCGATGTCAGGGCAAACTGGAGTCTTGCAAGAAAGAGTGCGTCCATAGTGGCTCCTTTGAAGACGGTTGCGAGGGATTGACAGATAAATATAACGAATTGTTGCTTCTTGTGTTAAGCTGGATAAAAATAGTCTTGTTTTTGAAAAAACCAAATGAAAAATGAACGAATGCGTAACAGGGCGTACGGAATGTATTGAAAAGGAAAAGGCAGGATACGCAATGCAGCCTGCCTTTTTTATGACCGAAGAGAAATAGTTATGCAAAGAGTTTTTTCAGCTCTTCGCTGTAGTTGCCGGTAACCGCTTTTTTATCGGTTACAATGCCGTTGATGAACCGGTTCGGAGTGACATCGAAGGCATAGTTGATGACCGGGGTTGATGGGGTGGCAACCTGGGTTCCGAAAATAGTGCGCAGTTCATCGGCATTGCGTTCTTCGATCGGGATCTGCGTGCCGTTATCGATGGTGATATCGATGGTGGAAACGGGTGCAGCGATATAGAACGGAATATTGTGGTGATATGCGCTGATGGCATGGGCGCAGGTGCCGATTTTGTTTGCTGTATCTCCGTTGGAGGCGATTCTGTCTGCTCCGACGATGCCGAAATCGATCATGCCTTTCTGCATGAGAAAGGCTGAGGATGAGTCGGATATGGAGAAAAACGGGATGTTTTCCTGTTCGAGTTCCCATGCTGTCAGACGAAGTCCCTGAAGAAGCGGGCGGCTTTCGGCCGTGATGACCTTTTCAATCAGTCCTTCCTGCCATGCAAGCTTGATGACTCCAAGCGCTGTTCCGCTGCCGCCGGTTGCCAGGGTTCCTGTGTTGCAGTGGGTCAGAACTGTCAGCCTGCGTTTTTTCAGGGTTTCTGCCAGATCTCGTTTGATCAGCTCGACGCCATGCCGGGCCATGCTGTCGCAGTTGGCGATTTCATCGTTGTGGATCTCAACTGCTGCGGTGTTCATTGCTGCGAAGAGTTCTTCGAGGGAAAGGGATGCAAAGCGTTCGTTGTATACCTCTTTGAGCTTTGCGGTAGCAAAGAAGAGGTTGACAGCCGTAGGCCTGGATGCTTCGACATCTGCGATCAGCCTGTCGAAATATGCGGGAAACTCCTCTTTTGTCCCTTTGTAGCTCTGCAGGCCGAGAATGACGGTGTATCCTGCTGCTACGCCGATCAGCGGTGCACCCCGGACGGCAAGTGTTTTTATCGCTTCGATGGCTTCCATGTGGTTCCTTGTTTCCACGTACTGCTCCTGCAAAGGAAGGAAACGCTGGTCCAGATAACGGAGGGTCCCGTTGGTAAACGATATTGCGTCAATCATGCGAGATAGAGTTTTGTTTCGTTTTCGGATGTTCAGAGCCGTGCAACGACATTTTTGAAGATCGTTGTCATTTTTGGTTCTGCCTGGTTGGATACTTCGATGATTTCTTCGATGCTGACCGGCTGCAGGCTGTCGGGGAAACATTCATCGGTGATGATGGACATCCCGAAAACCTCTGTTCCCTGATGGACGGCTGCAATGACTTCAGGGACCGTTGACATGCCGACGACATCGGCGCCGAGTGCGCGAAGCATGCGGTATTCGGCACGGGTCTCGAGGCAGGGGCCGGACAGGGCGACATAGACGCCGCGCTGTACCTTGATCTGGTTTTCAAGAGCGATCTGTTCTGCCAGTCCAAGAATGCGGGGAGAGTATGGGGCGCACATGTCAGGAAATCTCGGACCGATTTCAGGATCGTTGGGACCGATAAGCGGATTGCCGCCGAGCATGTTGATGTGATCATCGATGAGCATGATATCACCCTTGCTGAAGCCGGGGTTCAGACCGCCGCATGCGTTGGTGATGCCGAGCGTTGTCACTCCGAGCTGTTTCATGACCCTGATGGGGAAGACGATCTGGGTCATTGAATAGCCTTCATAGAAGTGGAAGCGTCCCTGCATGGCGACAACTTTTTTGCCGGCAAGCGTTCCGAAAATCAGTTTTCCATGGTGTGTTTCGACGGTGGAAATCGGGAAATAGGGGATATCTCCGTAATCAAGCGAGAAATCGACATCTATTTCTTTTGCAAGGGCGCCAAGGCCGGTTCCAAGCACAATTCCGACAGGATACTCTTCGCTGGTTTTGGTGCGGATAAATGAGACCGCCTGCTGGATTTTCTCTCGCTGTTCGATCATTGTAGGGTGATTTATTGTTACGTGATTGTTCGGATTACAAATGGTTGATGAAATCTGCGACGTCAGCATAGACTTTTTCAAGGACCGGAATGTCGGGAAGGTAGACTATTCTTGCATATCCTCCGGCCGGATCGGTTCCGAAACCTGAACCATGGACGAACAGGACCTGTTTTTCCTGGAGAAGAGTGAGGACGAATTCCTCGTCGGTGCTGAACGGGGTGTTTTCAAGATCAAGTTTTCCCATGACATAGAACGCGCCTTTGGGCTGATTGCAGCTGAACCCATCGATAGCGTTCAGCCTGCTGATGGTCAGTTCTCTCTGGGCTCGAAGACGATCGAGAATGCGTTTCATGTACTCCGGGCCCATTGTCATTGCAGCCTTGATGGTATATTGCGGAGCCATCGGGGCACACAACCGGGCATCGGCGAGTTTGATGAACGCCTGTCGTACGTCAGGGACAAGTCTGCTGTTGGTGATCATGAGCCAGCCTGTGCGCCACCCCGGGGCCATGAAGTTTTTCGAAAGGCTGTCTATCGTGATAACGGCGACATCGTCAAGGGCAAGAGACGCCAGCGGCGTATGTTCTCCTTCGTAGACGAGTTTATGGTAGACTTCGTCGGTAATAACAAGAAGCCTGTGCCTGCGGGCTATGTCGATGAACATCCCGAGCGTTTCCCTGGAGTAGAGTTTTCCGGTAGGATTGTTCGGGTTGATGACGACAAGAATTTTTGTCCGTGGCGTGATGAGCCTTTCGATCTCTTCCGGATCCGGCAGCCAGTCGTTTGTCGGATCGAGGCTGTAGCGGAGTTCTTTTGCGTTGAGTTTGGCGATGATGGCATTATAGAGCGGGTAGCCGGGAGATGGACAGAGCACTTCGTCACCGGGGTTGAGCATAGACGTGCAGACCAGATCCGCTGCTTCGGATGCGCCGAAGGTTATGATGACGTTGTCCGGCGAGGTACTGATGCCTCTTCGGCATGCGTCTTCGGCAATGGCTTCGACTGCTTCTGTTCGGCCGGAAGATGGCGAATAACCGTTATGTCCGTGTCGCAGGGCAAGGATATTTGCTTCGATAAGTTCCTCGGGCGGCTGAAAGCCGTAGAGAACGGGATCGCCGATGTTCAGATAGGTTATTTTTTTTCCCTGTGCCTCCAGCTTCCTTGCATGGGCGACGATATTGCGTATGGCGTAGTTATAATTCTGAACCCGTTGTGCCGGAGTGAATACAGGTGAATGAGTATAAGGCATATGTTCAAAAAGGAGGCGTTACGTATTTCGGTTCATTGCTATAATCGAAGGTGCAGAGTACTCTCCGGATGCGGAACGATCAGGTCCGAAATATAAACTCTTCTCTGATCAGATGAAAATTACCGGTGCCCGAATATGGCGGTTCCGATGCGGACCATCGTTGCTCCGGCGTCTATTGCTTCTTCAAAGTCGCCGCTCATACCCATCGACAGTTCGGTGAGGTGTTCCGGATGCGGCGCAACAGCGCGAAGCTGTTCGAGAAGGTTTTCAAGCAGCCTGAACTCTTCATGAGCGCGCGCAGTATCAGGGGACGCTATGGTCATAAGGCCGCAGAGGGTGACAGCCGGAAGCTCGAAAAACGATGCGGCCGAATCCAGCAGTTCCACTGGCGATAGTCCGAATTTCGACGTTTCGCCTGACGTATTGACTTCGATCAGATAGGAAACAGTCAGGTTTTTTGCTGCCGCGCGTCTGGAGAGTTCACGTGCGGTGCTGAGTTTGTCGATACTGTGCACCATGCAGACTTTATCGACAATGTATTTGATTTTATTGGATTGCAGATGGCCGATGAAATGCCAGCGGATCGGCAGTCCGTGAAGTTCCGGGGATGATGCTTTTTCAAGGAACTCCTGAACGTAGCTTTCACCCATATCGATCTGGCCTGCCTCATAGGCCTCCCTGATCAGAGAGGCCGGTTTTGTTTTTGAGACTGCAATCAGACGGACCTCTTCAGGGGATCGCCCGGCTTTCAGGCAGCTGTCGGCGATCTCACGGCGGACTGTGACAAGATTTTCCGATACCGTCTTCATGACTCGATCAGTTTGAGGGGGTTGCGGCGACAATGGTATCGATGACGACTGCTTCTACCGGATTATCATTGAAATCTGTTTCGACGGTTGCAATTTTTTCGACGATATCCATTCCCTCCATAACTTTTCCAAAGACCGTATACTCTCCATTGAGAAAGTCGTTGTCGACCTGATTGATGTAAAACTGACTTCCTGACGATGCTTTCTGCGGATTGTTATCGCGAGCGGCGGCGAGAGTCCCTTTTACGTTGGGATGTTTTATCTCTGCCGGAATGCGGTAGTCGGGGCCTCCGGTGCCATGAAGACTGCGGTTGTCATCATTGCGGGAAAGAGGGTCGCCGGTCTGGACCATGAAGCCTTCGATGACACGGTGAAAACGGATTCCGTCATAGTAGTGCTCCCTGACGAGCTTTTCGAAATTTTCCTTGTGCAGGGGTGTGTCTTCGAAGAGGGTTATGGTGATGTCACCCAGAGATGTTCTGATGGTATAGGTGTTATTCATGTTTCTCCCGTTTATTCTGTTGTTACTGTTGGACCGGAGTTGTTGCTGAAAGCTGCTGCAGTAGCTGACGGGCTTTTGCTCCTCCGGCATAGTTGCCGTATTGTGTGTCGGCTGCATCGAGGATTTCTGCGGCTTTGTCCTTCTCGCCCGCAGCGCTGTAGAGGCTTGCAGCATCGGTCAGGTACATCGCCTGAAGGGCAGGGTTTTCTGCTGTTTTTCCTGCCTGTTCAAGTGCAGCTGCTGCTTGTGCGGTGTTCTTTTCTGCTTCGAGGCAGATTGCTTCGCCTGCCAGTGCGGCGGCCCGGAGGTCACGGTTGCTGCCCTTGAATGAACGGTAGTGCTGCAGTGCTTCGGCTGTTTGGCCGAGTGCAAAGAAGCAATCGCCGAGCATCAGGTTTGCAGTCTGGCCGCTGAATGTTCGGCTGTAGCGGGAGGCGATCTCCTGCAGACCGGTGAATGTGGAGTCGCCTTCAATGGCAGATGCGTAGAAGCCGTTTTCGATGCGGCTTGAGGCATAGCCGAGGAGCTCCGAGGCTTTTTGCTCCTGTATGCTGTTCTGCTGCTGGAGAAAGATCAGTCCGCCAGCCACAATGATGATGAGTGCTATAGCGGCGATGAGCTGTTTCTGATATTTCATGAGATAGGCAAGGGCAAGATCGGCTTTTTCTGCCATGGTTTCTTTTGCCTGCTGCTCAGGAAAGGACTCGATGGGTTCGTCTGTCATAGTTGTAGTCGGTGACTGGAAATTGGTGATTCGTTTTGTCCGGATGGAGCTTCTTTGATTTTTTTCCGGATTGCCTCTGGTTTTCCACGCTTTCAGGCGATGGTAACTTATACAAGTTCGAAGCTATTTCAAACAGCGGATTCTGCTTTTCATCGCTTTTTCATGTCTGTCTGCACTGCTCGAAAAGCCTGAATGCGTTAGATTCGATAGCCTCTGCAGCCTTTTCGACAGGCATTTGCTTACATTCGGCAACTGCTGCGGTGACGTATCGAACGTACGAGGGTTCATTGCGCTTGCCGCGAAAAGGGACCGGTGAGAGGTATGGAGCATCGGTTTCTGTTACGATGTGTCGGAGATCGATTGTCCTGACGACATCGGGAAGGATAGATTTTTTATAAGTAATGGTTCCCGGTATTGAAATGCTCAAGCCCAGTTCGATACATTCGGCAGCGATCGAGGCGTCGCCGGAAAAGCAGTGCATGATGCCCCGGAGATCGGGGTTGCGCTCTTCGCGCAGGATGCGAAGCGTATCAGGCCATGCGTCCCGGGAATGGATGACGACAGGCAGCGTGTTGTTCCGGGCAAGGCGCAGCATCATTCTGAATGCCTCCTGCTGGGCGGCGGGATTGCAGTCGGGGTAGTGGTAGTCAAGGCCGATTTCGCCGATACCGACGACTTCATTGTCAGTAACCAGCGAGGAAAGGGCATCGAATCGTGTGCCGGTCAGCGGTTCTCTGACTTCATGAGGATGGATCCCTACACAGGCACGAATAAAGGTGTGTTGCCTAGCCAGGGCTATTGCTCTGCGGCTTGATGCTTCATCTGTTCCCGGATCGATCAGATAGCCGACGCCATGGTCCAGCATGCGGCGGATGACTTCGGAACGGTCCTTGTCGAATTCCGGAAAAGAAAGGTGCGAGTGTACATCGACAAACATTGGCTGGTGTGGTCTTAGCTGTCTGAAAAAATGCTGTTATGCCATATCAGCAGCATACAGGCCCCGATGGTGATGGCTGAATCGGCAAGATTGAAGACCGGCCAGAGCGACATCCACGTGTTGAAAATATAGCCGTTGTAAAGGTCAAGGTGGAGAAAGTCGATAACCCTGCCGGTTGAGGCCCTGTCAATGAGGTTTCCGGCTCCTCCGCCGAGAATCAGTCCGAATGCCGAAAGAAATCCGGGGGACCTGTTTTTTGAAAAAAGCACATACAGAAGGATGCCTCCGAGAATGGCGGCAGTTCCTCCGACCAGAAGCATTCTCGATCCGGGGTCGACTCCGAAGGCGATTCCGGTGTTTTCGGTATAGGTGAGTTTGAACCAGTCAGGTATGAGCGTTATACTGCCGGGGTCTTTCAGATAGGTTACCGCCAGGGTTTTGGTGATCTGGTCAAGAATGATAACCGTGACGGTGATTGTGAAAAACCATATCATGATAATGTGTTTCATAGTGGGCATTCCCTCTCAAGGCATTACGGTTTGTAATGGATTTTCCCGGATGGTGATGTTTATGTGGCCGGAATGAACAGGTGAGTGCATGCGTATTGTGGTCATGGTTGTTCTGTTAGTCGCAGAAACAGTTTTTCCCGGATACGATCGACAGGCATTGCTGTACCTGTCCACAGGGCAAATGATTCAGCAGCCTGAGCGAGAAGCATTTCTATCCCCGGGATGACAACGGCGCCTGCTTTTTCAGCTAAGGCCAGAAACGGTGTTCGCAGGGGATTATAGACCATGTCGAAAACAATCTGCCTGTGGTGCACGATTGACTGCTCCGGCGGAAGAATCGTCGGGTTTTCTGACATCTGCACTCCTTTTGTTCCTATCGGTGTCGCATTGATCAGGAGACGACAGTCGCGCATTGCTTCATAGGAACCGGTGCTGAATATTTCAATGGACGTCTGCGGGCTGCGGGCGCGAACCTGTTCAGCAAGGGCCTCTGCTTTTTCCGGTGTTCTGACAAACAGGCGAATGGCTGAGGGTTGATAGTCGCGGCGAAGCGCTTCAATCGCTGCCAGCGCGGCTCCTCCGTTGCCGAAAATGCCTGCGGGGTTCTGGTGTATTGTGTCCCTGTAAGGTTTGAGCGGGTTTGATACCCCGGCTATATCGGTATTGCAGCCAAGCAGTCTGCCGTTCTTGTTGATGATGGTATTGACCGCTCCGACAGCCTGAGCTTCGGCAGAAAGCCTGTCCATACAGGTGGTGACGGCCTGTTTGTATGGAATGGTGACATTGAAGCCTCCTATTCCAAGGGCCCTGGCGCCGTCAAGTGCTGCAGGGATCTGCTCTCTGTCGGCTATATTGAAAACGGTATAGTGAAACGGCAGCCGCAGCATTGCTGCTGCGGTGTTGTGGATGAACGGAGAATAGGAATAATTGACGTTTTTCCCGATCAGGCCAAGGATTGTCGTGATACTGCACATGGTGTCCGGATTCTTGAGGAAATCTTCACGAAATACCGAGCATCTGGCGGATAGTATCCTGCTGGTAGAGCTCCGGAAAGGTTGATTTGAAGAGTTTCTTTTTGCCCGGATCAATCGCAAATGCCTTTCTCAGGGCCTGAATGGTCAGGTTGTTGTCCCCGAGGGCAAAGTAGGTTGCAGCAATCTCGAAATGAGCGTCGGCCGATTGCGGCTGAAGCCGGATGGAATTTTCGAGGGCGACGATCGATTCTTCGTAATCTCCTGATTCCCGAAGGACCATAGCGTAATCAACCCATATCTGTGATGATTCCCGGTCGTTGTCGAGAATCATCCGGTAGGTTGCGATCGAGGATTCAAAATCCTGGATATTATAGTATATCTCCGCTTTGAGCTGCAGAAAATCGAGCGTTCCCGGCAGATGGTCAAGTGCGAGATTGACCGCCCTGAGGGCTTTTTCGTAGTCTTCGTTCGCTTCGAAACAGCATGCAAGCGCAAACCAGGCGTCGGCAAAATCGGGTTTGATTTCGACGCAGCGATTGTAATGGCTTATGGCATCGTCATACTGCTCCAGTTCTTCATAGGCGATAGCGAGGTTGTAGAGGGCGTTGATGTCGTTCGGTTCGAATTCAATGGTTTTCTGATAGCATTCGGCAGCCTCTTCGATCATTCCCGTTATTGCCAGGACATTTGCCTTGTTGTACCATGCCGAGCTGAAATCGTCTGCGATGGCAAGCGCCATGTCATAGCACTCGAGTGCCTGGTCATAGTGTTTCAGCTTGCTCAGGACGAGTCCCCGGTTGTACCAGGCATTAACGTTATACGGATCCTGGTCTATTGCTTCCTGATAGCACTTTGCGCTTTCTTCGAGCTTGCCCAGAAGATCCTTGCAGTAGGCAAGTTCATACCATGCTTCCGTGAAAGCGGGTTCCATCTCGAGGCATTTCTCCAGATTTTTTTCTGCTTCAGAGTAGCGTTCGAGTTTCTGAAGGATCAGGCCCCGGTAAAAGAAGGTCTCCTTCTCCAGTGTGGAGTCGGTTACCATGTTATCGAGCTCTTCGAGAGCTGCATTGTAATTTGCTATATTAAAATGGGATAGCGCAAGGTTCAGCTGCATCTCGCTGTCTGCAGGACTGAGAATGGTCGCTTTTTGAAATGCCTCTCTGGCATCGTCGAAATAACCGTTCACCGTCAGGCAGTTTCCGAGATGGAACCACGATTCTGTATTGTACGGGCAGGTGCTTGCAAGGTGGCGTGCAACAGTCAGCGCGTCGGAGTGCAGCCCTTCGTCATTGAGTTGATTGATGATTTCAACCAGTTCTTCAGTGTCATATATTGATGAGAGATCGAGATCATCAAGCTGTATCTTTTTGAAAAAACCATTGGATTCATTGCTCGCGCCATCGTCAAAAAAATCAAGGAAGCTCATAAAGTCTACTATATTTTCGTTTCCCGCGGATAGATATGGCTCAACCAATATACAACCTAACTTCATCGTTTCAAAAACAGCCGGTAAGCCATCGAACCGCCCGGATAGGTGGCTTGCCGGCTTGCCGGAAGGCTCGACGGATCACTCTCAGCTCAGTGTTTTTTGTTGCTGAAATAGCTCAGGATGGCTTCTGCAGTTTTTGGCCCGGTTACCGAACTGAGCTCTTCCCGGGTTGCTTTCGATATCTGTTCTGTCGAGCCGAAGTGATCCAGCAGTTTCATTGCGCTTTTTTCTCCTATTCCTTCTATCTCGGTCAGCCGGGTATGAATGGTTCTTTTCGTTCTCAGTTTCCTGTGATAGGTGATGGCAAAACGGTGTGCTTCGTCGCGGATCTGCTGCAGCAGCTTCAGGGCCGGGGATGTTCTCGGCAGATTGTAGGGATCGGGGGTGTTGGGAAGGAAAATCTCTTCAAGTCTTTTTGCCAGACCTATTACCGGAATCTGAAGCCCGAGGTCCTGAAGGACTTTCCATGCGGTGTTGACCTGACCTTTTCCGCCGTCGATGACGATCAGGTCAGGAAGCGGCAGATCCTGCCGGAGTGATCCGCTGTAGCGTCGTGTGACCGCTTCCTGCATGGCTGCATAGTCATCCGATCCTTCGAAGGTGCGCAGCTTGAATTTCCTGTAGTCTGATTTTCTCGGTTTTCCATTCACAAAGCATACCATGGAACTGGCATAGTCTGTTCCCTGAAAGTGAGAGTTGTCGAAGCACTCGATTCTTGCAGGTTCTTTTGCGAGCCGGAGCGTTTTCTGAAGCGCTTCGAGAGCCGGTATTGTGCGTGAGCGTTCTCCGCGCTTCTGTTTCTGAATGAGATATTCCTCCAGATGGTGACGGGCGTTGTCGACGCACATCGCTACCAGTTTGGCTTTTTCGCCGATCCTCGGAACGATGAACCGGAGGGTATCGGTTCCCGTCAGTTCCCTGATTGTCGTGACTTCATCATCGTCGATCTGCAGCGGAAGAAAAATTTCCCGGGGGATCAGGTCCGGCGTTTCGAGGTAGTATTTCTCAAGGCATTTTGACAGGAGTGTTTCATGGGTTTCATCGTCGACATTGGAGAAATACATCCGTTGTGATCCAAGCAGCTTTCCTTCCCTGATCTTGAAGATAACCCCGCACGCGTCGTCATCCTGCCGAGCAATGCCGAAAACATCCCGGTCTACGGGTTCTCTGGAAACGACCTTCTGGCGTTCGGTATATTTTTTCAGCCCTTCAATCTGGATTTTGAGCTCTGCGGCTTCTTCGAAACGCAGTTCGGCGGCATACCGATGCATTTCTGCTGTCAGGCTCCGTATCAGAGCGGCGGTTTTTCCTTTGAGCAGCCCTGTGATTTCGCCGATCATGCGCAAGTAGTCATCTTCATGCTGTTTTCCTTCACAGGGCCCTTTGCATGTATGAATATGGTAGTTGAGGCAGACTGAGAATTTTCCGGAATCGATATTTTCCTTTGTCAGCTTGAGCTTGCACTTTCTTACCGGAAAGATCGTGCCGATGAGGTCGAGAACCGATCGAAGCTGTCGAGCTTCGGTGTATGGTCCGAAATAGGTCGATCCATCCCTGCGGACCTGTCTTGTCAGGAGGATTCTCGGGAAGGGTTCATTGGTGATGACGAGGTATGGATAGGTTTTGTCATCCTTGAGATTGATGTTATAACGAGGTTTGAGCTCCTTGATAAGATTGTTTTCAAGAATAAGGGCTTCGACCTCGGAAGAGGTGAGAATAATATCGAGATCGGCAATATTATTGACGAGTACTTTCGTCTTCCCGGAGATGTGGGCCCCTTCACGAAAATATGATCTGACCCGCGAGCGGATGTTTTTTGCTTTTCCGACATAGATGATCCTGCCGCGGCTGTTTTTGAACTGGTATACTCCCGGAGAGGATGGCAGGTTCGAGAGCTTTTTTTCAGAAATGTTTTTTCTGTTGAGCAGATGGTCGGGCATAACAGTGACAAGTGACAAGTGACAAGTGACAAGTGACAAGTGACAAGTGACAAGTCAAAAAACAGATAATTTAATGGATGGGGAAGTGAGTTGCAATGCCTGTTTGTTTCTGGAGAGAGGGGTTGCAGAAATACAGAAGGCGCGTTTTCAACGCGCCTTCTGTATTGTTTCGGTCCAGGGTCAGTGAGCTGATGCTTCGCCTGCCCCTTTGGGATAACGGAGGCTGTCGACCATTTCCTGAATGTCTTCAGGAGGTGCCGGAGTGATTTTTGCAACAACAAAGCTGACGATGAAGTTGATAATCATGCCAAGCGTTCCGATACCTTCAGGTGAGATACCGAAAAGCCAGTTGTCAGGAGTGTTTGATGCCGGATTGACGAATTTGAAGTTGATGATGTATGCTGCGGTGAAGATAATACCTGCAAGCATACCGGCAATAGCGCCTTCCTTGTTCATCCGCTTGTAGAAAATACCGAGGATGATGACCGGGAAGAACGATGATGCCGCAAGTCCGAATGCGAAGGCGACCACCTGCGCAACGAATCCGGGCGGATTGATGCCGAAGTACCCTGCGATGACAATTGCGAAAGCAACGGCTATTCGGGCAATCAGGACCTCCGATTTTTCACTGATATCGGGGTTGATCTGTTTTTTGACAAGATCATGCGCCACCGATGTCGAGATGACAAGCAGAAGGCCGGCTGCCGTCGAAAGTGCTGCAGCGAGGCCGCCTGCGGCTACAAGGGCGATCACCCATGCCGGAAGCTGGGCGATTTCAGGGTTTGCCAGCACCATGATGTCGCGGTCGATGTAGAGCTCGTTGCCGTTATCGGCTACAGGCTGGTTTGACATCATTCTCTGACCGAGTGCGCCGGTTTCGCCGGTGAATTCAGGCTTGCCGTCGAATGCGTTGCCTTTGACGTACTGAACGGCACCGTCGTCGTTTTTATCCATCCATGCGATAAGACCGGTACCTTCCCAGGTTTTGAACCAGGAGGGGAGTTCGGTGTAGGATTTGTTGCTGACGGTTTGGATCAGGTTGTAGCGGGCAAATGCAGCGATAGCCGGAGCCGTCGTGTAGAGCAGGGCGATGAAAATAAGTGCCCAGCCAGCTGAAATACGTGCATCGCGGACTTTCGGAACGGTAAAAAAGCGAACGATAACGTGAGGCAGACCTGCCGTGCCGACCATCAGCGCAAAGGTGATGAAGAAGACATCGATCATCGGTTTGCTGCCGTCGGTATAGGCCGCAAAGCCGAGTTCCTGATGCAGTCCGTCAAGTTTGTCGAGCAGATAGCCGCTGCCGTCGACAACTTCGCTGCCGAAGCCAAGCTGCGGGATCGGTGTGCCGGCAACAAGCATGGAAATGAAAATTGCCGGGACAAGGTAGGCGAAGATAAGAACGCAATACTGGGCAACCTGGGTGTAGGTGATGCCTTTCATACCGCCGAGTACCGCATAGAAAAAGACGATGCCCATACCGATGAGGATACCGGTATTGATCGGTACTTCAAGAAAACGTGAGAAGACGACGCCTACGCCTCGCATCTGACCCGCTACATAGGTAAACGAGACAAAGATTGCGCAGATCACGGCAACCGTTCTTGCCGCGTTCGAGTAATAGCGGTCGCCTACGAAATCCGGAACGGTGAATTTTCCGAATTTCCGGAGATACGGGGCAAGGAGCAGTGCGAGAAGCACATAACCGCCGGTCCATCCCATGAGATAGATCGAGCCGTCATATCCCATAAAAGAAATAAGGCCTGCCATCGAGATAAAGGAGGCTGCACTCATCCAGTCTGCCGCTGTTGCCATACCGTTTGCCAGGGGTGGCACACCAGCGCCGGCAACGTAAAATTCTTTTGTGGAGCCGGCCTTTGCCCATATCGCAATGCCGATATAGAGCGCAAAGGTTATGCCCACAATCAGATACGTCCACGCTTGTACATCCATAATTTTGCTGGTTAGTTGATTGTTGAGAATTGGTTGTAAAGTGGGGGACGATTACTTACTCTTCGCGAACATCGTATTTGCGATCGAGTTTGTTCATCAGCATGACATAGACAAAAATGAGGATCACAAAGACATAGATTGATCCCTGCTGGGCAAACCAGAATCCAAGCTTGAACCCGCCGAGGCGAATGGCATTCAACGGCTCGGCAAGAAGAATCCCGAATCCATACGAGACAACAAACCAGACAACAAGCAGTCCGATAAGGTACGTGAGGTTGGTCCGCCAGTACTGCTGCAGTTTTCCTTTTTCCATGGCATCAATGGTTTAAGGGTCGTTAAAAAAAGTCTTTATCAGAAAAGACACATCATAATTTAATGAAAAAAAATCCCATTTCTAAAACGGCCGGTTAACGATTGTTATTACTTATTGCTTTCGGACAGATCCTTGTCGCAGTTACAAAATATGTGGTGTATAAAAAAAGCCGCAACCCATGAAGGATTGCGGCTTGTAACCCGTGCAATAGCGTGATTGCAATGGTTTAGAAGGAGACCTGAGCCCAGAGCTCTGCTCTCAGACGGCTGTATTCTTCTTCATCACCGTTATAGTTGCCTTCTGCGGCAAGATAACGGAGGGTAGGTGACAGTGTGAAAGATCCCATCGAAGATTCGTGGACTTTCAGATTGTACTGTGCCCAGACAAACATACCCGAGGTTTCCTCGTCGTAGCCGCATTCGGATTCGCCATCAAAGTCACTGTAGTCAACCCATGCAACAACAGGACCCCGGACAGCTTTCAGTCTGAGAAGGTAACCATCGTATTTTGTCGGTGAACCTTCATCGTCGCCAAGCTGATCGACTGTGGTGTAGAAGCCGCTGAACGAGACGGTGGTGTCGTCGCCAACTGACGAAGAGAGGTTTGCACCGAAGGTGACAGGAGCAATACTGCAGGCCCAATTGTTACCGCCATCGGTCAGAGCTGCAAGAATCTGCGGCTCGATGGTGACCTTGCCGATGTTGGTTTTATAGGCGAGATGCAGTGCATAGGAGTCTTCCAGCAGCTCATCCCAATCAGAATCCGACCGGTTGTCGAGCACGCAAAGAGTAGCGTTCAACTCGCCCTGGCCGATTTTTGTGCCATAATTGAAGCCGAATACCCTGTCATTGTTGCTCAGGAAGACGGGGATCTCAAGCGGCTCATTCGGATACATGGTGAGATCAAAGATCGGATTGTTGAAGCTGTTGAGCGGGAGTCTACCCATCATGTAATGAGAGTTCTCCATCATCCGACCGAAATAGAGGTGTGAAACACCAAGTGTAAAGTCGTCATCGCCATCAACGGTGCTATCAACGGTGCTGAACCAGCCGGCTGATTCTCTGGAGATCAAGGCTTTTGCAAAGTATCCATCGCCAAGATCAGCTGCAGCTTTCAGGCGAAGTCTGTACATGTATTTGATGTCGTCTTCACCGTTGTCATCCACATCGTCGCCCCAATCTTCAAATTCGCCTCTGACGCGAACCTGAGCATCACCACCCCATTTGATCTCGGCTTGTGCCGGCGCAGCCTGCGCAATCAGCACGAGAGCGAAAACCAGCGTTAGCAGTTTTTTCATCGTTTTTTCTCCGTTAGGTTTTTTTGTGTTGCTTCGAGAATTTGAAAAGTATTTCCCGTAAGGACAGGAAAGCTTTTTCAGAAAGAACAGGTTATCAAGGCGTAATTTAATACATTTCCAGTAAATAAAAAATTAAATGGGGTTGCGGTGAACGGTATAATCGTCGAAATGTTTCTATTGTATTGATGCTCTTGCGGTGTGGTGCGGTTATTATGCATGTATAAATATATACTTATAGGGTTTTTTCTCTGCGGCAAAAGGGCGAGGATGCCTGCCAGGGATGACGAGGAGTGAAGAAATCTATCCTTTGATGAAACGTCTACAACGAGTGTCTCATGAGTCTTGTCAGATTGCGGGTCAGTGCTTTGTGTGTTCAGGATGGGCATGCCCTCTTTATCGAACATAAAAGTTTTGCACCGGACGATCCGGCATTGCCATCGACCTACTGGATTCTTCCGGGGGGAGTGGTTGAACCCGGAGAAACGCTCCATGATGCGCTTCGGCGGGAGATGCTGGAGGAGACGGGGCTCTGCTGCAGCGTTGGTGAGTTGGTGTTTGTCAAGGAGCTGCTTTATCCGAATCCGGGAAGAGAGGCCGCCGGGTCGCGTCATCATTCGGTCTCTATCGGTTTTCGTTGCGAGGTTACCGGGGGGATGCTGGTGACCGGAAGCGATCCCGAGCTGCCCGAGGATGGGCAGATGATCATTCAGTCGAAGTGGCTGCCGCTCGAACACCTTCACGACTATGAACTGTATCCGCCTTTTCTGGCGAATCTGATAGCGGACGACCTCTCCGGTTCAGGAGAGATCGTTCCGCAGTTCTATGATACCCTGTTATAGGTCTATGATGACACCCAGGGTGCTGTAGCTTTCGTCGATGTTGAAATACATGCCATGGCGGCTCATGCCGTTGAAGTAGTTGTAAGCTATTCTGACGTTTTCAGCGCCGAGGGAGGTGAGTCTCCATCCGGCCTGCAGGTTCCAGGTTCCCTTGAATCCATCTGTTTTCTGCAGCTCGTAGTCCCATATCGGAAGCAGTTTGAAGTCCGCTGCCAGATAGGTGTTGCCGGGGGTCGAGAGTTCGACGCCGGCCTGGAGGCTGTGGCGGTTGATCTCGTCCGGGACGGTATGCCAGATGTACTGATAACCGAGATAGACCCTGTAGTCTTCAGCGGAAAGTGCCAGGAGGAGATTGATGAATTCACGGCTGTAGGTGAACGGGATTTCGCCAAGCGGCGTTGTTGCAACACTGAGCCACTCTCCGTTCTTATAGTGTCCATCTTCGAAATGGGCTGAAATATGGCTGAGCCGGATCCTCGCACTCAATTCGTCGAACGGCAGGGCGCTTTCTTCGAGATTCTGCTTCATTGAGAGGTTGAGGCCGAACATATAGTCAATGGCGTCAACGGGAAACTTGAAGTTGTCGGACCGTTGCAGGAGCGACCAGGTGCCGAAGTCGATGCCGACAGCTACCGTTTTGTTGTCATTCTGGTAGAGGTCCGCCGACGAGCCGATGTCGAGTTGCAGGTAGTCGTCGTCGAGCCAGGGCATTACGGCGATTCTTGGTTCCATAGGGTCCGCGACGAGCGGGTCGAAGATGGTGTCCAGTGTGGGTGCCGATTGAGCCGCAGGGATTGAAGAGAGTGTGAGGAGTATGGCTGTTATCAGCGAGGCAAATTTTTTTTTCATGGTTGGTGAGGTTTTTTTCTGGGTGCTGGGTGCTGGGTGCTGGGTGCTGGGTGCTGGGTGCTGGGTGCTGAGTGCTGAGTGCTGAGTGTTAAGTGTCAGGTTGTAGGGATATCAGGAGTTCGAGGACTGCGGTTCTGACGGCGACGCCGTTGGTGACCTGCTCGAGAAGCATGCTTTTTGAAAAACCGGGCGGCTGGATCCTGTCGGCGACATTGCCGGAGATTTCTATTTCCCTGTTGATGGGTCCGGGATGCAGAACCGGAAGGGTTTTTTTGATTTTTTCGAGACGTTTATCGGTAAGGCCGAAGCTGAAGGAGTAGTCCTGCAGGGATGGCAGGTAGCCGCCTGTCGCCCGTTCGAGCTGAAGCCTCAGCACGATAGCTGCATCGGCCCAGCCGAGCGCTTCTTCAAGGTGGGAGAACATGGTTATGCCGAGTGTCTCTGCGTCGACGGGAAGGAGTGTTGCCGGCCCGCAGACGGCAACTTCAGCGCCAAGTGCCGTAAGCCCGAAAATGTTTGACCTGGCAACCCTGCTGTGCAGAATGTCGCCGAGAATCATCACTTTGATCCCTTCAAGCGAGCCGAAATAGTCTCTCAGGGTAAAGATGTCGAGCAGTGCCTGGGTAGGATGTTCCCGCGATCCGTCCCCTGCATTGATGACATGTTTGTCGGTTATCCTGCTGATCATGTCCGCTGACCCTGATGAGGGGTGGCGGATGATGAACGCGTCGACCCGCATAGCTTCAAGATTCCTGATGGTGTCGATGAGGCTTTCACCTTTGCTCAGGCTGCTTGACGAGGCGGTAAAGTTGAGGGTGGAGGCTCCAAGGTTGCGGGCAGCTATTTCAAAGGAAAAACGTGTTCTCGTTGAATTTTCAAAAAATGCGAGGGCAATGCGTTTTCCTTTCAGGGATTGGCGGATTGCATCTTCCTGATTGATGAACAAATGCTTGTGAAATGCCGCACGATCGAGAATCTCGATGATGGTGTCAGCGGCAATGCCCTGTAATCCGGTAAGGTGTTTCAATACAGCGTTTTTCTTAACAATTCGGTGCTCCTCGTCCGCACTGCTCCGTTGATGGTCGTGCATGGCCTGGTGGCGGTCAAAAATCTGGGAAAATTTACAAAAAATTGCAATTACCTGCACGCTTTTCCTCAGATCCGCGACTTTGCAGAGTTGCGGAAAGAAGATAGATTCGATAGGTTGGAAAAAAAAGTTCCGTATGCATGAAATGTCTATAGTGCTCTCTATCGTCGATGCCGTCATCGCCAGGTCACGGGAAGAGGGTGCAGAAAAGGTGACCGCTGTCGAACTTGTTGCCGGAAGGCTTTCGGGAGTTGAGGCCGAGGCTCTGAAGTTCTGTTTCTCAGCCGCTGTTCGCGGAACGCTCATGGAGGATGCCGAGCTCACAGTGGATGTTCCTCCTTCGGAAGGGCTTTGCGAGGATTGCGGCAAGCGCTTTCCCGTTGATTTTCATTACGCCCGGTGCAGCGTTTGCGGCTCTTTCCGGGTAACGATCGTTTCAGGGCAAGAGTTGTCAATCCGGTCTATAACACTTGAGTAGGTAGTGCGGTTTTGTGCCGTTGATTTTGTTATCATGTTCTTCGAGAAGTTTTTTTCTGATAAAACTGGAATACTCTTGTGAATAAGCAACCTTCGCATGATGCGCTCTATGGAGGAAATCCCCCTCATGGTATCGTTCAAAAGCCGGTAATCATTAATGTTTGTTTGTCCGGCAACCTGACAAACAGGGATTTTAACCCGTATGTTCCTGTGAGTGTGGGCGAAATTTCGGAGAATGCTGCGGCCGTCATAGAGGCTGGAGCCAGTATTCTGCATGTTCATGCTTATGATGCTGATGGTTTGCCGACATGGAGGCCAGAGATATTCGGGCGTATATTTGAGACAATCCGACGGGATTATCCCGATGTCGTTCTGGTTGCAACGACCAGCGGTCGAATTCATAGCGATATAGAAAAGCGAAGTGCTGTGCTTGAACTGGATGGCAATGCAAGACCGGATATGGCTTCTCTGACCCTTGCATCTTTAAATTTTCCTCACCAGGCCTCTGTAAATGAACCTCGAATCGTGCAGGAACTGTGTCTGCGTATGCAGGAGCACGGCATTATGCCTGAATTGGAGGCTTTTGATCTGGGTATGCTGAATTATGCTTTTTATCTCCAGCGAAAGGGAATGCTTCCTCTTCAATGCTATATCAATCTCCTTTTAGGTTCTTTAGGGACTATACCAGGAAGAATACTTGATCTTGCCACCCTGGTCCGGGAGATTCCCCAGGGATGGACCTGGGCAGCGGCCGGTATCGGGCGGTACCAGCTGCCGGTTAATACGGCAGCCATCACTATGGGGGGGAATGTTCGCGTCGGTCTCGAGGATAACCCTTTTTATAATTATTCCGAGCGGGATCCTGCAAAAAATGAAGACCTTGTAACGCGCATTGTAAGGATTTCAAGGGAGTTGGGCAGAGATATTGCATCACCTGCCCAGACGAGACGACAATTGCAGTTAGGCGTTGAAGCAAACTGGTCTGCAACAAAGGCTCTTATCCGAAAGATGGTTGCTACCGATTACGATGGTGTTATGTCCATTTTGTCTCAGTGGAATATGGCACCGGTGGAGGCAAGTTCCGATATTCCTGTTCCTGAACGAAGCCGGATAGAGGTGGATAATACGTTCGTGGCGGAGATACAAGGAGCACTTGTCGGGGTTTCGAGTTATATCATGCTGGACGGGACTCATGCGGAGACAGCAAGTCTGGCCGTGGATCCTGACTTTCTTGGTTGCGGTATCGGATTTCAGCTGCACGAAGCCCGTATCAGGGAAATGCGTCAGAGAGGTGTTCTGCATGTCAGGACTGAGTCTGATCGGCCTGATGTCATTCATTGGTACCAGGCAAGGTTTGGTTACAGAGTGACTGGAAAAAATCCTAAAAAGCATTCGTTTGGTGATCCGCAAAGAGACCATTGGACTGTCCTTGAACTTGATCTTGATTCCTGATTATGACCGATAATCTTACCCCGTTAGATAATGGCTACAGGTACGGGCTGCGACAGCCGGGAAATATCATGCACATAAATGTCCGGTTCGATGTTCATCATGTTGATATCGTTGCGATAGATCGCTTTTTGTTCGATGATCTCAACGTGAATATTGATCCCGAGCCTGATTTTTCTTCTGAATTTTCCCGGAAAGATGCACAAACAGTGTGTTCAATGGTTTGGCGAGTGCTGATGCTTAGCCGTTATTTTCTGCAAACGGTCAGGCTTCCAGTGTTTGACGCCGGGGTTGTGTTGAACGTCAATCAAGGTCAACATGATGGTATGGACTGGGATGCGAGGATTGCTGTTCCTTACCCGGTTCGTGTTTCCTCCAGAGGAATAGCTCATTCGTACAGATCGGCTGTAGAAGTTATGCATATGCTGGTGGGAAATATCAATGGCTCCAACCTCTCTGGAAGGGTTCGTAATTTTATTCAAAAAAGTGTTTTAGAGCCACTTTGGACACTGACTTCTCCTGGGATTTCAACTTTTCCTCTTCTTCATGCTGCTTACCGGAGAGATATTCCTTTTCGTCATCTTAACAATGGCGTTTATCAGCTGGGCTGGGGAGAGAACAGCCGGTTGATTGATCGCAGTTCAATTGATTCTGATTCTGCTATCGGGTCAACATTGACAAAGAATAAGAAGCATACAGCGGATTTACTGCGCATGGGCGGTTTGCCTGCCCCTGAACATTTGCTCGTAAGTCGTCTGGAACATGCTTTTCGAGCCGTTGAAGAGCTTGGGTGGCCGGTTGTTGTCAAGCCGGCCGATAAGGAAAGAGGGGAAGGGGTAAGCGTTTCCATCAATAACCGGGACGATCTTGTTGTCGCCTACAGGAAAGCTGCAAAGGTGTCTAAAAAAATACTCATTGAGCGAGAGGTTCCAGGAGTATGCTATCGATTGCTTATTGCTAATGGTAAAATGCTTTATGCCATACGGCGAGGGCCCCGGTCAATAGAGGGCGACGGGGTTCATACGGTTTCCTCTCTTGTTCATAGGGCTAATAGTGAAAATAAGGCCAGGCCTCCATGGCTTCAGGACAAGAACTATCCCTTTGATCAGTTGGCTCACGAATCTATGGCATCAGCAGGGTATAGCCCTGAATCAATACCTGATAAAGGCGTCTGGGTTCCACTTCGCCAGGTGGAGTCAACAGAATGGGGTGGACACATTGAAGATGTCAGTGAGCTTGTGCATCCTGAAAACAAAAAGCTTGCCGAGGCGGCCGCTTCCCTTTTTGGTCTCGATAATGCAGGCATTGATCTTATTGCAACTGATATTGCAACATCATGGCATGACGCAGGATCTGTTATCAATGAAGTCAATTATGCTCCCTATTTTGGCGGCAATGATATTGCCAGGGCATTGATTCCTGCTTACCTGCAGAGTCTGTTTGGTGATGACGCTCGAATTCCTGTAGAGATCTTCACTGGTTCTGATGACGCAGTACTCGCAGCCGAACGTCGACAGCAGTCGCTTATCCGTCTTGGTATTCAATGTTTTATGACTACCCATCGTGTGACGTATGCGCCGTCCGGTGAAGAAGTGTTGTATCCCTTTGAGAGTTTATTCAACCGGGTTACGGCTCTGACAATGAATAAAGCATTGGAGTCGCTGATTGTCGTTGTTCAGACCGATGAGTTTTTGAAAACCGGGATGCCTGTTGATAGAGTGAGCTCATTTATTAAAGTAAACGATGCTCTTGTCAAGTGGAATGATCCCGGCAACGTTCTCGATCCGGATGCTCGGAATGCGCTGTTTGAACTTATCGATATGTATTGTGTCAGACCAGCCCGGACTGAAGACTGAGCGTGAACGAATTATCCGGTATTATTTGTTTCTATGTCCTATGTCGATTTATTCAATGGTTTTGATAGCTCAAATCTGATTTCATAATCGTTAACAGGGATTTAATCAATATGTGCGATACCTGTGGATGCTCTTCCGAAGGAGGAGCGGTGCTGTACAGGCCGGGAGATTCGTCCTGGCATGTTCATCTTCACGGGCATGATGATCACCCGAACCATGACCATCACGCCCATGAGCCTCATGATCATCATGCGCAAGGCCGTAAGGTGACGATGGAGCAGGATGTGTTGCTTCAGAACAACCTGCTTGCCGAACGGAACCGGGGATATTTTGAGGCAAGAAATATTTTTGCATTGAATTTTCTCAGTTCACCGGGCTCCGGCAAGACGACGCTGCTTGAAAAGATCATTCCCATGATTGCGGGTCACTGTCCAGTCAGCGTGATCGAAGGGGACCAGCAGACGATGCGGGATGCTGAACGTATCGATGCGCTTGGTGTTCCTGTCGTCCAGGTGAATACCGGTACAGGATGTCATCTGGATGCGTTGATGGTCAACAGAGCGGTCCGGGAGATGGCCCCTGAGGAGGGGTCGCTGCTGTGCATAGAAAATGTGGGCAATCTTGTCTGTCCCGCTTTGTTCGATCTCGGGGAGGCGTTGAAGGTTGTCATTATCAGTGTTACCGAAGGTGATGACAAACCTTTGAAATACCCGACGATGTTTTATGAGGCAGATGTCTGCATTCTTAACAAGACCGATCTTCTTCCCTACGTTCCTTTCGATGCTGCCCAATGCAGGGAGAACGCGATGAAGGTCAATCATCATCTGTCGTGGTTTGAACTTTCGGCTGCAACCGGAGAAGGAGTGGATGCATGGGTGGCGTGGCTGACAGCACAGATGAAAGCCTCCTGAACCGGGGGCCGAAACGCCTTCGTCTTGCCGTGAACGGTATCGTTCAGGGCGTCGGTTTCAGGCCTTACGTGTATCGTCTGGCTGCGGCGCTGGGGGTCACCGGTTCTATCCGGAATACCGTTTCAGGCGTGCTGATCGAGGTGCAGGCCGCGACGCCGCAGATGCTGGAGCGGTTTGTTGGAGAACTTCGCTCCGGAGCTCCGCCTCTTGCCGAGATTCTTTCTGTGGATGTCGAGGAGATTGCCGCGCAGTCGGAGACGGATTTTCTGATTCTCTCGTCTGATGACGGTGATTCTGTGGCAACCCTCATTCCTCCCGATATCGCGATCTGCGATGATTGCAGGAGGGAGCTTCTTGACCCTCTTGACCGGCGCTACCGTTATCCGTTTATCAATTGTACCAATTGTGGTCCGCGGTTCAGTATCGTGGAGCGTATTCCGTATGACCGTCCTCTTACATCGATGAAGGGTTTTCGGATGTGCGATGCGTGCGATGAAGAGTATTGCAGCCCTCTTGACCGTCGTTTTCACGCACAGCCGAATGCCTGCCCGGAATGCGGACCGGTTCTTGAGCTGCTCGACGGATGCGGCGAACCGGTCGATGGGGCCGATCCTCTCCCGATTGTGATCGACAAGCTGAAAGATGGCTGTATTGTGGCGATCAAAGGGCTTGGGGGATTTCACCTTGCGGTCAATGCGGCGGATCAGTCTGCGGTCAGACGGCTGCGCGAACGCAAAGGCCGCGAAATGAAACCGTTTGCCGTGATGGCCGGAACGGTGCGTTCGGCTGAAAGGGTTGCTGTTGTATCGGATGAAGAGCGGGCTGCGCTGCTTTCTCCTCAGGCCCCCGTTGTGCTTCTTGGAAAAAAGAACTGTGATCTTCTTGCCCCGGATGTGGCGCCATCCAATGACAGGGTCGGCATCATGCTGCCCTATACGCCTCTTCATGTTCTTCTGATGGAGGATGGCCCTGAATTTCTCGTGATGACCAGCGCCAATTCCAGCGAGGAGCCGATAGCTATCGATAACGAAGAGGCTGTCAGGCGATTGCAGGGTATTGCCGATTATTTTCTTGTCCATAACCGGCCGATATATCTCCGATGCGATGATTCCGTGACCATGGTTCTTTTCGGGGCGATGCGTCAGATCAGGCGGAGCCGCGGTTATGCTCCGGCTCCTGTTATTCTTGCTTCCGACGGGCCTTCTGTGCTTGCTGCCGGAGGAGAAATGAAGAACACCATATGTGTGCTTAAAGGACACCATGCGCTCCTGAGTCAGCATATCGGCGATTTGAAGAATTTTGTGGCCTATGAGCATTTTCAGCAGGTCGCGGAGCATCTCCAACATCTTTTTCAGGTTCATCCGGAAGCGATTATCTGCGATATGCATCCCGGATATCTTTCTACGCAATGGGCCCATGCTGTCAGTACTCTTCCGGTTCTGCACGTTCAGCATCATCACGCTCATCTGGTCTCGTGTCTTGCTGAAAACCGTTTTGAGGGTCAGGCTATCGGCATTATTCTCGATGGGACCGGCTACGGGACCGACGGGACTATCTGGGGTGGAGAGGTGCTGATCGGTGATGCATCCGGTTTTGCGCGTTTTGCTTCACTTGAACCGGTCCGGATGCCCGGAGGCGATGCTGCGGCCCTTCATCCGTGGAAAGCCGCTGCGGGGTATCTGTTTCATGCTCTGGGATGTATTCCTGATCTGGCGGTTTTTCAGGGTAGAGGAACGGAGGATGTTGAAGCGCTTCTTTCCAGAGCGCTGCATGCGCCTTTGGCCAGCAGCTGCGGTCGGCTGTTCGATGCGGTTTCCGCTCTGTGCGGGTTGTGCAGCGACAGCAGCTACGAGGGGCAGGCAGCCATGGAGCTGATGCATGCAGCAGGTGCTGCCGGGGGAGAACCGTTTGCCTGGGATGTCGAAGCGGCAGGTGAGGATCGCTGGCAGCTGGTTGTTTCGCCGATGATCGTTGATATGGTAACAGAGCTGGGTTCCGGAACGAGTGTTTCGGAAATTAGTCGGCGTTTTCATGTCACGATTGTTAAAATGTTTTCTGATATTGCACTCAGGGCATCACGTTTTTCAGGAATCAGATCTGTGGTGCTGAGCGGGGGTGTTTTTCAGAATCCCCTGGTGTTCGAAGGTCTGGTTCATGACCTCCGGAGGCATGGACTCGAGGTGCTGACCCATAGCAGCGTACCCTGTAACGACGGAGGTATCTCGCTCGGTCAGGCTGTCATCGGCAGGCAGTGGGTGAAGACGGGGGGCACCTTTCGGCGCAGTGACGCGTGACGAGGAGCGCTTTGCGCAAGAGACAGGAGACAGGAGACAGGAGACAGGAGACAGGAGACAGGAGACAGGAGACAGGAGACAGGAGACAGGAGACAGGAGACAGGAGACAGGAGGCAGGAGACAGGAGACAGGAGACAGGAGACAGGAGACAGGAGACAGGAGACAGGAGACAGGAGACAGGAGACAGGAGACAGGAGACAGCGAAAGATTGCAAAAATACGGAAAATAAATGAATTATCCCCTTGTTTTTTGCTGGATCAGTCGATAGCCTCATAACGATTAACGATTAACGATTAACGATTAACGATTAACGATTAACGATTAACGATTAACGATTAACGATTAACGATTAACCTATGTGTCTTGCCATACCGGGAAAGCTGATTGGAATCAGTGAGGACCATGGACTGAAAATGGGTTCTGTCGATATCAATGGTTCGGTTACCAGGGCCTGTCTTGAATATGTTCCCGATATACAGATCGGGCAGTATACGATTGTTCACGCAGGGTTTGCCTTGAAAATCATTGATGAGGATGAGGCGGCTGAAAGCCTGCAGCTCTGGAATGAACTCTTGAGAGCAGAAGCAGAGCAGCGATCCCGAGGAGATGCGTAGCAATGTGCTCCGGATGGTTGTCATGGCAGACCGTTTCGATAACAGAACGTTTATTTTATTCCCGTGAAATATATCGATGAGTATCGCAATCCGGCTCTTGTCCGTCATTTCCTCGACAAGATAGAGCAGGCAGTGACACGTCCATGGACGATTATGGAAATCTGCGGAGGGCAAACCCATGCAATTGTTCGTTATGGCCTCGATCAGCTGCTGCCGTCATCGATCCGTCTTGTTCATGGCCCGGGTTGTCCTGTCTGTGTGACTTCTCTTGAAACCATTGATCGCGCTCATGCAATCGCCTCCCGTTCCGGGGTTATTTTTACAACCTATGGAGATATGCTTCGTGTACCGGGGAGTAGACAGGATTTTTTTTCGGTCCGCAGCCAGGGAGCAGATGTCAGGTTTGTTTTTTCTCCACTCGAGGCGCTGCAGGTTGCGCGGGATAATCCCCGGCGGGAAGTGGTCTTTCTTGCAGTCGGTTTTGAAACGACCGCTCCCGGGAATGCGATGGCTGTCAAGCAGGCGGCAAAGGAGCGGATCCGAAATTTCAGCGTCTTGTCGAGCCAGGTGCTTGTGCCTCCTGCTATGAAAGCGATCCTTTCTTCTCCCGATAACCGGGTGCAGGGTTTTCTTGCCGCAGGCCATGTATGTACCGTCACCGGCCTGGGTGAGTATTTTCCGATTGCTGAAACATTCGGTGTCCCTGTCGTTCCTGCCGGATTCGAGCCGGTCGATCTGCTCTCTGCGGTTCTGAAGGTTGTCGAGCTGCTTGAAGCGGAGATGCCGGTTGTTGCCAATGCCTATGGTCGCGTGGTGAGCATGGAGGGGAATCCTGATGCTTTAGGCGTGATGGACGAGGTGTTCGAGATTGCAGACAGGACCTGGAGAGGTATAGGCGTTATTCCTCAGAGCGGGTTGAAGGTTCGCGACATCTATGCGGATTTTGATGCTGAAAAGAAGTTCAATGTCGGGCATATCGAGCCTCAGGAGTCGACTCTGTGCAGAAGCGGTGACGTTCTCAGAGGGACACTGCAGCCTGATGAGTGCCCGGCATTCGGAAAGGAGTGCTGTCCGTCTAACCCTCTTGGCGCTCCGATGGTGTCCGGAGAGGGGGCCTGCGCCGCGTATTATCGTTACCAGCGGATGCGGGGAGCCTGATTATTCATCATTTATCATGCACTGATTATGCAGTTTCAATGTCCTTTGCCTCAGACTCGTCATGAGCTCGTTCAGATTGCCCATGGTGCAGGAGGAAGATTGTCAAAAGAGCTGATGGAAAGGGTGTTCATGCCTCCATTGAGCAATCCATTGCTTGCAGAGCTTGACGATCAGGCGCGGCTTTCTCTTCCGCCTGGAAGGATAGCGTTTACAACAGATACCTATGTGATAACCCCGCTTTTTTTCCCTGGAGGAAATATCGGGGAGCTGGCTGTTCACGGGACGGTCAACGATCTGGCGGTTGGAGGGGCTGTTCCGAGGTTTCTCAGTGCGGGATTTGTCGTTGAGGAGGGGTTTTCCCTTGCTACGCTGCAGTCGATTGTCAACAGTCTTGGCGATGCTGCCCGGAAAGCAGGAGTGGCTGTTGCGACGGGGGATACGAAAGTGGTGCAGAAAGGTCAGTGTGACGGTCTTTTCATCAATACTTCGGGGATCGGAGAAATTCGCGAGGGGATTGATGTGTCATGCAGACGCCTTGAGCCCGGAGACCGGCTGATTCTCTCAGGAACGCTTGCAGACCATGGAATGGCGGTTCTCTCGGCACGGGAGGGATTGTCGATGCAGATGACGATTGCCAGTGATTCGGCATCGTTGCATGGGATGATAGCAGCTGTTCTTGATGCCTTTCCCGGGGTTCATGCCATGCGGGATCCTACGAGAGGCGGTGCTGCGGCCACGCTGAATGAACTTGCTTCGGCTTCCGGTGTCGGTATTGTTTTAGACGAAGAGGCGATTCCTGTCAGACCTGAGGTTCGCGGGGCCTGTGAACTGCTTGGCATCGATCCGCTGACTGTGGCTAATGAGGGCAAGGTTATTCTTGCGGTTCCTTCGCATGGTGTTGATACGGTCCTTGATGCATTGCACCGGGACGTTCTTGGAAAACATGCTGTCGTTATCGGAGAGGTTGTCGGTGATCATCGAGGGGTTGTCGTCATGCAGACTGCATATGGCAGCAGAAGAGTTGTGGAAATGCCTCTTGGAGAACAGCTTCCGCGAATCTGCTGATCGAGCGCTTCTGCTCCTGCCTGTCCGGGGGAGCGCGGGTGTATCGATTGCCTGATGGAATGAGCTTGTTGATCCGGACCGGCAGGGAAAGGTTCATTCAGTATGCAGAGCAATACGCAGAACGGTTTTTCGACGCAGCTTCTGGGTCCTTGATGCCATGTTTTGATCTTTAAAGAGAATAAAAGTATCTTGTAAGTATGTATGAGACATGGCTTTTGCGATCCGATACAATCCCCAGGCCCGCCATTTGATCTATCGGAGATACGTATTGGTTGAAACGTTTTTTTCTCGTCTAAAGCAATATGCCGGGACAGATTGTTCTGTTCAGTGGCCTATGCGCCACTGATGATGATGATGATGACGGACCATAAATGTGACACTCAATGAATCATTCACAGGATGGGGAAACGGTTTTTCCCCGGATAAGGTATGATGGGCTCGAGTTTCGTCCGGAATGGCAGTTTGACGATCCGGAGTCAGGAGTGTATTATCATAGCGGCGTGATTCCCGGGAAAGTTTTTTTTACGTCTCTCGGCGGCGATATGCAGTACGAGGTGGCTGAAAAAGTCATTCCCTGTATACAAAGGCTCTTTGCTGACGGTGTTTTGAGGGATTGCGAGTATATCAGAATAGCTGATTATTCCGGAGTGGTCAAAGCCTCTATCAATACGAGGATTCTCTACGCCAATGCCCTTAACCGTTTCAACGAAGAATATAACTGCCACCCTACGGTCACCTATATCTGCGGCGCTTCGTTGCTTCTGAAGACTATGCTGCGGATTTTTTCCCATATTGTGAGCCAGCGTTTCTTTTTCGTTGATACTGTCGATGAGGCATTTCGTCATATCAATGCTCATGAGCCTTCACCGGTGGTCGCGTCTTCGGAGAATTTTGTCGTTACAAGAAAAGAGATTGATGAATTCGCTGCTCTTTGCGGACATCTGCTCTTTGAGGAGACCGATGTCCAGAGCTTTTCCCGCGACTATATCGCTCCTGATCATCCTCTTAATGAGCTCTATAAAATTATCGGGGTTTTGCACAGCGATCTGCGTGATCTGAAGCAGAAGGAGAAATATCAGACGCTTCAGCTTCAGGAGGCACTGCAGGACGCGAGATTGCTGAATGACAAGCTTCTCGATGAAAAGCGCAATGTCGAAGAAAAAGAGCGGGTTCAGCTCGAGCTGATCGAGACCCTGAAAAAAGCGCGTGCAGAGGCAGAGAGCGCCAATAAAGCCAAAAGTGAATTTCTGGCCAATATCTCTCATGAGATCCGAACGCCGCTGCATGCCGTGATCGGCATGACAGAACTGCTTCTTGAAACATCGCTGGCAAAGGATCAGCGCTATTATACCGATACCGTGTTCTCGAGTGCTCGTCTGCTCCTGCTGTTGATCAACGATCTGCTGGATTTCAGCAGAGTCGAGGCCGGATATATTGACCAGGAGAAAGAGCATTTCGACATGAGGAGCCTGATCGGGGATATCATGTCACTGATGAAAGACAGCGCCAGCAGAAAAAGGCTGGTGCTCGACAGCAGCCTGGACCAGCGGCTGACGGTTTCTTTGACCGGCTATCCCGGTTATTTGCGCCAGGTGCTTATGAATCTCATACAGAATGCTGTCAAGTTTACCTATCAAGGCATGGTTTCTCTGGATGTCACGGTCCTTTCCGAGACGCAGGAAGAGGTCAAACTCCGTTTTTCTGTCAAGGACACCGGGATCGGTATTCCTAAGGAGCAGTTGAAGACGATTTTTCAGCGATTTACACAGATCGATGCTTCTTCTACACGAAAAGAGGGGGGGACCGGCCTGGGACTTGCCATCGTCAAGCAGCTTGTTTCTTTTATGGGGGGGGAGGTCAGTGTTGAAAGCCGTCCGGGCGAAGGCTCGGAGTTTAGCTTTTCCCTTGCGTTCAGGAAAGCCGGTGATGTGACTGCTGACCAGTCACAGGAAGCCTGCCGCATCGGACCGGATGACCGTCGGCGGTCTTTGCGTTCTGTTGATGACAGCGATAGCCTTAAGCGGATTTTGCTGGTTGAAGATAATGTGATCAATCAGAAAGTTGCACAGGCGATGCTCGAAAAAATGGGATATGAGATCGATGTCGCTGTCAACGGGGCAGAAGCTGTCGATGCCATTCAGCACAAAAAATACGGACTTGTTCTCATGGACCTGCAGATGCCGGTCATGGATGGTTTCGAGGCTACACGGCGAATCAGGAAATCCGGGGACCGTTTTTTCAATGCCGGTGTGCCAGTTGTTGCCATGACGGCAAATGCTACCAGAGAGGACAGGGATCTCTGTCTGGTGGCGGGAATGGATGATTATCTGTCCAAGCCCGTTGAAAGACAGGTCTTGATTGCGATGCTCAATCGATGGTGCCCTGTCAGGAATGATAAGGGTGCTGAGGGGTGACGGATAAACCGGTTACGCCATTGTTTCAGCTTACTCCTATAATGACGCTCGATGCTTTGAACATTGCGCATGCTTCGGCGCCTTCCTTCAGACCGAGGTTTTGAGCGCTTTCGTGCGTAATGATGGATGTTATGATGTTTCCTCCTCCTATCAGGAGGTCGACTTCAGCGTTTACCGGTCCGTCTATGATCTTTTCGATGGTTCCGCAGAGGACGTTGCGGGTGCTGACTTTCGATATGTCGATATCGCTGCCGATGATCACAGCGCTTGATTTGATGATTGCATAGGCAGACATGCCCTCTTTCAGCTGAAGTTTATCGATAGCGCCATTGGTGACAATGGCCGTGACATGAATCCCTCCTTTGAGCGAGAGAATGACTTCAGCGTTGACCGGTGCCTGGATTATCCTGGTTATGGTACCGGAAAAAACGTTTCTGGCGCTGACTTTCAAGGCTATTCTATTGAAGAATTGATAAAGTTTTTCAGGGTTTTCAAGGCGTTGTTCAAGGTTCTGCAGGAATCGGCGGTGCTCTTCTTCGATGACGTTGTATTGCCGGAGAATTTTTCTTCCTTCACGGGTGAGCTTCGTGCCTCCACCGTCTTTGCCGCCGGTTGTTCGGTCTACAATCGCTTTCTCGGAAAGATTGTTTATGGTGTTGACCAGCTGCCAGGCAGTTTTGTAACTGATTCCTACTGCTTTGGCTGCTTTGCTGATAGAGCCGAGCTCATCAATTTTTTCCAGCAAGGCGATGCGTTCGCTGCCGAGAAACCTGTTTTCGGATTTCTGGAACCAGAGCGATCCTTCGAGTTCAATGGCTGACGTCGGTGAAGACATTGGAATGTGGTGGTTGTTAACAGTTTCTGCAGTCGGTTTGCAAGAACAAAATAGCAAAAGATCGCTGTTTTTTGCTGACGCGCGTAACAATTGTTGCGTGTTGTTCAGCCGAAGGTCTTATGGCCGGTCACTCTTGTCGTTGAGTTTGTTCATTCCGTAAAATACCAGGATTGAAAAAATGCCGAGCAGGACCGATAACAGCATCGCTTTTTCGAAGTTGCCTTCAAATACCGCATTGTAAATTGCCAGAGATACCGTTTCTGTTCTGCGTGTGATGTTGCCGCCGAGCATGAGCGTGATGCCGACTTCTCCGAACGAACGTCCTACTGACAGCATGAGGCCAGCCAGAATGACCCTTCTGATCGAGGGAAGTGTTACACGAAGAAAGGTTGTCAGTTCGCTCTTGCCCAGAATGAAGGAGGCTTCCTTGAGACTGACGGTTGTATTTTCGATAGCTGACTGAACCGGTTTGACGATGAGGGGCAATCCTGAAAGGGTTGCAGCAATATAGACCCCTATGGGACTGAAGACGATTTCTATCCCTTGTGATGCAAGATGATTGCCTATCCAGCCGTTGCGTCCGAGAAGCAGCAGGAGCAGGAACCCTGTGGCAATGGGAGGAAAGATCAATGGCATGGTGACAATACCGTCGAGAACAAAGCGGAGCGGCAGTTTTTTCTTCGACAGCATATAACCGAGTCCTACACCTGCTACCAGGTGCGACACAAGGGCTACTCCTGCTGTCCGGAGTGAAAGGGTTACCGGAAGAAGGAGATCTGCCGTAAGGATCTGATCGAAAAACATGACTGTCATAAACCGTATTTTCTGAGAATAGTGCCGGCTTCTTCCGTTTTGAGAAAACTGATGAATGACTGGACGTCAGGATCGTTTTCAAAGCCTTTGATGATGCCTGCCTGAATGATAATGAGCGAATAGTGCGACGGGTCAGCAACGATATATCCGCCGATATCGTCCTTAATGCCGATGGCGTCGGTGAGGTTGATGAACCCGGCGTCGATCTCCTTCGACTTCAGGTACGTTGAAACCTGAGGAACGGTTGAGAGTTTCAGTAGCTTCCCGTCGATCAGCGGCATAAGACCGCTTTGGTTAAGGTATTCTGTTGCGGCCTTGCCGTAGATTGCTTTTGCCGGGTCCGGCATACCTATCCGGGTAATGCTGGCGTTGTTGATGTCGCTGATGGCTTCAAGACTTGTTCCCTTGCGGTATGCAAGGACGAGTTTGCCTTTTCCTAAAGGATGGAAGCCGGAGAAATCAATGTCCGAACCGTCGAAAAACGTTGTATCTCCGATAATCAGACAAACGTTGCCGCTCATGCTGACCTGGGTAATAATCTGGTACATATTGCCGAATACGCCTGCAACAGCGTTCCCGGTTTTGTGCTCATAGTGGGCTATGATTTCAAGAAGCGGCCTTTTGTATCCGCCTCCGGAAGCGATCGTGATGTCTGAAGCCTGCACCAGTGATGCCGCTGTCAGAATGCCTGTCGTCATGATCCCGGCGATAATTTTTTTGAGCATGGATGCGTGTGTTTATTCTGTTTATTTTGCGGATAACGTTATGTCTGTAATGTAATAACGTGAGGCCGGAAAAAAAGGGCTGTAACCCTTTTCATCCGGCGGTGGCAGATGCCGCATTTTGATCACTCACTGATCAAATAGTCTTCACAGGCTTCCCCTTCTTCAAGGGCATCAAGAATGTCATCGATTTTTTCTTCGCTATCGATTTCACCGTACCAGTGATTTTCGGGATAGACGACAACGATCGGTCCTTTTTCACAGACATTGAGGCAGCCTGTTGCCGATACCACGACATCGGTCATATCGCGGTCTGAAAGCTCGCTTTCCAGATATGGAATCAGGGAAAGCGATTCTTTTTTGTGGCAGATACCCTGGGGTGTTCCCTGCGCGCGGAAACTTGCGCAGACGAGAATGTGATGTGACGGTTTTTCCATGGTAGTCGTGAATGGTAAATGGTGAATAGTAAATGGTGAATGGTAAATGGTGAATGGTAAATGGTGAATAGTAAATGGTGAATAGTAAATGGTGAATAGTAAA
>RRYU01022836.1_pt1 | contig 34721 bp, 36 predicted proteins | sample 2162651 | NCBI WGS metagenome assembly RRYU01 (sample SAMN10267283, study PRJNA491782) | microbial mat metagenome | isolation source: biomat in the production well | place: Japan: Minami-Kanto gas field, natural gas well KTG3 | collected 2017-06 | reverse complement strand
GGCTATTGTATAGGCTTTCGAGGCGTTCAGGGTCCGGGAGGTTACAGCAACTACATCATAGTTGGAGAGATCTTCGGGTACGCTGTTTCCGAGCCGTTCATCGATAAACGTGACGTCGAAAAATTTACCTGCAAGCGTGGCAACCATCAACAGATTCAGCGGCATGCTTACACTGCCGGAATCAACCATCATGCTTGTGTTGCTGACAGGCTGCACCACCAGCCATTTCTTGCGGGATTGCTGTTTTGCGGCAAGTTGCTCGAGGGATTGCTCCTCGGCGTTCTTGTCGAGATAATGTGTTGTCGTTTCAGGGGATTGAGATTTGTTTGCCTGCATGTCGGTCAACGCTTCGGTAGGGAACGGTTACTTCTGATACGTATGTGGAAAAAAGTGCCGCATGTTTGCGTACTGTAGGAACACTTCTGATGTTTTTTCCTGACCAAATTGATCAGTTTTCGGGTTTTGGACGTTTCAACCCGGGAAAATTTCTTCCCACAAGGAAAAAATGTTTTCAGTGTCGGGCTTTTCTTCTTCGATGTATTTCTCAAGTGTCATTTTGAGTTCATACAATGAGCAATCGAAACCTTTGGATTCGATTATTACCATGCACTCCAGCATATTGCCGGAAGAGAGAACCCGTTCGCGAAATTGTTCATTCGAGCAGAGCGTTTCAAACAAGAGCTTTGATTGTGCTATCGTCATATCATTAGTGATTATTTTCAGGTTCTGAATCTGTTTCAGTTTCCTGTAATGAATCCACAGCGTCCACCCGTTTTTATGCTTTCGGGCTCCCGGGCAGGATCATCTTTGTCTGTCACCTTTTCCAGTTCTTCTTTTTGCGGAATATCAGTTCCATTCATCGGTGTGCCGACTGACTCGTGATCTTGACTGTCGATAACCCGAATTTTTATGTGTGGTCTCGACGGAGGTTCTTCTTTTTGTTTTTTCTGTCGACGGAAAAACATCATAAATGCTCCTTGCTATCGGAGTGATAATTGTAATAAAGTGGTTTTGCTATTCGCAAAACTGACCGATCGACGCTCGTCTATTCGTAAAAGTCTGTAGTGAAGAGGGTTTTAAGTTACAAAAATTATGCTATTTTTATCTGTAATAAATATAGTATATGTAATTTTCTTGCGCCTTATAGTTTTTCTGTCTGATTGTAACTCTTTATTATGAAAGAGTTTGGTTTCTGTTGACGTATTTTTTTTGTTTTTTCTCTTTGTGTGGGTCGATGTACTTGTTTGTAAGAAATCGAATCCGGGTGTCTGATGTCAGGGTGACTTTGTTATCGGCGCAGGAGAAAACGTATTTGGTTGGTGTGATGCACAAGTTCGAGGAGAGCTTCATAAAGGGGCTTGCTTGGTGGGTCGGTTTCGTCGGTCATTTTGGGGAGAGCAGTTTTGTTGAACACATTGCCGGAGTAACTAAACGGTGTTTTTTTTCTGTATGTACTCATAATGTCCTTTCAATCAAAAAAAAACAGTTATGGCAAACGAAACAGCTAACGAGATTACAAATGCACTCAACAATCTCATGGAAACACTTGGAAAACTGGGTCAAATGCAGGTTGATCTGATTTCCAATGGGGTAAAGTCGGCTACCGAAGTGCTTGAACCATTGAGTAAAACATCTGCCGAGCTTGTCGGGAATGCTGTTAATGGATTAACCCAGGTTCTACGGGATGCTTCAACGGCAGTTATTTCAAAAAAGTAACCGGTTGTCATGAGAGCATTTCACGCCGGAGTGTGAAGTGCTTTCCGGATTCATTTTTTCACTTCCCATAACTATCGAAGCACCTATACCTTACTGACGCAGGTTCTTGCAGAAGGAATAAATAGCTTGATAAAGGCCTCTGTGGTTGGCCTGTCTCTTTGCTTGTAATCATTAATCATAAAACAAACACCCATGATGATACGACAATTATGGATGCAGGCGGTCAGGTCAGCATGGACTTCATACATCAGAAAAATGAACAGGAGTACGAAGGAGCAGAAGATGCACAGCTATCTCAGCCAGAAAATCGATATGGATATGACTCTCGAGGAGTTTGGTGAAATGGTGTTTATCGAGGGCTTTGTCGCCGGAGAAAAGTATGCAAGGCGATTGATGGTTGGAAATGAAAAAAATGAGGTAAGGCTCAACTGACAGCATTTTTCTGCGCGATTAAAAAAGAGCGATTTCTTGATTAATTATCGTTTTCCGGAGAGTTTATATGTTACTGGATCGAAGAAAACTACAGCAGATTGGCTTTAGCTTGCATTCCTTGAAATGGCTCTTTGTGAAGAGAGATTGTGTTCTCTATCTGTTATCCGGAAGAAAGAGAAAAAGAGATGTTTTTTAAGCCATGGAGAGCTTCCGCTTTTGGAAGAGGTTTTGAATTTCATTAACAATATAAAAGGAGCGCGAGGATATGTATGAGAATAATCCGGCAAAAATCGTGACAACCGCTGTAGGCGTTGCAGGAGGTTCGGTGTTGTTTGCTCCGGTAGCTGTCCCTGCATTGCATGGTCTTGCAGGTCTTGCTGTCGTGGGGCTCGGGGTTTTTGCTATAGGTTCGGTTGTCTCCGGGGCCGCAGGGTCGCTCAAGGGGACTATAGATACATCGAGATCAAAGAAGGAGGTTCACAAGGTTTTTTAACAGTTGTGATTTTTTTACAACGGCCTCTTCACTCTGCAAGCACAGAGAAAAACTGCTGATTACTGTTTTTGTTCTGTGAATTTTCCTGATCCGCTGTCGAGGAAAAGAGAGAATAATATTGTTGATGCAAGCATTGCTTCCCCAGAGTTGGACAAGATCAGGTATACGCAATCCTGTCTACAGGAGCCTTCCTCTCCCCCTGAGCGGGGCAACCTGGGTCACCTATGCCGATCTTCCCGATGATTACTCGTTATCACGTGTCAATGGGGATCTCGATGCGCTTTTTCCCGAAGGTTTTCTTGTCAGAGGGTGTTCGGAGAAAACGGCCGGTATCCTTGAGCAACAGGGGAGCGTGATTCTGAGAACAGGTGCCGAAGCGGTTCTGCATCTTCAAAACGGGCATTTTGAAAAAAAGTCTCTTCAAAAGTTGCTGCAACAGGCGGAAAAGAAAGGACGCGTTGTTGAAATGCCTCTGGATGCCGGGAACAGGATTCGCCTCAGGGCATTGCAGAGACAGGCTCGGCACGGTTCCAGGCCGCAGCTCTCCCATGTTTTCAGGACATATCCTTTTGAGGAGTGCCGCTGTTTTGCCCTTCTTTCGCGGACCGATGAATGGCTTGCGGCTGTTACGCTTACCATGCGGGCCGACTTTGTTGCGCATACAGAGCTTATGCTGAAACAGGCCGGTTCACCTCCAGGAATTATGGAACTTCTTCTCAAGGGGGTTTTTAAACGGCTTCGAGAAGAGGGGTTTTGTGAATGGAGTCTCGGCGAAGTTCCCTTTTATCATCTCCGGGAGCAAAGGCTCCGGAGGGTACGTGTGGAAGAACGTATGATGGCGATGACGGCGGAGTTATGCAGGAACGCGTATGATTTCAGAGGTCTGTTTTATTTCAAGAACAAGTTCAGACCGGAATGGCGGGATGTCTATCTTTATTCAAGGCGGGGAATATCTCTGCTTACTCTGGTCGATCTTGCCATTACAACGCGGTATGGCGAACTGTTCGCTCAAGGCCTGTTGGATGCCGTGACAAAACCTTTTTTCAGATAACTGATTATGGAGAATGCGCTGCTTCTCTGGCTTTTTTCGCTTGTCCTTGTTGTGGCAGGGATAGCGGGTCTTCTGATTCCGGCTCTTCCGGGAATAGTGCTGGTGTTTGCAGGGCTTGTTGTTGCAGCATGGGCCGAGAATTTTGCCTATGTGGGTCAGGGAACGCTCCTGGTTTTACTGGTTCTCTGTCTTTTGGGTTATGGCATTGATTTCCTCGCCGGTGCACTTGGCGCGAGCAGGTATGGAGCCGGCAAATACTCGGTTATCGGTGCAGCAATCGGAGCGGTTGCAGGGATGTTCTTCGGGATACCCGGTATTATTCTGGGGCCGTTTATCGGAGCTGTTGCGGGGGAACTCTATGTTCGCAGAGATTTTCGGGCTGCCGGACGTGCTGGTTTCGGCGCCTGGGTCGGTCTTGTGGCGGGTACGGCGGCAAAAATAGCCATAACCTTTGTCATGATCGGGGTGTTTCTTTTTGCCAGGTTGGTATAAAAAACTGAAACCAGAGCTGTAAGCCGAATTCTGTTTCCTGCCTTGCGGCAAGACTGCAGTCATTTATCTAATGCGGCTCACCCGGAAACTCATGAAATTGAGCGGACAACTCTCTTTCCTTTCGGAAAAGCTTCCCTATTCAGCCTTGCATCGGGGAGGTTTTCATAGCACATGCCATTACTGACATGTCTGGTGGTCTCTTACACCGCCTTTTCACCCTTACCCCGGAAAACCGGGGCGGTATGCTTTCTGTTGCACTCTCTGTAGCAGAAGTTTGCACTGCTGCTCCCGGCCTTGAGCAAACGCTCTCGACAGGCACCCTGTCCTGTGATGTTCGGACTTTCCTCCGTATATCCTGAAGATATACGGCGACTGCATGCTCTGGTTTCAGTAAACGGACATAAGATAAGATACAACCAATTTTACAAGGCTTACGTTCAAAAACCGTATTCCTCGAACGGTATCTAAAAGCAAAGCGCCATGTTGATTTCATGGCGCTTTGATCAATTAATCCCCGGTTTCTGCTTCTTCAAAGAGCCGCTCATGGACGACTATTCGACCGCATGATTCGCAGAGATAGAATCCCCCCTGAACGATGATGGTGTGACGGTTGGTCGGCACCCTTGTATTGCACCCTGAACAGGCCTGTCGATGAAGCTTGACAAGCGCATTCTGGATTTTTCCGTTTTTGAGGTGGTCGTATTTTGAAAGCAGGCGTTTAGCCTCTTTCTGGACGATTTTTCTCTGTTCGGCGATTTGTTTTTTGAGGGAACTGACTTCACCGGATGTTTCTACGACAATGCTTTCAAGCTCTTCTTTTTTCTGTTCAACCTGGGTTTTCAGGTCTTTAAACTGCTGTGCGAGAACATCGTCAGGCATCATCTCTTCGGAAATTTCATCGTATCGGTTTTCCTCGATCAACTGACGGCCCTGATCCTGCAGTTCTTTTACTTTTTCCTCATTGTGCTTTATGTCCTGAAGCTGGATTTCCGCCTGGGCGATTTCTTTTTCTTCGTACTCAATCTGTTTCGACAGGGCATCGTACTCCTTGTTATTCCTTGCCAGGGTCTGCTTTTCTTTGAAGCTCTTGATTTTCTCCTTGCAGTTTTCAATTGTTTGGTTGAGCGTTTCACGTTTTTTGAACTGCTCTCCCGCAGCTTTTTCACGGGCTTCTATCTGACGGGAAGTAAAGGCTATATCTTCTTCAAGTGCTTCGATTTCCTCGGGAAGCCCTTTCTGCAAGCTTTCTATGCTTTCGATCTGATTGTCGAGATGTTGAAGACGAACAATCAGATTGATCTTTGTATGGTCCACTACAGCTTATATTTAGATTTTGGAAAAATAAAAAAGCACCTCACAAACAAGGTGCATGATGTACATTCGGGTATGTAAATGTCAGGAAAAACTTGTTATTCTTATCTACGGATACCGTATTGAGCATAGTGAATTATTTTCAGCGTTTAGTGCCCGAAAGGAGATTCGAACTCCTACACCTTGCGGCGCTCGCCCCTGAAACGAGTGCGTCTACCAATTCCGCCATTCGGGCAGTACTTTTTGGCTTCCCACAACTATACTAAATAAAATCATTTTGCGGATTTTGCCAAAAAACCGCTTACTTGATTTCCTTATGCGGAGTATGCTTTTTAAGGTAAGGGTTGTACTTGTTGAGAATCAGGCGTTCCGTATTATTCTTTTTGTTTTTTGTCGTTGTGTACCTTGACGGTGTCAGACCCTCTTTTCGTGCTTCGGTACACTCGAGGGTGATGATAATCCTGTTTTCTTTTTTTGCCATCGTTGTCTCGGAATGATTTATTATTGAGAGCAGCAAATATAACCTATCAGGACTGATTTTGCAAGGTTTAAATGACTTGGACGGGTAAACGTGCAGCCTTGAAACGCGCTATTTGCTTGCTTGCGGCAGAACCGCTATTATGCATCTGATTTGATCAGGTGACAGCATACCGGTTTCTTCGTTATGCAGAGCAACTGCTTTAATAGAAATTGTTTTTTATAACATTAAAATTCGAGACGTGTTAGACAGTAACTTGTTTCCCTACTGCGACGGGAAATTGTGTTGTGAGGGGGTTTCTCTTGAAAAACTCGCAGAAGAATATGGTACTCCTCTTTTCGTTACCAGTCGCAACAGCCTTGTCAATCAATACAGGTCTTTTGAACAGGCTTTTTCCGGGCTTGATCACTTTACCTGTTATTCCGTCAAGGCAAACTTCAACCTGCATGTGATTCGTACTCTTGCGGCTGAGGGCTGCGGGTGCGATGTCAATTCCGGCGGCGAACTTTACCGCGCACTTCAGGCCGGTGTCGAACCCGGAAAAATCATTATGGCCGGAGTGGGCAAAACAGCGGCCGATATAGAATATGGTGTCAAGTCGGGTATTCTGATGCTTAAAGCCGAGTCGTTATCGGAATTGCATCTGATTAACGATATAGCGGGAAAGCTCGAAACCAGAGTTTCCGTGGGAATACGTGTTAACCCGAACGTCACGGCTGAAACGCACCCCTATATCACCACCGGGGACAGCAAAGAGAAGTTCGGGATCGACGAAACAGATCTCGATGCAGTGTTTGTCTTGTTGAAGACACTGCAGCATGTCGATCTGACCTGTCTGGATATGCATATCGGGTCACAGATTTTTGACGCGGATTTCTATCACGCGGCTCTGGAAAAACTTCTCGATGTTCTCTCGGGCGCACGATCAGCCGGATTCGATATTCGATATTTTGATATAGGCGGCGGTTTTCCGGTTACCTATGAGCCACAGAAACCGGCTACGCCGATCGGGCATTTTGCAGAAAAGCTCGTTCCACTGCTTGAAAAAATCGGCGCAACCATAATTTTCGAGCCCGGAAGATTTATCGCAGCCAACTCGACGGTTCTGGTCACAAAGGTGTTATACAGGAAACGCAACCATGCAGGAAAAGAGTTTGTGATCGTTGACGCAGGAATAACCGAACTGATCCGGCCCGCGCTCTACCAGTCCTATCATGAAATCGTTGCGGTGCGTCAGCACGACTCCGTCATTGTTGCCGATATTGTCGGTCCGGTCTGCGAGTCGGGCGACTTTTTCGCGCGCGCGAGAACTGTTGACAGTGTAGAGGAGGGAGATCTGCTTGCTGTGCTGTCGGCAGGAGCCTATGGTTCCGTTATGAGTAACAACTATAACGGCCGTCTTCGTCCGGCTGAAGTCATGGTTGAGGGAGACAAGGCAAGGCTTATTCGGAAACGGGATACGTTTGAACAACTTGTTCAAAATGAGATGTTTTAGGGATTGTTGATTTGTTGAACAGTTGGGGTGTTGAATCGATGCACTGTAGGGGCGGACCTGCGTGTCCGCCCGAAACGACAGGCCGCACTTTATCAGTTCATTTCGCTATCAAGCTTACTTGCTTTCAGCAATGTTCCGGAAGATCTTCCCGGTGGCTTCGGCGTTATTGAGGGTGTAGAAGTGTATACCCCTGATCTGGTTGTCGATAAGGTTCCTGACCTGTTCGGTTGCCCATGCTATGCCGATTTTCGCTACTTCCTCATCATTATCCGCTTCAAGTACTTTTTTCAGTAGCGTTGCAGGAATGCGGGCTCCAAGTGCCAGTTCGGACATTCTGATCAACCCTTTTTTTGTTGTCACCGGCATGATTCCGGGAATAATGGGGACGTTAATGCCCGCAAGGGAACAGCGTCCGACAAAATCATAAAAATCCCGGTTGTCAAAAAACAGCTGCGTAACGATATAGTCCGCGCCCTGCTCGACTTTCACCTTGAGATATTCAATTTCCTGCAGCCTGTTCGGTGTCTGGGGATGTCCTTCGGGAAATCCGGCGACGCCAACCCCGATATCCGGGAAATTTTCAGTTATAAACCGCACAAGATCGACAGCATGGGGAAAATCTTTCGTTGCTTCTTCATAAGAGATGCTCCCGGGGGGGAGGTCTCCCCGCAGGGCCAGAACATTGGTGATTCCCTGTTTGTTGTACTCTTCGAGGATACGTCGTATTTCCTCTTTACCGGAGCAGATGCAGGTGAGATGAGAGACGACCGTAAGACCGGTTTCCCTCTGGATTTTCGTGACCAGGTCATGCGTACGGTTGCGGGTCGATCCTCCGGCACCATAGGTGACGCTCACATAGGACGGGTTGAAGGGGATGAGTTCCGAGATGGTATGAAAAAGCTTATCCCAGTCTGTGGTCTTTTTTGGGGGGAAAAACTCAAAACTGAATACGGGTCTGGTTGCTGATTGAAGAATATCTTTTACTAACATGCAGCGTGCTTTTTTGCGTCGATTATAAAAAGACATAATATACTAAACTAACCAGGTATACCGAACCATCCTACGGCAACAGTTATGACAACATTTGCTGCCCCTTATCCTGCTGCGCGCCTGCTCGTGCCGGTATGTGCAGGGATACTTGCCGGAGTCTGTTTTTCACGTACCGTTTTCTTCTGGATCGCAGCAGCCCTTGTCTGTTTGTTGCTGCTTTGTTTGTTGCTGGCCCCGGAGTTGAGGAAGCCTGTACCTGAACGCGGTCTTTCTTTTTCCGCAGTGATGGTCTACAGTTTTTTTGTCTTCAGCAGCTTCGGCGCATACTCGGACTATGCATACAGGTACGTCGCATCAAATACCGTGCTGCATCAACTGGACAGGGACGTGCTGCTTTACGGAAAAGTCGATTCCAGACCACGCATATCTGCCAAGGGTGTTCAATGGATTCTCGATGTTCGTGAGGTTTTTGCCGGGGGTGAAACAAAAAAATCTTCCGGGAAAGTCAAGGTGTTTCTACGGCTTGGCGATGGCAGGCAGCCTGAAGTCGAGACCGGCGATATTGTCAGGATCAAGGGACGCCTGAAACGAATTCCGGATGCGGCAAATCCGGGAGATTTCGATGCGCATGAGTTCTACCGGAAAAAGGGTGTCCAGGCCGAACTCTATTGTCCCGGACCATGGATGATGCGGAACTACGGGCTTGACGAACGTGATTTTTTTGAAGCTCTGCTTGTGCGTCCTGTCAGGCGGTATCTTTCCGGGAGCATAGATTCGCTTGTTCCTCCGGGAAATGAACGTCAGTTCCTGAAAGGAATCTTTCTCGGGGAGAGGGAGCTTCTCGACAGGGAGGTGTACCGGCAGTTTCAGGCAGCCGGAACCGCTCATGTGCTCGCTATCTCGGGGTTGCATGTCGGGCTGCTCGTTGTTGCAATGCTGGTGCTGTTGCAGAGGTTGAGAACGACCGTTGCAGGACGATGGGGTGTTTTTCTGCTCATCGCACTCGTGTTGCTGGTCTACTGTTCTGTGACGGGAAACGCGCCGTCAGTCAGGCGGGCCTCGATCATGGCGGTTGTTTTGATCGGGGGTTCGGTAACGGGTCGTCGGTCGTTTCCTCTGAACTCTCTTGCTGCTGCGGATCTTGTCATTCTCTCGCTCGACCCGCTGGAGTTGTTCAGCGCCGGATTCCTGATGACCAATGCAGCGGTAGCCGCAATTATTCTGCTCTATCCATTGCTCAGCAAGCCCTCGGCAAACTGGAGCGGCATTGCAGGTAGTATTTTCAGGCCGATATGGAACGCTTTCAGTGTGAGTCTTGCTGCAATTATCGGGGTATCGCCGGTTATCGCCTGGTTTTTCGGAACATTTTCCCTTGCCGGACTTCTCGCCAATCTGCCGGTTGTCTTTCTTGTGAGCGGTATGCTCTATGCAATGCTTCCCGCCTTTGCTTTCAATCTTTTCCTGCCCGGACTGGCGATATACCCCGCATCGAGCGCGTGGTTTTTTGCAAAAAACACCCTCGGCGTTACGGAATTCTTCGGTTCGCAACAGTGGGCCGTTGTGCAATTGCAGCCGGACGTTCCCGGCATAATCATGTACTATACAGCTATTCTTGCAGCGTTGTATTTTCTGCACCGTCAAAAGTCCGCCTTTGTGATGATCACCCTTTTGTGCGCAGCAAACTACTTTGTCTGGACCCCGGTTCTGAAAGCGAAAAACTCTCCGCCTGCCTTGGTAACTGTTGCGGTCGGCAACGATACCGCCTTGCTTTGTTCGGTTGCGGGCTCGTCGATTCTGATTGACTCGGGTACGAAACCCTATCATCAGGAAACGATCAACCGGCAGATGCGCCGTAACGGCATAAAGGAACTCGATGCAGCCGTACAGTTCGCGTCGCCGGATACCCTTGTGACCGCGATCGATACTCCGAACCATATGCTTTCCGATGACAAGCTCCTCGCACTGCGGTCGTTCGTGTTCGTAAGGCTGCACACAGATATTCTGAAACTATGGGGGAGCGACGGTTCATCGCTTCTCCTCGCCGGTGATCTGAACACGCTCACAAGTCTCGATAGTGACAGACCGGACAGGGTTGTTGTAAAGGTGAAGCGGTTCGGGATCAAAGAGTATCGCAGACTTGCGCAATGGCTCGACAGCGTTCGTCCTCCGGAGTGTGCCGTTTTATGCTCAGCGAGGATGAAGGATAGAGATATGATGCTGCTGAGGCATTTTGTGGGGAAGAGGGGAGGAGTGACTATTGTCGATTGAATAATGAATACTGGAAAACGTAACATGATCAAGAATATTTTTTCACCATTACCTCGAGATTTGTCAGATGAGGTCGTTGAGGATCTGGTTCGGTCTTCGAGTGTGCGTATTGAAAGGATCGTTTCGTACGGCCATTCGTCACCGGAAACCGGGTGGTATGATCACATCAATATTCCGGCGCATACGAAGCACAAGGTTCTCTGGACCGACAAAAAGAAACCGACGATCTGGCTGGGTGTTTTCTATCGATAGTCCCGCCTATTCATTTTCAATCAGCGGCAACTGGTTGCCGGTGTTGAGGCCGGAATCTTCGATGATTTTTTTGACTTCAGGGGGACAGTCGGCGGGGTTGAGTTTGTGCAGGACACGGGCGATGGTGAATATTTTGCCTTCGATCGGCAGGAACTTGTTGACGACGATGATGTTGTCGTCCCTCAATCGACAGTCACCGCCGAGAAAATTCCCTTTTTCATAACGCAGCTTGTAACCGTTTTGCGTGACGGTGTTCTCGAGGAGTTCCAGTTTCCTTGTTTTTTTCATGACGTTTTTCTTCTTATACCCTTTATCCTCGCATTCTGGGATCAAGTGCGTCGCGGACGCCGTCCCCGATCAGGTTGAAGCAGACGACTGTCGTGAGGATCGCTACACCAGGGAATGTTGAAATCCACCAATGGTTCAAAAGGCTGTCACGGCCTTCATTGATGATGTTGCCCCAGCTTGGGGTCGGAGGCTGGACGCCGAGGCCCAGGAAGGAAAGCCCTGCTTCGGTCAGGATAATGCTGCCGATACGAAGTGTTGCTGCTACAATGACCGGGGTCAGTGTGTTAGGCACAAGGTGCCGGAAAATAATGCGCAGATGGGTGAGGCCGAGCGATTTGGCGGCGAGGATAAATTCCTGCTCCTTGAGTGAAAGCACCTGGCTTCGTACAATTCGGGCGACGCCCATCCACCCTGTAAACGAGAGGGTGATGACGATCAGGAAGATCGAGTTTCCGAATGTTGCGATAATAATGAGTATCAGGAACAACGCCGGAAACGCTATCAGGATATCGACGATTCGCATGAGGGTGTTATCGACAATGCCGCCGAAATAGCCTGAGGAAACCCCGACGATAGTGCCAAGGGTGACCGAGATCAGAACGACCAGAAAGCCGATCGACAGGGAGATTCTTGACCCGTAAATGACCCTGCTCAGGATATCCCGCCCGTACTGGTCCGTTCCAAGGAAAAATGAGCGGGTAACGATGAAGCCGGGTTTTGCTCCGGTGTATTCCTTGCCGCCTGCAAGTGCTTCTATGGATATGGTTTTTTCTCTCGGTCCCTGTTGATAGATAACGGTATCCTCATCGATCCGGTAGCTGTCGATAAAACGTAGCTTGTGCGGTTCGTTCCGGGTTTTCAGTGCCTGAAAATCACCGATAAGGGTATTGGTGAGCCTGTCTGTCAGCGTGTTTCCCTTTCGCAACGGAATGTTGACGCCTTTCCGTTCTTCGAGAACCAGGGCGTCCAGACGGGTGAACGGCTGTTGATATGCTGTAACAAGGAAGTCCTGCTGTTCGAACGGACTGAAAGGCGAAACAAGAGGGGCCAGAAAAGCGGTTGAATACAGAATAAACACAACAACCGATGCCTGGAGTGCAATGGTATGTTTTTTAAACGATTGCCATCCGATTTCGCGGAGGCTCAGTTCACCCTGATTGGGGAGGTTGTTCTCTGCAATGACTTTTTTAAGTGTTCGGATTGAAAACACTACAAGGAGAACCGGGGCCAGAATGACGTAGAGTGCAGCTACCCAGAACTCAAGAATTTCCAGGGTGAAAACCTGACTGAAGCTTTCCGGAGAGGTAACCAGAAGTGCAAGGCCGGTAATCATTGAATGCAGGCTGAGGAGGATCAGTTCATGACGCCAGAGGACCACGGCAAGAAATACCGCAAAAGAAAGAATGAAAAAAAGCCCTGATCTTGTTTTTTTATTGCGCAAAAGGCCCAGGCCCGGCACAATCAGGTCATACAGCGGAAGCTGTTTTTTTTGGGGCGACTCTTTCACGGGCGTCAATGAATGTTGTCTTTTTTCCATAAAAAAAGCTGCTTTTTAGCAAAAAGCAGCTTTTTATTGCTGTCTGCAGCAGGAGGTTGTTATTCCTCGGAGGCAGTTTCCTCAGCGCCTTTCTTTTCTTCTATTGCTGCGTCGGTTTCAGTTTCTTCAGACTCTATCCTTGGAGCGAGTATCGAGACAATCGGTGTATCGGGGTCACCGATGATTTCGAACTTGCCATCATAGGTTTCAGCCGGAATTTCACTGATATGCATTGTTTGACCGAGCTCCAGTCCTGAAATGTCGATAGTGAGGTGCTGCGGGATATTTGACGGTTTGCCTTTTACGGTCAGCGTATGCTGGATAACCTGCATTTTTCCTCCGGCAACGACGCCGGGGGCCTCTCCGGTAAAACTGGCCTGTACATCCATTTCGAGAACTTCTCCTGCAGAGAAGAACTGAAAATCTGCATGTATTATCCTGTCGGTTACCTGATCAAACTGGATATCTTTAAGAAAAGAAGGCTTTAATTGACCATCAGGAAACTGAAGGTCAACGATGTGCGATTCTGAAGAATGCACCAGTTTGTCAAGAGAGAACTCATTGACACAGACGTGAACGGTCTCTTCGCCTTTATGGTAAACAACCGCAGGGACTTTTCCTTCGCTACGCAGTTTTTTTGATTCGTTTTTGTTGCAAACACGAGGTTCAACATTGAGTACGATACTTTCCATGCTATTCCTTGATCTCTTTTATCGCTTTTGTGTGATTGTTGGTGATTTTTGAAATATTTTTGCTGTCGAAAAGACAACTGACGGAATCGTCGTCCGAAATTCTCTTGATAGCTTCGCCGAACAGGTTACTGACCGTGACGGTTTCGAGTTTTGGCGATGGCGCGTGGCCTGTCACGACGGAATCGGTGATGATGACTTTTTCAAGTACGGAGTTATTGATGCGGTCAATAGCCGGGCCGGAAAGGATTCCGTGGGTGGCGGCAGCGAATACTTTTCTCCCACCGACATCCTGTATCGCTTTCGCTGCGTTGACAAGTGTACCGGCGGTATCGATCATGTCGTCAACCAGCAGGACGTCCTTGCCTTTCACATCCCCGATGATATTCATGACTTCGGCAACGTTCGCCTTCGGGCGCCGTTTGTCTACAATGACGAGATCGGTTCCAAGGGCCTCGGCAAAAGCTCTCGCCAGTTTGACGCCACCGACATCGGGGGACGCGACAACGAGATTACCGTTGAGGTTCATGTTGATGATGTGATCGATAAGCACTACACTCGAATAAAGATGATCGAACGGGATATCGAAGAATCCCTGGATCTGTGCGGCGTGCAGGTCCATCGTAAGGATACGGTTCGCTCCGGCTTTTGTAAGCAGATTCGCGACAAGTTTTGCGGTGATGGCTACCCTGGGACGATCCTTGCGGTCCTGACGTGCATAACCATAGTAAGGGATTACGGCAGTAATTCTTGCGGCTGACGAGCGCCTTGCAGCGTCAATCATGATGAGCAGTTCCATCAGATTGTCAGCAGGGGGATTGGTTGACTGTATAATAAACATGTCAGAGCCCCTGATGGACTCGAAATAGTTGACCGATATTTCCCCGTCTGAAAAATTTTCTACCTTTGCGTTGCAAAGTGACGTACCGAGGTAGTCGGCAATTTTTTCGGCTAAAGCGGTGTTGCTTCGTCCCGCAAAAATTTTGATCGGATTTGCCATGGCTCCCTGCTTTTTCAAATGAAACGGATTATATTGAGGCTGTGCCTGAATTCCCCTGTGTTCAAAGAGCGTGCCGCAGACCTTCAAAAAACCTCAATGCCGACGAATATAATAAAAATTGGCAGAAATTTAACAATGAAGATACACGAGATACAAGCATACCTTGAACGTTATTTCGACAAGGTTGAGCTTGTCGGCAGTAGTGATATCACTATTGACGGACCGGCAAAAATAGAAAATGCCACAACAGGAAAGGTGAGCTTTGTAGCCAATGAAAAATATACCAGGTTTATAGAATCAACCAAAGCCTCTCTGCTTATTGTCGGTGACAAAACACCTACCCAGCAATATAGCGACCGCCTGAATTTCCTGAAAGTAAAAGATCCCTATACTGCATTTGTTTTTGTGCTTCAGAAGTATACACAGCCACTGCTGATTGCGGCTTCAGGAGTCGCTCCCTCGGCGGTTATCGGGGAACATGTCGAACTGGGAGAAAACGTTTCTATCGGTGAGCATACGGTCATCGGTGACGAATGTGTTATCGGTGACAATACGGTTATAGGTCCTAACTCGGTATTGATGGCTCAGGTGAGAACCGGACGTGATTGTACACTTTTTCCTCATGTTGTTTGCTATAACGGGACCATTCTCGGGGATCGTGTTACGATTCACAGCGGCACGGTTGTCGGCGCAGACGGATTCGGCTTTGCTCCCCAGCCTGACGGTTCCTATATCAAGATTCCCCAGATGGGTGTCGTTGAAATACATGACGATGTTGAAATAGGTGCCAACAATACCATTGACCGGGCGACCATGGGTAGCACGGTTATTGAAAAAGGGGTGAAAATAGATAATCTCGTGCAGATAGGGCATAATTGCATAATAGGGGAGAATACGGTCATTGTCTCACAGGCCGGTATTTCCGGAAGCGTTACGGTAGGCAAGCATTGCATGATCGGGGGGCAGGCCGGTTTTTCCGGTCATCTTTCCCTTCCCGACCGAACATGTGTTTCAGCGAGAGCCGGTGTGACCAAGTCTGTTGGAAAGCCTGGTCAGACATTGGGCGGATTTCCGGCCCAACTTCTTCGTGACCAGCTTCGTCAGGAGGCTTTGATCAGAAATCTTTACAGGATGAAGCAGAAGCTTGAGAAACTGGAAGCCGAAATGAAGGAAATGAGGCAGGGGGAGGAAGGCAAAAGTCAAAGGTCAAAAGGTAAAAAAAGTGTCTGAATCCAGAGTACAAAGCCGGTGTTCGTTGAGTTATTGACTTGGTGAACTGTTGACATTCAGGGTGATTACTTGTTCTCCCTTTTTGACTTTTTCCTTTTGCATTTTGACTTGAATAACCGCAAAGGTTATTCAAGAGTGCTGTTGAGGTTCCAGTTGTAGGGCAAATACTCGATCTTCAGTTTTCCCGGGTTCGACTTGAGGAACAATCCTGTTTCCTCGTCCGCGTAGCGGGCCAGATAGTTGAGCAGTTCCGCTTTGTCTTTCCCGAAATCATGTTGATACCATTTGAATATCTCCGAGAGACGGACGGTGTTATTCTCTCTGTCTGTTTCAATGCCTCCCCGGTTGATGAAGCTTCTCGTCGCGATATCGAGCTGGTCGTCGATGTGCTCCGGATCGTAGAACTCGATCGGAGGGCACGAGCTTGACGCGCAGACCAGGGCGAAATGGATTCTCGGGTCGAATGTTTCGACCATGAACGAAAGCCGTGAGTCGAAAGGTGAGAAAGGCCGGAGCATGAATGCCGGGTGCTGACGGTTTTTTCGAAGAATGCCGTGTTCGATGTCATCCGGGGTAAAAAACGTGTTGCCGATAGTGTAGCCTATCCTTCCGAAAAAGTTGATGATTTCAAGAACGGAGTTCCGGATATCGAATTCTATGACGCCATGGATAATGAGTATGTTGTAGATGTTTATCCAGAAGGCTTTCTTTTCGTTATCGTCACCGAGCGATTCGGGACTGAACGATCTGAGTCCGGTTGCAAGTTGCCGGTATTCACGAAAGCGTTCCGATTGCTTCATCGCGCGGTAGTTTACCCTGCCCATGCTGACGTTGAAGAATGCTCCCTGCAATTTTCCGAGAAGTTGTTTGAGACGGGCTGCGATTTCTGTATCCGTGGCAGTTGTCGTTTCCTGGCCGTCATTGAGGTTTGCCTGAAGAGGGAGCATTTTGCGCAACCTGCCGATAAGCGTTGTTTTCGCCTTTTCCTCGAATGAACCTCCGCGTGCACTCAGAATAGCGGTTACGGCATTGATATAGCCGATATGGCTGAACGCCTGGGGGAAGTTTCCGAGCATTTCACTGGTGTTGCTGTTGAACTCTTCGGAGAAAAGCCCGAGCCGGTTTGCCGATCGCAGGGTTTCTTGCATCAGCTTTTCGGCCTCTTCTATTCTGTTTGAACGTGCAAGGCACTCGATAAGCCAGAAATTGCAGAGAACGAACGCTCCTTCTTCTCCTTCAAGTCCGTCGTTGGCTTTATAACGCCTAAGAAATCCGTTGTGCATCAGTTCTGTAGAGCAGGCGTTTATCGTGCCCTGTATACGTTCATCTTCTATGGGTAGAAAGTTGACCAGCGGAAGCAGAAGAAGGCTGGCATCCAGCTCCTCTGAGCCGTAGCGCTGCACAAAACTTTGTTTATCCCTGTTGAAACCGTTCTCAAGAATGTCGTTTTTGATCGCTTCCCGCTCTTCTATCCACGTTTTTACCGGTGCGTCGAACCCGTAGCGTTTTGCGATAATAATCCCTCTGTCGAGCGCAACCCAGCACATGACTTTTGAGTAAACGAAATGGTAAGGACCATTTCTGACTTCCCAGATGCCGTCGTCCGGTTTTTTCCAGTTGTTGATGGCCATGTTGCAGAGCTCCCGGAAAAAAGGCCATAATTCCGCGTCTATTTTTCCGGCATAGTCGGACAGTCTGAGCGCTGCATCCATGACCTCACCATAGATGTCCCACTGGTTTTGTTTATAGGCAAGGTTGCCGATGCGAACCGGCCTTGAGTTTTTATAGCCCTTCAGATGGCCGAGTTCCTTTTCCTGGAGCATCTCTTCGCCGCGGATGGAATACATGATCTGCAGGTTACCGCTTTCATGCCGGTGGTATGTTGTGTGCAGCCAGCGGATAAAACTGTCTGCTTCGGTTATGTGTCCCAGGGAAAACAGGGCTTTGAGAGTGAACGATGCATCACGAAGCCAGGTGAAGCGGTAATCCCAGTTCCGTTCCCCGCCGATTGCTTCGGGGAGGGATGTTGTTGCCGCTGCGGCTATTGCTCCTGTCGGGTGAAAGGTGAGGAGCTTGAGGGTCAGGAGGGAGCGGTTCACAAGAGGGGTGTACTCGCCGAGAAAAGCACAATGTTCTCCCATACAGTTATGCAGCCAGTTTTTCCAGAAATCAATGTTTTTCTGAAGGCGGCAGGAGAACGTCCCGGTGTCGGTGTAGTCTCCGTATATCAGGCTGAAACAGGCGTTGTCTTCGGGGGCAAGTGAAAAGTCAATGATCGCGACGCCGTCCCCACATTTTTGAAGAGTACTCTCCTGAAGTGAATGAATGAGTGTCAGAGGGTGCTCGTGAATGAACACCTTTATGGTATTTCCCTGGCTGGTGATTACCGGAACGGTCCTTGCGTAATTAGGCTTTGGCTGGAATGTAAGCCTGAATTCCAGAGTGCCTTTTCGCACCTCAAGACGACGGTCTATCCGATGCTCTTTCGATGTAACCAGATGTTCCGTTTCCACAGGCATGAAATCATACAGAACAGCTTCTCCCGCATCGGTTCTGAAGGTACAGGCAAGCACGTTCGTATCGTCTACATATGATTGCGAGGAGGTATGGACTCCTTTTGGCTGAATACTGAAGTAACCGCCTTTTTCATCATCCAGCAGGGATGCGAAAATTGTGGGGGAGTCGAGGAACGGCATGGAGCAGTAGTCGATCGAGCCGTTTTTCGAAACAAGCGCGACGGAGTGCATGTCCCCGATAAGTCCGTATTCAGCAATGTCCCGATACATGTTTTCTTTCGGCTGCAGGTTTCGAGGGCAGATCTGCCCGGCATAAACATGGTCTGACGAGGAAATCACCTCTATAATACGCAAAATTGTACAAAGGCCGGAGATCGGTGAAGTTTTAAGCAAAAATTAAGCTTCTGTTTAGACCGGTTTAAGTTTGGGGGGGCTACCTTTTTTTAGGTGATAAAAAAGGCAAGGCGGCAATTTTTTTAAAAAAGAAGACGATGAAAAAAATACTCTTGAGTCTGGCCATTTTATTGGCGGCGAATACGGGATATGCCGAGTATGTCTGGCCGGTCACGGACTATCCGCAACAGATTTCAGTTGCCGGGGCAAAACAGTTGAGCGATGATGCCAGGGTTTCGCTCGAAGGTTTTATTACGGGGCATCTGCGGGGGGACTATTATCTCTTTCGCGATGAGTCGGGAGAGATCGGTATTGAAATAGATGCGGATATCCGGAGTGGAAAAAAGATTGGGCCCGATACCGGTGTTAGAATTCATGGGGAGCTCGAAAATGAGTCAGGGTTCGTATACATCGAGGTTTACCGGCTCGATGTATATGAAGCTGACTGTGACAGATGACGTAAAGTTAAAGAACATTTTCAACTGTATATTAAGGAGAACACATTATGAACAAGATAGTACGAAATCTGGCTACGCCTTTGATTGCCGCAGCCTTTATTGTATCGGCTTCAACAGGGCTTATGATTTTTTTTGATTTTGAGCCGGGCATCGTCGAGCCTGTCCATGAATGGATGAGCTGGGTTCTGGTAAGCGGTGCCTTATTGCACTTGCTGGTGAACTGGAAGGCATTTACGGGGTATTTGCGCAGAAAAACCGGGGGAGTGTTTATCGGTGGGGCGGTTGTGCTTGCGCTGTTGTCGCTCTATCCATGGGTAGGGGAGGAGGAAGACGGAAGAAAGAAAGCGGTCAAATTCCTTGAAAAGGCTTCACTCGTAACCGTCTCCGGCGTTGCAGGTACGGGTCTCGATCAGCTTCTGGAAAAGCTGTCCGGTAGCGGCATTGCCGTTCGGGATTCCCGGGACTCCATTGAGGAGATAGCTGAGCAGAACAACATGGAGGAAAAAGCTCTTTTCGGAGTTATTTTTGATTAAAAATACCGCTTATGCGAATTCTCATTATTGAAGATGAGCCAGGAATTGCCGGTTTTCTCAAGGAAGGCCTCGAAGAAGAGTGCTTTGCCGTAGATGTTGCAGATAACGGTCGCGAAGGGCTTGCTATGGCGTTGAGCAGCGATTACGATCTGCTTGTCGTTGACTGGCTTCTTCCCGGCTTAAGTGGTGTGGAGGTGTGCAGGCAGTTTCGGAAAGAGTCCCCTCAGGTTCCGGTTATTTTTCTTACGGCAAGGGACACGCTGGACGATGTGATTTTCGGGCTGGAATCAGGAGCTAACGATTATATAAGAAAACCGTTTGCGTTCGAGGAACTGCTTGCGAGAATTCGGGTACAATTGAGAAGTTCGGTTTCAGGGAGTTCGCTGCTGGAGTCCGGCGGGGTGGAAATGAATCTTGCTGCTCACAGGGTTACCTGTAATGGGAAAGATGTTTCACTGACGCCGAAAGAGTTCGCTTTGCTGGAATACCTGTTGCATAACAAAGGGAGTGTCTGTACCAGAAGCAGGATTATCGAGCATGTCTGGGACATCCATTTTGACGCCGATACATCGGTAATCGATGTATATGTCAACTTTTTGAGAAAAAAACTCGATATGTCCGGTTGCACTGATTGTATCGAAACAGTGAGGGGTGTAGGGTATGTTATTCGCGGAGAGTAAGGGTATGCGAGGAAATACCGGAAGAGAGGCTTCTTCCAGGAGTTTCGGCAAGGAGATAAGCATTCGCAACAGGGTTTCCGGCCTTTTTCTCATTGTGACGGCTTCGTTGATGATTATGGTGTTTGTTCTGGTTTATGTACAGGTTGAGAATGATGTATACAGCCATATCGATGAGGAGCTTAACGAAGAGGCCGGTGAATTTGTCGGAGGTTTACAGGTAACGAAAGATGGAGTGTTGTTTACAGATCAAGCCGAGTGGATGGAGCGTTCCCACATTACGGTGGATTTTTATCCCAAATTCGTACAGGTTATTACCGCAGGTTCCGCACCTGAGATTGTAAAAAAAACATTCAATCTATTCAACGACACTCTTCGCTACGATCCGTCTCTTGGTAACGTTGCTTTTTATAACTCGAACATTGTCGATGCATCGGTTCGTCAGGTTCAGGTTCCTGTTTTTCATGGGGAAAATACGAGAGTAGCGGCCTGGGTGGTTGTTGCAGTTCCGCTTGAGGAGTCGCTTTTCGTGCTCTCTGACTTGCGGACAGTGCTGTTTTTTTCGCTGCCGGTTGTTCTGCTCATCCTGTTTTTCGTGACCCGTTTCATAGCGGGAAAAAGCCTTGCTCCTCTTGAACAGGTTATCGATACGGCTGAAAAAATCACCCAGGAAAATCTCGATGAGCGTATAAAGCTTCCTGCAAACAGGGATGAGTTGTATCGTTTGTCTTCAACTATAAACGACCTGCTTGACAGGCTGCAAGCCGCATATACAAGAGAAAAACAGTTTACGGCTGATGCTTCCCATGAGTTGAAGACACCCCTCGCTTCTCTTCTGGGTACTCTCGAGGTTCTGGTGAGAAAACCGAGAGATTCAGATCACTACAAAGCCAGGATAGGGTTTTGTATCGATGAACTGAACCGAATGTCGGGATTGATAGAGCAGTTGCTCTTGCTTGCAAGGTACGACAGTGCTGCTTTCAGGCCGGACATCGATGCTTTTGATGTGAGAGAGACGGTTACGAAGGTTCTGGACAGGTTTGATGGGCAGGTCAGGGAAAACAAACTGGATATCATTGTCAAGCAGGAGGGAGATGCAATGGTACAGGCTGATGCATCGATGCTTGAGATAATGCTCGACAACATTATTTCCAATGCGGTCAAGTATTCTGAAAAACACGGATCTGTGACGATTGTTCTTGAAAACAGAGGGGAATCTGTCCTTTGTTCGGTAACCGATGCCGGTCCCGGAATTGCACCGGAAAAAATCGACCGTATTTTCGAGCGTTTCTACCGGGTCGATGAATCAAGAAATTCACAAACAAGCGGAACCGGTCTCGGTCTTGCCATTGTGAAAAAGCTGGCGGATATACAACACATTACGGTGCATCTGTCGAGCAGGGAGCATGAGGGTACAACGATGACTCTTGAAATTCCCGCAGCCTGATTTCTCTGACCCCCCTACATCCCGGTCCGCCGGGAAGCTGCCCCTATACGTTTAGATGGAGATGCACATATGCTGGATTCACTGCTGATACGACGCGCCTTGCCGCTGCTGGTTTCTTTTACCATGCTTGTTGTTCTGGCTCTTCTCTTCGACTACGTTCTGCATGTTGTCGGGCTTGTCTGGGTAGGGCGCTATCTTGGGATAACCGGAACATTTTTTCTTCTCTTCTCTTTTATTTATTCGGCCCGAAAGCAGAAAATTGTCCGTTCCGGACCGATTAAAACATTTCTCATGCTGCACTGCAGGGGTGGTTGGGTTGGTACCCTGATGCTCCTTGTGCATTCAGGAGTGCATTTCAATGCTATACTCCCCTGGGCGGCAACTGCGCTGATGCTGATTGTTACCGGTAGTGGCCATGTCGGGCAATACATTTACCGAAAAGCCCGGAATGAAATGAAAAGTGGGGCAGGTGAAGAAAAGCTCTACTGGGATTCTTTGACCGTCAAGGCTCTCGGACAGTGGCGAAAGGTGCACATGCCGCTTGTCTCCCTGTTTTTGGGGCTTGCTCTCTTGCACATCCTGTCGATTTTCTTTTTGTGGAACTGGAAATAGGCTACCATGAAACAATTCTACATGTTTTTTCTGGTCTTCAGTCTCTTGCTGATCGCTGTTTTGTTGTGGCCGGGATTGCTCATCAATCCGGGGAACCTTTCAGAAGAACATAAGAAAATCGACGGGGGATGTCTTGGCTGCCATACGCCATTGTTCGGAACACCGTCGTCGAAATGCGTTTCATGTCATACTTCAGAAGAAATCGGTTTGAAAGACGCTTCGGGAAATGAGCTTGTCGAGCCAGATTCCGCCACGACAATGCTGCACAAAGAGCTTGTGGCTTTGAAGTGCATCGCATGTCATACCGAGCATGCTCTGCCTGGAAAAGGTTCCCTTTTGGCAAATATGGATCACGGTTCCCTGTCAGCTGAACTGCAAAAAAACTGTACGGCATGTCATGACCCTGACCGCCCGGACGATTTGCTGCACAAAGAGGCGGGGTCAGGCTGCGGAGAATGTCACGATACGAGGCGTTGGGAAGGGGTGGAGTTCGATCACGAGAAATGGCTTCTTGCGGACCTGGGGCGTTCGGGGAATTGTGCTGGTTGTCATGAACCGGATCGCCCGGATGACAAGCTGCATAAAGAGGCGAAAAACAGCTGCAGCGAATGCCATAGTACAAAGGCATGGGAGCCTGCGGATTTTGATCATGAACGATGGTTCAGGTTTGACCGGGATCATTCGGCTGAATGCAGCACCTGTCACGACAATCCGGCGGATTACAGGCAATATACATGTTACGGATGTCATGAGCATTCAAGGCGCGGTGTTGCGGCAGAGCACCGGGAAGAAGGAATCAAAGAATTCAGCAACTGCGTCGAGTGTCACCGTAGCAGTGATGAGGATGAAGCCGAAAGATTGTGGAGAAAAAAACGCAGGTAGGTTTATCCGAACCTGCTATTATCAGGTTCGTGGAAAAGCAAGGGAGAGCTTTTTACGGCTCTCCCTTGATTTGGATTATGTTTTTTGAAGAACTTACATTCTCAATTCACCGGTTTCCGCCTGGTCTTTAAGGTCATCATTTGCATAAATGAGAACTTCGACGCGACGGTTCAGACGGCGGCCTGAGGCTGTTTCATTTGATGCAACAGGACGTGTTTCACCGAAGCCGACGGTTGAAATGCGACTTGAGCTGACACTGTAAGCTCTCAGGAGCGAAGCGACAGATTCTGCACGTCTTTCAGAAAGAACCTGATTCGAGGATTCGCTGCCCTGTGAATCGGTATGGCCTTCGATAACGATGTTGGTGTCATCGTACTTGTTCAGAATGCCGGCCAGTTTCTGAATATTGTACCTGCTGTCGGATGTGAGCGTTGATGAACTGGTTGAAAACAGCAGACCGGTATCAAAAACCACCCTGATCCCTTCACCGACACGTTCGACTGTAGCTCCATCAACCTGGTTGTCGATTTCTTCAGCCTGTGCGTCCATATAGTCGCCGATAAGAGCGCCTGCCGCACCGCCGATTACCGCACCGATAAGGGCTCCTTTACCCCAGCTGCCTGTCTGACTGCCGATAATGCCACCGAGAACAGCTCCTGATGCCGCTCCTATGCCTGCGCCTCTTCCTGCACCTGTTGTGGTTGTACACCCCCACGTAACGGTAGTCATGGCAAGGATCAGAACAAGAGCAAGGGGCTTTGTCAATTGTGTTACTTGTCTCATCGCTTTTTCGGGATTTAGTGTTAAAGAAAACAAGGGAGAATGGTTTGATGTTTGTTACAATACTATAGTAGTATAAAATGGTTTAAAAAATTCCCGGTTACCGCTCTTTTATGTCAGGCCGGATCAACGCATAACAGAGTTGAGTACCACACGTATCGGCAGGAATTTTACAATGTTGGAAGGTGTTGATTGTTTCAGATGTTTTCTTCAAACAACGAGTCTTTTTAAAAACAAGCTTTGGACCGATGCTTCATCAATCAAAGGAAGAATGGAAAGCAGCTGCCGAATCCGGGCTCCCTTCCCGTGAACGGATAATTCAAAGAAACCGTGCGATCACCGCTCACTATGCCCGTTTGTATGTTGAACATCAGGATATATTCAAATGGGCAGGGATGGCGGCTTTTGCTTCGAACCAGGTTGGTGTGGCGCTTGCCTTCGTTGAGATGATGCTGACGCCGGGCCGTATGATGGAGGAGGGGAAGGGCCGGAAAGAGGATGATCTGCTCGGGGGTATCGGGAGTTTTTTTGCAGAAGCGGCACGAACGTTGTTTTCACTGCCTTTTTCAGTGTACGATTTTGCGTCCAGAAACATGCTCCTCAATGACCTTGAAGAGATCCGCAAGGGAAACAACGCTATATACAACGATATTGCGTGGGCTCACCAGGCATATCTGAAAGGGGGGCTTGGCGAGATCGAAAACAATATTTCCGAAAACGAAAGGGAGTTTCTCTTTTCCGGTTTCCGCATGATAGACGAGGGCAGGGCTCTGCTGGAATCGGGAACTGATTCCGAAAAGGCCAAAGCATTGATCAGGTCAGGAAACGTCAAACTGTTGAGGCATGAACAGATCAACACTCTGGGGCCGGTGTTTGACGCAATAAGTCCGCAGGGTCGTATTGTCGTGTCATTCGGGAGCGAACTGAATTTTGGAGAGGCTGCGCCTTCCGGTTGCTTTTCAAGGGCATCATTTGCAGACCATTTCGGGTATCTCGAAACGCTTACCGGTACCAGGAGCGTGACCAATCCCGAACACCGATGGCAGTGGATCGAGGAAAACGTTCTTCCTGCCTGGTATGCGGTCGATGAAGGTTTTTGCAAATGGGACGGGGCGGCAAGATGCTTCAGGTGCATGGCTGATGGAGAGCCCAACATGTTTCAGCAAGCTTCCCATTTCGCTTCGACCTTGTCTTTCCTCCCGAAACTTGAATAACGGTGCTCAGGCGCCTTCTACTTCCCGGAACGCAGTGCATCCACCGGATCGAGATTGGCCGCCCTGTATGCAGGAAAAAGGCCGAAAGCCATGCCTATGCAGGAGCAGACGACAATCGATATGATGATCCATGCTACTGGAAGTATCGGCGGTATGTTGAACGCTATCGCTACAATATTTCCGGCGCTTGCTCCTGTAAGAATCCCGATCAGTCCGCCCGTCAGGGAAAGAAACAGCGCTTCGAGAAGAAATTGACGCAGGATGCTTTTTTTCGGTGCACCGACCGATTTTCTGATGCCGATTTCCCGGGTTCTCTCAGTAACACTGACCAGCATAATGTTCATGATGCCGACACCTGCTGTTACAAGAGCCATAAAGCTTATTATAAAAGCGCCTATACTTATGGTTCGCTGAAATTCACGAAAAGAATCGACCAGCGCTTCGTTGGTGCGGAGTTCAAAATTGTTCGGCTTTTCGATGGTCAGGCCTCTTGCTACCCGCATGGCTCCGATCGCGCGGTCTATGGTTGCCTGGTACTCTTTTTGGGAAAAGGCTTCCACCGTAATGCTTATGCTTCTTCTAATGCTGATATGGGCAAGGTAACGGGTTATCGGAATGGCGATCAGGTTATCCTGACTCTGGCCGAACGCGGCTCCTTTTTTCAGGAAAACCCCGATAATGCTGTACACTTTTCCGTTGACCTTGATCGATTTTTCTACAGGATTTTCTCCCCCTGGAAAAAGCGTCTTCAAAAGATCGTGTCCGATAACCGCCACATTTCTTGAATAGAGTATATCGCTTTCGGTCAGGTTTCTGCCGGTTTCAATATCGAGCCCGTTCGCGGTTGCAAAGTTTTCATCAGCACCGAAAAGAGTGACATCAGGGTTTGTCGAGCGGTTTTCATACGTTGCAAGGTTGCCTGACGATGATACCTGTATACCGGTGTTTTTTGCTTTTCCCTCCATAAGCTTTTTGAAAGCAAGGCCTTCATTCCAGGTGATGTCGGGACGGTTGATGAACCGGCTGCGACCGTGTCCGCCGAAAAACGTGGCCGGATATTTCTGGATTTCAAACGTATTGCTGCCAAGGCTTGACAAGCCGCTGGCCACAGATCGGTCTACTGCCTGGAGCGCGGTCATGACGGCGATAATGGAGAAAACGCCGACGGCTACACCCATGGTTGTCAGCCAGGAGCGAAGCTTGTTGGCCCGCAAAGAGTAGGCTGCCTGTATAACGGTTTCCCGTAGTTTCATGAAATTAAGTCAAAGGTAAAAATTCAAAAGGTATAATGAAAAAGGAGCACCTCGCGAGAGATTGAGTAAGTTTCAGTGAAGATCTGTACCAAAAGCTCAAACTCAGGGAGGTGCTCTAATGGAATACATCGGAATGGATTTCCATAAGCAATATACTATTGCGACCCGAATTCGTGAAAACGGAAGCCAGGAATGGTGTCGTTTAGCGAATACTCCGGCAAGTTTTAGCGAATACTTCGCCGGGAGCCAGTCAACAACCTCAGTGGTGTTTGAATCAGGGAGAAACTGGCCGATGTTGTATGAACTGCTGGAACAAGAAGCTGATCACATTACGATGGCTCATCCGCTGAAAGTCAAGGCGATTGCTTCGGCCAGGATCAAGACGGACAGAATCGATTCGAAAATACTGGCCGAGTTGCTGGCGGCGGATCTGATTCCCGAATCGCATCTGCGCAACGAGTCGACGCGCACGGAACTCAAAGTACTCCGTCAACGTGCGTTTCTGACCAAGCAACGCACGATGGTCAGAAACCGTCTTCATGTTTTGATAGATGAACAGCCTTATGAACTCCGTAAAAGCAGGCCCGATGCACAACGGTTGTGGAGCAAGGCGGGCATGGCATGGCTGACGCATCTGCAATTACCCAACCCAGTTCAGCACGACCTGCTACAGGCGATGCTGCGGGTGGAAGCAAACTTAAGGCAGGAGATAGAAGCGAGCAATCGACTGATCAACGAATTGTTTCTGAACAATACCCATGCTCAGTTACTGGAGACAATTCCAGGTTTGGGCAAGTTCGGTGCCCTGCTGGTCAGTAACGAGATTGACGGTATCGAGCGGTTTTCCTCAGCCAAGAAGCTGGCGTCCTACGCCGGAATCGTTCCCTCGACGTATGCCTCGGGAGGAAAATGTTATCACGGCAGGATCACCAAGACCGGCTCAAAATGGCTGCGGTGGATACTCCTTGAAGCGGTACAGCCCGCTGTGCGGGCCCATAGTGAGATAGCAGCCTATTATGAGAGTCATAAACGGCGTGTTGGTGTCAAGAAAGCTCGTGTTGCCACAGCAAGATACCTGTTGACGATTGCGTATTATTGCTTGAGAGATCAGCGTGAATTTATGCCGGTAAAGCCAAGATATTCCGTGTCGCCCTCATATTTTACTAGTGGAACGCGATAGTTCGCACTGCGCAAAAGGTTAGGGGACTCGGACTCATACTATACAGCGTGTGCAGATGGCACGAATAGAAGACTGAGTAATAACTCTTGAGGATATTACAACGGCATATTTTTTGACTTTTTCTCGTGGGGACTTGCAAGTTTTTTTCATAGAAGTCAAAATAGGGAGATCCCCGTACACCATACAACGCGACAGTTCAACAAATCAACCTCCTCCTTACTCATATCGCAACGAGTCGGCAGGGTCGAGGCGGGAGGCCGATATGGCCGGGGCCAGACCTGAAAAAATTCCCGTCAGAACAGAAACAACAAGACTGATCAGTACCAGCAGAAAAGAGAACTGAATGGGAAACTCCGGCAGAATTTTTTCTATTCCCAGCGTAATCGAGATCGCGGTAATCAGGCCGATGATGCCACCCAGAAGGCAGATGGTGACCGATTCGATCAGAAACTGAAGCAATATCGTTCGTCTTCTCGCGCCAAGGGCTTTTCTCAGCCCGATTTCCCTCGTCCGCTCTTTTACGCTCACGAACGTGATGTTCATAATGCCGATCGCTCCTACGAAAAGGGACATACCGGTTATGAAAATGCCTGCGACTGCGATCCCGTTTTTAATAGGGTCAAGTTGGCTTTTGAATGCTTTCTGCTCATTGATGGCAAAGTCATCCTGTTTGTCCGGGGGAAGTCGTCTTATCCTGCGCATGATGCCTCGTATCTCTTCTTTTGCATCCGCAACGTTGATCTTTTCATTGATTTTTATCCGGAGGGTGACATACCCCCTGCTCCCGTAAACTTTTTTGAACGCGGTCAGTGGGAGGATGATCTGGTTGTCAAAACTGAAAAGACCGAGAAATTTCCCCTGTTTTTTAAAGACGCCGATAACACGGAATTTCCGGTTCTTAAGCTTGATTTCCTTGCCGAGAGCGGATTCGTCAGGAAAAAGCCCGGTGGCGATCTCGTCACCGATGATGCAAACCATTGTTCCGCTTTCCGATTCATGGGAAAGGAAAAACCTGCCTTCGGATAGATCGCCTGAAGCGGTTTTCAGGTAATCGGCGTTTGTGCCAAGCGCAAAAACCTGCTGGAGGTTTCGGTCTTTATGGCTCGCTGATCCCCTGTACGTCGACATCTGGGGAACTGCCGTTTCAAGTGCGGAATCGGGATTGTCCGCAATGATGCGGTTAATCTGTCCGGCATATTCTGTTTTCAGGTCTGGCCGGTTTTTGTAACGCCACCATTGTCCCATACTGCTCCAGGAGCCTTTCTGCACATAGATGACATCATAACCGAGCATGGAGAGGCTTTTCTCGAAACCGGCGTCGATGCCACTGATGGCAGTACCCATCATGGTGATGGAAACAATGCCGATAATCACGCCGAGTGCGGTAAGAAACGATCTGATTTTGTTACTCCTGATCTGATCGACAGCCATCAGCAGGCTTTCATATGTTTCCTGGCCAAAACGTCTCATAAGTTGCAGGGCTAATCCTTAGCGGTTGGTATCGCTTTCGATTTTACCATCGCGAAGCCGGACAACCCGGCGTGTATGGCTTGCGATATCCTCTTCATGTGTTATGAGAATGATAGTGTTTCCCGCATCGGAAAGATCACTGAATATTTCCATGATGTCCCGGCTTGTTGCGGTGTCGAGATTCCCCGTCGGTTCGTCCGCAAGAATAAGCGAGGGATTGTTTATCAATGCTCTTGCTATGGCCACCCTCTGTATCTGTCCGCCGGAAAGTTCCGAGGGTTTATGGGTTATCCTGTCTCCGAGGCCTACTTTTTCCAGTGCATCCAGAGCGCGTTCTGAGCGTTCTGCCGTTTCGATCCCGGCATAAATGAGCGGGAGTTCGACATTTCTGATGCAGTTGAGTCGGGGAAGCAGGTTGAAGGTCTGAAAGACAAAGCCAACTTCAATGTTCCGGATTTTTGCAAGTTCATCGTCATCCAGTTCCGCAACATTCTTTCCGTTAAGTTCATATCTTCCCGATGAAGGCGTGTCGAGGCAGCCGATAATGTTCATCAGTGTAGACTTTCCGCTGCCTGAAGGCCCCATGATGGCTACATATTCGTTTCGCTGGAACGTCAGGTCGATGTTGTCGAGGGCTCTGACCTGCTGGTTGCCCATTTCGTAAAACCGGCAGAGTGCCTGCATGTTGATCACCGTATCGGTCATTGCCTGTCATTCTTTTTCATCGTTACTTTGCTGCCGTCCTGGAGAAGCCTGGTTATTGCCGTGTAACTTCCGGAGACAATGTTTTCTCCTTTTTCCAGTCCTTTCAGGATAACGATATGGGTATTATCCGTGGTTCCGGTTTCAACCGGGCGGAAGCGTGCGATGTTGTTTTCGACGACGAAAACGCCCTGACTGCTGTCGTTGTTGTTTATGGCCGGAGAATCATTCATTTCCCTGATTTCCGGCTTTTCGGGTTCTTTCCGGCTTTCTCTCAGGGTAACGCTTTGAATCGGAACCACAAGCGCATCCTGCACGCGCTCGGTTTCAATGTCAGCCGTAGCGCTCATGCCGGGTTTAAGGAGGCGGTCATGGTTCAGAATGCGGATCTTGACCGAAAAGTTGGTGACTTCTTCCTGAGTCCCTTCCGCCTGGGTTATGGCTGAATTTGAGATTTCCCTGACCACTCCCTCAAATGTTCTTTTGCCGAAAGCATCGACAGTAACGATAACCCTGTCGTCCTGCTTGACGTTGACGATGTCATTTTCGTTGACCTCGACTTCAACCTGCATGCTGTCGAGATTCGCTATTCTGAGTACATCCGTTCCCTGAAACTGTCCTGTGCCGACAACCCTTTCACCGCTTTTGCTGTTCAGTTCGATGATTGTTCCCCTGATGGGACTGGTTACCGTTGTTTTCTGAAGTTGCTCGAGTGACTGGTCAAGAAGGCTGTTGTTTTGTTTGATGGTAAAGAGCGAGGCCTCATAGGTTGCCTTTGCTGCTTCCGCGTTTGTTTTGGCGGTAAGGTAATCGGTATCCGAGATCAGCTGGTCGCTGTGGAGGATGGAGGCCTTGCGGAAATCGTCTTCAGCCTTGAGCTTTCTCGCTCTTGATTCGAGGCTTTGGGATTTTGAAAGATTGAGCCGGGCCCTGTTCTGCTCGACCTGGTTGATATAGACATCCGGTTGAATTTTAAAGAGCAGCGCCCCTTTTTCAACCGCTTCGCCTTCTTTGACCGGTAGATCTATGATTTCACCGGACACATCAGGTGAGATGGTTACTTCAAGCTCCGGTTCAATTTTACCTGTTGCGGTGACGTAATGAACAACCTCTTTCCTGAATACCGGCTCGGTGGATATCTCGATCTTTTCCTTTTGAAAGGAGAACCACAGTGTGATGCCGATACCCGCTATCAGAATACCGGCTGCGGCAAGGATGATGATGTTGCGTCTTTTCTTTTTTTGATCTTTTTTCATCATGGATGTATGAGCCTGAGTCATTCAACGGGAAGCGTTCCCGTTGCAAAGTCAAGAATGTTTTTTTGCAGGGCAAGATTGTATGTTGCCTGAGAGTATTCGGATTGCGCGCTGACAAGGGCCGCTTTAGCGGCATTGGCTTCCACAAAGCTTGCGGCGCCAAGGTCATATTTCTTTTTGACGGTCTCATATGCTTTTTCGGCGGCCTTGAGTCCCTGCCCTGCGGTTTCTATTTCTATGAACGCAGCATCATAATTATCGACTGCACGTTGAATATCGATCGCTATGTCATGTTCAAGGTCGGCAGCATCCAGTCCCTGATTCAGGTAATTGACTTTTGCCTGTTCGACATTGTACCGGGTAAGAAAACCGTCGAAAATGGACCAGTTCATGGTAAGGCTCAACGAGTAACCTGCAAGGTCGGAGAGCTGGTCTGAAAGAGGCGGGAACGCATAGCTTGACGGTGGAACATCGGCAGATGCAGAATAGTAGGGGTATCCTCCGGTATTCAGGCTGAATGCGAGATCGAGTTTCGGATAGCGCTGCGCTGCAGCGCCTGTCACTCCCCATTTGGCCGCCTGGGCCGAGAGAAGAGAACTCTGCAGATCTTTTCTGTTTGCGATTCCCAGTGCGACAAGGCTGTCCGTGTCAACGGACGAGGGTCGCAGTGTGAGGGTGCTTTTCGGGATATCGGCAACCGTTATCTCTTCTGCAGGGTCGAGGCGCAGTTTCCTGACAAGTTCGAACCTGCTCCCGCGGAGGTTGTTTTCGGCCCGTATGGCTGCCAGTTCGTTATTTGCTGTTTCAGCCTGCTGCTGGTAGAAGTCTGTGACGGGTTTAATTCCTATTTCGTACTGGCGTTGCGTAAGCTGAAGCTGATCGCGGGATGAAGAAAGATTTTCCTGCGCTATTTTCAAAAGCTCGGTATCGAGGAGCACCTGGTAGTATGACTGAATTACATCGTAAGCGATTGTCTGGCGTGCCCGTGACAGCGAGAGGCGGGAGGCATCACGGAGGCGTAGTGACGCTTTCAGTGATGCATAGTCCTGAAAGCCGTTGAACAGGTTGAGCGATGTTGTCAGACTGAGATCGACACGTTCGGTTCTCGTTGTTGTAATCGATCCGTTTTCAGGGTTGGAATAGGTTCTTGCCACCGACAGCGGAGTGTAACCGGCAGAAGCGGATACTTTCGGGAGGAACTGTCCATAGCTTTTCAGGAGGTCGCTTCCCTGAAGCCTGAGAGCATTTTCGGCTTTTTTAACAGCGGAAGAGTTTCGCAGAGCGATTTCCACACATTCCTGCAGGGTGAGTGTTCTCTTTTCCCTGCCAGTGCCGAACAAAGTGCCGGGATATATCGTGATCAGGCTGAGTGCAACGATAAAAAAAACTCTTGACGATCGGGTCAATGATAGTGTCAGTGTCACTGTTTTCAACGTGGTTAATCAGGATAGAAACTCCGGAGTAATATAAAGCTATTATCCGGATCGCAATACCGTAGGGTACCTCTATGTATTGTCATGAGTCCCGACAGTTCGGGATGAGGATTTTGATCCGGACGGGTCGGAACAACGAAGCAATTGAATCGCGGAATACATGTAATAGAGGAGCCCTGTTCTAATTGGACGGCAATGGCAAGAGTTCTCTTGCGGAAAAAGCTACAGTTTGTCGAGAAGCGAGGAAATAGCCTGTTTGTAGGCTTCTGCTTTGGAAGGGTTTAGCTGCATGAGATCCGTATAAATTTTGATAGCTTTTTTATAGGCGCCCTGTGCAGTGAACAGGGTCGCAAGGCTTTCTGTGGGAACAGGTATGGTGTCTTCGTCTGAAAAAGGCTTTTGCTGTTCGTTAATGGATGTCGGTTCGCTTGTTTCCGATGCTTTTGGCGGTTCGAAATCAGCAAGAGCCGCCGACAGTTCATCAAGTTCCATGGTCAGGTTGTCACAGGGGGCCTGCAGCAGAAGAAAATGAGTTTCGATCAGTTCCCGCCAGGCTACTTCATTGTGCGGGGCTATTCTGCAGCATGTTTTCAGGGTATCCAGTGCTTCATGAAAACGTTTTGTTCCCTTTTGAGCACGTCCCAGCAGGAGGTGAAAGGTATAGGAATCCTGAAAGTTTTCACGTTCCTCTTCAAGTTTTTTCATTCCGGCAGAGTATTCACCCCTTGACAGATCGAGTGAAACGTCTGCAAAAAAAAGATGAGGATCTGTTACCATAACTGTCATCGAAAAGCAAGGGTTCAGGGGGGCTGTTTAACGGAATTTTAGATTTCCAGACTTTTGGCCATTGTGCCCTCCCTTCCTGCCGGAACACAGGGTCAGGTTGAAGCGCTCAGTGTAGTGTTTAGTTTAGGCTATGACAACGATTTTTCCAAGGCAAATTGCAGTAATCTGTCGATAAGTTCCGTAAACCCTACGCCTGTATTTTCCATCAGCATCGGATACATGCTGATTCCGGTGAATCCGGGGATCGTATTGATTTCATTGAAGATAATCCTGCCGCTGCCACGTTCGACGAAGAAATCAGCTCTGGCCATGCCGCTGCAGCCCAGAGCCCTGTATACGTTGATTGCAGACTTTTTCAACGATGCCTGAACCTGTTCGCCGATCCTGGCCGGAATATGCAGTCTTGCTGCTCCGCTGATGTATTTGTCTGTGTAGTCATAAAAATCTTCGCTCGGCTCGATTTCCCCAGCCGATGATGCTATCGGGTTTTCATTGCCGAGCAGCGCGACTTCCACTTCCCGCCCGTTGATGGCTTTTTCCACAATGATCTTGTTGTCAAGGCGGCTGGCAAATTCAAGGGCTTCGGGGAGAGCATCGATATTACCGACTTTTGTGATTCCCACCGAAGAGCCGAGGTTTGCGGGTTTTACAAAAAAAGGAACGGCGAATCGTTTCTTTATCATGGCGTGAATCGGTATGGGGTCGATTCGGTACTCGCTGGCCGTAAAAGTAATGTATTCGGCAACATGCAGCCCTGCAGCCGAGGCGCAGATTTTTGATACGGCCTTGTCCATGGCCATCGCCGAGGCCTGAACGCCACAGCCGGTGTAGGGGATGCCGAACATTTCAAGAAGGCCCTGTACCTTCCCGTCTTCACCATATGTCCCGTGCAGCATGGGAAACGCAATGCTTATGTTCTTTTGCTGAAAATCAAATCTGAAACGGTCGTCTTCACGATTTTCTGTCATGGCTTGCAGTCGGTGTCCTGTTTCCTCAAGAGAGAGTTTTTTCAGCAGCCCGGACATATCGAGGTCGAGCACTGTCTGTGCGGTTCGGCCTTCGAACCATTTCCCGTTTCGGGAGATGTAGAGCGGGTAGAGAGTGTATTTGTTTTCATCAATGTGCCCGGCAATGGCTTTTGCCGAAATAATCGAGATTTCATGCTCTGAAGATTTGCCTCCGAACAGAAGTGCTACAACGGTTTTTGACATACTTTGCTGATTTCTTTGTGTGGATCGTTTCAAACGGTTTTTCGTTTCAGTGTTCAATGGTTGCCCTGTCGGTCGCTTTGCTCCGGCGGCTATTTGCCTGAGCCGAACAGACGGTTGTGTTCGACCGCAATGCAGTGGTTTTGTATGACTTCAAGTCCGGCTTCCTGTGCCTTGCGGGATGCATCCTCATTGGTGA
>RRYU01000809.1_pt1 | contig 34838 bp, 29 predicted proteins | sample 2162651 | NCBI WGS metagenome assembly RRYU01 (sample SAMN10267283, study PRJNA491782) | microbial mat metagenome | isolation source: biomat in the production well | place: Japan: Minami-Kanto gas field, natural gas well KTG3 | collected 2017-06 | reverse complement strand
TGTAGTGCGATCATCCGATTGGCTATGGCAAGCCCCAGCCCGGCATGACTTCCATCTCTGGCAGATTTAACACCTCGATAGAATGGTTGAAATATGTTTGGCAGATCCTGTTCTGGGATACCGGGGCCACTATCTGCAACCGAGACCAGAGCGCAATCTTCTCCCTGTTCAAGTTGCAAGGTTACTCTGCCGCCGGACGGAGTATGATCTATGGCGTTGCCGATCAGGTTATCCAACACTCTTTCAGTCAGAGCGATATCCGCCATGACCATTGGAAAACTAGACGGCTGTTTTATCTCCATGTCGATTCCCGCCTTCTCCGCCCGCAGGTCTATTTTCTGTGCCACATCATGCATCAGCTCGGCGATGGCTGTCGGTTCACACACAGCTTCCATATCACGTGCTTCCAAACTGGCCAGTTCAAACAACTCCTCCACCATCTGGCGCAGGCGCTCACTCTGGCGCAAAGCAATATCTATATATTCTCGCCGCTCTTCTTGATTGAGATCTTCTATTTTCATATCCAGGGTTTCCAGATACCCGTGGATAGCGGCTAGCGGAGTTCGCAGATCATGTGATACTTGCGCGACTAATTCACGCCTTAGTCGATCCTTTTTCTTTAACTCTCCCCACTGGTCGATGATACGTTCTGCCATCTCATCAAATGTTGCACCAAGGCGATCTACCTCGTCTTTTATTCTGGCCTGCTCTTGGGTGTAGTCCTGATGTTGAGTAAAATCGCTTTGCTCAAAATTCTGCATTACATCTGAAAGTCTTTGTAGCCTACGAGTGAGAAAATGAAACAACAACAAGCCAGCCAGCAAACCAAATCCAAGACTACCAGCCAAAGCCCAACCACCTAGCCGCAAAATATAACTTTCCTGCACCGCCTGTTGCGCTGAGTCGTACTGCTCTCCGCGTAATACCACATAAAGATATCCGGTCGGCACACGAGTGACCGAGAAGGCTTTACGACGATCATGTGAACGTGGGTCATCTCCCAACAATGGAAACATCTCACCACTGAGAAAATCCTGAATTGGTTTTAGGTCAACATTCTGACGTTTCACCTTGCCTGGGTCGGCAGAGAAAGCCAGAATCTTCCCTGCATGATCCAGCAGGTAAATCTCGATACTTGGGTTAATATCCATATACGCACCGAAGGTGCTTTTCAGTGCCTTTTGATCTATCTTCCCTTCGCTTACCAAATTTCTGTCAGATACGATTCGCTGCGCCAGATAGCGGTTAAAGTGCTGAGTTACCTCCTGAAGATGCCGCTTGGTAATGCTGGAGATGATCAGTGTAAACAGCAGGCCGATGATCATGAACAGGATTACCAGTGCGGTTGCCAGTCGAGCGTATAAAGTACGAAACATAATCAACCTTTGGTGTCGGCAAACTTGTAACCCACACCCCATACGGTAAGCACATATTTTGGCTTGGACGGGTCTTGCTCGATCTTGGAGCGCAGCCGGTTGATGTGGGAATTGACGGTGTGTTCGTAACCGTCATGATTGTAGCCCCAGACCTTATCCAATAGTTGCACCCGGCTAAATACCCTACCTGGATTACTGGCAAAGAAATGCAGCAGTTCAAATTCACGTGCGGTCAATTCAATATCCTTATCGGCAACAGTTACACTGCGCCTGCCGGTGTCTATCTTGAGTTCACCCCATTCAATTAATTCTGCACTATCTGCCTGTTCTGCTACTGGTTTCTGGAGCGCCTCCACCCGACGGAATAGGGCCTTGATTCTGGCCATAAGTTCGGGAACGCTAAAAGGCTTGGTCAGATAATCGTCTGCTCCAACTTCAAGGCCTATCACTCGATCAAGTTCGGTGGACTTTGCGGTCAGCATCAGGATCGGCACATACCCCCCCTGTTCCCGAAAGTTTCTGCAAAGAGTTAGGCCGTCAGTGTCCGGTAGCATCAAGTCCAACACAACCAGCTGATAACTACTTTTGCCGAACAATTCCACGGCACTAGCCCCATCAGGGGCAATATCGGACTCGCAGTTGATATCTTTCAGATGCGCTTGAACCAGCCTTGCAATATCTGGTTCATCTTCAATAATCAAAACTTTACGCGTCATATTATTATTCACTTTGCGACTTTGTATGTTGCGATAATAGCAGTAATAGATCCCCGTTTTTAGACATTTAGAATCAGGCCCATGACGGGCCTGACTCCTGCATATCACCTCAATACATCTTTTTCTTATCCATCATCTTGTCTGTAGCCTTTTCCTTCATCGTATCCATGGTATCTTTTTTCATATCTTCGGCATCCGTCATCTTGTCCTTATCCATCATTCCCTCTTTTTCCATCTCCTCCTTTTTCATCATCTCTTCTTCCGTCATTTTCTTATCCATCATCTTTTCTTCAGTCATGGTGGAGGCCTTATCCATCATTTCCTTCTTCATATGACTATCTGCTTGAGCAGAAAGGCTAAGGCACATAAGACCGGTACACAGCATAGTTGTTAAGCTTCGCATAGACATGATCATTGCAGATCTCCTAAAAGTAAGGATGCGAGACAATCCCACATCTCATACGTCTATAGTAAAGGCCCAAGAACTCTCGCCGGCATCACGATAAAATCACAAAAGTATCACATACGTGTAGATTGACTAAAAATGGCCAATAATCGTGGATAATTTCACAATAGATCAAACTTGAGGTCCTGAAATACTTCCTTGCGGCGCTCAATCACCTCATCCAGATCCTGGTATAACACCAGATATAGTATTGAACCGAAGGTCTCCTTCTGTACCAGATGCAACACCTGAGACCATAATTGCCGCCTGTGGTACCAGTTGTCGCCAACAGATCAGAATTGGAACTGGTCGAAATGTACAACACCCGGCTGAATTACTTAGAGCGGCACTTTACATCTGATTTGGATGGAAACATCACCAAGTGTTGTACGTCCAAGCGTATGCCTATGTGTTCACCAATTGCGTGGTTGTGGTGACTCTGAACCAGACAGAGTATTTCTTCACCATTAGGCAGACGCAAAGTGTATAAGTACTCAGCACCACGAAAGGCCTTACCCACCACTTCCGCCTTGAAGTCACTATCATCGTCGTGAACAATATCATCGGGGCGTAGCAGGATATCGACCGGCTTACCGATTTCACAACAACCTCCATGCATTACTCCAAGAATGACTCCAAACGGAGTTTCTGCCCGATCGTCTCCCATGGCATCACAGCGTAGGAAAACACCCTGACCAATGAAGTCAGCCACAAATCTGTCTTTTGGTTCATGATAGAGCTGATATGCAGAATCCCACTGAGCCAACTGCCCCCGATTCATTACACCTATCACGTCTGCCATTGCAAATGCTTCCATCTGATCATGAGTGACCAGAATGGCGGTTATGCCATCTTTCTTTAGAATCTCGCGCACCTCACGCGCCAACTGTTCACGCAACTCCACGTCAAGGCTTGAAAATGGTTCATCCAACAGCAATAGATCAGGACGTGGAGCAATGGCACGAATCAGGGCAACACGCTGTTGTTGGCCGCCAGATATCTGATGCGGATATGTGTCGCGCAAACCATCCATATCCACCAAGCTCAGCAGTTCTTGTACGCGCTGATCACGCTCACTCTTCGATAACTCGCGCAGACCAAACGCAATGTTCTCTCCGATACTAAGATGCGGAAACAGAGCGAAGTCCTGAAACACCATGCCGACCCTGCGTGCCTCCGGCGGAACCTGAAAACCCGCTCCACTTACTTTGTGCCCATGGAGGGTAATGTCACCTTCTTTTAGAGGTTCAAAGCCAGCAATTGCACGCAACAGTGTAGTCTTACCACAGCCACTCGGCCCAAGCAGACAGCCAATACTGCCTGGCTCCAAGGAAAAGCTTACTCCCTTCACCACCTCTGTTTTACCGTAGGCTATTACCGCCTGTTTTACTTCAAGTTGCATCATGATTCTTTCTTGATCTTGTGATTGAACGGCTCAATAAAATTACGGGAACTATACCTGCCAGAACGATAGCCACTGCTGCGGTTGAAGAATCGGCCAGCCGTTCGTCTGAAGCCAACTCATATGCACGTACCGCAAGGGTGTTAAAATCAAATGGTCTAAGTATCAGGGTAGCTGGAAGCTCCTTCAGCACATCTACAAATACCAGCAGGACTGCAGTCAGCAGACTGCCACGCATCAGTGGCATGTGTATCTCTTTTAAAACCTCAAAAGGGCGTCGCCCCAAAGAACGTGCCGCATCATCTGTGGAGTGTTTTATCTTTCCCAGGGCCGCCTCAACCGTCTGTAGAGAAACAGCCAGGAATCGCACCATATATGCAAACAACAGAGCCACTAAAGTTCCGCTGAATATCAGACCAGTTGAAACTCCAAGTGTTGCTCTAGCCCAGGCATCCAGAGTGTTATCCAGCCAGGCAAAGGGAATCATCACACCAATCGCAATAACCGTACCTGGCACCGCATAACCCATACCGGAGATACGCACAGCCGCAGTCACTGTCCAGGACGGACGCAGGCGTTTGCCGTATCCCAGAAATAGAGCCAACAACAGCGCTAATATGGATGCGCCACCAGCCAGCAACAGGCTATGCAGAGTAAGGGTTACAAAAGTTTCATCCACCATCTCGCCTGCTGTCTGCACTGCCCACACCAGTTGCTGACCTCCAGGTAAAAGAAACCCCAGAAACAGCGGCATCAAGCACGCCATAAAGGCAAGAAATGACTTCCAACCCTTTAGCTGATAATGAGATGGAGATCTATAACGTTGGCTCGTATGGTGATAACGAGCACGGCGTCGTGACCATCGTTCCATGATGATCAGTACAAATACAAACAGCAACATTAAAGCCGCCAACTGAGCTGCAGCGCCATCATCTCCCAAGCCGAACCAGGTTCGGAATATCCCTGTGGTAAAAGTACTAACACCGAAATATTGAACCGTTCCATAGTCAGCCAGAGTCTCCATCAGAGCAAGGGATAATCCAGCAATTATCGATGGGCGCGCCAGCGGCAGTGCCACCTTGGCAAAGCTTCTCCAGGGACCACAACCCAGAGTACGGCTTACTTCAAGCACACATTGCGACTGTTCCAGAAAGGCAGCTCTGGTAAGTAGGTAAACATAGGGATAGAGCACCAGGGTTAGCATCACCATAGCACCATCCAGTGATCTTACTTCTGGAAACCAGTAGTCGCCATAACTCCAGCCAGCCATTTCCCGCAGGCTGGTCTGGACCGGACCGGCGAAGTCGAACATGCCTGTGTATGTATAAGCAATAATGTAGGCCGGCATGGCCATCGGCAGCAATAGAGCCCACTCAAAAATTCGGCGTCCTGGGAAGCGACACATGGTAGTTAACCATGCGGTGGTTACACCTATCAGGAGGGTTCCAACCGCAACTCCAAACATAAGAAGGAGTGAGTTGGTTATATACTCAGGAAGAACGGTTGCGGCCAGATGCTCCCACACCTCTCCCGCCGGATGGAACACGAAACTGAGTACTGTAAATACCGGCAGAGCAAGAATCAGAGATACCGCTACCACTCCAATCTTCCAGATTGAAAAAGTGCTGCCCTGGCTCTTCAGAACCTGTGTTTGTGATTCAAGAGTATTAGTCTGATTCATGTTCAGGAAAGGATTTTATTATCCTCTATTAACAAAAATAGCGGGAGCACCATAGGCACTCCCGCACAGTTACCTCTTGTCTAAATTATAGACTAGCGCCAACCAGCTCTATCCATCAGACGTACTGCTGCTGCATTGTTTTCACCCAGCTTAGATAGGTTGACGCTGTCAGCCTTGAATGTTCCCCAGTTTGCCAGAGTTTTGCTTATCTCAACACCGGCTCTTACTGGATATTCGTAGTTGCTCTCTGCATACCATTGTTGAGCCTCTTTGCTAACCAGGTATTCAATCAGCTTTACAGCAGAATCGCGATTCTTGGATGACTTGGTAACTGCTGCACCACTGATATTCACATGAGCACCGCGGCTGTCCTGATTTGGCCACACCAGGGTCATCTTCGTACCAGCTTCTTTCTGGCCATCATCTTTCTTAGAGTTGAGCATCTTGCCCATGTAATAGGTGTTTGCAACGGCAATGTCGCACTGACCAGCAGCGGCGGCTTTGATCTGGTCACGGTCGCCACCCTTTGGTGGGCGTGCCAGGTTTGCTACCAATCCCTTAGCCCATGCCTCGGTCTTGGCTTCGCCAATACTGGTAATCATTGATGCCACCAGAGATTGGTTATAGATATTGCTAGAAGAGCGGATGCAGATCTTACCCTTCCATTTTTGATCAGCCAGATCTTCATATGAGCTTATTTCGCTTGGTTTGACCTTGCCATTTACTAGAAAAATAGTACGTGCGCGCAGTGAAAGACCGTACCAGTAACCTTCAGGGTCGCGGTAATTTGCTGGGACTGATTTTATAAGAGTGTCTGATTTTACTGATTGGATGACACCAGCTGCTTTAGCTCTGTGTAGGCGTCCTGCATCTGTAGTCAGAAGAATATCAGCTGGGCTGTTCGCACCCTCTTTCTGCAGACGTTTCAGCAGAGCATCCGCCTTACCTGTTATCAGTCTTACCTTGATACCGGTTTTGGCGGTAAATTTGTCCAGCAAAGGCTTAATCAGTGCCTCTTTTCTAGCTGAATAGAGGTTTACCTCTTGAGACGCCAATAGATCAGACGAACCCAAAACACCAATCATTGCAAAGCCTATAGCCTGCAAAAACACACACTTTTTCATCCACACCCTCCGAATTCGCAATGAGAATTATTATCAATTACGGCAAGTATACATACGAAAAATGATAATGCAAATGATTTGCATTTAGACTTGATTGGTAACTAATTTATGGCCGGACAGACCGCACAACCTCTATTCCAGTTTTTGGTTGCTGTCAGCAGTTGCTTCAGATCTTCATGGATTTCTATCGCTTGAGGATTATCCGAATAGCTGAGCATCAGGTTGCCCATTGGGTCGATTATGAATATTGCTGCATCAACTTGATTATCTATCAGTGAGAATACTGAACTGAGAAACGGCTTCCCTACTCCAGATTCAAAAGCAGTTTTTATTTTATTGTGGCTAATACCCTGCCTGTGTTTATCCGACCAGTATTCGGGGCTTTCGAGAACTAATAACGACTGTACTCGCGAATGATCACGACCCACTGCTCGGCGTATCATTTGCATATCAACCAACCATCTTTTGCAGTCCGCATTACACTCCCCTTTTACTGCGAGCATCATGATCCACATTCCCTGCCGATCCTGAAACTTGTATTTTTCACTATCAAGACTGTTAAGCACTATTTTATTAAGCGATCTAGGCGGTTGGATAAGGCTGCCATTTACTGACTGAGATCCTTCTAAAACTTCTGGATTGAGATAGAGAAACCAGCCGATAGCCATGGGCAAGGCAAAAACCAGGATCAGTAGCCCCAGCGGCACTAGATTACGAGTTCGATATTTTTGCTCAGCTAGCTCTTCCATGTACTTATCAAAACTGTTTTTAGGCTATATTAAAGATTAGTCGTTCAGAATACGACAGACGGAGGATAGGCATGGGACTAATTATAAAACTACCCATATTGATCATCTTGGCGCTGATTATCATCTCTCTTATCGAAGGCATGTATTTCATAACCAAGGATGATGGGGACAAAGACAAGACTCGCGTAGTAAAGGCCCTCACCATCCGTATCACCCTATCGATAATCCTTTTTGCCCTGCTGATCCTCGGTGCTTTCTTCGGGATGGTCCAACCGCACGGCATGTAATTAGGAAACTCTGATTAGGCTCCTTAGAACCAGTAGACAAAGATAAACAACCCTAGCCAGACCACATCCACAAAGTGCCAGTACCATGCCACTGCCTCAAAGGCGAAGTGATTATGCGGGCTAAAGTGTCCACACATGCTACGGACTAAAATCGCCATCAGCATGATTGCGCCCATGGTTACATGCAGACCGTGAAAACCGGTAAGCATATAAAAAGTAGATCCGTACACTCCTGACTCAAGGGTTAGATTGAGCTCCTGGTAGGCGTGGTGATACTCCCATGCTTGCAGACAAACAAATACCAACCCCAAAGCAATAGTTGCGGCAAGTCCGCGCACCAAGGTCTTCTGATTATTCAGTTTCAACCCCCAGTGAGCCCAGGTTATGGTTGCACCACTTGTAAGCAGTATCAGGGTATTGACCGCAGGTATTCCCAACGCCCCCATGGCCTGAAATTCACCGCCAAGTTTTTCCGGTCCTGATGTTGGCCAATGGGAGGTAAATTGGTCATAGAGAAACTCATGTGTGGATGCCAGATAGCCAGTTCCACCTAACCAGTCTACAGATATGTTTCGAATGTAATAGAGCGCACCGAAAAAGGTGATGAAAAAGAACGCCTCGGATGCAATAAACCAGAACATGCCATAGCGAAATGATCTGTCTACCTGCGCATTGTATTTGTCAGAAAGATTCTCTTGTACTACATCTCGGAACCAACCGAAGAACATGTAGGCCAGTAGGCAGACACCCAATATTATCCCGGCCCAACCAATGGATACGTCATTAATCATCAGTGCCAAACCCACGAACAGGGAGAACAAGGCCACAACCGTTATGATCGGCCAGGGACTGGGATCTGGTATATAGTAGTTACCCTCTCCTGCAGACATTGTTTACTCCCTCAATCTTTATAGCATCAGAGCTTAGGTGCCATTGTTCCTGCACTATGGACAGGTTCTTTATCTTGTGCAGCACTAAGTCGCATGAATGAATATGAAAGCGTAAGTGAATTTATCCCTTCCGGAAGGTCAGGTGAGACAGAAAACCTAAGCGGCATATCTTTGTTCTCTCGCGCCTCTAACTTCTGTTTGGTAAAGCAGAAACACTCAACCTTGTGAAAGTACTCAGTGGCCTGCCAAGGTATAACACTTGGAATGGCTTGACCCGTCACGTCATCTTCAGCCAAATTCCGGGCGGTATATAACACCGTATAGGTCTTGCCCAGCTGAGCCTTCATCTTATTCGCCTTAGGTTTAAACTCCCAAGGCAATGCGCTATTTACTGTTCCGTCAAATTTTACAGTTACAAATCTTTTTTCTTTACTTGAGGTAATATCTTTACGAACAGACAGTTCACTTGTTCTACCACCTACTGATTCAATACCCGTAACTTCACAGAACAAATCATATAGAGGCGGCATCACAAAAATAGCGAATCCAAACATCCCCATCACTAGGGCACCCAGCCACAAGGCTGTGCGTTTGTTTGATCTTTGTCTGGGTACCTCGCTCATTTCAATGCATCTGATGCCAGATTAAATTTGTGGATCCAAAGTGTTAAAGAGACAACTGCGTTTAAAATAACAAACCCACCCAATAACAGGGCCAACCGCACATTCTTACTTCTTTTCTGATCCTTGTTTGTTTCTATATCACTCATCTGTTAATCCTGTGGCTTAAATTCAGGAGGCTCACTCCAACTATGAAACTCAGGTGGTGATGATAGTTCCCACTCCAAACCTTTTGCCCCTTCCCAGGCCCGGGCCTCCGCCTGCTCTCCGCCCTTTATGGTCTTGATAACGATATAAACCAGAATCAGATGGCTTAAGCCAAATACAAAAGCACCGATACTGGAGATCATATTGAATTCAGCAAACATGACGTTGTAATCAACTATGCGCCGGGGCATACCGGCCAGACCGAGAAAGTGTTGTGGGAAGAAGGTGATGTTAAAACCGATTATGTTGATCCAGAAGAAGATCTTACCCATCTTCTCGTCGTACATATGACCGGTCCATTTTGGAAGCCAGTAGAATACGCCTGCATATAGTCCAAACAACGCACCCGGCAGTAGCACATAGTGAAAATGAGCCACTACAAACATGCTGTCGTGATACTGCATGTCTGCCGGAATCACTGCTAGCATCACGCCTGACAGGCCGCCAAAGGTAAACATCAACACAATTGAGACTGCAAACAGCATTGGTGTTTCGAAGGTCATGGAGCCACGCCACATGGTTGCGATGAAGTTAAAGATCATCAGACCTACTGGGATAGATATCAGAATCGTCCCGATCATAAAATAGGTTACCGCTGCCAGAGACATACCAACCGTGTACTGATGGTGCGCCCACACCACCATGCCAATAGAAGCCACAGCGATCATGGCACCAATCATAGATGGTCTGCCAAACAGCGGTTTACGGGAAAAAGCAGGTATCACATGAGATAGCACGCCGATAGATGGCAGTAGCAAGACATATACCTCTGGATGGCCAAAGAACCAGAACAGATGCTGAAACAGAACTGGATCACCACCGCCGGCGGCATTGAAAAAGCTGGTTCCAAAGTGACGATCGAACAGCAGCATAGTTACCGCTCCGGCCAAAACAGGAACTACCAGGATCAACAGAAACGCTGTTACCAACCAGGTCCAGCAGAAGATAGGCATTTGCATCAGGCTCATGCCAGGAGCGCGCATATTAAAGATGGTAACAATGATATTGATTGATGCCAGTACCGAAGAAATACCAAGCAGATGGATTGCAAAGATCAGGAAGTCCATGGACATCCCAACCTGTATCGATAGTGGTGGGTAGATAGTCCAACCGGTATTGATCTGGGTGCCACCGCCAGGAAAGAATGGTATTACAAAAGACAGCAGCAACATTGTGGCCGCAGCAGGAAGAATCCAGAAGCTAAGATTATTCATGCGTGGCAGAGCCATGTCCGGAGCGCCAATCATCAGAGGCAGCATCCAGTTGGCCAGACCAGCAGCTGCAGGCATCACCGCGCCGAAGATCATAATCAGGGCGTGATTGGTCACAAGGTTGTTATACAGATCAGGGGCTACCAATTGGATACCAGGCATAAACAACTCAGCCCGTATCACCATGGCGCTAGCCCCTCCCAGGAACAACATGATAAAGGCAAAAATCAAGTACATAGTGCCAATATCTTTATGATTGGTACTGTATACCCAACGACGCCAACCTACGGGATGGCCGTGATCTTCTGCATGGGCAATTGTCACACTGCTCATATGTTTTTACCCTCAAGTTTGGAATAAGCCCAAATCATTTGCGCGCAGACTTTACGTCTGAAGGTTGAACCGCGTCACCGGTATCGTTGCCCCAGGCATTACGCTCGTAAGTTACGATGGCAGCAATCTCAAGATCGTTAAGTGCATTCCATGCCTGCATTGCTGTTCCCTTTTTACCGTTAAGCACAATATTCAAATGGCCTGCGATAGGACCTGTCGCGATCTTACTTCCCTTCAACGCAGGGAATGCCGGAGGTAGACCCTGACCACCAACCTGATGACAGGCTCCACACTTATTGTTGTAAAGACCTTTACCCTTATCCATCAGATCTTTCATACTCCATTTTTTATCTGATTTGGCCTCTGCAACAGCCGCTACTTTTACCGCTTTCTGATCAGTCACCCACTGTTTGAATTTTTCAGGTGAGACGGCCTCAACCACGATTGGCATGCGTGAATGCCAGGTGCCACATATCTCTGCACACTGACCACGGAAGATTCCCTCTCGATCTAGTTGTGACCATGTCTCGGTGATATAACCTGGTATTGCGTCTTTCTTGAACCCAAGTTCTGGAACCCAGAAGGCGTGTATTACATCGGCAGAGGTATGCAGGAAGCGGATCTTGGTATTGGTAGGTAGAACCAGATGATTATCGACTGCTCTTAGATATTTTTCACCAGATTTTTCTTTAGGTATAAAACGGGATTCTACCTTTAGCTCGTGATCCAGATATTCAAACTCCCACCACCATTGATGCCCGATGACTTTCACATCCATCAGATTTTCATCTTTTGGTACCAACCAGAGTTTTTCCAATACTATCTGTGCGGAACCGGCAATTGTCAGATCAACTCCCAACACCAGAGCAGGAACCACAACCCAGGCCCATTGGCCAAACCATGTCTTGTGGAATTTTTGATCAGCTTCAAAACCCTTACTCTTACGATGCTTGATAAGGGAATAGATAACAAAAGAGAAAACAATTATTAGCAGCGCAGTAGAGATGCGAAGAGTGAGCATGTGGATATCGTAGATATCTTGCGCACTACCACTTGCTGGCTGTGGAAAGTTGATACCATATTCCGCGTAGGCTATGAACGGAAAACTCCACATGCCAATAATGACTGTGATGATTCCAGTTACACGCTTTACAAGTCGAGGCATATATTCCCCCGTTATGTATAGGTTCTTTGGTTGCTAACTAGCGATAGACGGGCCTTTTTTTATATCCACAAAAACCTGTCCGTTAAGATTAACTTTAGAGCAAAGTTGGCCAGTTACAAGGAAGCAAAGTGGAAGCCACTATTTTTAGAGCGGGTATTTGAAACAAAAAAGCCAACCATGAAAAGCATCAGGATTGGCTTAGTTATTACTGTCTACTCGCCGATTGGCAAGTAGATTAATTAGTTTTCTTTGATTGAATCGTCGTACTGAATCTCAAAATGGAGCTTATGTTTTGCTTCTTCATTTGCCAGTGCAAGCAAAGACTGTCTGATTGAATCATCTTCTGCCATTGAAGCCATGTCGGTATAAAGCTGAAACGCCTTCTTTTCCATCTTCATTGCCACCACCAACGCGTCTTCGTAGCTCATATCTTCGCTAGGCTCAACGTCTACCAAATAATCGGCCACTTTCAGATCCGGCACAGTTTGGCGATTCACCAAAGCGGCGGCTCCTCGCTCTTTTATAGATACGAGCTTCTTCTTATGTCGCAGTTCTTCCTCAGCAAATCCCACCAGGACATCACGCATGGAGTCGTGCTTAATATTTGAAGACAACTTGGTATAAAAGTCAGCTGCAGCCTGCTCCTGGTTGATGGCAAAATCCAGAATATCGTCTAATGATTCCCACGCTTTCATATACTTACACACCTCTTCCAACATTAGTATTTAACAATTCGCCCTGTGATATCCAGCTTACTAATCCAGCTTACTAATAGGATCTATCACTTGAACAGGCCATTGCGGTAGGCTCAATATATAAGCGGTTTGGATGGAAAGCAAATATGAGTTATCTCTAATACTGCTTATATGGATGCCTTGGTTTTAGATATCGTCTTCTGCTTCTAGATTAAATATTTCCAGACGATGGTTAGCATTTGGCCTTTCTGGTGAAGGACCCTGTGCAAGTATTGTAAGACCGGTTTCCAAGCCGTGCTGATGCAACCACTCGCGAGCAAAGCTAGTCCAGTCGCGATACTCACGTTCAACCAACACCGGATATACGCCATAGGAGAATTGAAGACCCTGACATGTGCCCTCACAGGTACTGAACGCTGTAATCCAGTTTGATGTACGAAACGAGGCCACATTACGAGCCATGGAGCCGCTCCTTGTTGGCACCACTACTGCTGATGGCTTCAGGCTTCTCACCATCTGCTGCAAGTTGTGGGCAATCGTATCCTTTACCAGAACCTTGTCTTGCCGGAGCTGTTTATGTTGTTCCTTTCTCGTAGGCTCAGTAACCGTCGCGATGCTTGCCAGCATTGCAACTGACTCAACCGGAAAATTACCAACAGCGGACTCAGCGGAAAGCATCACAGCATCTGTTCCATCCAGGATAGCATTTGCCACGTCTGTGGCCTCAGCTCGGGTAGGACGTGGATTATGAATCATAGACTCCAACATTTGAGTTGCAGTAATCACTGGCTTGCACATCTTATTAGCCAGAGAAATAATCTCTTTTTGTACTACTGCCATATGGGCAATTGGTATCTCAACGCCAAGATCACCCCTCGCCAACATAACTCCATCAGCAACTGCAAGTATCTCTTCCAGGTGATCAAGCGCAATTGAGCGTTCTATTTTTGCAATAATGAATGGATCATAGCCAAGCTCTTTCGCGCGTTTACGCAAAACCAGAACATCTTCTGCGGTGGCAACGAATGATTGACTGACTGCGTCCACACCCTGACTGAGTGCAAACTCCAGGCATTTGTTGTCATATTCAGTGAATGCTGAGGCACCGAGGTCAATCCCCGGCAGATTTAATCCTTTGCGGGAGCACAACTCACCGCCGGATAACACTTCACAGACTACATCAGCACCCACTACTTCAACCACCATCAGTGGAATCAGGCCATCATTCAAAAACAGCCTGTCGCCGATTTTAACCAGATTTGCTAGATCTTTTATGGTTACTGACACTCTGGTGTTGTCACCCACGATATCATCGGGCGTCAGGGTAAATTTGTCTCCTGATTTCAGGTTAATTGGTTCTTGTTCCAACATCCCGATACGCATCTTTGGCCCAGACAGATCAGCCATGATTGCCACTCTGTGGCCACTTGCTTTCGAGGCCTGACGTATGGTTTTGATATTTTGCTGATGAACTTCAAATTCACCGTGGGAAAAATTTAATCTAGCAATGTTCATCCCAGCATTTAGCATTTTCTCTAAAATACTCTGGGAACAGGAAGCTGGACCTACTGTACAAACAATCTTTGTCTTATGGTTAAATTGGTACACGTTTTGTGCCTTTTCTTGATCTGATGGACCGAACAGCTAATTGAAAGGGAATATCTTAAATATTTGTTAGACTACACAATAGGGCTATATGGTGCTGACATGATAATGGCGTTTATTAATCTGCAGTATGCTAATCGCTATATGTTACGAGGATATTACTTAAATTATCTGGTTTCATGATTAATCTAGAGTACGGCGACTGAGATAGAAAGTTACTACCGTGTCAATTGTATTATACGAACTCTCTTGGATGTTTCTTAAAGTATGGCTTGATCTGCATATCGTCCTTAAGCACATGGTCCAAAAGCCAGTTTCTTAGTAGTTTGATCAGGTCTGGCAGGATGCTTTTCATATCAGGATTTTCTTGCTCAATATTTACCCTCTCTCTAATCTTGGTTAATTGCGCAAGCAGCAGTTTATGTTCTTTTTTTTGATCCATATATTTGGGATAATTTATTTTCAACATCAATGTCTCTTCCCGCAAAAAATGATCCTTGGTATAGAAGTCGAGTTGATCTAGTGCAGCTAGAACGATATCTTGGTGCTTTCCCGAGTCCAGCGCTAATTCGATGGTATTTATTAGGCATAATAGATAACGGTGATCCCGGTCAACTTGATCATTTCCAACGCTCATTGCATCTCGCCATATTACCGGCATAAATTACTCTCTGTACCAAGGTTAATAAACTCTTAAGTGGACACTATTCATATTATGCAGATCTAGATATTTCTTCCACTCGCCGTCCGATACAACTCAACACCCTAAGACTGTCTTCAATCGATTTTTTAACAACAAAATGACATAGTCCATCGTATACGTTTTTATGTATTTCATATTTATTCTTTAAGACTGTCACCCGTTCCTGGCCAAAGTGCTTACCTAATGGACCATAGCGACCAAATCCATCAATTCTGGTCCCTTTGCTATAACCGAATCTCGAATTTGTTTCTTCATGATTCTTCCAAAACAGGTCCCAACCAACTTTTGCAGGTTTGCCATTTACCTTAACTTCAATACTGGATTTGCTTGTACATATACGATCAATGGTTTGTGATGCAGCATCCTTGTAGATCATTTCAATACATTTATTGTTCATTAGGTTTATATCGTTACAACAGATCCTGTTAAAACCATCCTGACTCAGGGTGTAGTTACTCATATACAGACTCATCCTGGAATTCAGTCTGCTCTCAAAACTATCTCCAGATCTAAAGCTATGGTAAACAGGCACGACATGCGCTGGCGAACTCATATCCTGAACAAGATGAAGAATTTTACCAATCAGCACGTAAGTATTTTTAGAAATTCCATTTAGCATCTCCCTATCCAACTCATCAATACAGTCCTGAAGATAATATTCAGATGTAGGGTACAGCGTATACAGTGGTATCGCCCCAAGCAGCTTTACCTTCTTTGGTTTAAGCCTGTTTCCGTTATTATAAAAGTGCAAATTACGGGATCTGGATTGTATGATCCTGTTTCCTGCAGATCTTGCTCCCTCCAGTATTTCTTTTATATTTTTTTTGAAATTTTCCGCCAACTCTGTCGTTGAGAACATCCAGTAAAGATCAACAGCATAGTCGGTGATACCTATATGATCTTCGATTTTCATAGCATTAATCCCTCAACCCTAATCCAACTCCATGGTTTATCCATGTATATATCTGTTTCTTATCCTAAATAAATACGAACTAGAGGATTATCACACAACGGCATTGCACTATCTATAAACAACTATTGATAATGCAGCCGTCTATATGATTTACCTCAAATGACAACATAAATTCCTCTGAATCGGTATAATCATGGCCGATGTATTCAGAGAATTTGGTTCATATTAGCAATTGGCAAAGCCAACCATAACCAAATGAATCTCTTATGAAAACCTCTATCAAAACGGTTTAGATAATATATCTTGCTAAAACCAAACTAGATAAAAGGTAAAATTCAATTATTATTAGGCAATATCAGGCGGATAATGTAGAATCTCGCAGCTTCTAGTCTCCGCCCAGCCGATTCGACACCATTATGTCGTCAGGCATCATCTTTACAGGCAGCTCAATGTCCACCGAAATCAACACCACGTTTGACCAGTTAGGTCTATCTGCTCCCGTTCTAAAAGCAGTAGAAGAGACCGGCTACGAAACCCCATCGCCCATCCAGTTACAGAGCATTCCTCCCCTGCTGGAAGGAAGAGATATTCTGGGGCAGGCCCAGACCGGCACAGGTAAAACCGCCGCCTTTGCCCTACCACTGTTGAGCCGACTAGATGCATCTATTGCGAAACCTCAGGTTTTGGTACTTACCCCAACCCGTGAGCTTGCTATCCAGGTTGCTGAGGCCATGCAGACATACGCCAGGCATATTCGCGGTTTCCACATATTGCCTGTATACGGCGGCCAACCTATGGGAGTCCAGCTCCGCCAGTTAAGCAGGGGCGTACATGTGGTGGTAGGCACGCCGGGAAGAGTTATGGATCATATCCGGCGTAAGACTCTTGTTCTCGACAACCTCTCCGGCTTAGTCCTAGATGAGGCGGATGAAATGCTGAACATGGGGTTCATTGAAGATATTGAATGGATTCTTGAACACACCCCAAAAGAGAAACAGACCGCCCTGTTTTCTGCAACCATGCCAACACCTATCAAGCGTGTTGCCAAGCGTTATCTGAACAATCCAGTCGAAATTCAAATCAAGTCCAAAACCAGTACGGTCGACACCATAACCCAACGTTACTGGCAAGTAACAGGAATGCACAAGCTGGACGCCCTCACCAGAATGCTGGAAGTGGAAGAGTTTGACGCCATGCTTGTCTTTGTGCGCACCAAGACGGCCACAGCAGAGTTATCAGAAAAACTCCAGGCTAGAGGTTACTCATCCTCACCTCTGAATGGCGACATGAATCAGGCAGCACGCGAGAATACCGTAGCACGCCTCAAATCAGGCAAGCTGGATATAATCGTTGCCACCGATGTTGCGGCCCGTGGCCTGGATGTTGAACGCATCAGTCATGTAATCAACTACGACATCCCGAATGATACCGAAGCATATGTCCATCGTATCGGACGAACCGGACGTGCCGGGCGCAAGGGTGACGCCATTCTGTTTGTATCACCCCGTGAAAAAAGGATGCTTTATGCTATCGAAAAAGCTACTAGGCAACCAATTACCCAAATGCAATTGCCGAGCCATAAAGAAGTTACAGGCCGTCGTGTTGAACGTTTTCAACAAACCATAACCGACGCTATCAGCTCTCAGGAACTCAACTTCTTTGAGGAACTGATTGCAGACTATCAAGAAAAGCATAACGTAGAGTTAAACCAGATCGCAGCAGCACTGGCATATTTGAACCAGCAGGAGCGTCCTCTACAGGTAAAAGAACCTGCAAAACCAGCCAGGGAACCCAGAGAAAGACAACAACACGAATCAAAACCACGTCAGGAAAAATCCTACCAGGAGCGACCGCGTAAAGATAACCCACGCCAAAACAAGTCATTTAGCGAAGACAGACCAAAGCGCGATAAAAGACAGCAGACCGACTCACAACCTGAGGAAGGAATGGTTCGCTATCGCATAGAAGTCGGCAAGACCCACGAAGTTGAACCGAAGAACATAGTCGGTGCAATCGCTAATGAGGCTGGCTTGGACAGCCAATACATCGGTCGCATCAGAATAGACGAAAACCACAGCACCGTTGACATGCCAGATGGTATGCCAAAAGACGTGTTTAAACACCTAAAGCGTGTATGGGTATGCGGGCGTCAGCTAAATATCACTCTGGACGGTGCCGCGCCAGAAACAACCAAACCTGAAAAACCAAAACTACATCTAAAAGAAGCAGGTAAGGCTAAAGCAAAAAAGGCTGGCAAGCGCAAACCAAAGATCAGAAAACCAGCTAAGCCTGCAGAGTAATTGCCACAGGGTCTGGCCACACGCCAGACCCTTAATACTTTTTAGTTAGTGGCACCATCTAGGCCGAGAGCACAATTTTTAAATCACTGATATTAAAGGCAGGTGTGCAAAATCATCACCTATAACAGGCTCGGTTATTTCAAAATCAACAGGATGACGAAACAGTGGCCCGTCGAATACAAAACTGTGAAACTCCCCATGTTCACCACAGGGATCAAAACCCATATCCACAATCTCTTTAACCAGTTCGAGTGTTAATTCCCTTCCCAGAAAAGACGCAGGCAACTTTGTAAGATCTACAGATGTAATAATTGCGCGCATTCCACTGTTTATAAGATCAATGATCAGATTATCAGTCTGTCGGTGCCACAATGGAAATATAGTTCCAATCCCTGTATCCGACATATTGTTTTCGCGGTAACTGCGGATTTCTTCCAGAAACAGATCACCAAACGCGAACTGGTTTACACTACTATTCCTTGCTTCATTTAACAAAGTTAGAAATCCTGACTCCTGATTATTATCACCCAATGCGATGAGGCGATGATCTAATCCTAATGCTTCAACCTGCTGTTTCAACAGATCAATGCTCACTGCATGCATTGGTATCTGACTGCTTGAAAAATCAACCACTGTAAACATGCAATCTACTTTGTAGCTGTCACTCGCTATTAGTTCCCGCAAAACTGCGTAGCTGTCCTTACCCGAACTCCAGCTCACCCAAATCCTGGCGTGCTCGGTTTTACAATTATCCTGTTCGTATGTTTTTGTAGTTGGTGCCATGCTCATTCCATAATTCACGATGCACTGAAATCTAAAGCCTAGTCGCCAATCAACCTAACTCTGAATGAACGTCCTTTCAACTTACCTTGGCCTAATTTTTTTAGCGCAGCTCTAACTGCATTCCGAGTGATTGCCACATAAGCCCAGTTATCAGAAATATTAATCTTCCCGACTTGTTTTCCTGTAATCCCATTTTCACCGGTCAAGGCACCCAAAATATCGCCGGCACGAACTTTTTGTTTTTTTCCACCGTCAATCTGTATGGTTGCCATTGCAGGTTCCCTAGCCGGTTTTTCTAACAGATTGAGGGGCGGCAGTGGTTCAATATCAAAAACCGGATCTATATCACCATCAAGCAAAGTTACCTTATAGCCCTCTTTCTCGGTAAAAAATGAGCAGGCAACGCCTTTGTTACCAGCTCTTCCGGTTCTGCCAATACGGTGAATATGTCCTTCGGCATCATTTGCAATGTGGTAGTTAATTACCGCATCCAATGACTCAATATCCAGACCTCTGGCAGCTACGTCTGTGGCTACAAGTACCGAAATACTTTTGTTGGAGAATCGAAGAAGCGTTTGGTCACGATCTCTCTGCTCAAGATCACCATGCAATGCGAGTGCGCTAAAACCATATTCAGCCAGGGCATCAGCCACTTCCTGCGTCTCAATCTTGGTATTGCAAAATACCAAGGCAGACTCAGGATTGTGCTGCAGAAGTAACAGACGAAGAGCGATCATGCGCTCTTTACTATCTGCCACTTTATAGAAATACTGTCTGATACTTGAGGCATCATGAGTAGCTTCCACTTTCACCATCTCAGGATTAGTCATAATACGGTCAGCGATTGACTGAATCTGTTTTGGAAAAGTAGCGCTGAACAACAGTGTTTGACGTTCTTGAGGCGTTTGATCAACAATCGCATCCAGTGCTGCCTGAAACCCCATATCAAGCATGCGATCTGCCTCATCAAGAACCAGCAGGTTTACGTCTTTCAGCTTCAGAGTCCCACGATTCAAATGATCTTCTATGCGACCAGGTGTGCCAACAATAATGTGAGCGCCGTGTTCAAGAGAACCGACCTGGGGGCCGAACGGCATACCACCGCACAAAGTTAAAACCTTAATGTTGTGCACGCCCCGCCCCAGTCTTCTAATCTCTTTAGCCACCTGATCTGCAAGCTCTCGAGTGGGGCAAAGAACCAAGGCTTGAATACGAAAGCGTTTTACTTCTAGCTTCTCCAGTAGACCAAGACCAAAGGCCGCAGTTTTACCAGAACCAGTCTTTCCTTGGGCGATAACATCCTTGCCATCTAGAATGTGGGGCAAGCTCTGTTCTTGTATAGGAGTCATCACCTCATAGCCAAGCGAAGATAGATTCTTCAAAAGATCGGCGTGAAGCTTTAGATTGGAAAACGCAGATTGGCTCAATGTGATTGTCCTATGTTTGCTCTGGAGGGATTAAGTAATTGCCGGGAAGGTAACATCCATCTTCAGTTGATGCCAGAAAGAGCCACACATCCTAAGAATCATAATTATCTAATCTGGCTATATACACAGAACAAAGTGAGTTTTAATCCCATAAAGGCATGATTTATTAAAAACTCAGGAAGAGATTTCCTATTTAACCGTTTTTTTTAAAAAATTGAGATACGACCACTAGAAACCTAATGATTAGCAGGCATACTAAATATAGGGTAATGGGAATTCTAGGCTATGAACATTGGTTCAATAAATTCACAACATGGCTCAGTCTCACCTACCTTTGCTCCAGCTAAGGATAGGGATTCCGGCTCGTCAGAAAACCCTGAGAAAACTTCAGGTGAGGTCAGCCTCAGCGAGACGGAAATCAAAGAGATTAGCCAGCTGAAAGCTCGTGATCGTGAAGTGCGCGCCCATGAAGCGGCACACATAGCTGCCGGAGGATCTGCAGTTCGTGGTGGAGCAACCTTCAGCTATGTGCGTGGACCAGACGGTGTACTCTATGCAACTGGTGGCGAAGTGTCGATTGACACATCTTCTGCCAACACGCCAGAGGCTACTTTGGCTAAGGCCAAGATGATACGGCGGGCTGCATTGGCACCAGCCGACCCTTCTGGTCAGGACAGGGCTATAGCGGCAAACGCAGCTCGCATGGCCATGCAGGCACGGCAGGAGATATTTGCACAGCAACAAGCTGGCGATGAATTTAAGCTACCTCCATCCAGAGCCATTAATAGCTATCAAAGTACCGGGAAACTGGAATCACCCAGTGAGCCCAATCTCGATGAACTAATCTAAATAATCTCTGATAAAGTATTTCGCTAATTGCTCTAGACGTCGCCTTGTAAATCCAAGTAGCATAATCGTAAATCTAAACTACTGGGCCTTTGGGTATGACAGATATAGCGCTGAACCTTGCCGTTGGATCAACTCTTAAACTTGAATCTGTAATAGATGACGTTCTTAATGATCTTTATTCAGAGATCATTGGTTATGCGCAGGACCAGAGCATTATCATGACGCATCCTAAAGTGGATAACATTCCTGTACAGGTCGACGTAGGTGACAAATTTTTTGTAAGCCTGAAACAAGACAACTCAGATGTAACATTTGAAACCGAGGTAATTAGCGTCCTAAACACCCCATATTCACATATATATACGACCTATCCTGATAGTGTTCGATCTGGATCATTTAGAAAAAGTAATCGCGTACCGGCTGCTCCTGCAAACATCCGCTTGGTGATGGAAGACGTAGATGGCGATATACCTATCTCTATTTTCGACATAAGTTGTTCCGGCGCTTGTCTTGTTTCAGATAGACGTATCGGGGCAGTGGATGATCAATTTCAGATTGAGATTAACGTGGGGACCGGACAAGCTCACGTTGAAGTCAGCTGCATGATCAGATACGTACGCGAACTAAAAGAAGACAGCCACTACAAGTTTCACCACGGTGTAGTTTTTATTGGTACAGATGCCGAGGCACAACTCTTTCTGTGGAAGTATGTTCAGGAAAGCGTTTCAATTCAGCAGCAGACTAACAATACCTAAACACCTGGCTTAGTTAAACTCTTCTTCACCTAGCATAAACGGGCCTTTGAAATGACTCGCTATAGTAGCGCTGTCAATCTGATGCCTAACTATGATTCTTATATTCTCTTTCCCATACTTCTTCACCAGATTATAAAGTTTACGTGCATTGCTGGTACGAAGTCTGACGCATCCATGAGAAGCTGGCCTACCTAATCGACTGGTATAATTTGTACCATGAATTGCGTAGCCACCATTAAAAAACACTGAGTACGGCATAGGTGAATTATCATACTTCTTTGAGTAGTGCATGCGGGAGATCCACTGGGGTCTAAAATCTCCTCTTGGAGTATGATAGCCCTTACGGGCAGAGGATATTTTCCAGGTATGTTTACGGTAACCATCTACGTAGACTTCCATGCTTTGCTTAGATATATCCACGGTAACGTCAACCACATCAGCAGACGCCATAGAAAATACAGACCACATTAGCAAAACACTCAAAATACAAACAGCACGCATTTTTTCACCTTAATCTTTATTATTTGCTGGTGATTCCATCATCACTTCAATCCGCTTTTACCAGCCCCGATCTAAACTAGAATTATTGTTCCAACATTGACAATACTAGGCGAAAAAGCAAAATAATGACAATAATCAACAACATCCAGCCGATTATCATGGGTTACTGCTCTTCAGAAACATTCACCAGGAATAATTTTTTCCTTCATTCGCCTAGAGTTAAGTTAATTAATTCACCTAACTTATTCAGACAAACAATTTCTAAATGTTTTTTGAAAATGCATTGTATTTTCACTAGTTAGTAATGCATTTTCCAGTTTATAGGAATGCTCCTATGGACAGTTATCGTTCAATCGAGAGAAATCTTTACACTTAAATATGGTGGCTAATTTTCATCCTGTCTGCCGAAGCCATAAGCTCATGAAAGGTTTCTCCTGAAACACAAACCAACTCCTTATGATCTCCGGCTTCAAAGAAAACCTCATCCACATTACCCAGGCTGGAGCTTGGATCCCAGATCGTCTTGATTGAATAGGCCTGTCCAATAGCTGGCACAGCACCTAGCTCACAGTCAAAAAATATATTTTCCAGGCTGATCTCATCTACCATATACAGATCTCGTTTTAATAGCATGCATATCCTATCCAGACTCAGATGATAATCAGACGGAATTACAACCTGGAGAAAGCTATCATTATCTTTTAGGACCACTCCCTTAGCTAGGCAATCACCAGGGACATGAGCAACTTCCGCTGTTTCCATGCTTGATCCGGTATGGGGATGGGTGATCAAAACATAGTCTGCTCCCTGTTTCTGTAGATATGTTTCTACCGTTTTAGCTATTGCCATCTTATGCCTCCTGTTAACTCATCTACCCACATAGGATTTAAGAGCTATCTTTGCAAACACCTAACCAAAGTCGGCCATGAGCGTTTCACAGCCGATAACTACAACTTTTCTTTCTCTTCATAATCAATTTAAGAATAGACCAGGATGAAAGCTACAGTTGAAAACCACCCAGGATTCAGACGTATATATGGATTAGCATATGAGACAAAAAACAACTTGTATCATACTGTTTTTTATTATTATTGCTATTTGATTTCACATCAAAAAAAGCCTAACCATTTTCGTCTCAGTGTATATACTCAAGATGTATAGGAACAAGCTGCCAGATAGTTAGCGTCACACGACAATCAAAGTATGGGAGCAAAGATATGACCACTGAAGCGGACCCCATTGTCAGCACTTGGTATAAACATTTAGATAAGGGCCAGAAATTTCAGGTTGTTGCCGCAGATGAAGGAGAATCTGCTATTGAGATACAGTACTTTGACGGTGATATTGAAGAAATTGACATAGATGACTGGTATTTAATGGATCTTGAACAGATAGAGTCACCAGAGGATATCTCAGGCGCACTTGATGTATCCGAAGTTGATGATCTAGGATCCTCAATTACAGACACAAGCCCCAGCGACTGGGACGCCCCGATACAAGAACTCAAGGGGTATGAAGACGCAGATATGACAGATGACAATACTGAAATGGAATATTCAGGAGAATTTTCTTCCTATGAAGAGCCGTGGGACGAAGCTTATTAGAATAGAATTCACCCCTCACTACTTTGGCTTTATGTGGCTGATATCACACTAGCCCCCGCATTTTTGATTAGATCTAAACCTGTCACCAATAAACAATAAAAGACACCAGCACAGCGCGATAGCCGTTAACATCGCTGAGTCGTCCGTACAGCTCCAAGCATTGATAGTGAAATAACTATATTTCTTTTAGCAAATAATTCTTAAAGAAAACCGGCAAGTGGCCGACAAATTGTCATGATCTGGGATTTTCTCAGGATATCCTGCGCCCAGAAGCAATTTGGATTTTATATACATAAATAATGTAGACAGTGCTGAGTTGGTAAAATAAGCCTGATAATTACTGGTTTAGAGATATTCGTAGCGTGTCATTAGAAGAAATAGAACATGTGATCCCCCTGCAAACAGCGGTTGCATGGTATAGCCGCAGAAAGCTATGTCCTAATAATTACATGGTTATTTTTAGGAAAAAATTGTGAGGAAACCGTTCTTTTTGAAGCGTCTGCGATTCAGGTTTCTACTGATACTGATGCTATTCCTAACATTCAGCTCAGTAATAACCGGCTGGCTAAGCGTCACCGCCACCCAAAAAGTTATGGATTCAGCACTGAACGAGCGCTTTGAGTTAACCATGAGCGCCATAAATAATTTTCTTGGGGCGATGGGGCAATCCGCTGGCGGCTGGGCCAATAGACTATCAGCACAGACAGAATTAAAGCAGGCCGATTACCTTAATGAAAGTGACAACGTAAACAGGTTGCTACACCAGCACACAGCATCCCAAAATACCAAACTTATTATAATTCTTGATATGCAAGGTAAAGTAGTTAAAGACACCTGCAATGGAATCTACATTGGAAAATCATTCAAAAATCTTAGTGTCTTTAAAGAAACGTTAAGAACCTCCTCACAACATACATATTTGGACGAGATTGATGGGCAACTCATTTCCCTAACCTCTGCTCTTATTACTGAGCAAAACAGCCTAAAAAGTCCAAGCGGCATAATCCTGGTTGGATTTCCCATTGATTCAAAATTGTTAAGACAAGTGAAGGGAGGAACTGAACTAGATATTTCCGTAATTAATAAGCAGCGCATGCTGGCATCAACAATTAACCTATCCGATGCGGAACGCGCAAATATACAGATCAATACAGAAGAATACCGACAGATCACTCAACATCAGAAAAAAACTCTATCCAAATCCCTGTTGAATACACCATATATAAACACCGCCAGAAGCTTGGCGAGCATCGAACCAACCTCTACTGCATACATACTTCTCTCTTACCCACAGGAACGATTCAAGGCCTCTATTGACGATATCTATCAACAGATCAGACTCGTTTTCCTAGGAGGAACAATCGTTGCAATCATTTTAGTTCTATGGTTATCACGCGGGTTTCTCCAGTCAATCAGAAGAATAAGCGATGGAGCAGAAAAGATTACAAAAGGTGACTTTAAATCACGCATACTGATTAATACTGGTGATGAATTGCAGATGCTCGCAGACACCTTCAATACTATGGCAAACACGGTTGAAAGCACTAACAAAGCGTTATCAAGATATAGCAGTGATCTGGAACGAGAGGTAGAAGTACGCACACGCGATCACAGAAAAGAGGAGCGCGCTAGAGCAGCAAGCGAGAGAAAAATAAAGTCCATAATCGATAACGTAGTGGTTGGGCTACTTACCACAGACGAACATGGAATTATCGAGAGCTTTAACCCTGCCGCCGAAAAAATGTTCGGTTACAGCGCTGATGAGGTATTAGGGCAAAATGTTTCGATACTAATGCCGTCACCTCACAGCGAGTTGCATGACGAATATATTTATAATTATCTGAATCATGGCGAAAAAAGCATCGTCGGAAGAAAGCTTGAAGTGACAGGGATGCGTAAAGACGGGACTATTTTTCCGCATCTCCTCGCACTTAGCGAAATGTATATTTTAGAACAATCCCCTGAATCATCAGAAAGAGTACCCTGCAGACATTTTATTGCAACCATGCAAGACCTTACAGAAAGCAAGCGCACCGAAGATATACTTCGTAGGGCTCACAAAATGAAAGCGTTGGGTCAACTTACCGGTGGAATAGCCCATGACTTTAATAACCTACTTGGAATAATAATTGGAAATCTTGATCTACTTGAAGATGAAGTTTCTGATCTGGGCCATACGGCCAAACGTCAACTTAATTCCGCCTTAAAGGCATCACTCCGTGGATCTGATCTAACAAAAAGACTACTTGCTTTTTCACGCCGCTCCACCCCGGACACCAGCCCACTAAATATAAATCTGGTCGTTGAGGGCATGCGCAACATGATAGAAAAGTCACTTACAGCATCTATCAGTGTTGAGACCATTCAATCAAGCAACCTATGGTACGCAGACATCAATCCAGGAGAGCTTGAGGATGCAATAGTAAACATGGCAGTTAACGCCAGGGATGCTATGCCCGAAGGTGGCAGATTTATCATTGAGACACAAAACATAACAACCGATGATACATTCATTGAACAACATCCAGATATATCTCCCGGCGAATACATTCTACTAACCGTTAGCGATACTGGACGCGGCATTCCAGCCGAGGTAATGGATCGCATTTTTGAACCATTTTTTACAACCAAACCTACAGGCGAAGGAACCGGGCTTGGCATTCCCATGATATATGGATTTGTAAAACGCTCATCTGGCCATATCACACTATATTCAGAAACTGGAACTGGGACCACTTTCAAAATATATTTTCCGCGTTCTCTTAGAAACTGCAAAACAGGTGTTACGGATAAAGTTAACGTTGAGACTAGCCTCAATGGCCACGAGTCCATCCTGGTTGTAGACGATGAAGAAGATCTTGCAATCATCGCAGAAGATACATTACGCAAACTCGGCTATACGGTTTTTAGAGCAGGAAATGCGCCCGAAGCACTAAACGTAATTGCCGAACAAACGCAGATAGACTTGCTATTTAGTGATGTAGTAATGCCAGGTGGAATGGACGGTTATGCACTTGCCAGCGAAGCAACCAAGTTAAAGCCAAACATAAAGGTACTATTGGCCTCTGGATTTACAAATAAATTCCATGCTAATCAGCATGAAGACTCTAAACATGGATTCTTGTCTAAACCGTATCGACGTAAAGATATGGCAAAAAAGATAAGGGAGATACTTGATCATGGAACTTAAGCAAATGCATACCATAAAATGGTGGCTGCTATTGCTTAGCACCATTACCATTGCGATAACGACGTTTGCAGGTCACACAGCGACCCCAAATAAAGATAATGGCAATCTGACTGCCGTCATGGTCACTAAGGACAAACAACCCTCTTCCAAAAAGCCTATTGATTCTGCGCAAACACACACCTCAAGCCAGCAGTTCACCAAGGAGAACGCCTCCACCCTACCCACTTACCGCCTTTTCATTTTTGCGATGTTTTCTGTATTACTCTTTGCCGTAATATTGGTAATCAGTCTTCGAAAGTCAAAGCAGACACAGGCGCTAAATAATAGTCATCAAATCAAACAATTTGATAAAAGAACAAAAGAGCTTGAAAGCATAAATGCAGAGTTACAGAACAAGATTGATGAATACAAACAATCATTACACCAAATGGAAAAGGTTTCTAAATATGGACTATTACTTCTTGACTCCACAGACAACGGTATCTTCGGAGTAGACTGCTACGGCAAAACTACTTTCGTAAATAATTACATGTTGCGCAGAACAGGCTGGACAGAAGAAGAACTACTCGGAAACAATATCCATGAAATCATACATCATTCAAAAGATGACGGCTCAGTATACCAATCACATGAGTGCCCTATTCTTTGGGTGCTACAAAAAAACGAGACTCACAACGTACTGGACGATATATTCTGGTGCAAGGATGGCAGTTACTTCCAGGCTGAATATACAGTTACCCCGGTTATAGAAGACGGGATAAAACAAGGTGCCGTTATTGTCTTTAAAGATATAACTGATCGCGTGCAGACAGAATTCGGGTTAAGAGAGAGCGAAGAGCGACTACAGGCAATCATCAATAACACAACAGCGGTCATTACATTAAAAAATCCAGACGGCATATACATGCTTGTAAACAAACGTTTTGAGGAAATATTCAACGTATCTAGCTACGATATTCTTGGACTAAATGACTTTGATATTTTCCCTGAACATCAGGCTGCGATTTTTCAAGCCAATGACTCAAGGGTATTGGAATCTAACTCTCAACAAGAATTCATTGAAGAAATACAACAAGCAGATGGATCTCATACCTACCTCTCAGTTAAATTCACTCTCACCAGAAACGATGGCGTGCCATATGCGATATGCAATGTCTCCACTGACATTACCGAACGCAAACGCACTGAAGACACCTTGCGTCGAGCACAAAAAATGGAAGCTATTGGACAGCTTACCGGCGGAATAGCACACGACTTCAACAACCTGCTCGGCATCATAGTTGGCAATCTGGATCTGCTTAAAGATGAACTGGAAGACGGTCCGATAAAACAACATGCGAAGTCAGCCCTCAAAGCAGCGTTGCGCGGCTCCGACCTAACTCGCAGGCTTCTGGCCTTTTCCAGAAAAGCCACTCCAGAGACCAGGCCACTTTGCGTAAACCAAGTTATTACTGACATGCAGAACCTGATTGAAAAGTCACTTACAGCATCTATAAACGTTGAAGCTTCATTGGATAACCGGTTATGGCTCACAGATATAAACCAGGGTGAGCTAGAGGACGCAATAATAAACCTTGCAGTAAATGCAAAGGACGCCATGCCAAATGGTGGCACATTACATATAGAGACATCTAATCGAATAATTGACGAGTCATACGTAAACACACACACCGGCGCAGAAGCGGGAAAATATGTACTGATAAGTGTACATGATACCGGATCTGGTATTCATAAAGACGTCATTGAAAAAGTATTAGATCCATTTTTCACAACAAAGCCAGGAAGCAAAGGCAGCGGCCTCGGACTAAGCATGGTTTATGGTTTTGTAAAAAGAGTGCGTGGATATATAAACCTATCATCAGAACCAGGCAAAGGCACTACTGTTGAGATATTTCTACCGCGCTCCGACAAAGACTCATCTATTGAACACCTTAATACAAATACCGAAACTGCTTATAGAGGTGGAGACGAAACCATTCTGATTGTAGATGATGAGCCTGAACTTGCACTAATTGCTGAAAGCGCGCTCAGTAAATACGGTTATCGCGTATTAAACGCTGGCACTGCAAGTGAAGCCATTGACATTATAAACAAACGTCCAGAAATTGATCTTCTATTTAGTGACGTGGTAATGCCTGGTGGTATGGACGGATTTGCACTGGCGCAGTATGTCAAACAAAACCACCCGAAGATTAAAATCCTTTTAGCATCAGGATTCACCCACAAAACGAATGAACAACAGCGCGAAGAAACTGGGCAATCTATGCTTAGAAAGCCTTATCGAAAAACGGAACTTGTTAACCATGTCAGAAAGACCTTAGATTCTGATAAGGATGAAATATGACCCAACCATGGCTTATTGTTGTAGATGACGAACCAGAGATGGGAGAGTTTGTCTGCAACGTAGCATCCAAGCATGGCTTCAACACAGTTAATGCGACACATGCCACAGAATTCGTAACTCAATATAGAGACGATACACGAGTAGTCATACTCGATCTGTTTATGCCTGACATTGATGGCATCGAGCTAATCAGATTTCTCGGTAGACGCAAAAGCAGCGCCTCAATAATCTTGATGAGTGGCGTTGATAAAAGTGTACTTCACTCTGCCCAAGAACTTGCTATTGAGTTGGGATTACACCTGCTCGGCACCATGAGTAAGCCTTTTCGCAAAGATGAACTGGCTGCCCTATTACAGAAATCTCAACAAAGACCGGATAACCGAATCTTAGCTGATGAATCTACAGAGCATGAGATTACAGAAGATGAAATTTTCCATGCCATACGCAATGGGGAGATGACAGTTCACTACCAGCCGCAGATAGAAGTTGCCACCAAGAAGCTTGTTGGCGCGGAAACACTTATCCGCTGGGAACACCCAACCAGAGGCTTGACTCTACCAGGTAACTTTCTACCTCTGGCGGAGGGAACAGATTTAATAGACGATATTGCAGATCTTGTGCTGTGCAAGGCCATCAGCCAGTGCAGACAATGGAATGACGCGGGCATACCTATAGATATTTCTGTAAATATTTCCCCTCGGACCATAAGTGATTACGCCTTCCCGGAAAAGCTTCTCGCCATGACGCATCGCTATCAGATTGAGCCCACTAATCTGGTCCTGGAGATAACTGAAACCTCAGCCATAAGTGATCTATCCAAATCTCTTGATATCCTTACACGCATTCGCATGAAAGGTTTCAAACTTTCCATTGACGACTTTGGAACTGGACACTCTTCACTGGAGAAGCTGGCCAGAATACCGTTCACAGAACTAAAAATTGACCGCTCATTCATAAAGCATCTTGATAGAGATCCCGTATCAAACACCATTGCGAAGCTATCCATTATGCTGGCCCACGAAATGGATATGTCAATTGTTGCCGAGGGAGTGGAAACTCAGGACTCATGGAACACATTACATGAACTAGGTTGCGATCGTGCCCAAGGATTCTGGATGGGGCGTCCCATGCCCGCCGATGAGTTTGACCTATGGTATAAAAAATGGATGACGCAAAACTAATATTCCATCCGGTTAATGAACAAAAACATACTACCAATTGCCATCAATCAAATTAGGGTAACTCTGAAAAATACTATCTTGTGCAAACCAATATTTTCTGAATCAATAAGAAAAACTTGAATATTAGCGCTTGATTATTAATATAGACCTAATTTGGAATAATGGTTAATAAGTCTAAACTTATTCCAACTTCCTGTTCCTATTAAACTTATTACTTATGGCACTGCTCATTAAGGCTGGATAAATGACAATAAAATCCCTCAAACGCGTCTACTACTTTGGCAAAACAATGTCAGAGGGTTCTAAGGATATGAAAGAGTTACTTGGAGGCAAAGGCGCTAACCTCGCCGAAATGACAGCTATCGGCCTCCCCGTTCCTCCTGGTTTTACCATCACCACGGAATCGTGCGCTGAATACAATCAGCTAGACCGCAATCTTCCCAAACGCCTAATGCAAGAAGTCCGTAGCAATATGGAAATACTTGAACGGGAAACAGGCAAAGTATTTGGTTCCGAGGACAATCCTCTCATCGTCTCGGTACGCAGTGGCGCAGCAGCCAGCATGCCGGGAATGATGGATACAGTTTTGAATTTGGGCTTAACCGACCAGAGCCTCGAAGGTCTAGCCAAAGCCTTCGGCAATCGGCGTTTTGCCCTGGATGCCTACCGCCGCCTGATCAATATGTTTGGTGATGTGGTTATGGGAGTTCCCCATGAACAATTCGAAAAAGAATTTGATCGTATAAAGTCGCAATACGGAGCGAAGTTAGACACAGAGTTGGACGAAACAGGACTGGAAAAATTAATAGATGCCTACAAATCTGTCTACCAGAAAAACACCGGCGAAGAGTTCCCCCAGAATCCGTATCAACAATTGGAAAAATCAGTTGAAGCCGTGTTTAGTAGCTGGAATACCCCGCGTGCAGTCCGCTACAGGGAGATTAATGAAATCACCGGGCTTATGGGGACAGCGGTCAATATACAGACGATGGTATTCGGAAACATGGGTGAAGACTCAGGCACAGGTGTGGCCTTTACCCGCAACCCATCCACTGGCGTAAACAAATTTTATGGTGAGTTCCTGATCAATGCTCAGGGTGAAGATGTTGTTGCCGGCATTCGCACGCCAAAAAATCTCGATGAAATGAGTGTTTGGCGCAATGATATTTACGACCAACTCCTGGAAACCAAACGCATCCTGGAAGATCACTATCGTGAGATGCAAGACATTGAATTCACCATTGAGCGTGGAACACTATATCTGCTCCAAACCAGAACAGGTAAGCGCACAGGAGTAGCTGCAGTTAAGATTGCGGTAGACATGTTTGTTGAGGGACGCATCACCAGAAGAGAAGCTCTGGTTCGCATACCGGCAAATGACCTGACACAGCTACTGCTTCCAACCTTTGACCCCAAGGCTAAACGCGATGTGTTAACAGTAGGCCTGCCAGCTTCCCCAGGCGCAACTTTTGGAATGCTAGCCTTCTCTGCCGACGAAGCAGTTGAACGTTCCGAAAAAGGTGAGTCGGTACTTCTGGTACGCAAAGATACCAGCCCTGAGGATGTAAGCGGCATGCATGTGGCTGTCGGCATCCTGACATCTACTGGAGGCATGACCAGCCACGCTGCAGTAGTAGCCAGAGGCTGGGGTAAATGCTGCGTAGCAGGCGCGGGGGAGATAGATATAGACGAAAAGAACAGGACCATCTCGGTCCAGGGCCGCACATTTGGCGCAAATGACATCATCAGCCTCGATGGCACCTCCGGAGAAGTGATAGCAGGAGCAGTACCTACTCAGGACCCAGAGCTATCTGAGGAGTTTTCCGCCATTATGGAATGGGCGGATGAGTTTCGCAGACTAAAAGTAAGAACCAATGCCGACACCCCCAAAGATGCCAAGAAAGCGAGAGATTTTGGTGCCGAGGGCATTGGATTATGTCGTACGGAGCATATGTTCTTTGAAGATGAGCGCATAACTGACATGCGTAGAATGATATTGGCGGAAACAGAACAAGAACGCCGGTCATCTCTAGACAACCTGCTTCCACATCAACGGTCCGACTTTATCGGTATATTCAAGGCAATGGATGGCCTGCCAGTAACCATACGTCTGCTAGATCCCCCTCTGCATGAATTCCTGACCCAAGAAGAATCAGTTCAGGAAGAGCTTGCTGAACACCTAGGCATAACGATCGAGAAAGTAAAGCTTAGGCTAGAACAGCTTCATGAATCAAATCCCATGCTGGGACATCGCGGCTGCAGACTTTCTATCACCTATCCAGAAATTCTTGAGATGCAGGTAAGAGCTATAACTGAAGCTGCAATTGAAAGCAAAAACAACGGGGTAGACGCAAGTCCAGAAATCATGATTCCCCTGGTTGGCAGCGCACGGGAACTTGCCTATCTCCGTTCCAAGGTAGAGAAAACCATAGAGATAGTCAAAGATAAAATGAGTTATCAAGGCACTCTTGATATAGCGATTGGCACCATGATCGAGATTCCCCGTGCCGCCCTCACCGCTGACGAGATTGCAAAACATGCTGAATTCTTTAGCTTCGGCACAAACGATCTTACTCAAATGACATTTGGTTTTAGTCGGGACGACATAAACACATTCCTACCTGAATACATCAAACAAGAAATACTGCTGTGTGACCCATTCCAATCCCTGGATGTATCAGGTGTTGGACAACTTTTGGAAATGGGCACAAACAAGGGTAGAAGCGCACGCAATAAACTCAAGATTGGTATATGTGGAGAGCATGGCGGAGACCCAGCATCTATCGAATTCTGCCACAACATAGATCTGGACTACGTTTCATGTTCACCCTTCCGAGTACCAGTGGCAAGGCTTGCAGCAGCTCAGGCCGCAATTAAAAAACTATCATTCAGCTACGATTGACCCAGGCAGCGGCTATGGCATTCGCCATAGCCGCTCAAAAACAATCGGCCTAAACCTAACCATAAAACCAGATAACAACTAACATATAACTAATTGTTATTTCTGTATTTTTTATTCACATTTGATGCTAATTAACCGTATCACTACTGTTAGCAATAAGCACAACTGCACCTGAGAGCAGGCCAAAATGCTTTTGTTTTGAAGGTCTGTTTTTTGAGTAGTAAATCACGCAAAAAATCTCTAACAAGACATCTTGAAAACCTAAAAAAGTGCTCTTATATAGCCAATATATGAAGATTCAATTGGTTAATCACTAACTAAAAGGAGCAACAAGATGATCACACGTTTTTCAGATCCGTTTGAGGCCCTACTGAATATCCAACATGCGCTAGATCGCTCTAAACTGAGCGACTGGCCGGGCAGCACAACCTCAAGCTACGGATCATATCCGCTGGTAAATGTATTTCAACAGGGTGAGGATCTAATCGTCACAGCCGAAATTCCTGGCGTAAAAAAAGATGATCTTGATATATCAATCAAGAGAAACCAGCTACGCATCGCAGGAAAAAAGAATATAGATTACGGCAAGGATATAAGTATCCATAGACAAGAGCGGTCGACTGGTACTTTTGATCGCACCTTCAACCTACCGCTAGAAATAGAATCTGAAGGCGTTAAAGCTGAACTGCAGGATGGCGTACTGTCCCTATTCTTGCCACGAGCGGAGAAAGACCGTGCGAGGAGCATTCGGATTAACTAGGACAAACACCACTTAGCATATTCAAAGACTCAGATAGTAGGAGGATGAAATGGCAGATTCCAATGTACTGAACACTCTTGAAAAAAAGGAACTTGAGACAGAACAGGAACATACAGTTCC
>RRYU01022494.1_pt1 | contig 34849 bp, 32 predicted proteins | sample 2162651 | NCBI WGS metagenome assembly RRYU01 (sample SAMN10267283, study PRJNA491782) | microbial mat metagenome | isolation source: biomat in the production well | place: Japan: Minami-Kanto gas field, natural gas well KTG3 | collected 2017-06 | reverse complement strand
GGGGGGTGTCTTTGCCATCAATGCTTACCTCGTTCCCGGATCCCGTGGGCAAGGATCTCGAGGATCCTTGGCGTCGGCGCACTCACCCGTGCATGACCTCGTCTTCGGTCTCCATGTCCGGAGGGGTGGATTGGACGGGGGCGAGCTTCAAAACGACTCCGGCCAACGGCGGCAGTGTGAGCACCAGCGAGTGCGGACGACTCATCCAGGGCAGCTCTTCGGTGATGAGATCCTGACCGCTGTTGCGCAGGCCGCTGCCGGCATAGTCGGCAGCGTCGGAGCTCAGAATCTCGATATATCGACCGGGCTCCGGCACCCCGATCCGGTAACCCTCGCGCGGGACCGGGGTGAAGTTGAGCGCGGTGACCAGGAATTCATCACCCGACCGGCGCAGGTAGATCAGCACCGAGTTGTGAGCATCGTGACAGTCGATCCATTCAAAGCCGTTCCAGTCGAAGTCGCGGCCGTGCAGGGCCGGCTCGCCCCTGTAAAGCGCGTTGAGATCGCCCACGAGACGTTGCACCCCGCGATGCAGCGGGAAGTCGAGCACATACCAGTCGAGCGTGCCCGAGCTGTCCCATTCCTCTCCCTGTGCGAGCTCGCAGCCCATGAACAGGAGCTTCTTGCCTGGATGCGTGTACATATAGGTGTAGAGGAGGCGAAGATTGGCAAAGCGCTGCCACTCGTCTCCGGGCATCTTGTAGAGCATCGAGCGCTTGCCGTGCGTGACCTCATCATGTGAGAAGGGCAGCAGGAAGTTCTCGCTGAAGGCGTAGAGCATGCTGAAGGTCAGCGTGTCCTGGTGATACTGACGATGGATGGGATCGTTCGCCATGTAGCGCAGCGTGTCGTTCATCCATCCCATGTTCCACTTGAGGTCGAAGCCCAGTCCTCCGACATAGGTCGGCTTGGTGACCTGCGGCCAGGAGGTGGACTCCTCCGCCATCACCAGGATTCCCGGGACCTGGGCGTGGGTGATCTCGTTCAGGGATCGCATGAACTCGATCGCCTCGAGGTTCTCCCGTCCGCCGTGCCGGTTGGGGATCCACTCGCCTTCCTCGCGCGAATAGTCCAGATAGAGCATGGAGGCGACCGCATCCACCCGAAGTCCGTCGATGTGAAACTCTTCGAGCCAATAGAGTGCGCTGGAGACCAGGAAGTTCTTCACCTCGTAGCGCCCGAAGTTGAAGATGAGCGTGGACCAGTCCTTGTGCTCGCCGAGGCGAGGATCCTCATACTCGTAGAGGGCCGTCCCGTCGAAGCGAGCCAGCCCGTGGGCGTCCTTGGGGAAGTGGGCCGGGACCCAATCGAGGATGACGCCGATCCCGTTGCGGTGGCAGTGGTCGACCAGCCAGCGGAAGTCGTCCGGGGTGCCGAAACGGCTGGTCGGCGCATAGTAGCCGGTGGTCTGGTAGCCCCACGACTTGTCGTAGGGGTGCTCGGTGATCGGCATGAGCTCGATATGGGTGAAGCCGAGCGCCTTGGCGTGCTCCACCAGCTCGCGGCCAAGGGTCCGGTAGTCGAGCATCTCGCCCTCGGGATCGCGCTTCCAGGAACCCAGATGCGCCTCGTAGACCGTCATCGGCTCGTGCATCCAGTCATGATCGGCACGCGCCGCCAGCCAGTCTGCATCACCCCACTCGAAGCGACTCGGGGGCTCGACGATGGCGGCGGTCTGTGGGCGGACCTCGAAGCGTTGGCCGTAAGGGTCGGTCTTGAGAAACACGTCGCCGTTGCGGGCGCGCAGCTCGTACTTGTAGACGACGCCGGGAGGCAGGTCGGGGATGAAGAGCTCCCACACCCCGTTGCCGTGGACCCGCATGGGGTGGCAACGCCCGTCCCAGCGATTGAAGTCCCCGACCACGCTGACCCGCTCTGCGTTGGGCGCCCAGACGGAAAAGAGCACACCAGCGGCACCATCGGCCTCATGAACGCGAGCGCCGAGCAGGCGGTAGGCATGCCAGTGTCTGCCCTCGCTGAAGAGATGCAGGTCGAAATCCGGGAGCTGTGGCGGATAGCAGTAGGGGTCGTGGGCGATCTGCTCGCGATGGCTGTCGTCGCGCCAGATGAGGCGGTAGCGCTCGGGGACCTGATCCGACGCCCCGCGCCATTCGAAGAACCCGGTGCCGGGGATCCGCTCCATCCTGTGGTTACCCTCCGCGATGGTCACCACCTCCGCGTTTGGCAGCATGGCCCTGACCACCACCCCGTCCCCTTCGGGGTGACGGCCGAGGACCGCGAAGGGGTCCGGATGACGCGCCTCCGCAACGGCGCGGAGCTCAGGGGACAGGGTCGCATTCGGGTTGCTCATCGGGATACCTCATCCGTGCGCAAGGTTGATCGACTCGGCAGCGTCCGACCGCACATACTCACATCATTCGCTTGCCCAGGGTATGGCTATTCGACCATGGAAACACCGGTTCTGGCTACGGCGAGCCGGGGGGTTAGAGTCCGACTATACCCTCAACGCGCGGGGGCTTTTGGAAACTAAGGTGCGCGGGTTCTGCGTTGCGGCGACAATACATGAGCGCCGTCTATACAACCGATCCCCTGACACATGGCATCATCTGCAACGACCCGGCCGGACAGCGGTCCGATGCGGCGTCGGCTCCAACGAACGGAGTGCGCTTCGAGACCTTCCCACCCAAGTCACCAGAATGTCGGACCAGAAACCCATGGCCATGATTGAGTCCGTCGTGGACGTCGCGGAATTCGACCGCGCCGTCCGTGCGCACGACGACGCCGTTGCGGCGCTCGGGCTGGCGATCTGGATCGGCACCGAGCCGACCTTCACCGACCGCTTCTCAGATGCCCCTGAATGGGTCAGCGCGGCCCTTGGCAATGACAAGGCCGAGCGCGCCGAGCGCCTCTTGTGTCTGCTGCAGGCCAACATGGGCGGTCTGGTCTTGCGCACCCTGGGCAGACAGTATCCAGGCGAAGATCTGCCACGTTGGAGTCTTGGGCTCTATGCGCGTCGCGATGGCGAGCCCCTGTGGTCGGGCCCGCCTGATCCAGCCCTGGCCGTTGCCCGGGACGCCGAGCCCGACGTCCGAGGACTGCAGACGGCGCTCGTCGCTGGTCTGGAGTCTCTGGGTTACTGCGCGCGCTCCTTCACTGGAGAAGATGGGAGCCTGCGCGTCCTCGCTCAGAGTCCGGAGTGCGCCAGCGTCTTCGCTGAGGACGATCCGAGACTCCAGCAGCCTGCGCTGCACGGGCGCCCACTTCCTGAGGCTGGGCTGGTCGACTCTCTGGCCGCTGAGGGATGCTGGCTATTCATCATCGCCCGGACCTCGTGGCAGGGTGCCGAGATGCCCAGCGTCGGGCTGCCTGCCTGCGATCGTGTCGAGCGATTCGTTGCCTGGCTCGACGCCATCGGCGCAGCGGCTCGGGAGGCTGGCCTGGATACGATCCTGCTGAACGGACACCCACCACCCGTCGATGCGAGCGTGTCCTGGACCACGATCACACCGGATCCCGCAGTGATCGAGGTCAACATGGCACCCTATCCAGACGTCAGCGGCCTGCTCTCCGCCACACGGAGCCTGTACGCGGCCAGCGCCGAGTTGGGGCTTGCTCCCTACCGCCTCTATTACAACGGCTCCGTGGCAGACTCGGGCGGAGGCGGGCAGATGACACTCGGCGGGCCGAGTCCGGAGGCGAGCCCCTTCTTCGTCGCGCCGCGACTCTTGCCTCGCCTGGTTCGCTATCTCAACCGGCATCCTGCGCTGTCCTATCTCTTCGCCCATGACCACATCGGGGGCTCAGGGCAGGCCGTGCGGGCTGACGAGCGGGGCCGCGACGCCTTTCGCGAGCTGGCACTGGCGCTTGCCCTCCTGGAGCAGGGACCGGCCCCCGATCCCGACACCCTGTGGGCCGGCCTGTCGCACCTGTTGACCGACGCGGCGGGGAACAGCCACCGTGCCGAGCTCAATATCGAGAAGCTCTGGAATCCCTATCTGCCGGGTCGAGGCAAGCTGGGTCTGGTCGAGCTCCGCGCGCTGCGCATGCAGCACACGCCGGAACGGGCCGCGGCGCTGGCAGCACTCCTGCGCGCCATCCTGGCCATGCTGGCCACGCGGGGCTTCGAGGCGCCGCTGCAGGACCTCGGCGACGAGCTCCATGATCGCTATGCCTTGCCCTACTATCTGGAGCTCGACCTGGAGCAGATCCTCGCGGATCTGAGCATGGCGGGCCTGGCGCTTGCGCCTGCCCTGGCCGATGTGTTGCGGCGCAACGATCTCCGTCAGATCGCCTGTGTTCAGCACCTGGGCTGCGAGCTGCTGGTCCGGCGTGCCGTCGAGTTCTGGCCCCTGGTGGGCGATGTCAGTCGCCAGGACCAGGACACCTCGCGTCTGGTCGACGCGAGCACGACCCGCATCGAGCTGTGTCTGCGAGCGGTCGGGGAAGCGCCCGAGGATATCAGCGGCTGGCAGATCGCCGTGGGAGACGTCCGTCTCCCGCTGCGCATGGAGCAGGATGCACGAGGTCCCGCCAAGGTCTTTGGCCTGCGTTACCGCAGCTTCGTGCCTTGGCAGGGGCTGCACCCGGCGCTGCCGGCCCAGGGGCCGATTCAACTCAGCCTCTGGCATGCCGATCGCCATGAGGCTCTGCACCTGAGCCTACATGATTGGCGGCCCGACGGCGGGGCCTATTCGGGCCTGCCCGGAGATCTTGCCGAAGCGGCGGCTCGACGGGCGGAGCGCTGTGTGGTCGAGCTGGGTCCGCCCCCCGCGTTCGAGACACTCCACCAGCCGCCGCCCGAGGCCCTGACGCCCTACACGCTCGATTTGCGCTGGCTGAGACCTGTGATTGGGACCCCCTGATTCAGCGTCCCGAGCTCCTCCGGTGTGGCCTATGCTTAAGTCGTGAGTTGTGTGTCCAGCGGCGGGCATGAAAGGGGGGGTTGCCATGGAAAACTGCTTCGACTTCGGCGACGAGCTGGGTCCGGCCAAGATCCTGCACGTCTATGAGCCATCGATCCAACTGCGCGGCATCCTGGTGGTGGACAACGTCGCCTGCGGTCCGTCGATCGGCGGGCTGCGCATGGCGGAGGATGTGAGCGTCGAAGAGTGCTTTCGGCTTGCCCGCGCCATGACGCTCAAGAATGCCTCCGCGGGTCTCTCTCACGGGGGCGGCAAGTCGGTCCTGTTCGGCGATCCACGGATGGACAAGGTGCGCAAGGAGGCCCTGATCCGCGCCTTCGCCAAGGCGCTGCGCACCGAGGATGACTACATCTTCGGCCCCGACATGGGTACGAACGAGGAATGCATGGCCTGGGTCCGGGACGAGATCGGCCGCTCCGTGGGTCTGCCCGAAGAGGTGGGCGGCATCCCGCTCGACAAGATCGGCGCCACCGGTTGGGGTCTGCTCAATGCCACCGAGGTGGCGCTGGATGTCTCCGGCCTCGCACTGCGCGGGGCGCGCCTGGTGGTCCAGGGTTTCGGTGCGGTCGGCCGGAATGCGGCTCGCTATCTGGCGGATGCCGGCGCGATCCTGGTCGGTGCCGCCGACTCGCAGGGGGCCATCCACCACCCGGACGGTCTCGACGTCCAGGCCCTGATCCGGCTGAAGGACGAGGGCGGCAGTGTCGCCGACCATCCGCACGGCGAACGACTCGGGCGCGATGCGGTGGTCGGTCTGCCCTGTGACGTCTGGATCCCTGCGGCGCGTCCGGACGTGGTGGATGAGTCGAACGTGGCCCGACTCCGGACGCGCCTGGTGGTGCAGGGGGCCAACATCCCCTTCACCGCCGGAGCCGAGCGCATCCTTCACGAGCGCGGGGTGCTTGTGGTCCCGGACTTCATCGCCAATGCGGGCGGGGTCATCTGCGCCGCCATGGAGTTGCGCGGGGCAACCGAGACCGCGGCCCTCCAGGCGATCCAGGAGAAGATCCTGCGCAATACCAAAACCGTGCTGGACGACGCGAGGCGCCGGGGGGTTCTGCCGAGGCAGGCCGCGGTCGAGATGGCCGAGCGCCGTGTCCGCAAGGCCATGGGTCTGCGGCGCTATTCGCTCTTCTCCTCTGCGCCCGGATACCTCTGAGGGGAGATCTGAGGGGAGGCCTGCGACCCATGATTCGTATCCGCTTCCACGGCCGGGGCGGTCAAGGCATGAAGACCGCGAGCCGCGTCCTGGGCAGCGCCTGTTTCCTCAGTGGCTACGAGGTGCAGGACGCGCCAAGGTACGGGGCCGAGCGCCGCGGGGCACCCATCTTCGCCTTTGTGCGCGTCGACGACCGCCCCATCTGGGAGCGTGGCGTCATCACCCGACCGGACCTGACGGTCGTCGCCGATCCCTCCCTGATCTCCATCCAGGCGGCAGGCGTGCTGGCCGGCCTGGATGAGCGCAGCCTGCTGTTGGTCAACAGCCCGGAGCCCCCGGCGGTCTGGCAGGATCGGCTCGGACTCGAGGGCAGGGTGATCGGCTTCAATGCCGGTGAGTTGGCGGAGGAGCGGTGCGATCTGCCACTCGTCGGTGTTGCCTGTGCGGCCGCGGCCGCGAGGCTGCTGGGCTTCGTCACACTCGATCGGCTCGAGCAGGCCATCCGCGATGAGCTCGCTGGACTGGGCGACCTTGTCATGCGCCGCAACCTGGACAAGGCGCGGATCGCCTTCGAGCAGCTCGCCGCCTGGTCCGGGCTGGTGGTTCCAGGGCCCGCGATTGCAGCGGACGCCGAAGTACCGCCGGACTGGGTGGATCTGCGCTTCGAGGAGGCACGCATCAGCGCACCCACGATCCACGCAGCCCTGACCAGCGAGGCGGTACCGACCGGGCTCTGGCGCACCCTGCGTCCGGTGATCGATTACGCGCGCTGCAATCGCTGCTGGTGGGTCTGCTCGGCCTTCTGTCCGGACGGGGCCATTCGCGTCGAGGACGGCACGCCCGGGATCGATTACGACCACTGCAAGGGTTGCCTGGTGTGCGTGGCCCAATGTCCGCCGCACGCCATCGACACGGTTCCCGAGGCAGACCTGAGGACCGAGAAACCATGACCAGGATGCTCCTCACCGGCAACGGGGCCGTCGCCTGGGGTGCCCGCCTCGCGCGGGTCGACTATGTCCCGGCCTTCCCCATCACGCCCCAGACCGAGATCATCGAGGCCCTCGCCGGTTGGATGGACAGCGGCGTCATGCCCGGCCGATTGGTCACGCTGGAGTCCGAGCATGCCATGCTCACCGCAGCGGGCGCAGCGGCTGCGACCGGCGTTCGGGTCTTCACGGCCACCTCGAGCCAAGGGCTCCTCTACGCGATGGAGATGCTCTATACGGTCGCTGGCTGGCGCGCGCCCTTCGTGCTCGCGAACGTCTCCCGTGGGCTGGCCACCCCGATCACGCTGGAGCCGGATCACAACGACATCCTTGCCGCGAGGGACTGCGGCTTCCTGCAGATCCACTGCGCGACCTGCCAGGAGGTCCTGGACCATCTGGCGATCGCCTATCGGGTCGCCGAGGATCCGCGGGTCAGACTCCCGGTCATCGTCAATCTGGACGGATTCTATCTGTCATTCACGCGCGAGCCCGTGGAGCGGCCGGACCCGCGCGAGATCGACGCCTTCCTGCCGCCCTTCCAGACGCAGGACATCCAGTTCCGCGCCAGCCAGCCGGAGAGCCAGGCGGTCGCCGTTCTCGGCGGCGGCCCCTATTCCTATTTCCGCTACGAGACCCATCTGGCCGCCCGGAACGGGCTCCAGGTCTACGCGGAGGCGGGCGCAGAATGGGGCGAGCGGCTCGGTCGGGCCTACGACCTGCTGGAGTGCTACCAAAGCGAGGATGCCGACGTCTGCTTCGTCATGATCGGCTCCTTCGCGACCAAGGCCAAGGCGGCGGTCGATGCCCTGCGGGCGGGCGGCCGCCATGTCGGACTGGTCCGGCCGCGTCTGCTGCGACCCTTCCCCGGCGAGGCCCTGCGCCGGGCACTGGCCGGGAAACGAGCTGTCGCCGTGATCGACCAGAACCTGTCGTTCGGTTTCGGTGGCGTGCTCCATGGTGAGCTCTGCTCGGCCCTCTACGGACTGACCGACGCCCCCATCCTGCTCAGCTTCATCGGTGGCCTGGGTGGCCGGGACATCTCCCAGGCCGAGCTGGTCGAGATCGCTCGCCTGGCCGCCGAGGCGGCTGCTGCGGGCGAGGCCCCGCCGCCTCGTCTGCTCTACACGAAGGACGAGCTTCGCGAGGTGCGAAAGCTCCAGACCCTGGCCCATGTGGAGCGAAATCGCTTGGGAGATGGACCATGACCGATCGGCAGAGCAAGGCCCCGATCGACGTGGGGCGCGGCCAACGCCAAGGCCCCAAGACCCGCTTCGGCAGTGTCAAGGACTTGCCCTCCACCCGCTTACTCGGCACCGGGACGCCGTTGTGTGCCGGCTGTGGCGGGCTCCAGGCCCTGCATCAGATCTACGATCTGCTCGGCGGACGATCGGTCTTCGTCAACGCCGCCGGATGCATGACGCTGCTCTCGGTCTATCCATTCACGCCATTTCGGGGCTCCTGGCTCTATACCGCCATGGCCTCGGCCCCCGCCGGTGCCCAGGGCGTTCGCGATGCGCTCGACATCCTGATCGAGCAGGGACGCATGCCGCCCGAGGAGGACCTCCAGGTCGTCGCTTTGACGGGTGACGGCTCCGCCTACGGGATGGGCCTGTCGGCCACCTCCGGCGCCATCGAGCGCGGGCTGGACTTCCTCTATATCGTCTACGACAACGAGGGCTACGGGAACACGGGCCAGCAGACCTCGCCTGCCACGCCTCATGGGGCGCGCACCTCCACCTGTCGAGGCGCCGCCGGTTTCACCGGCGAGAAGAAGGATCTCTTCGCGATCTGGTGTGCCCACAAACCGGCCTACGCGGCCACCCTCATCGGCGCCGAGCCGCTGGACCTGGCCCGCAAGGTCGAGACCGCCATGTCCATCAAGGGTCCGCGTCTGCTGCTGGCCCTCGCCCCATGCCCGACCGGCTGGGACTTCGACCCGCGACAGACGGTCGAGATCGGCAAACTGGCCGTCAAGACCGGCATCTGGCCGCTCAAGGAGTATCGCGACGGCCGGATCGTCCATACGAAACCGCCGATGCGTCGCGTCCCGGTGGAGCGTTATCTGGAGACCCAGGGTCGCTTCCGTCACCTCTTCGAGCCGATCCGCAGGGATGACCTGATCGCGGAGATCCAAGGTCGAATCGATGCCTACTGGGGGCCCTGATGGTCATGATCCTCGCGGGTGCAGCCAGCCATTGTCAGAGGTCGCCTTCGAAGGCTCAGGCGCGGCATCGCGCCTCCTCCTTCCGGCGGTCCGGGCCGGGACGCGACGCCGGAGACTCGCCGATCTGCCTCCGGGCCGCAGTCCCTGAGCAGGCGCATCTTTCGATGAGGCGCAAGTCATGACGGCCAAGCACCTGGACGCGCTCTTCAATCCCCGTTCGATCGCGCTTGTGGGCGCGAGCGACAGGCCCGGATCCATCGGTGCGGTGCTCGCCGCCAATCTGCTCGCGGGCGGTTTCAAGGGGCTAGTGATGCCGGTGAACCCGAAGCACGAGAGGATCGCGGGGATCCCCTGCCATCCCGACCTCGATCACCTGCCCGAGCCCGCCGACCTCGGCGTCGTCTGTACACCTCCCGCGGCCGTGCCGGCGGTCGTCGAGGCGCTGGGCCGGCAGGGCGCGCGCGCCGCGGTGATCGTCACGGCCGGATTCGCCGAGGACCGGGAGGCTCGCGGGAGCCAGCTTCAACAGGAGCTGTTGGAGACGGCCCGCAGGCACCGGATGCGGATCCTGGGTCCGAACTGCGTCGGTCTGCTGGTCCCGGCGATCGGATTGAACGCGAGCTTTGCCCATTGCGATGCGCGACCCGGCAACCTCGCCTTCGTCTCCCAGTCCGGCGCAGTCATCACCTCCATCCTCGACTGGGCGGGGTCGCGGGGTATCGGATTCTCGAGCCTGATCTCGTTGGGCGATATGGCCGACGTCGATTTCGCGGACATTCTGGACCACCTGGCGTCGGACATGAGCACGCGCGCCATCCTGCTCTATATGGAATCGGTGGGCGATGCACGACGATTCATGTCGGCTGCACGCGCCGCGGCGCGCGTCAAGCCGGTTGTCGCGGTCAAGGCCGGGCGTTTTGCGGAAGGCGCTCGGGCTGTGGTCTCTCATACGGGTGCCCTGGCCGGCAGCGATGCCGTGTATCAGGCCGCCTTCGACCGGGCCGGCATCCTGCGCGTGTTCACACTCGGTGCGCTCTTCGACGCCGCGGAGATCCTCGCGATCGCCCGCCCGATCAGCGGCGACCGGCTTGCGATCCTGACCAACGGCGGCGGTGCCGGCGTGCTCGCCACCGATGCCCTGATCGAGGAAGGCGGCCGCCTCGCCGACCTGTCCGACGCGACCCTGACCGGGCTCGATCGGGTCCTGCCGCGCACCTGGTCCCGAGGCAATCCCGTGGACCTGATCGGAGACGCCGACGGGCGACGCTATGGCGAAGCCCTCGCGATCCTGCGGCGGGATCCCGGCATCGACGCCATCCTCTCGATGCATTGCCCGACCGCCGTCGTCTCGGCCCTGGACGCGGCCGAGGCGGTCGCTGGGTCACCTCAAAGACGGAGCGATCCACTGCTGCTGACGAGTTGGGTCGGCAACGGGGCCATGTCCGAGTCGCGAAGACTCTTCGGCGAGCGACGCATCCCGACCTACGGGACCCCCGAGCAGGCGGTCCGCGCCTTCATGTATCTGGTCCGCCATCGCCGCAGCCAGGACCTCCTCAGCGAGACTCCGCCCTCGATCCCCGAGACCTTCGCGCCCGACACGCGCGCCGTCGCCGATCTGGTCGCCGCGGCCCTGGCCGAGGGCCGCCTTGGTCTCACCGAGCCGGAGGCCAAGCGCGTTTTGGCGGCCTACGGCGTGCCCGCGGTGACCACGGACCCGGTCCAGACCCCGGAGGAGGCGGCGGTCGTCGCCGCCGGGATCGAGGGGCCTGTCGTGGTCAAGATCCTCTCGCCGGACATCGGCCACAAGAGCGACGTCGGCGGGGTCGTGCTCGACCTGATCGGCCCGGCGGCCGTGCTGGAGGCCGCGCGCGGTATGCTGGCGCGGATCCTTGCGGCTCATCCGCAGGCCCGGATTCAGGGTTTTGCAGTGCAGCCCATGGTGCGCCGCCCCGGCGCCCAGGAGCTCATCGTCGGGGCCGCCGAGGACCCGCAGTTCGGCCCCGTCATTCTGGTTGGTCAGGGCGGCACCGCTGTCGAGGCGATCTCCGATCGGGCCATCGGACTCCCGCCACTCAACCTGCGCTTGGCCCGGGAGCTGGTCTCGCGAACGCGCATCTACCGAGTGCTGAAAGGCGTGCGCGGCCAGCCGCCGGCTGACTTGGACGCCCTGGCCTTGACGCTCGTGCAGGTCTCACAGCTCGTCATCGATATTCCTCAGATCCGTGAGCTGGACATCAATCCGCTGCTGATCGACACCTGCGGGGTGATCGCACTGGATGCCCGGATCGCTCTGACCGAGTCCAGCGGCCCGGCCGCCAGTCGTCTCGCCATCCGTCCCTACCCGAAGGAGCTCGAGGAAGAGGTGCTGCTCCCGGACGGGAGGCGGCTGCTGCTGCGTCCCATCCGCCCGGAAGACGAGCCGTCGCTCCGGCGCGCCTTCGACAAGCTGACCCCAGAGGAGGTCAGGCTGCGCTTCTTTGCACCCATGAGTACTCTGGACCATGCGGCCGCGGCACGTCTGACCCAGATCGACTACGAGCGCGAGATGGCCCTGGTCCTCACCGACCCTGGGAGCGCAGGACTCACCGAGATCTACGGTGTGGTGCGACTCATCGCCGACGCGGAGAACGAACGCGCAGAGTTCGCGATCATCGTCGGCCAACCCATGACCGGACTGGGCCTCGGAAGGCTCATGATGGGCCGGATCCTGGACTATGCCCGGCAGCGGGGCATCCGCGAGGTCGTCGGCGACGTCCTGCGGGAGAACCGCGCCATGCTGGGTCTCTGCAAGGCCCTGGGGTTTGCGCAAAGACGTGACCCCGATGATCCGGGGACGGTGCAGGTGTCCCTCAGGCTTCGAGATTCGTCCTCTGAGTCTCGTTGAGAGCGCGCCGATTTGCGCTTTGCTGGAGAAGGCCTTCATAAGGTCGTTCATGCGCAAGCTGACCCTGGACAGATAACGCTCGAGTATCGACCCGGCATCAAGAACGCCTTGCGGGAGTCTTTCCCGCCGGCTATGTTACGTACACAAAACCTGTTCCATGGTGGATCATCCATCGGGTCGAGCCGGATCAGGTCCTCGGGCTGGCGGTGCTCGACGGCCGACGCGACCTGGGCTCGCTGCTGTGCGACGTCACCGAATCCCCAAACCCTTGCCGTGACCCCGCGCCCACTTCGCCTCATCACGCTGGACCTGGACGACACCCTCTGGCCCTGCGCCCCGGTGATCCGCGCGGCCGAGTAGGACCTGTTGGCAGACCACTGAACAAGTGCTAATGTCCCCGCCACACACACCCAGAGGTCAACGTCCATGAGCGTGAAGTTCTCCGAAGACCTGGTTCCACTGACTGACCTCAAGGTCAACCCTGGTCGCGTCGTCAGACAGGCTGCCGAGACCCATCGGCCCGTGCTGCTGACCAGTCGCGGGCGCGGAGTTGCCGTGATGCAATCCGTGTCCGACTACGAGCAGGCCGCAGAGGAGCGCGCCTTCATGCGCGCGGTGGTGGCCGGACTGGCCGACCTGGACGCCAACCGCGAGGTCTCCCTCGCCGAGGCCAAGGCCAGATTGGGCCTGGCCTGACGCGTGGGCGGCGTCGCCGTCAGCTTCGCCGAGTCCGCGCTTTTGCGGAATGTCGAGGACGCACTCTCCGACGAGCGGCGGCCGGGCAGCGTTCTGATTCGGCTTGAGGACGGTGACCTGATCGTCGCAAACGAGGGAGGGCAATTCACAGATCGCCGGTTCCGTGCGCTCCGCACGCTGAACGACAGTGCAAAACCGACGGACCGGATCGAGCTCTTGTCCGGACGGATTGCCGCCCGATTTGATCGCTCGGCGGCCGGCCCATTGATTCGCCAGCGTATCGGGGAAGCAGGCGTTGCGACGCTCGAAGAGGATGGTCCTTGGCCCAATCACCGCCTGCCGCTGCTCCAGGTTCCGTAAACCGGAACAACAGTTCGAATACCGCCGACACCATTCCCCCTCCGTCCAACTGAGCCATGTCGGGAAACAGCGACGTCGGCGGGGTCGTGCTCGACCTGATCGGCCCGGCGGCCGTCTTGGAGGCCGCGCGCGGCATGCTGGCACGGGTCCGTGCGGCCCATCCGCAGGCCCGGATTCAGGGTTTCGCGGTGCAGCCCATGGTCCGCCGCCCCGGCGCCTAGGAGCTCATCGTCGGGGCTACGGAGGACCCGCAATTCGGCCCCGTGCTCCTGGTCGGTCAGGGCGGGACCGCTGTCGAGGCCATCTCCGATCGGGCCATCGGATTTGCACCCATGAGCTCACGAATCAGCTCCCGAGCGCCGCTGCCGGCGCAGCTGACGGCGGGTCACGCCGAACGATGAGCTCCTGCGTCGGATAGGCAAATTGGATTCCTTCCTCCTGGAACTTGCGATAAATCGCCAGGTTGATGGCCTGTTGGATATCCATGTAGAGGTTGAAGTCGGAGCCGATGACGTAATAGACCACCTCGAAGTCCAATGAAAAGTCACCGTACTCCGCGAAATGGGCGCGGTCGAAACGGGTGCGCGGCTGAGCGCGGATGATCTCCTCGATGATCTGCGGGATGCGCTCGAGCTGATCCGGTGTGGTCTGGTAGACGACGCCGAGCTTGAAGACCACGCGACGCTCGCGCATGTGCTTGTAGTTTCTCACCGTACTGTTGAGCAGATTGGTGTTGGACATGACCACCATCTCGCCCGAAAGGCTTCGGATTCGGGTGGTTTTCACGCCGATGTGCTCCACGACGCCCAAGGTCTCGCCTGCGATGACGAAGTCCCCGACCTTGAAGGGCTTGTCCAGGATGATGGCCATGGAGTGGAACACGTCGGACAAGATGTTCTGGACGGCAAAGGCGACCGCGATCCCGCCGACGCCCAGTGCACCGATCAGGCCGGCGATGGGATATTTGAAGTGCGCAAGCACCGAGACAACCACCACGATCCAGACGCCGACGCGCAGGAAGAACAGCAGCAGCCCGTAACCTGTGACGGCCGAGGGATCCAGTTGCTCCTTCCTGCTGCGCTGCCGCTGGACGAAATCGACCAATCCCGCGGTCGCCCAGATACCGATCTGGATATACAAGGCGATGACCAAGGCCGTCCAAAGCCAGACCTTGACCTGCCCCTGGGCAAGCCCGGAAACGCTCATGGCCGCGTAGAAGGCGACGATTAGGACGAACACCTGGCTGGTATTACGGATCAGCGCCAACACGGCCGCGCGCGAGGTGCGGCGCTCAGGCTCCGTACTTTGGACGAGCTTGGGCAGCAGGGTACGCCGCAACAGGCCGCGCAGAAAGGAGACCAACATGAGCACGAGGACGAAGACCGCCGCGCCCGTGACAAGATCGCGGGCATAGACGCCATGATCCTGAACGACGAACAGCTCCGCGTTCCACCAGGATGTGAGTTGCGCCTTGGCCTCGTCGAGGCGCTGATCCAGCGAGCGTTCCCTCACCAAGGACTCGAGCTGATCGCGCAGGCGTTCGGCAAGCGACTGCACCTGATCCTTCACGAGCAGCATCTCCCTGGCGCGCTCCTCCTGCTGCTCGAGTGCACCGACACGCTCGCGGATCGCCTGCTCGACCCCGGCACTCAGATCCGGCAGGGCGAGACGGCGCGCGAGCGCGAGCTGCATGGATCGCAAGGCGTCGAGCTCGGCCCGCGCGAAGGCGCTCTCTTCGGCCATGTTCTTGATCAGCGCCTGTGTTTCGCGCAGCCAGGTCGGCCAGAGCGCGCCCTCTTCGCCCTGTAAGAGCGCGTAACGCCGTTCGTAAAGGGTCCGCGCAGCACCGGCGAGCCCCGCCGCTTGATGCAGGTATTCGATCCCTTTGCGTGCGGCGGTAAGCTCAGCTTCGCGCGTCAGCACCTGCTCCTGTGCGCGGTCGATGTCGGTATCGGAGGTTGCGCGCTCCAAGCGGCGACGCGCCTGGAAAAGGGCCAGCTCGGCCGCATCGCCAGCCTCCATGAGTGACGCGATGTCCGCGCGCACTGCCTCTTCCCGGGCCTGTATCTCAGCGAGCCGCTCGTCCAATGCCTCGCGCTTAAAGACGACATCCGCGGCTGCCTGCTCGATCATGGCATCCAACCGTGCGAGTCGAGCCGCCGCCAGGGTATCCTCGCGCTGGGCCAAGTCGGCGCCGACCTGCGCGGATTCGCGCTCTTGTAGTGTCACGAGGACACCCAGTCGTGCGACCTCCAGCGCCCGTTCGAGCGACTCCATGTCCTGTCCGTCCTGCGCCTGCTCTTGAGCCTGATCCTGAGCGACTGCCAAGCGATCTCGTGCGAGGCGTCGCTCTCGGACCGCCGATTCATGCTCTCGGTCGGCCGCGGAAACCCGGCGCTCGGCCTGGCTGCGCAAACGTGCGGCGTCTTCCCGCGCGTGTTCGGCGAGAGCCCGCTCAGCCCGCAGCTCGTCCAACAGGCGCAGAGGATAGGGTGGCTCGACGCCGAGGTCGAGCGACTCGGCTGTCTCCGCATCCGTCAGCGACTCGGCCAGCGTTCCATCCAGCTCGCGGAGCCGCGCGGCGAGGACGGACTCGCGCTGGACCGCCGTGCGCAGCTCGCCGAGTAAGGCGATCCGCGCATCCTGCACCGTATCCGCGATCCGCTCGGCCGAGTCGTCCTGCTCCGGATCCCGACCTGCGGCCTCGAGCTCCGAGATGCGAGCGTCGATCAGCGACATGACCTTGGCATAGTCATCCGCGGTCGAGCGCGGCTCGGTGAATCCCGGCAGTCCGACCAGTGCGGGATCAAAGGCGATCTTGGGTCCATCGGGGCGATGCCCCGGAGCTTGATCGGGAGATTCGGACAGCTCCGATGTCGCCGCATCGGCGGTACCTGTATCGATGGAGCCGGACTGCTCGGGACTCGACACCGGGGGACCCGAGGCTTCCGGACCGGATCGGGCAGGCCCGGATTGGGCACTAGTGGTCAGAGGGGACGTTAGAAGGGCGAGGGCGAGAATCAAAACGTGCGCTGGGCTGTTACTCGTCAAATGGTCACCTGTTCGATGGTTATCGCCAGGACGGCATTTCGAGACAGTTTAGCCTGGATCGACGGAGCGATGCGAATACCGGCCCGCCATACGACCGAAGGGGCCGGTGCGGATCCGCGACAAATCGAGACACCGAGGGCTGACCACCGTAAGCCTCCTTATCGCCTGTCCTTATGCAAAGGAGAAGTGGGTACTCTCGTTCCCCGTTGCGTACGGTCTTAAGTACAAGTACGATAATGCGTACAATTTCGGAGATCGCCGCAATATGAACACCATCAGCTACTCGGCCTTCAGAGCCCGCCTTGCCAGCATGCTCGACAAGGTCAACGACGATCACACGCCAATCCTGGTCACACGCCAGAACGGCAAACCGGCCGTCGTGATGAGCCTGGAGGATTTTCATGCTTATGAAGAAACGGCTTACTTGATGGCGAGTCCTCGAAATGCCGAGCGCCTGAATCGCGCCATCGCCGAGGTCGAGGCTGGGAAGATCCAGCACCATGAGCTGATGGAAGAATGATCCTCGCTTGGGCCGAGTCCGCATGGGAGGACTACATTTATTGGCAGCAAACAGACAGAAAGACGCTTAAACGGATCAACACCCTGATCCAGGACATGCAACGACAGCCCTTTCAAGGACTAGGAGATCCAGAACCCTTGAAGCACCAATGGTCTGGGTACTGGTCGCGGCGGATCGATCGCGAGCATCGGCTGGTCTATCGGGTCAAGGATTCATCGCTCATCATTGTCCAATGTCGATACCATTACTGAGCCGAAGCCGTGGCTGCTGCGGTGTCGGCGCTTCGGGGGCTGACGCTAATGGTCGGGGTTAAACTCGACCTTGTCGTAAACCTCGGCCAGCGACAGCTCGGTGTCGAGCGCCGTCAGGGGGATGCAGTCGTTCGGGTCGGTGTGGACGGAAAGTAGCCAGTCACCGCTGGGTTGGCGCAGGAAGAGTTCGGCGCTTACCCGTTGTTGGGAGAGCAACAGATAGGCCCTCAGGCTGGGGATGGACCTGTAGTAGGCGAATTTGTCGCCCCGATCATAGGCTTCGGTGCTGTCGGAGAGGACTTCGACGATGAGTGCGGGGTTCATGATGACATCGCGGCGGTCGTCCAAAAACTGCCGTTCCCCGCAGGTCGCCATCACGTCCGGATAGGCGCCCAGATTTGCGGACTCGATCCGGACCTTCATGTCGCTGGTGTAGACATAGCAGGGGCGGCCCTTGAAGTGATTCCCCAACTCCCGCAGGAGGTTTCCGCAGATCAGGTTGTGGGCCTCAGAGCCGCCCGCCATGGCGAAGACCTCGCCGTTCAGATATTCGGTACGACCCTGATCCGATGCACGTTCGGCGGCGAGCCAGTCAGCAAAATCAAGGTGGTGTTTGGCCTGAAGAGACATATGACAGGGCTCCGGGTCCGGACTCGAACGTTGCTTGAACGAGGGTGCATGCGGATCACGACCAAGGATAGAACATACGCCGCTAGGCATTCCTGAACAAGCTGTCGATCCGACTCGGCGGTCGTTGTTCACCAACCGTCGCCGGCGATCTCGGCACGAATCGACGGCACAATCGATTCAATAGATGCGGGTACACGAACCTCAAGATCGTCCATCGCTGCGAGAACAAGCGCCATGACTTGCGTGTGCGCGCGGGCAACGTCCTCGGCATCGAATTGGTGGAAGCCTTGGTAGTCCGCGCGAAGTCGGTCGGCCTCGAGCTGTCCGAGCGTCTTCAGGTGCTGCCGATCGAAGGCCCCGGATCGGACGAAGTGCGCCGCGAAAAGCCGCTGGGTGCCTTCATGCGTCTTCGTCTCCAACCCATGGCTGAACAAAAGGGCGCGGACCGCGTGAAACGCGGCGTAATAGAGGTTGGAGATGCACTTGCGATGGACGCCGACCTGACGATTCGCGCGGAAGCTGCGCAGCTCGTCGAGCAGCAGCCCCAGCTCATCGTTCATTGCACTTAAGCGCTCGTCTTCGCCCATAGCTCGATCCCCTCTTGCATGATGTCGTCCAGCAGTCGGCGGCTCGTCCCGTCACCGTCGCGGATGACGATGGGCCGCAGGTGCGGGAGATCCTCCCAACCTTCTTGAGTGGACTCCGCGATGTCGGACACCTCTCGCGTGATCGACCGGTGCGCAGCGCGCGAGACGAAGACCGCGACATCCAGGTCGGAATCCTCGCCACCCTCGCCCCGAGCGCGGCTGCCGAAGACCAGGATGCGCTCGATAGCTGCGCTGCCGAGCCGATGCAGACTGTTTGCGACGAAGGTTGCCAACAACTGCTGCTCGCCGGGTGTAAAGGGGGTGCCTGCCGGGCGACTGGTCGTGTCGAAAAGGCTTGATGGGGCGGACATTGCGAGATTCTGCCCTTGATCGGGCTCGCCGTCGACGGCGGTTATGATGGATGTGCCGTCACGTCGCATGCGCGACATGACGGCATCCTTTAGCTAGGCGCCGCTCGCTTGCGGTTCAGGGCCGGTCTTGTCGCGGCTCGGCGCGACACCCCCGAACCAGGTCACATAGAGCGTCGGCAGAAAGACCAGCGTGAGCAGGGAGGCGACGGCGAGGCCGCCCATGATGGCAAAGGCCATCGAGCCCCAGAAGACCGTGGGCGCGATCGGGATCATCCCGAGAATGGTCGAGAGCGCGGTCAGCATGATCGGCCGGAAGCGCGACAGGCTAGCCTCGACCACGGCATCCCAGACCGTCTTTCCCGCCGCACGCTCGGCCTCGATCTGGTCGATCAGGATCACCGCGTTCTTGGCGATCATGCCGACCAGGGCGAGGATGCCGAGGATGGCGACGAAGCCGAGCGGTTTGCCGGAGACCAGCAGGGCGCCGACCACGCCGATCAGGCCCAGCGGCACCAGGCTCAGCACAATGAAGAGACGTGCGAAGCTTTTGAGCTGGAAGATCAGCAGGGTCAGCATCAGCAGGATCATCACAGGCACCACCGCGAAGACCGAGGCTTGCGACTCGGCGCTCTCCTCGACCGCGCCGCCCAACTCGATGCGATAGTCCGCGGGCAGCGTCGCGTTCAGCGCGGCGATGGGGTCGGCGAGATCCGCGACCACCGTCTCGGGCAGCATCCCCGGCGCGACGTCGGCCTGGACCGTCAGGGTCGGAACCCGGTCGCGCCGCCACACCAGCGGATAGTCCTGACCGTACTCGAAGACGGCGAACTGACTGAGCGGGACGGTGCGCCCGTTCGGGAGCGAGACCGGCAGGCTGCGCAGCGTTTCGACCGACAGACTCTGCCCCCCAATCTCGCGCGCCACCACATTGACGAGATAGATGTCGTCGCGGACCTGGGTAATGCCGGTGCCGGAGATATTGGCGTTGAGCGCGGTGGAGACCGCCTGGGTGCTCAGGCCCAACCGACGCGCCTGCTCCTGGTCGATGCGGATGTGCAGTTTGCGCTCCGGCTCCATCCAGTCGAAATTGACCCGGCGCGAGCCGGGGTGATCCGCGACGAGATCCGCGAGTTGCATCGCGATGTCGCGCAGCTTGGTCGGGTCCGGACCCATGACCCGGTATTGCAAGGGCCAGCCGACCGGCGGACCCAGCTCCAGCGGTGACACGCGTCCGACGACCTCCGGGAAGCGCTCCTCCAGCAGTTGTTCGAGTCGCGGCTGGAGTCGTTCGCGTGCCTTGATGTCGTTGGAAACGAGCACAGCCTGGGCGAAAAAGGGGTTGGCCAACTGGACGTCCAGCGGCAGATAGAAGCGGATGGCGCCCTGACCGATGTAGGTGCTCCAGCGCTCGATCTCGGGCGCGAAGTCGGGATCCTCGCGCAGGATCTGCTCGAATTCATCGACCAGCCGCTCGGTGGCATGGATCGATGCGTTCTGCGGCAACTGCAGGTTGACCAGGAGCTCGGGGCGGTCCGACGAGGGGAAGAACTGGCGCGGCACCTGACTCAGCCCCACGATGGCGACGACGAAGATCGCGAGCGTCAGGGCGATGGTGAACCAGCGCGCGCGCATCGCCAGCGTCAGAAACCCCCGGTAGACGGCGACCGTGCGGCTCGGCTTGTCGCTCGCACCTGTCTTGGGCGGGCGCAGCAGCGTCATGCCGAGTAGCGGGGCGAACATCATTGCAACGAGCCAAGAGGCGATCAGTGCGATGCCGACGACCGCAAAGATCGAAAAGGTGTATTCGCCCGCAGAGCTTTGAGCAAAGCCGATGGGCACGAAACCGGCGATGGTGACCAGAGTGCCGATGAGCATCGCCTTGGACAGGTGTGTGTAGGCATAGGTGGCCGCGCTTGCCTTGCTGTCCCCCAGGGCCAGGCGCCGGCTCATGGCGTCGATGGTGGTCATGGCGTCGTCGACCATGAGGGCGAGTGCGATGATGAGCGCACCGAGAGAGACCCGTTGCAGGTCGATGTCGACGATGTCCATCATCGGAAAGACCACGGCCAGCGTGAGCGGAATGGCGATGGCCACGACCGTGCCGGCGCGCGCGCCGAGGGCGACGAAGCTGATCAGGAGCACGATGCCGATCGCCTGCCACAGCGAGGTGGTGAATTCGTTGATCGCGAGATCCACCGTCAGGGGTTGATCGGCCACCAGACGCGGCTCGATGCCGTGCGGCAGCTCCGCTCGGATGTCGGCGATGGCGTTGGCGACATTGCGCCCGAGCGCCAGGGTATCGCCGCCGTCGCGCATGGCGATGGCGAGCCCGATCGCGGGTTCCCCATTGATCCGGAACATGGGTTGGGGCGGATCGACGAAGCCGCGGCGGACATCGGCGATGTCGCGCAGCCGCAGCATGCGCTCGCCGACGGCGAACGTGACCTCGGCGATGTCCCGCTCGGAGCCGAAGGCGCCTGAGACCCGGAGCGCAATGGACTCGTCGCTGGTGCGAAGGACGCCCGCCGGGCTGACGATATTCTGGGCGCGCAGCGCGGCGATCAGGGTGCCGGGATCGAAACCCAGTCCGGCGAGCCGCTCGGACGAGAAATCGATATAGATGACTTCGTCCTGGGCTCCGAGGATGTCGATCTTGGAGACGTCGGGGACCGTGAGGAGTTGCGAACGGGCGTCCTCCACGGCGTCGCGCAATTCGCGATGCGTGAAGCCATCGGCGGTGAAGGCGTAGATGATCCCGAAGGTGTCGCCGAACTCGTCGTTGAAAAAGGGCCCGACGATCCCTTGCGGCAGGGTGTGGCGCATGTCGCCGACCTTCTTACGCACCTCGTACCAGCTGTCCGACACGTCCCGTCCCTGCGCGCTCCCGACCAGGTCGACGAAAATGGTGGTGGTGCCGGCACGGGTGAAGCTGCGCAGGTTGTCGAGATTCGGAACCTCCTGCAGGGTGCGTTCGAGACGCTCGGTGACCTGGGCGATGGTCTCGTCGAGGGTGGCGCCGGGCCAGATCGCCTTGACCACCATGGTGCGGAAGGTGAACGGCGGGTCTTCCGCGCGGCCGAGCTTGTAAAAGGAGCTCACCCCGGCGGCCAGCACCGCGAGCATGATGAAAATGGTGACCGACCGGTTGCGGATGGCCCAATCGGAGAGATTGAAGCCGCTCATCGCCGATCTCCAATCGGGTCTCCGGCCGGATCTCCGAGCAGGCGGACCTGCTGACCGGGGCGCAGGGTCTGAACCCCCGCCGTCACCACCAGCTCGCCGGGTTTCAGACCCTGGGAGATCAACACCCGGTCCAGCGCATAGCTTGCCACGTCGACATTGCGCAGGGCCACGGTGCGCGACTCCGGATCCAGGGTCCAGACCGCAGGCGCGCCTTGGGACGAGGTGAGCGCCGAGGCCGGGATGGCGATCCCCGTGACCCCGCCGAGCTGGATGCTGCCGGTCACGGTGGAGCCGAGCCGCATCGCCTCCGGCGGACTGGCGAGACCGACCCGGACCTTGAAGGTTCGCGTCACCGGGTCCGCCTGGGGCGAGACCTCGCGGACCCGGCCGGTGGTGCTGACATTGGGGTCGGTGCTCAGTGCAACGGTCACCTCGTCATCGGCGGATGCCGCCTCGATCACCCGCGCCGGCACGTCGAAGACCGCATCGCGTCCACCCTCGCGGGCAAGCTGGACGATCATGCGTCCGGCCGCGACGACCTCGCCCGGCTCCGCGCCGCGGGCGGTGACGATGCCGGGTCCGTCGGCGATCAGGGTCGTGAAGCCAAGCTGATTCTCGGCGGTGCTGACCTGGGCCTCCGCCGCCTCCACTTGCGCTTGGGCGGCGTCGCGTGCCTCGACGGCGCGGTCGAATTGGGCGCGGGCAACGAAGCCCCGCGGCAGCAGCGGCTCGTACCGCTCCACCGTATTGCGCGCCTCGACCAGACGCGTCATCGCGGCGGCCAGATTCGCACGCGCCGCGTCGATTGCATTGCGCTCGTTGACCGCGTCGAGACGGGCGACGATCTGCCCCGCGCGAACCTGATCGCCCACGCTGACGGTGCGTTCGATCAATTGTCCGCCGACCCGAAAGGCCAGGGCCACATCATCCTGCGCCTGGACGTTGCCGGTGAGGGTCACGGTCTCGCCGCCCGGCAGCTCCTCGACCGTCACGACCCGCACCGGGCGGATGGGCTCGGCGATGGGTTGCGACTCTTCGACAGGCTGGCAAGCGGTGAGCAGCACGAGGATCGCCGGGAACAGCACGGAACGGCGCCAGGACGCGCCGGTCCCGAAGGCCAAGCGCGTCTTGTCGCCGCGCGGGGACGAGATCAATTCTTCCACAAGAACATCTCCGGTTGAATGTTGAACGGCAATCCCGGACGGCATTGCCAAACATGGACTGATGATCAAGGATCCTGCGGGCGCGAACAAGCGCAAACCATGATCCTCGAACGCATCCGATGACGAAGGGTATTCAGGACTGACGGCGTATCCAAGCCGCCAGACTCAGCGTCGCCGCGCCAACCGCCAGGACCGGCACCAGATCCCCCCACAGCTTGCGCCAGTCGAAGGAGCCGGACATCGCAGCCGCGACGGCCCCACCCCCGTCGATATCCGGTCGACCAATCCCCACCAGATCGAACGCCGCGGCCGGCAGCAGTCCCAGCAACAAGGCGCAGAGTGCCAACCCCAGCACCAGACCCTCCTGTGCGAGCCCCGGACGTTTGACCGGGGTTGGTGGCTGCGCCGAACCGGCCAGCGCATGGCCGAGCACCCAGAACAGATAGGCGGCAGTGAGCAGCCCGCCCGCCTGGATAACCAGTCCCCACCACCAGTATCCGGTCTCATCGGCGGCCGAGGTCAGGAGTGTCTTGGTCAGATAGCCGCCGCTTGGTTGCAGCCCGACCAGCGACAGTCCGGCCAGCCCAAAGGCGAGCACGGTGATCGGCAAGACGCGACCGATGCCACCGAGTCCGCGGATCCGGTCGTGACCGAGCGCCCCGGCGATGAGCCCGGCGGCCATGAACATGGCGGCCTTGGCGCAGGCATGCGAGACCACTTGGAGCATGCCGCCGGTCAAGGCGACGGACCCGTGGCTCGCGGCCAGCGGAAAGATCAGGAATAGGTAACCGATCTGGGCAACAGTCGAATAGGCGATGAGCAGCTTGAGCCGGACCTGCCGCAGGGCGACCAGGTTGCCGAACAGGATGGCACCCGCACCCATGGCTCCCAGAATCTGGACCCCCGGCAGCGACAGGAGGCCCGGCATCAGATCGAACCAGATGCGCAGGATCAGAAAGAAGGATGCCTTGACCACGAGCGCGGACAGGATGGCGCTGGCGGCGGGCGGGGCACCGGCGTGAGCCGGGGGTAGCCAGAGATGTAGCGGAAAGAGCGCGGTCTTGGCCAGCAGCCCGACGGTCATCAGGGCGCCGGCCCCGATGACTGCGGACGGCAGTTGTTCCGTTTCCGCGATCCGGTGCGACAGCAGGGCGATGTCCAGGGTACCGTAGGTGCCGTAGAGAAGCACCGCACCGAGTAGATAGAGCACCGAGCCCAGGAGCGCGAAGAGCAGATAACGCAGGGCCGCCGCCAGGGTTTCCGCCCGTCCGTCCAAGGCGACCAGGGGAACCGCGGAAAAGGTCAGGATCTCGAGCGCGACGAACAGCGTGAAGAGATCCTGTGCCAGAAAGACCGTGTTCAGCCCACTCCAGATCCCCAGCAGGAGCAGCCAGAACACCAGCGATGACCGTGTTTCGGATACGCCTGCGGGAGGTCGGAAGACCCGCTGACCGTATATCCCGACGGCCAGGATCACGACCGCCGTGGTGGCCAGCATCACGGCCGAGAGTCCGTCCGCCTTGAGCGCCACGCCGAGCGGAGGCGCCCAGCCCCCAAGTTGGTAGTGCAGAACTTCGCCGTCCGCCAGCAGGACGACGGCGATGGCGACGGCGATGGCGAGTCCCGGAAGCATCAGCGCAAGGACGACACGGCCCAGGAACCGTCCACCAAGGATCGGTGCCAGCAGCAGACCGATGACCGGCAACAGCAGCGGGAATAGCAGGAGCGTGCCGCCCAGATCCGTCAGTTCAGTGATCAGGGTGGCCAGGATGGAATGGGTCTCCATTAGGTCGCTCGCTCGCTTGAGGGCGACTGATCCTTGGTGAGCGATGGTGCGCGTCGTTCATCGCCATCCAGGGTACCTCGGCGACTCGTCTCGGCGAGACGCACCAGCAGGGCGACAGCGATGGCAGTGGCCGCGAAGGCGACGACCAGACCGGTGATGATCAGGGCCTGGGGTACCGGGTCGCCGTCAACGCCGTGCCCATCCAGGGCCAGCACGCCACCACCCCGTCTGGCGATCACCCCGAACAGAAGGAAAACACCGCTGCTGATCAGGTTAAAGGCAAGGATCTTGCGCAGGACGCCAGGTTGGCAGATGAGCCCGTAAAGCCCCACCCCGACCAGTGCGGCGGCGCACAGGCCAAAAAGGGTCGGGCCGCTCATGATCGCATCCCGGCGCGTTGCTCAGCCGCTGGCGGTCCGGCGAGCAGCAGCCCCAGGATCACCGCGACAGAGAGGGTCAGAGCCGCTTCGATGATCAGGATCAGCGGTTTGGCATATCCCTCCGGATAGCCGAGGAAGACGTCCGCCAGCCAAACGCCGGCGATGCCGATACCAATGAACACGAGGGTGCCGATCACAACCAGGACACGCACTGGGCGATTGCCCAGGGTCGGTGGCTCACGCAGGCCGGCCATCATGATCAGCACCCACATGGCGGCCAGCACCGTGGCGCCCTGGAACTTGCCGCCCGGATAGTTCGCCCCGTTCCACACGAGATGGATGCCGACCAGGATCCCGAAGGGCGGCAGGAGCTGAGCCAGCAGGGTCAACGCCGGACCCGGACGCGCGCGGGGCAGGAACCCCGGTTGTCCGCCCCAGGCGGAATCGGTCGCCAACGACCAGACGCCGATCAGGGCGAGCACCAGGACCACGGACTCCAGCAGGGTGTCGATGGCGCGATGGGCCAGCAACACGCCGGTCACCGGATTGAGCATGCCGGTGGGGGTGAGGTTCTCCGCCACCAGCGGGGCCAGGGTCGGGCCGGGCTCCGGCAGCGTCAGCACCACGGCGGCGAGCGCGGCGGCAAGGGCGGCGCAAAGCAGGCCGATCAGAACCCGCAACCAGAGGGCGGGGCGGCGCGCCCGTTCCGCTGCCTCGAACGGGGCCAGACGCGCCGCCGCACCGAGCAGCAGGAGTCCGGTGAGGCCGGTTCCGAGGGCGGCCTCGGTCATGGCGACGTCCACGGCCGCCAGTCGCACCCAGACGATCGCCAACAAAAGCCCGTAGGCGACGTAGCCAACCACGGCGCCATAGGCCCCGCGGGCGACGGTGACCCAAACAGCCAGACCCAGGACCAAGAGCACTAGTGCCGCATCGACCGCCAGAGTGCTCGTCATCGGGGAGACCGCGCACCATCATCCCGCTGCGGCGTCCGGTCCCAATCGAGTGGTCGCAACGCGCCGGCCAGGAGTTGACCGACCGTGGCGCCAGACAGGAGGGCAAACAGCCAGACCGCGAGCAGGCCAAGGGCGGCCAGCGGCGAGTTGACCTGGGGCAGCAGACCCAGGACCACCAGCCCCAGTCCCAGGTTGTCCGCCTTGGTGAGCGCATGCAGCCGGGTCAGGGTGTCGGGAAAGCGCAACAGCCCGACCGTGCCGGCCAGAAAGAAGATCGCCCCCAGAGAGACGGCGACAATCGTGAAAAGATCCAGAGCCAGGTTCATCCGGCGTTCTCCCGTTCCGGCGTATGGAAGCCTGGTTCGGCGTTGTCTGAAGAGCTATCCACTGCGGCCCCGGGTTGGGCAGGGCGAGCGGCGCCGGCGACAAAGGCAACCGAGGCGAAGGCTGCGAGCAGCGCCAGCAGCAGGGCGACCTCGGCCACCGCACCCACCCCGCTGGCGACGCCCAGCAGCAGCAGGGCCGATACCCCGCCGGTACCGAGGAGCTGGGCCGCCAGCATGCGATCCGCGTTGCCGGGACCGCGCAGGAGTCGGACCAGCCCCAATGCGACAGTGCCCAGGATGAAGACGGCGGCGCCGAGCAGAAACTCACTCATCGACGACACGCCCACCGCCGCGAACCCGTCTCAGTAAGGCTTCGTCGCGTGCGAGCGATGCCGCCACCGGCTGGTCGAGATCCAGGCAGTGATAGACCAGGTTGCCATTGAAATCGGTCCCCACCGAAAGTGTGCCTGGCACCAGACTGGTGATGGCCCCGAAAGCGCCGCGCCCGGTTCCCGGCGGGAGGCGCGTTGGATAGGCCACGTAGCCGGGTTTCAGGGGCAGGCGCGGGTCAAAGGCCCTGCGGGCGACGTCAAACCCGGCGACGACGGATTGCCACACGAAATGTCCGGCAAACCGCGCGAGCGCCCCGACTCGGAGCCGTTCCGATGCTGGCGGCAGGAGGCGCAGACTGACCCCGGTGGCCACGGCGGAAGCCAACAGCCCGATGAGAAGATCGGCGGCCACCCCGGCGGCGGCCGTCTCGCTCAGGCTCGGTCCGGCAAGCAGCAACCAGAAGCCCATGAATCCGCAGCCCCGAGCAAACGCCACGCGAACCACGGGGATCACCCCGGCATCGGATCTAGTCATCGGATAAATCTCACTGAACTGTCCCACTAACCTTCACCGTTTCAGTCTCCGAATCGAGTTTTATTCGGTCTCTTCCGCGAGGTGTCCTTCATCGGCGCGTTCTCGCTCAACGACCAAGGTTATCCGCTGCGCACCAATTTCACCCCGTTGCTCGGCTTCACCCGTGCCTCCTGTTGGTGGCTGCGGTGGCCTGTGCTCCGCGCCCCGAGCCGTGGATCCGGCGCGTGGGTGACGTTCCTTGCTGATCAGGAACACGAATGCGCCGCCGACCAGGGCCATCGCCTCGCGCAACACTTGATCGCTGCTGCGCTCATCGCGCGGACCGCGCAGTGCCAGCACCGTCAAGGGTACAGCGACAGCGAACGACACGAACATCACGACGACGACGATGATGAGCCAGGGCGAGAGTGCGAATAGGGTCGACATAGAGGAGGGGGCGGAAACCGTAACGGACTCGATACGATAATCGACCGAATAATTCGGCGCGCGGCCTCCGGCCGTGCGCGGTGCGCATCAGAGCAGATCGTTCAGCGTCACTCCAACCCCGATGGTGTTCTGTCTCCAGTTGTAATCGATCAGGCTGTCGCCGTATCCCGTGAAGCCTCGAACGTAGGCGCGCAGGGGACCGACGAGACGCGGTGAGGTCCAAGTCAGCTCCGCCGCGCCCTTGTCCGTGCTCGGATTGCCGCGACCCATGAGTGTGAAGCTGTGGTCCTGCCACTTGTAGAGGGCCGTGATATCGCCGTAGCCATAAAAATCGGTGATGTCGGGGTTGTCGTCGTCGGCGTCGTCCTTATCGATCCGTACCCAGGGGCGGAGTATGAGCGCGAAGTTGTCCCGTTCGATGCCGATCGTCGCGATGATGCGATCCCAACTGCGCGAGATGGGATCGGACCGGCCGTTCGACTGATGGTTGTAGCCGACGTTGAGGAGCCGCCAGTCGAACCCGCCGAAGCTGACATCGGGCCGGAAGCTCACCATCAACTCGGGCATATAGTTGGTGTCGCGAAAGGGTCGTGAGATTTCGTCGTTGTAGATTTGCCACTGGCTGGTCTGTGTGTAGGCGGCCCAGATCCCCCAGCGCCTGTCGTCCGAGGCCCAAGCGCGGAACTTGAAGCTGATCTGAAAGCGCGCCTCGGTTGAATCCAGGTCTTGCTCTTCCCCTTCCAGGGCGGTGAAGATGGGGCTGAAGGGACGGCTGTTGATGTTGTTGGTATAGTTCCCGATCAGCAGGTAGTTGGGTCGATAGAAGCTGATGTTGTAGCGCTCAGAGCCTGGCTCGAGGGCCCACGCCTTGTCGATCATCGATGTCTCGGCGGATGCCCGGAGTACGGCCGCGGGGGGCTCGCCGGGCTCCGGCATCGGCGTGGGCGGGGCCGTCATGACGGTCCGGTCTGCGCCTCCGAAATCCCCTTGCGTCGGGATCGCCGAGAGTCGTCCGCTGGCCCGGTCGTAACAGGCCAGCCGCGCCTGATCGGTCTGGATGGCCGCGCAGTCGGCGATGCTTGGCGGCGAGCCCTGCGCAAAGACGAGTCCGCCCTGCACCAGCGCGACCGCAACCAGCGCGACCGCGCCGACCCGTTTCGACTTGTACATATCCATCACGCCTCGATTCTCCCGTGACTCCCCATCCAGGGCCAAAGTCTAACCTGACCGTGACCCCGAGCGGGTTGATATTCGGTCTGGTGCACATTTGAAATTGCTGTGCCTTGATGCCCGGAGGCGGTTCAATTCGGCTCCCTGGGCCAGTCCCGGCAAAGACACTGACCCGCTGGCTCAAGGTCCGGGATCTCGAGGATCTCAAGGGCAATCTGGTGATCACTGTCCTGTTCCTGCGCGAAGCTGCGCCTTGGGAAGGGTATCGCGCCATTCTTAAGTTTGGCGCCGCTCTGGCCCTTATTATCGCCGTACTGACCTTCTATCTCGCCAAGAAGGCAGAGCGCAGGGACTGATCCCGCAGCGCCGAGACTGGTGATTCCGGTTCTGGTGCAGCTCGGTCGCGACGCGACCGAGCCATTCTCAAGCCGGGGGCTACGAGGTTCCGAGAGTCCGACAAGGCGCCATCGGGACGCCCGGCACCGCTCGTCTGTTCTTGTGCGCGGATCGATCCGCGATCATCTGCCGACGACCGTTGGTCCGAAGCCACGTGGTCATCATCGAGGGGCGCTCGCGTTTATCGGAAGCTTCCGCGCTGATGCTCGTCGACCAGCACGCCACCGAGTGCGCCGACCCCGGCACCGATGAGGGCCCCGCGACCGGCGTTCCCGCTGAAGGAGCCGATGACCGCTCCGCTGGCCGCACCCATGCCGGTGCCGGTGGCTACGCGTGACGTGGTGGTCGTGCCGCATCCGGCGAGCGCCAGGACGCAGAGTGCCGTGATGGTGAAGGTGATCAATTTCATGTCGTTCTCCTTAAAAGGCTGTAGACATCAGCTCATGTGATCGGACATCGATCTTGTGGCCGGCCTATTTGCAAGGGTGTTTCGCCGCGAGCGCACGCACGACCCCTTTGACCGGGCGCTCGGCCATCAGCTCGGCGTTGCCCCCATTCGCCTGTGCCCAAGCGACGAAGATCTCCTGCGCATCGCCGATGGTTGCCGTCTTCGGGTAGCAAATCAGCGGCTTGAGTCCGTCGCGGCTCGTCACGGCATCATGATACTGGACCGTTGCCGAGAGGAAGGCGCGACAGGCCAATCCTGCAGCCACACTTCCTTCGACATCGGGACCGGCCGAGCAGATCCGATAAAGATTCGTCGTGGTGCCGAAATTGAAGTCTTCTTCCTCGAGCGCGCTCGCGGGCGAGGCAAATATCGCCCCGCCGAGAACGACAGCAAAGACCCCTGCGACTTGTCTGACACTCTTCATGTGTTGCCTCCTGGTTGGTTGTTTGGCGCCGATCGGCCATCGTGCAATGCGGATGCGTTCCGACCGGGCCGTATGATAGTACGGATGGCGTCCGGGCGGCGGCTGATCAGCGACTCGGGATTCGACCGTTCGAGTGCCGCGCTGACGTTGCGTTCGGGCGCTGGATGTCGTGAGCGTCGACACGCTGGAATGATTGGATCCCGGGGTGATATCGTCCGCCGCTTTGCCAGACCAACCTTCATCGGACGGAGTCTCCTCGATGCCCTTGCAAGATCTTGCCCGCGTGGCTTTCGTTGTCTTGTTGTCGAATGGGATCGTCGCAGGCGCCACTGCACAATCGCCGTCGAATATCAGCTTCTCAGCCGCCCCGGTCCATCACTTCGACAGCGACCTGGACTCCGGCGGCCAATCCGGTTACTCGGCCTTACTGACATCGTTCGGCGCGAGCTGGACGCTTGATGCGAGGTCGTCATTGGGGATTCGACTAAGATTCGACGCCGAGGACTGGCGCTTCGACGACCCCGTCGGTTTCGGCGGCGTCGCACCTTGGGACACCATCTACCGAGCGGGCTTGTCCGTCCCCTATGGCATCGTGACCGAGGGAGGTTGGAGACTGGGTTTGACGCCGACCATCGAGTCATCGGGAGAAGCCGGCGCGAGCTTCTCGGATTCGCTCGAATATGGCGCCACGGCCACGGTGTCGCGTGCCGTGCGGCCCGATCTGACCTTGGGGCTGGGCGTCGGCGTCTTCGATAAGATCGAGGAGACCAGCGCCTTTCCCTTCATCATCATCGACTGGCGGATCAATGATCGATTGCGCCTCACCAACCCCTTCCCGGCCGGCCCGGCCGGTCCGGCGGGGTTGGAGCTGTCCTATGCGCTCGATTCGGGCTGGACCGCAGGCGTGGGCGCGGCCTACCGCTCCTATCGCTTTCGACTCGACTCCGACGGCCCCTTCCCCGACGGCGTCGGCGAGCACAGGTTCATCCCCGTCTTCGTTCAGCTCGGACGCGACCTGACCGAGAACCTGAGCTTCAAGCTCTACGCCGGTGCGGCGACGGAGACCCGGTTGAGGGTCGAGGACGAGACGGGTCGACGGCTCTACGAGGAGGATCAGGATCCGGCGGCGATGCTGGGGGTGTCGTTGATCGGGCGCTTCTAGGGCTAAACCGCGTCCTCTGGGATATGTGCTGTTGGCGTTTGGAATTGGAGCCCGTGGGTACCCGGTGCGTTTGTGGGGACGCGGTTCAGGAAATTTTTGGATTTGGTTGTGGGGGTTGAGGCTGTTCCCGGGCGACTTGCGCCGGATCAGGCAGGCAATCGGCGTCAGTCGGGGAAGTGGTCGCCGAGATCGTCGAGCTCTGCTCCACCTGCTGGTTGTCAGGCCAGGGCAAGATGTCGACTGCAAGTCGACTATCCCAGGGATGTCGGCCGTTCGGCGACGACCGTCGGCAATTCTTGGGGGCATCAGCGCCTTTCATCGGTCCGCAACGCGTCGCGATAGCCGCGAATCGCTTGAGATGTCGTCGGCTCGTCGATGAATCGCATCAAGAGGGCCATGTCCAGTCCAGGTAGCACCTGGCTCTCGGTGACCGGCTCGTAACGCTCGCCGCGCAGAAAGTAGGGTTGGATGAGACCCTGGCGCCAGTACCAGACCTCGGCGACACCGAGCTGGCGGTAGATCTCGAGCTTGTCGATCCGAGCGTGGGTCCAGACGACCTCGATGGCGAGATGCGGACGCTCCGCCGCTTCGGTCCCGAAGACATAGCACTCGTCCGGCTCGGCACCGCGGTCGCGCGTCTTGTCCTTGAGCGTCCATGAGCCGTAGGTCGAGAAGACGATGTCGCGCTCCAGACAATAGGTCTCGACGAGGCAGCCGATCAGGGACTTGATGCTTTCGTGGGTCTGCGACGGGCTCATGATCTCGACCTCTCCTTCCAGGTAGGCGATCCGCGGGGCGGAATGATCGCCGCGCATCACGAGCAGGCGTTCGTAGTCCTCCCAGCTCACGCCGGAGAAGTGGATGATGTCGTCCTGGGTCGGTTGGAGGACGGGTTGCTGATACCGCGCTTGCGTGGACATTGGGTTTGGTCTCCGGTGCCGATCGGGTCACGCCGGGCACATCGCCATCGATGCCCGCGTCGCGGGCCGAGCGAGATTCCTGACTCTTTTCGATTAGGATAAACCCTTTTTCGGCCGGGGCGCAGGCTCCGGATCCGAGCGCCATTGCGTCTGCCCCCTGGTTGGGCCGCAGCGCCAAGGGGGAAACGGCATGTCGCAAGACCTTCTGATCGTCCTTCTCATGCTAGGTGCGGCGATCCTGATGTTCGCGCTCAACAAACCGCGTGTCGATGCCGTGGCTCTCATCATGATGGTGACACTGCCCTTTACGGGTGTCATCAGCATGGAAGAGGCGCTCGCCGGTTTCAGCAATCCCAATATCGTGCTGATCGCGGCCATGTTCGTAATCGGCGAGGCGCTGGCGCGAACCGGGGTCGCGCGAAGTATCGGGGACTGGCTCTCGATACGGGGCGGCGAGAGCCCCTGGCGCCTGCTGGTGCTGCTGATGTTGGCGGTGGGTTTGCTCGGGTCGGTCATGAGCTCGACCGGCGTCGTCGCCATCTTCATCCCGGTGGTACTGCGGATGGCCAGCCGACGCCGGATTCCGCCGAGTCAGCTGATGATGCCGATGGCCTATGCCGCGCTGATCAGCGGCATGATGACCCTGGTGGCGACCTCGCCCAACCTGGTCGTCAACTATGAGCTCATGCGCACGGGCGCGGACGGGTTCAACTTCTTCTCCTTCACCCCGTTCGGGATTCCGATCCTTCTGGTCGGCATCCTGTACATGCTGGTGGCCCAGCGTTGGTTGCGTCCCGACACCCCGGAGGCGCCGACTGCTCGATTGCGCCCGAAGCTGATGCAGTGGGTCGAGCGCTATCAGCTGGCCGATCGCGAGTATCGCGTGCGGGTGCGGCCCGACTCGCCATTACTCGGGAAGACACTTCGTGAGCTGGATCTTCCAAAGAAGCTCGGGGTGCGTATCGTCCTCATCGAGCGCGGCGTGGGCCGTGCCCGACGGTTGCTTCGGCGTAAGCCGAAAACGATTCTGCAAGCCGACGACATCCTGTTGATCGATGTCGACTTGGATCAACAGAAGATCGAAGTGGAGGCGCTCGCAGAGCAGTTCGGCGTCGATCTCCTGCCGCGCACAGGCCACTACTTCGTGGATCGGTCGCAGGCGGTCGGAATGGTGGAGGTGATGATCTCGGACGAATCGCGATTCGTCGACAAGGCGATTGCGGAGGCCGAGCGCCTGGCCCAGTCCGAGCTCACCGTCGTTGGAATGCGACGTGGCCAGGTTGCGCATGAGCCACACGGATTGCGTCAAGAGGTCCTGAAGGTCGGCGATACCCTCCTGCTCGTTGGACCCTGGAAGACGATTCGTCGTCTCCAAGACGATAGCCGCGATCTCATCGTCCTCAACCTCCCCAGAGAATTCGATGAATTCCTGCCGGCGGCGAAGCGGGCACCCTACGCGGTCTTCACCCTGCTGGTCGTCATCGGCCTGATGGCCTTCGGCATCGTCCCGAATGTCCAGGCCGCCCTCATCGGGTGCCTGATGATGGGGCTGTTTCGATGCATCAACCTGGAAAAGGCGTATCGCGCCATCCAATGGAAGAGCATCATCATGATCGTAGGCATGATGCCCTTTGCCTTGGCCCTGGATCGCACTGGCGGGGTGGATCTGGCGGCTGGTGGGTTGGTGGCGCTGGTTGGGGACGCCGGCCCGCACGCGGTGATGGCCCTGCTGTTTGCGATCACGGTGATTCTTGGACTCTTCATCGTCAATACCGCCAATGCGGTCCTGATGATCCCGGTGGCGTTGGCGATCGCCGACGCATTGGGCGCATCCCCTTACCCCTTCGCCATGATCATCGCGCTGGCGGCATCGAGCGCATTCATGACACCCATCTCGCCGATCAACACCCTGGTCGCCACTGCCGGCAACTACAAGTTCACGGACTTCATCCGGATCGGATTACCCTTCACCCTGCTGGTGATGGCCGTGAGCGTGGTCTTGGTCCCCTGGTTGTTGCCCTTGTATTGAGGATGGCTATGAGGGCCCCGCTGACGCTCAGAACGCCCTCAAGAAGAAGGGGATCACCATGGCGTTGGTCAGGTCGATGAAAAAGGCCGAGACCAGGGGCACGATGATGAAGGCGCGGTGTGAAGCGCCGAAGCGATGGGTCACGGCCGCCATGTTGGCCATGGCCGTGGGTGTCGAGCCGAGCGAGACGCCGCCGAAGCCGGCGGAGACCACCGCCGCGTCATAGTTCTTCCCCATCAATGGGAACAGGACGAAGATGGTCACGGCGACGGCCAGGGCAAACTGAGCCGCCAGGATGGTGAAGATGGGGCCGGCCAGATCGATCAGTGTCCAGAGCTGCATGCTCATCAGGGACATGGCGAGGAAGGTGCCGAGCGAGATGTCGGCGATGAGTGCGATCGCCGGCGTTCGTGTCGGCCAGGCGGCCCCGCCGGTCCATTTCGGAAGCTTTGCTGGCATCAGATTGGTGATCAGGATACCGGCGAAGAGACAGGTCACGAAGAGAGGCAGCTTCAGGCCGGCCTCGGCGATGACCCCGTTGAGCAGGAACCCGATGATGATGCAGATATGGATGGCCAGGACGGCACCCAGAAAGTCCATATGATCGATGCCGGTCTTGCGCTGCTTGTCCGACAGGCCGACATCCTGGATCTCCTCGGCGGTCTGGGGGG
>RRYU01022801.1_pt1 | contig 34897 bp, 27 predicted proteins | sample 2162651 | NCBI WGS metagenome assembly RRYU01 (sample SAMN10267283, study PRJNA491782) | microbial mat metagenome | isolation source: biomat in the production well | place: Japan: Minami-Kanto gas field, natural gas well KTG3 | collected 2017-06 | reverse complement strand
TTTTTTGCGTCCAACGATTAGCATCGATGTAATGGCAATCGGCAAAATGACAACCGGAGACAAGTACTATTGGCGCACCTTTTTCAAACGCGTGCAGCACGAAATCTGAATCGACTCGTCCACTGCACATTGTTCTAATGATGCGCTGTGAAGTAGGATACTGTAATCTTGAAAGTCCCGCTAAATCTGCTCCGGCATAGGAGCACCAATTACAGGCAAATACGGTAATGTTATCCATTGGTTTTTCTTCGAGCATTGCATCAATCATTGATGTGATTTGTGAATCCTCAAAATGTTTCATCGAGAGTGCATCAAAATTGCATTCAGCGGCGCATGTACCGCAACCTTTGCACAGAGCTTCGATAACTTCAGCCGGAATACCGGCTTTTGCATCTGCTCCGCGAATTGCATTGAAGGGGCAAACATTTACGCAAATTCCACAGGATGTACATAGATCAGTGAAACATTCCGAAGTGATGGCTTCAATATTGATAGTATCCGAGTTGAGTAGTATTTCTGCTCGTGCAACGGCAGCGCTTGCTTGTGTAACACTGTCTTTAACATCTTTTGGGAATTCTGCACATCCTGCTAAAAACACTCCACCTGTTGGTGCATCGACGGGTTTTAATTTGGGATGTGATTCCATAAAAAATCCATCTTCCGTTCTCGAAAGAGTCAATAGCTTTTGTACAATGCCGCTATCGCGTCGCGGAATTACTCCGACGGATAGAACGACCATATCAAAATCATAATCTTTAACAGTATTAGCTACAGTGTCTTCTACAATAAGAGTGAGATTTTTAGATTGTGGATCTTCAAATATTTCGCCGGGTAGTCCACGAATATATTTCACACCGGCTTTTTTACTACGAATGTACAGATCTTCAAAGCCCTTTCCAAAAGCGCGAATGTCCATATAAAATACTGAAATATCCACATCATGATAGTGGTCTTTCAATAATAAACTATCTTTGATAGTGTTCATACAGCAGATATTGCTGCAATATGGATTACCTGTTTTAGAATGAGAACGTGAGCCAACACATTGGATGAAGGCAATTTTCTTAGGTACTTTTTGATCAGTCGGACGGATGAAGTGTCCCTCGGTTGGACCGCCGGCAGAAATGAGTCTTTCAAATTCCATACTTGTGATTACATTTTCAAAGCGTGTGTAGCCATATTCATCCATCTCAGTTGGATCATAAACATCCATTCCGGTAGCCACGATAACTGCCCCAACATTCAGTTCAATAATCTCATCTTTCATATCGAAATCAATGCAATTTTTTTCGCATACATCGGCGCATTTTCCACATGCTATCGGGTTGTGCCCTAAGCAATTATCATTATTTAAAATATATACTGATGGTACAGCTTGGGGGAATGGCATGTATATCGCTTTGCGGGATGAGAAGCCCTGTTGGAATTCATCGGCAACTGCAACCGGACAAACCTTTTCACATTCACCACAAGCATTACATAGAGTTTCGTCAACAAATCGTGCTTTTTTGCGAACCTTTACATTAAAATTACCGATATAACCGCTTACTTCTTCTATCTCGCTATAAGTGTACAGATTAATATTGGGATGTCGACCGACATCCATCATTTTAGGTCCGAGTATTCATATGGAACAATCCATGGTGGGATACGTCTTGTCTAATGTTGCCATTAGCCCACCAATGGATGCCTCCTTTTCGATTAAATTTACTTTGTAACCTGCATCTGCTAAATCGAGAGCGGATTGAATTCCTGCCACACCACCGCCTATAACGAGTATTTCCTTTTTCATTGGAACTTTTGCTTCAATCTGTTCTTCTAAAAGTCGTGCTCTCGCGACCGACATTTTTACTATGTCTTTTGCTTTCTGAGTAGCACCATCATAGTCATCTAAATGTGCCCAACTGCAGTGCTCACGAATATTTGCCATTTCCAAGAGATAGGGATTTAGCCCCGCTTCTTCGATACAGCCTCTAAAAGTAGGTTCATGCATTCTAGGTGAACATGAGGCCACTACCACACGATTTAGTTTATGCTCTTTGATATATTTTTTGATTTCCTGCTGACCGGGTTCAGCACACGTGTATTTATTTACTACAGAAGAAACGACATTAGGCAGGGTGCCGGCAAATTCTGCAACTGCATTACAATCAAGCGATCCGGCAATATTCCGACCGCACTCGCAAACAAATACACCAACTCGTAGATCCTTTTCACTCATTCTATTTTCCTGTGTTATCTACTTTTGATAAAATTGACATAATTTATTCCATTCTTTCTAAAACAACCGTTGAGATATCTTTGATATCCATTTTATAATTTTCTTTTACGAAGCTATCCTTCATTGTACATGATAGATGAATATGACATTTTGGGCAGGCAACGGCTAAAACATCTGCACCTGTCTGTTTAGCTTGTCTTAATCTTTCCTTTTGAATTCCTTTTGATGTTATGTCACAATTCATCCAAGCGCTAACTCCGCAGCATAGCGATCTTTTTTCATGCTGCATCATTTCATGATAATGCTCGCCATCATTGTGCTGTAATACTTTGCGTGGTTCATCATATATACCCATATGGCGACCTAATCGGCAAGGGTCTTGAAAAGTGACGTCAAATTCAGGTTCCTTTAAATTTAATTTATTGGCAGTTGCCTGATCTGCTAAAAATTGGCTCATGTGTACAAGTTTTAGTCGTACTTTAAAACCATTTTCAGGATATAAATTTGCAAAGGCACTCATGCATTCTGCGCATGAAAACAATATTGTTTTAGCTCCTGTTTTATGAATGGCATCGATATTTTTCTCTGCTAACATTTTAAAATTATCTACGTCTCCATTCCATAATAAATCATGACCGCAACAGCGCTCATCGGGCATGACAGCAGGAGTAATGCCAAGGTTATTTAATATTTTAATGCTGCTTTTAGCAGCATCGATTGTGGAAATATCAATATCATCAAAAAATACATCAAAATATGGAGAACAACCCACATAATACAAAATTTCACCTTTCTCAGCGATTTTAAGATCATCAGTTACCCAATCCATGCGGTTTTGGTTTAAGTTTGGTGTAGTCATCACTCTTTGCAACATTTCCATCGCACCGGAATGAGAACATTTTCCCTGAAATCCGGATTCCTTTGCCGAAGAACGAACAACTTGTGTTAGAGTACTGTAATCAATATTAGCAGGGCATACTGCATCGCAACGGCGGCAAGTCAAACAACTCCACAGATCATAATCGGTGTACAATGAATCAAATTCGCTACGGATAGTTTTGGTCAACATTGAACGAGGCGAATAGGAATTACTAAAGAGCGAAACGGGACAAACAGCTGTGCATTTCCCGCATTCAAGACAGCCATAGGCATTTGTTGCTTTAATTTGACCAATAAGATCCATTATTTAATTGTCCTCGCATAATTATTGACTATTTCTACGAACTTATCGGTATTTTTATTTGAGACAGTTTCATATTCAATTCGATTTTTTTTATAGCCAAGCATGTGGGCTATCTGTTGTACTTTTGCATAAGTTTCGGCAAAACGTTTTGCTCCGAATTCATAATGGCATTCATCAGTAGCACAGCCAACAACAATTACTCCATCGGCACCTTTTTCAATTGCGCGCAAGAGGAAAGTTGATTCGATTCGTCCGGTACACATTGTTTGAATGAATATTAAATTTGTTTTGTCAATTTTTTCTGAGTTAGCTTTATCGAAATCAGCCCCGTTCCAATTGCATGAAAAAACGACAACATTTCTTAGCTCAGAATTAATTTTTTGCAATTTAAATTCAAGCCAATCTGATGTGTATCTGCCTGGTTGAATGGCAGAAGATGGACAGAATGTTACACAAGTTCCGCAGCCGCGACATATTTCCGCATCGATTTGCGATACCTTGATTTCACCATCTTTGTCGATTAATTTAGCGGCGTCGTATTCACAAACCGTAACACAATCACCACACCCTCTGCATAGATTTTCTATGACAAAAGGAATATAATTGTCTAATGCAATATTAATATCCTTGCCGTTTTCTGATTTTAAAATACCTTTAAAATTTCCATTTGATAATTCGTTTTTATCAAATCCAAGCGGCAATCTTAATACAAAATCATCGTTTCCGTCGACCGAATGAAAAACTGACAATCCTTTATCACATTCGGAAACACAAATAAAACATTCACCGCAAGGACCACAGCGCAAGCAGCGTTGTGCCTCGGTAATGGCTGTTGCTTCATCAAAACAATATTCAACCTCCTTGAAACTATTTTTTCTCTCGGCAAGTTTTTGCATAGGGATGGTGGCACGCTTAGATTTCGATTGATCTTTGATATTGATTTTTACTTCAGTTTCAATCTTATCGGATTTTTTAACCGACTGATTCAACTCCTCACCATTGATAAATCTTGCAATCGATTGAGCAGCAACATGTCCTTGTGCTATGGCATCGATAACGGTATTGGGACCGGTTACCGCATCTCCTCCTGCGAATATTCCGGGAATATTTGTTGCCATTGTAGTTTCATTGGCAGCAAATGTTTGCCATTTTGAGATATCAATATTATGATCCTTTGGTAAAAAGGAGAGGTCAGGCTGTTGGCTGATGGCAGGAATTATAACATCAGCATCAATAATAAATTCGGAATTTTCAATTGGTATCGGCTTTGCTCTGCCACTTTTGTCTGGTTTGCCCAGTTTCATTTTTATACACTCAAGACCGCTGACTTTTCCATTTTTACCGATTATCTTAACCGGAGCAGCAAGATAGTGAATCTTAATTCCTTCTTGTACTGCTTCTTCAATTTCTTCATCATTAGCGGGCATTTCTTGACGAGTCCTGCGGTAGGCAATTGTCACATCTGATCCTAAACGCAATGCAGTGCGGGCTGCATCAATGGCTGAGTTTCCTCCGCCAATCACTATTACTTTATTTCCCGGTTTTCGTGGTTTGCCTAGATTTACCTCACGTAAAAATGTTACAGCATCAAGGAATCCTTCATATTCATCTTCCCCCGGGATATCAAGTTTTTTACCGACATGCGCACCGATTGCAAGATAGACAGCATCAAACTCTTTTAATAATTTGCCATAGGCTTGCGTACCGGCAATCTTCTTACCTGTAATAATCTTAACACCAATATTTTTAATATAGTCGATTTCAATTTTTAAAATATCACGGGGCATTCTATAACTAGGAATACCGGCAATTAACATACCGCCGGGCTTGGATAATTCTTCAAAAATTGTCACATTAAATCCATTCTTTGCTAAATCGTGTGCGGCAGTCAAACCGGCTGGACCGGAACCGATTATCGCAATTTTCTCATTACGTGTTCCCGCAGTCTTTTTTGGTTTTGGCAAAGGATGATCTAATTCGTAATCTGCCACAAATCGCTTCAGCGAGCGGATAGCCACCGGCGAATCAATTTGGTTTCTATTGCAATATGATTCGCAAGGGTGGGTACACACACGACCACAGATACCAGGGAGTGGATTCTTTTCGCGTACGACTTTTAATGCCTCATGGAATTTTCCAGCAGCAATTAATGATACGTAAGCTTTTACATTCACGCCTGCCGGGCAAGCCTCCATACATGGTGAAGGATCAACTATCCCAATCGGGTATTCTACAGTCGGTTTATCGGGGAACGATAAAGTGCTTTTATGTTTTCTAATAAAATTTTTGAATGTGGTTTCAGTAGTAGACATTACTGTTTTTTGAGATTTTTCCCGTATTCAAAACCTTTTTCAAGTGCTTCAATATTTGTGCTTAAGAATCTTTCAGGTACTGATCCCGGCAGAGCTTTTTTCATTGCATCAAGACTAACAACATCAGTGATAGCAGTAAAAAATCCTACCATTACAACATTCGCAAAAATGCGATTACCCATTTCTTCGGCAATACGGGTTGCAGGAATGGAGAATAATTGCACATCATCACGAATTTTCTTTGGTTTAACAAGATCGCTATCGGTCAGAACGATACTGCCTTTAACGGGATCACCAATAAATTTTTCGTACGCTTCTTGCGACATTGAAACTAAAATCTCAGGAGCAATGATGTAGGGATATAAAACTCTATTATGGTCAATTACAACTTGCGCTGAACAAGCTCCGCCACGGGCTTCGGGGCCAAAACTTTGTGTAAGAGTGGCAAATTTATTGTCGAATAGAGAAGCAGCTTTGCCAATCAACATGCCCGATTTTATTATGCCCTGTCCACCAAAACCTGAAAATCTAATATCCATTACTTCGTTCCTTTATATGGAATGTATTTGTCACCCAACTTTTTCTGAAGAAAATTGTTACGATTAGTAAAAAAATCCGGTTTGTCTATATCGATAAATTTTCCAACAATAATTTCTGATTGATAGGCAATATCCACATCTTTTGTATTTGCACCATGCTGTATTTTTGCCGTGTCATGATAAAAACGCATCAGATCTAATCCTGAGCCAAGACGATTTCTCCGAGCATAGAGAGTGGGGCATGGGGATATCACTTCAATGAATGAAAAGCCCGGTTTTACTAATGCTTCCGCAATTGATTTAGTAGTTCGGCGGACATGCAAGGAAGTCCAACGCGCCACGTAAACAGCACCACAGGATTCTGCTAAAAATGGTAAATTGAACGGAAATTCATAAGCTCCAAACGGTGTAGTAGACGCGTTAGCTTCCTGTGGTGTTGTTGGTCCTGCCTGACCACCGGTCATGGCGTAATTAAAATTGTTTATGCAAATAACTGTTAGATTCATATTCCTGCGCGCGGCATGAATGAAGTGGTTACCACCAATCGCTGAAATATCTCCATCTCCGCTAATAACAACAACCTTTAATTCGGGATTCCCGAGAGCTAGTCCGGTTGCAAAAGGTACCGCCCTTCCATGCGTAGAATGGAAGGAGTCTAATCTTAAATATCCCGCAGCCCGGCCTGAGCAGCCAATCCCTGAAACAACCGCAACTTTATCACGGTCAAGCCCTGATTTCTGCAAACCAGCAATAAAAGCGGTTAAAATTGTTCCAATTCCGCAGGTTGAACACCAAATATGCGGTAAGCGCTCAGTCCGTAAATAATCCCTCATGGGATGTTTCAAAGGTTCAGTGGGCTCAGGGATTTTTAAAGTACCTGTTGTAGGTGGTATAATTTCGCTCATTTTACACCTTTCTTAATTGCTTTTAAAATATCATTTGGGTTGTGAACCCATCCACCTGCATGCGGTACATGAATTGTCTTTGTTTTACCGGCAGCACACCTTTCAACTTCTAAAGAAATTTGGCCGAGATTGATTTCAGGAACTATAAATGCTTTCACTTGACTTGCGAGTTTGCGAATTAATTTTTCTGGAAACGGCCAAACTACTATTAGGCGAATTGTACCTACTTTTATTCCGGCTGCTCTGGCATCTTCAACAGCTTTTAATGATACACGAGAAGTAATTCCATACGAAATAACAATTACTTCAGCTCCATCAATTTGGTCTTCTTCGAGTAAGCGGATCTTTTCTTCATTCTTAATAATTTTATCGACTAAATGTCGAACATTTTTATCTTGAGCTTCAGCATTTAGTGTAGGATACCCTCTTTCATTGTGGGTTAATCCGGTAATGTGAATATTATAACCTTCTCCTGCTTTAATCATTGGAGCAATCTCTTTACCATCAAAATTATATGGACGATAATCTTCTTTCTTGCCTTCGAAATATTTTCTTGGAACGATATCGATTTGGTCAGCTTCAGGAATAACTACTTTTTCGGTCATATGGCCTACGCACTCATCCATCATGAACATAACCGGTACGCGCCATGTTTCGGATAAATTAAAGGCGGTAATCGTCAGGTCAAAACATTCCTGAGGAGAATTTGGCGACAATGCTATAATCTCATAATCACCGTGTGATCCCCAACGTGCTTGCATCATGTCGGCTTGCGCAGTGAGAGTCGGCAAACCGGTCGATGGGCCGCCGCGTTGAACATTTACAACTACGCAAGGGGTTTCCATCATCACTGCAAGTCCGATGTTTTCCATCATTAACGAGAATCCCGGTCCTGATGTAACCGTCATTACTTTTGGACCGCCCCAAGCAGCGCCAATTATGGCAGCCATAGAGGCAATCTCGTCTTCCATTTGGATAAACATGCCACCGACTTTTGGGAAACGTTCTGCAATTCTTTCAGCGACCTCAGTCGAGGGTGTTATTGGGTAACCGGCTAAAAATCTGCAACCCGCAGCAATTGCTCCTTCACCACAAGCATGGTCGCCATCTATATAATGACTGCCTGTTGCTACTCCAATCGGATCCGCTTTCATGATTTCTTCCTCTTTTTTAAAACATCATTTACAGTAGGATGGCTTGGTTTACCCCCGACAACAAATATCGCAAAATCGGGACAAATCGTTTCACAAAGCGTACAATTAACACAAGATCCCTGCTTAACTACCATTGGATAATGATAACCTTTTTCATTGAAATCTTTGGATAATTCAAGAACATCTCTTGGACAGTATTCAATGCAGAATTCACATCCTTTGCACTGTTCAATATCAACATGCACATCGCCGTGCGGTATTTCAATTTTGTTGATATCAAGTGGGGCGCGCCAAAAATTCATTACAATTCCTTATAAAATAATTAGAGGACGAAGTTCTTGCCTTCTTCTTTTTTGACCTTTAAGAAAAATTCGCACACATCGCAATTTTCCACTTTCAGTAAATGTCTGCAGGTTGGTTCGTCATCTTGATATGTTCCTGAGATATGCCAACAATATCTGCCGCCAAATAGTCCGCCATTAATACCGTTAAATGATTTGTATTGCACGGAGTGACACTTTCCGAACGTCTCAACATTTTTCCCGCCGTGTTGTCTTCCGCATTGGTTAAAATCCCAACAATTCATTTTCATATTTTGCTCCGAGTTGAAATTTCGATTGAACATTCATAGGCAAATAATCTAATATAATTATACGCAATAATAGGGGAGTTTCGGCAAGGCTTTAAAGTATTGTAATTTAACAAATGCACAGCGTATTCTTTAGATATTCTATAGTGTGGCCTTTAATGTTTCAATGTAAGTTAATAAAAATATTTTTAAATAGGTATAGTAGATTCTATTATCTTAAAAGAAATTAGTGAACAAAGAACAATAGGTTAAAAATATTATTTCATTTTAAAGAGAAAAAAGACAATATAAATAATAGCCAAATGGCTTAATTAGCGATTATATAAAAAACACTAATTAAGCCATTATGGTAATTCTAATTGCCAAATAATTTATATCAGATAATTCCACCTATGAAATACCCTAATATCAGCAGTAAACCAACCGTCAAATGTGTTCCGATGTGAGTTACGTTTACGGGTAATAATTCATAAGGCATTTTTTGTCTATCAGCATCCTTGGTTGACCACTTTTCTAACCATTCTTCGCCCGATTTAATTCCTTTTTTAACAAGCATGAAAGGAAGCAGGGCTAACAATATCCACGGTGTTGATAAATTAGAATATAAGAAGCCACCCAATCCAAGAATGAGTATATATAAAAAAGTGATGTAAATGGAAATCTTATAAACTTTGAACGGTTTCGCAAAATTGGCAATGGTATTACCTTCCGCCAAGCGAACAACCCAGGTCCGTTTTCCGACTTCACGGTCAGCCATGTAATCCTGAAATCCGTTAATGAACAATATCAACCCGACCAAAATTGCGACCGGGATTGATGCTATCAATGCTGCATCAAAACTCCAAACTTTCGAGGGGACCATTGCCTGTTTTTGAACATAATGTGTACCTAATGCCATAACGGGACCAAATCCTAACATTACTGCAATGTCTCCTAATCCATGGTAGCTTAATCGGAACGGATTGGCAGTATAAAATATTCCAAGAGCAATGCCGATTATTCCAATCCAAAGTAAAGGACTATTCGCGGAATAGGCTCCGTTCAGATTAAGATTAATTTTAAGACCAATCCAAATTACACCGATAAATAATGCAACCGCATAAATGAAGACTTGCGTAGGTGACATTAATCCGGCTTGAATTATACGCGAGCCACCGTTAAACGGACTGAATAATTTATTTACTTCGTCATTTCGTGTTATGTGATCGGAGTAATCGTTGGCGACATTAGTACCGGCATGGGCTAGAATTGCACCCAGTAGTGCTAGCCAAAAGTATGGCCAGTGAAATACACCCGATTGATAATAAAAAACTGCCGCCCCAAGTGCCACAGGAACGACGGTAGCTGTGAAGAACGGAGCTCGCATCTCGCGGAAATAGAGGCCGATCTTTCTCAAAAATTTTCCGGCAATGTTAGAAAAAAGCGATTTTTGATTTTGCGGAAACTCTTTCCATTCGAATTGTGGATCGGAGAAAAAATCCACATATTTTATCACGGTCGGTACAATTTTATAGTAGCCGGTAATTTTATTTTTTTGCAGGAATTCATCATCCATTTGTTGTTGGAAAGCAGTAGTAACGTTTAAAATGTTCTCGCGTGCTTTTTGCATTTCATCGGGGTCTTTTAATTGATGAGCATAGCCCGTTATCTGCAATTCCTTGATTCCTTTTTCGCCTTCCGGTCGGACAACGCATTGCACTTCCGGGTTAACTTTTATCTGCTCAGCTTTGCGCGTCGGATTGAAAGTGAAAAAGTAAAGATCGAAACCGTCATTGTAATAATAAATATTGGCCGCCGAGGGATTATTGCCCACTGCAGTGCTTAAGGTTAGAATATTACTCCTCTCCAACAAGTCCAATATTTTTTTATCTAATTTGTTCTGTTCCATTGGTTTTCCTTGTTAACATTAATTATAATACATAATCACCTAAAATTTATACTTTAATTCAATAATAATCAGTCTTCCTATTGATGGCGAACCAACCATTTGATTAGCATCTATGTCAAAAAGGTTTTCAATATTTAATTGTAGATTGAGGTTGTCCGAAATACTATAGGAGGTTGTGACATCCACTAAAAGGAAACCACCAAGTGGACCAGAATTTAAATAATAAGGATTTGTACCACTGGTGCTTGTTCCTATACCTTTACTAGTGGCTTTCCATTTACCCGATTCAAACTCATATTCGCCAACATGTCTTAGATGAGTGTTTATATTGAGTCCATCAAAAAAGATATCCTCGCTGCGAATTCCTAAAGCCCACTTATTTGTAGGTGTATTAAAATAAAATTCTTGATAAAAAGTAGAATCTACTGACTGTAATCCTTTCTCTTTAACTTTGTCAAAATCAGATTGGTCTATATACGAATAGTTTGCAAAGATATTAAATTTATTTGATATTGGATATGTCAGTGCTATGTCTAATCCATTGATTTTAACATCACCAAAGTTTAAATATGTAAGTAATGGAACAGATGGGTCCAATTCTTCTTCTCCCATTAAGATAGCGGGTCCGACAGGGATGAAACCGCTAATAAAATTTTGATATCGACTTTGGTAATAATTAATATCTAAAAACAAATTATTGCCAAGTAATCCCTTATAACCAAATTCTAAAGTTTCATTGGTCTCCGGCTTTAAAGGATCAATCTTTGTCCCATCTGCTAGAGTAAAGCCAAGTCCATTGCCTGCTTGATATCTACTACCAGGCACATAAATATATAAATATTGTTGAGCAATAGCAGGTGCTTGAAAAGCGCGATTCCAAGTAACTCTAAAATTACCGTTTTGAAATCCATGCCAAATTAATCCAAGACGGGGACTGAACTGATCTTCATAGTTATCATGTATATCGTATCTGAAAGAAGCAGTTGCGTTAAAATCGAATGGTAGTTCACGCTCAATCTGTGTATACACACCCATTTGGGTTACAATAATGTCTTTACCTTGAACTTCTCCGGTTCTTGTATCAACTCCTCGATCTAGCAGAACAGTTCTTTCACTCACCGGATTTTCTCTGTCCCAATTAACGCCGCCAATAATATTAATTTTTCCAATTTGATAATTCCCTTGAAATTCCACGCTTAAGCGATTGGATTTATCAATAAGATTTATAACATTAATGGCAACATCTTCCGGTAAACCTTGCACGATTTGTAATAGTGCTTTGACATCCTCTTGATAATATTGATCTGAAATATTACCAATCGAATGAATTCGAGCAAAAATTCGAGGATGAACAAGTTGGATAAACCAACGCTGTGTCTTCCAATCCTCATATACATTATGGCCGATATTCGTGACATTCCTCGTTGAGAATTGATGGAATCCATAACCGCCCGCTAGTTCCAAATTTGTAAGGAGCTTATAATATAATGATGTATTAATACGGTGATGTTCAATTGGTACATCATTTCCTTCTGCTGTATATTCACCGGCATCCTGTACACCATCACGGTTTAAATCTAGCCAATAGATTCGATCGTCGTTGAAATCAGTCCCAGTTAAATATTCAGCATTTATTTTATATGCAAGTTTCCCATGTAAACCTGCATATCTTCCTCTTGCATTCAAGATTGAATTTTGTCCAGCACCAACAACTAAAGTTCCACCTTGTGAATCCCTTGGGTGAAGAGTAATTACATTCAATAATCCATTGTGCGCATTTGGGCCATATAAAGCGGAACTTGGCCCTAATATCAATTCAACTCTATCTATATCTTCCCGTGGAATTAGATTCATATTTGCGGCACTCAAACCGTTACCGGTCATCATTTCACTCATGCCGTCTGTCATTAGTTGAAAACGATAATTATAGCCGGTCATAAAGCCGCGAGCATTAATTCCTAATCCATCGATGCCAGTGCGGTAAATATTTATGCCTTTAATGTGCTGAATAGCGTTAGCATAAGAAAAACCTGCCCACCTGCGAAGCTCTAATGAATTAACAACAGCAATAGTAGAGGGTGCATCAACTAATTTTTGATTTCTACGGGAGGCAGATACAATAACTTCATCACCATCAATTGTTCCTACAGGAAGTACAAAATCGATTGTTTTTGTATGATTGTTGATAGAAATGGTTTTTGTAGATGTTCGATGACCAATGTAAGCTGCGTTTAAATTATAAGTGCCTTGTTTTATCTTGCCAATAAAGTACCTACCGTTATTGTCAGTTGAGGAACCTATTGATGTTCCACTAATCCAAACATTGGCACCAATTAATAGATCTCCATTATCATTTTTTATTTGACCGGATATGGAAAAAGATTGCCCATACAATAATCCTGTTATTAGAATCATTAAAAGTATTTTATTAATTGCCGTAATCTTCTGCATTTTATTCCTTCATTAGTTAATTAAAAGTGTAATAATTAGTAGTATTCCATTGATTAAATAAATTTTTCGGATCAAATGTCCGTGTTGATTGAGTATGATCCAATTCGTTACTGTACGGACTTTTATCAATATTTTAATTAAAAATGGTAGAGTCAGCAAGGTAATAAAAGCATATATCGAATATATTTTAAATATTACCAATATAATTATTGATAGATAAATGAGTACTCCAATTGCTACCATACCCCAATAGGCACCACGTTGTCCTAATCGCACTGCGAGAGTATATTTACCAACTTTTTTATCACTTTCAATATCAGGCAAGTTTTGATAGTAAAGGATTGCCGCTACCATAATTCCGATTGGAATCGATGCACAAAATGCCTGCCAGTTTGGATATCCGTTGATTGCCCAATAGGATCCTACGACCATAATTGGTCCCATGTTTATTCCGACAAATAATTCACCAAGTCCACGGTATCCGTATTTGATTGGTGGAACAACGTAAAATACGCTACTTAGAAATGCAAATAATATGAAGGTCCACAGCAGCCAAACATCCTGTTTCCAAGTGATTAATATTGCCACTAATCCCGCAATAAAATAGAGTAAAATTACTGCAATCCATAGTGCTCCAATGCCAATTTTACCCTCTTGAAGCACGCGTGAACCACCAATAGATTTATCCGCATCAGCACCTTGATGATGATCAAATATATCGTTAGCAAGATTGGTTGCTAAATGAACCATGAACGCTGCTAAATTGATCCATAAAAACATTATTAAGTGCTGTTTGGAAAATGGTCGTGATAACACCAAACCGATAGTTAATGGAATTATTGTGGCAATGTAAAATGGAGGACGACTTGCCTGAATCCATGCTTTTAATTTGCTGTTTTGTTTATTATTACTCATTTATACAACGCTTTTCCACTTACAAGAAATTTTCTCAAGCATTTCAAAAATTTCGTATAAAATAATACCAATCAATGACAGCGCTAACATGCCAACAAACATAGAAACATAGTCCGCACGACCCCACGCATCTATTATATACATTCCAAGTCCGCTTCGTGCACTGATTGATTCCACAAAAAATAATACAGCAACCGCGGTACCAGTTCCAATCCTTAAAGAAGTATAAATCCCGGGTAAAGAGGCGGGCCAAACAACATGTCGAAAATATTGCATTTTTGTTCCCCCAAGTGATTTAAAGGAATATTGTACATTATTATCAATTTGTCGTGCTGAATCGCGTGTCGTGATCAAAAGCTGAAAAAATATAATTATAGCTATTAAAATAACTTTGCTCCAATTACCTAATCCAAACAGTAGTAGTATAATAGGTAGGAAAATTATCTTTGGAATAGGATAACTAATATAAATAACCGGTGAAAACAATCTATCCAACTTGGGCGAGCTGCCGAATATTAAACCAAGTGGTACAGCAGTCATAAATGCGAGAGCCAGACCTGATACTATTCTCAATAAACTGCTATATGTATTACCCCAAAACTCTATTTTAGTAAGTTCGAATGAAAATTGTTTCATAACCAGAATTGGAGCAGGAAATACCTCATTACCAACTATTACTGAGACAATATACCACGCTGCAAATAAAGCGATGAAACTATAAACATAAAGTTGAGATTTGTTTATGAACTTCATTAATTAAGCAATGCCTTGTGGACTTTATAACATTGATTAAAATAGTCTTTTGTGGATCTAAATCCCTGTTTGAAAACATTAGGATTTTCAAATATTTCGCTTATGTTTTTAGATTGCGGATCAAGGATCAATATTTTTTGTCCAAGTGCCACAGCCTCCTCGATTGAATGTGTCACAACAATAAATCCGAATTTTCTTTTACGATATTCATTCATAAGATAATGCTGCAAACGTTCACGCGTAATTGCATCTAATGCGGCAAACGGCTCATCTAACAACAATAATTGTGGTTTCATTAAAAACACACGCGCTAAAGCGACGCGCTGCTTCTGTCCACCGCTCAGTTGCTCGGGATACAGTTTATCGAGATATTGAATACCTAATGTATCTTTAAGTGAATGTACGGTTTTAGCGTCAATTTTATATCCTTGCAATTTTGCCCCTAGAATAATGTTCTCCAATACAGTTTTCCATGGTAGTAAACCATATGCTTGTAATACCAAACCGATTGTTTTTGAGGTTTTTGTCTGGACAGAGCCATTTAATAACACCTCTCCAGAATCGTAATTTAATAATCCGGCTAGAATTAATAATAAGGTAGTTTTCCCGCAGCCCGAAGGGCCTACTATCGCCAGTGAAGCAGCATGTTTTAAATTAATATTTATGTTATTTAAAACAGCAGTTTGTCCACCATTTTGTGTAAAAGATTTTGAGAGATTTATTACGCTAAGTAAATCAGGGGAGATATTCATCTGTCAATAAATTCTTGATATCAAATTTTGTATCAATAATATTTGTTTTAGATAACCAATCGTAGGCGGTCTTAATATTTTCCTCAGAAGGTAATTCTAACTTTGGGAAGTTTGGTACAGCAAAAGTATCTTTTAACAAATCAGGAACCTGACAATTATTTACCATAATATTTCTAATGGAATTAGGATTAGCGTTAATAATTGAAATTGCCTCAGCAATTGCAGTCAAGAATTGCTCAGTATTTTTTGTATTATCTTTAAGGAAATCATTGCGGAAAACAGCCACAGTCGGTGTCAGATCAAACTGGCTGTCATCAGCGATTACAACTGCACCTCTTTGCTCGGCAAATGATGCCAAAGGTTCAGGTAAAACGGCTGCCGGAACTTGATTTTGTAATAGTAATTGTAAACGAATTGGTATCTTTTTTGTATCAATTTTATTGTATTCAAATACATCAGGATCAATTGAATTAAGCAAATAGGGTGTGATATAATCAATAACTGTATTGGAACTGACAGCAATTCCATCCTCAGCTAACGATTTGATAGTAATATTTGGATTATCGGGCTGTACGAGCAATGCAAACATGCGCTGATTTCCATCTGTTTTGAATATTGTTGTTATAATTTTTAGATTGGTATTATTGGAGTTTAAAATTATTGGCGTGAGGATGTCTGCAAAATAGCCATCTATCTGCTTTGTGGTTATGGCAATTTCTGATTCCAACGCCGAATTGAATGAAATTAGCTCAACATTAACATCGTGTTTTGCAAATAAGCCAAGATCATAGGCGACAAATATTGGTAAAGCTTGAATAACCGGCAGTGTTCCAAAGGTAATTTTATTGTCGTCTTTTTGGCGTGAACAACTTGTAATGAAAAGAAAAATAATTAATATGATAGATCTTAATTTCATATTTAAATTCCCGATGAAAGGCCTGCTTTTAAAGTACCTACTATTTCCTCTATCCAATCTTCGGTTGCCGAAGATGAATCGGTGTAAGCGCTGTAAATTTCAAGATAGTGTACTTGCAAAATGCGGTTCAAAATACTTTCCATCATAAAAGCGACCATGTTTGTGTTTAAATCGCTGCGCAGTTCGTTACGCACTTTGCCTGTTTCAACAAATTGAGATAGATATCGAATAGCCTCACTATGCAAATTTTGGATTATTTCTTTACCATGCGGTGAATCATCGCTGTTGAGTAAGCGGAAATATATCTTTGCCAAACGCGGATGCTTATTTATAAACAAAATTCCGGCTTTGATGATCTTTCCGAACCGGGTGAAGAAATCATCATTCTCGGATTCATCCCGCACCTTTGCCAAATAGGATTTTACCTCCCGCAATGCAATTTGATAAATATGATCGAACAGTAGATTCTTCGATTTGAAATAATTGAACAATGAGCCCTTAGCAATTCCGGCTTTCTCTACAATTTTGTTGACACTGGCGTTCTTAAATCCATTACGAGCAAACTCAGTAATAGATGCTTCAATTATGGAACTCTGTTTTGTATCCGCTAAATGAGTAAATTTTTCTGTATTGGTCGAATTCATTAGCGGAATTTAATAAATAAATGACCGGGTGGTCATTTATTTATTAAAAAAATATTAGGCCAATAGAAAAGAAAAATTATTTTTTCTTAAATAGTGGGGCAGTGTACTCATTATAAAGATCAAATAAAAATTCAATCCGTACTGTTTCATTCAGAAATGCTTGTGGTCTATAACATAGATCTACTGCTTTATCTAACTCCGTGTGTGCTTTTACTAGTTTGGGTGGCATTGTTAAGGGGTCGTATAAATCAGCTAAACTACTTGTAGGGTATTCTTTACGCACATCTAATACTTTTTGGGCTCTGTCTTCGACCCTCATTTTATTTTTTGAACTTGGTCTAGTTGGCCAAGGATAATTATTATAAACAATTTCATTGCTGTATCTGTATCTACCTTCAAGTCTACCACAGAAATAGCTTACCCAGGTCATATGCATAATTGAATGCATTATTCCAAATTCATAGAGGGTGGCGTTCGGTATTACACTTGCAGTGTTATTTGGAATATACGAACTATCAAAATATGACATTGGTATATATTTCCTATTTTCAGAAGTGGTTAGTGGGATAAACACAAAATCATTTTTTGGTTGTCGAATTTCACCAAATAAAGTAGGATATGCTGCTAATTTTTGAGTAGCAACTCTTGTGCTATTTGCTCTTGTTTCCTTTACTTTTTGAACTCGTTGATTTACCAATTTTAACTCTCGAAGGAATGAAGGCGAAACACCTTCAAGCCAAATGCACCACCTTTTTATATTATTTAAAACTTCATTAGCAGAAAGTAAAGGTTTAACCACATGTTTAGCTTTTGGTTCTGCTTTTAATAAAGCATCTTTTTCTTCATCATTAAGAAGCAAAAACCCGCCATCATTTGGCATACTTCCAAATGAAATCTCAGAAACATTACATATTGGATTTCTTCTTTTCAGAATTACGAGGTCATTTCCTTCAACTAGGTAAGGATTTATATTTCGAACAGAAATTTCATGAGGTTCTGATTTTACATTTTCATATTCGAAAATCCTTTTATTTCTTATATCAAAATTCGCAAAACCTATTATTACAACGTAAACACCTGCATTACCTTTTGCTTCATTACTCCATTTAAAAGTTCTGTGAGCAAAATGGATTTTAATACCATAATTATTAAAAAGTTCATTCCAAAGAATTCCTGTTTGCTCTCCTTGAGCAATAGAATTGGTTGATACAAACCCAACTTTTATATTAGTACCTTGAATTAGATTTGAAGCTTTTAAATACCATGCGGTTACATAGTCCAAAACACCTGAACCTTTTACATCACTAAAAACTAGAGCCATATCTTCTTTTTGCTCTTTGGTTTGATATTGTTTACCATAAAAAGGAGGATTGCCCAAAATATATGAAAGTTCAGTATTTTGAATTATCTCTTGCCAATCAATTCGTAGAGCATTTGTATTAACAATCTTTGCTGCCTTTTTTAATGGTAAACGAACAAAATACTGACCAAATTCTTCTGAAACTCTCATATTCATTTGGTGGTCAATCAACCAAATAGCTACTTCAGCTATTCGAGCAGGAAATTCCTCGTATTCAATTCCATAAAATTGATCTACGTCTAGAAAAATTATAGTGTCAATTGATGTAGCTTGTTGATCTTTATAAAGAATTTTTAGAATTTTGAGTTCTAATAATCTAAGTTCACGATAAGTAATTACTAAAAAATTGCCACAGCCACAAGCAGGGTCTAAAAATTTTAATGTGGAAAGGTTTTTATGAAATTCACGTAATTTTGTTTTATTCCCTTGCACTTTGTCAAATTCTTGATAAAGTTCATCTAAAAATAATGGTTTAATAAGTTTAAGGATATTTTTTTCAGACGTATAATGAGCTCCAAGGTTTCTCCTCTTTCCAGGACTCATTACTGATTGAAACATTGAACCAAAAATAGCAGGTGATATTTTTCCCCAATCTAACCCGCAACATTTTAAAAGTTCATTCCTCATTATCGAATTAAACGAAGCTATCGGCAATGTCTCTTCAAAAAGTTTGCCATTTATATAAGGAAATTGATTTAAGCTTTCATCAAGATTTGATGAACGATTTTCTCGTGGTTTGTTTAGTACTTCAAATAATTGTGCCAACCGACTACCTAAATCAGAGCCATCCTCATTTGTTTTTAATTCAATAAATTCTTTAAAAATATTTTTTTCAAATATTCCTGTATCATCAGCAAATAAACAGAATAAAAGTCTTACAAGATAAATTTCCAATGGATGACCGATATAACCACTATCTTTAAATTCGTCGTGGATTTTTCCCATTAGTTCGGCAGCTTTAATATTAACGGGATCTTCTTCTTTATAGGTATGTTTTTGATATCCGGCGATAAAACCAAAGAGTTTCACATTTTTATAAAAATCTTTTATCTGAAACTCATGTTCAGAATTTTCGTCTAGATCATATATTCTAATTCTTTCAAAATCTGAAACTAGAACATATTTTGGCAGTTCATATTCTTCCAATCCATTGAAATAATCTAAAGCTTGGGAATATGCCTTGTCTAGATCTTTGCCTCGAGTTTTGTGTTCAATAAGTAAAGTACCCTTCCAAAAAAGGTCAATGAATCCATATTGCTCATTGATTTTTTTAACAGGTTCTTCAAATGTTGCAACTCTTCTTCTTGAGACACCAAAAACATTAAAGAACTCATTCCAAAAAGTGTCCTTTTCAGCGCGTTCTCTAGTTTCATCAGACCACTCTTTGGAAAATTTAAGAGCACGACCTTTTATTTCATTCCAGCTTAATACCATTAAATATTCTTATTTTTTTACTTCTCTGCCCATTTCCGTAATTCGCGTTTGATCTTGTCCTCAATTTTTTCCCCGATCTCGTCCCAATCTTTATCTTTATGTTCAGATTCATCCAACCAGCTCTTAATTCCGGTACGGACTTTTTCCTCAACTTTCACGCCAATATCTTCCCACTCTTTTTCTTTGGGACTTTTTTTCTTGCAAACTGTTCCTTTGCAGCTTCCGCTAAAAATAACCATTGCTCCGAATAGGAATCCAAAGTTGTACCAACCGCCGTTATTGTGGACTTCATAAATGGAAATGGTATCTTTAAATAATGATATTATGAAAGTGATAGGCGATATTAATCCGTGCCACAAACCTAACCAAAATCCGGCAGCTTCACCTTCTTTTGCGACTGTATTGACTAAATCATTCGGACCTGCTGTGCAGGAAATGATTGCTAAAAATATTAATGAAAACGCAAAGAACATAATCTTTTTACTCATGTTCATCCTCCTTTTTAATTAATATATATTTTATATTTTTCTTTATCAATGATTTCACCGATTATCTCAGCTTTTATTTCCGATAATTCATTGAATTTGGATATATAATTTTCGGCTTTCTCTGCAGGCAAGGAAATGAGTAATCCGCCGGAAGTCTGCGCGTCTGCTAGCAGCAATTTATCGACATCTGTCAAACTTTCACCAAATTGGACTTTGTCTCTTACGAATTTTAAATTACGTTTTGTACCGCCGGGAACAATTCCTTTTTCTGCAATTTCTTTGACCATCGGTAAAAATGGTATTGCCGCGTAATTAATCTTAGCGGAAACGTCGCTTGCTTCGCACAATTCCGATAAATGTCCTAACAGTCCAAAGCCCGTCACGTCTGTTGCGGCGTTTACGCCGATTTCCTTCATCACTTCTGCCGCCAATTTATTGAGTGTTGCCATTGATTGAGCAGATTTTGACCGAGCTATCCCATCAGCTTTTCCTGCTTTTACCGCTGTAGCGATGATGCCAGTACCAAGCGGTTTTGTGAGTATTAATCTATCACCGGTCTGAGCATTACCGTTAGTTATCAAATCAGCTTCTTCAACTTCTCCCGTTACTACTAACCCGTATTTTGGCTCAGGGTCGTCAATGCTGTGACCGCCTGCAATCGAGATGCCGGCTTCGCGCGCTTTATCAATGCCGCCCTGCAATATTTTAGAAAGATCAGATTTCGGCAAAGTATTTATCGGAAATCCGATAATATTCAGCGCAAAAATCGGCGTTGCTCCCATCGCATAAATATCCGATAACGAATTTGCTGCGGCAATCTGACCGAATGTATAAGGATCGTCATCGATCGGCGTAAAAAAATCCACAGTTTGCACCAATAGTTTACCGTCTTTTAGGCGCACCACTGCCGCATCGTCATTATCATCGTAACCGACGAGAATACGATCATCCTTTTTAGATTTAAGTTCACCCAAAACTTGGGAAAGGTCCTCAGGACCAATCTTGCATGCTCAACCGGAACCGTGCGTAAGCGTAGTTAATCTTATTTTTTCTTTTTTATCCATAATCGATTGATATTTTAAGGTAGAATTTGTCTGTACTTTAACCGAATTAGCAAATCAAACGTTATCAACCAGTTTTTTTATATCATCTATATTAGTGATTTTTTTATTTGCTAAATATTCCAAGTGAATTGACTTGAAGATCGAAGTGATTTGTATATTCTCGACATAATCCTTAAGCGAAATTGGAATATGATTTGTTTTATGAATCAGTAAATCAAACGGATAAGTTACTTCAGTCGCTTTTAATGATGCGGGTGTTAGTTGATTTTCAAATACTTCACGTCGTTTGGCTTGAATTATTTTGATATCTATTTCTTTCTCAAATTCCCACGGTGAAACTACAGCAGCTATCGATTTTAAATAATCATACCCTTCTCTAAACTGATTAACAAAATAATTTGAATATTTGCCATGACCTAATTCAGAATACAAAAATTCTTTAATGGTTTTATTCATATTTTCAAGATACAATTTCCACATCGTAAAATGTGAACGGTATAAAAAATATCCGAACGAAGTTCGAAACGAATTTCGTGTAGTAAAAAATGATTTAACCTCATATGATTTTTTCTTCAATTCGTTCCTGAAGTCAACCGGAAAAAGATGAATTGAAAATGGAATTGTGGAAATATCTTTTTTGAGAAAATCCGATGGAATATCCAATTCTTGAATTTTTATTGAGTACAGTCTTTCCAATCCGCTAATCTTTAATTCGATAAAAGCTCCGAGATCGCTGATTTTTATGAGATTGCTGAGTGCCTTATCAAAAGCAGGGAGCGTAGTAATGGATGGTATGGTAGCGTGCTTAGAAAGCTCAGGGAATAGGGCAATTTGCCTTGGGTCTGATTGCTCTTGCATAACTTCCTCCGGTCAAATATTACAAATAAAGTAAACAATCTAAAAGAATAATGCGATTGGCATAAATTGGAACAAAACTGTGTAAAAATACTTTATGTTTCAAAGGATTGGTAAAATTGAAAGTTTAAATTTTCTTCATGCGTTGCTTTGCGTAAATATTACTAAGTAACTTTCTTGTTATCATTGATACAAAGTAATGATACTTAAGTGAAATAATTTTTCAGTTTACTTTAACCACTGAACTATGCAGTTCAGAAGAATTTGATTTAATAATTATTTAAACGGAAATTGAGTGACAAAAACAAAAATAAAACACGTTGACCATGTAGTAATTCGGTTTGCCGGAGATTCCGGTGATGGAATGCAGTTAACCGGTTCGCGTTTTACAGAATCAACCGCAATATTTGGAAACGACCTCAGCACTTTGCCGGATTATCCTGCGGAGATTCGTGCTCCAGCCGGTTCTTTGGCTGGTGTCAGTGTTTTTCAATTACATTTTAGCTCCAAAAATATACATACTCCAGGAGATCAGCCCGATGTATTGGTAGCGATGAACCCGGCAGCACTTAAAGGACATTTAGCGGATCTGGCACCCAATGGAATTATTATTGCAAACTCTAATGCTTTTAACGATAAAAACTTAAATTTAGCGGGTTACGGTTCCAATCCACTTGAGGATGACACATTAGATAAACAGTATGAAATTCATGCGATCGGAATGACGGATTTGGTCACTAAAGCGTGCGAAAATATTGATCTTTCCTCAAAAGAAATTGAAAGAACAAAGAATATGTTCGCTTTAGGGCTTTTATTTTGGATGTATAACCGCAGTACTGATACGACCATAAAATGGCTGCAGAAAAAATTTAAAACTAAACCAGCTGTTGTTGAAGCAAATACTCGTGCATTAAATGCTGGATATAATTATGGTGACACAACCGAGATGTTCACCGCCCGTTATACCGTTGAAAAAGCATCCCTGCCTCCCGGGAAGTATCGCAATATCAACGGAAATTATGCGCTTAGTTTAGGTTTGCTTGCAGCTGCGGAAAAATCAGGATTACCTTTGTTTTTTGGCGGATATCCAATTACTCCCGCCAGTGAAATATTACATTTTTTAGCCGGTTACAGGAATTTTGGAGTAAAAACATTCCAAGCCGAAGATGAAATTGCAGGAATAGCTTCTGCGATTGGTGCTTCTTTTACCGGTAGTTTGGCCTGTACAGCAACCTCCGGTCCGGGAATGGCACTCAAAACTGAAGCCTTAGGTTTAGCAATAATGGCGGAATTGCCATTGGTAGTAATTAATGTTCAGCGTGGTGGGCCGAGCACAGGATTACCGACCAAGACTGAACAGTCCGACCTTTTTCAGGCAATTATGGGACGAAATGGAGATGCGCCGATGCCGGTAATTGCTCCTTCAACTCCGGGCGATTGTTTCTATGCCGCGTATGAAGCAAGTCAGATTGCAATTAAATATATGACTCCGGTTATTGTATTATCAGATGGGTATCTTGCGAACGGTTCTGAACCGTGGCCCATACCGAAGATGAAAGATTTACCCAAAATAGATGTTAAGTTTGAGAAAAATTTTAACGGAGAGGACAAATATCTGCCATTCAAAAGAAATAAAAAGACGTTAGCTCGACCATGGGCAATTCCGGGTACTCAGAATTTGGAACATCGCCTTGGCGGATTGGAAAAAGAAGATATTACAGGTAATGTTAGTTATGACTCTGACAATCATCATTTAATGACTACCCTCCGTTCACAAAAAGTTGCTAACATCGCCAATGATTATCCGCCAACCACGGTTTACGGCAAAGAGAAAGGCGATATGTTGATTTTAACTTGGGGAAGCACCTTTGGTCCCGGCCGAGTTGCTGCCGAGCGACTACAAAACAATAAACTAAAGGTAAGCCATGTCCATCTACGTTATATAAATCCACTGCCGATTGATTTAGGTGGTATTATCAAAAAGTTTAAACATGTGCTCATCCCCGAAGTAAATGTTGGACAGCTCCGAACAATAATTAGAGCACAATATCTTGTTGATGCACAAGGACTTAACATTGTTCGTGGACGACCGGTTCGAGCAAGTATGATTGTAACTTACGTAAATAAAATTTTAGGTATATAAATGTCTGATATTAAAGAAAACAAATCGCCAAGTTTAAGTCGTATGGATTTTGTGACCGACCAAACCGTGAAATGGTGTCCGGGTTGCGGAGACTACTCAATTCTTAAACAAGCTCAAAAAGTAATGCCGGAATTGGGAATACCACGAGAAAAATTCTTGTTCATCAGTGGCATCGGTTGTTCCAGCAGATTTCCTTATTACATGAATACTTATGGTTTCCATACGATTCACGGTCGGGCAGCGGCAATTGCTTCCGGTGCGAAGCTCGCCAATCCCGATTTGTCGGTTTGGATAGTAACCGGTGATGGAGATGGATTATCAATTGGAGGTAATCATACAATTCATTTAATGCGCAGAAATCTTAATGTAAACATTTTGCTGTTTAATAATAGAATTTATGGTTTAACAAAAGGGCAATATTCACCGACCTCAGAATTGGGGAAAATAACTAAGTCAACACCTATGGGTTCTTTAGACAGACCATTTAATCCAACATCTTTGGCGCTTGGCTCCCAAGCCACATTTGTAGCGCGTACAATTGACAGAAATCCAAAACATATTCAATCGGTTCTTACTAGAGCTCATGAGCATAATGGCACTTCATTCGTGGAAATTTATCAGAATTGTAATATCTTTAATGACGGAGCTTATGAAAATTTAACTAACAAAGAAGTTGCTTCTGATAATATTATCGAATTGGAAAATGGTCAACCGATGCTCTTTGGAAAAAACCGCAATCTCGGAATTCATCTTGATTGCAATACACCAAAGATAATCGATCTTGATAAAAGTAATAACTTAAGCATTGACGATGTTTTAGTACATGATGAAAAGGATTTATTTATTGCTTCAATGCTTAGTGCATTTACCTATGATCTTCAATTTCCGACACCAATCGGAGTAATTTATTCTATTGACGAACCGATATACGAAGAATTACTACAGAATCAAATCAAAAATGCGATTGAGAAACAAGGGAAAGGTGATATTGATATATTGCTCAACACCGGAAATGTTTGGGAAGTAAAATAATTTTAAACTGGAGTAAATAATGAGTTTCAACTTAGAAATAGATCGTTTTCGCGATGCGGTTACCGAGTTAATTCGCATAGCATCAACGCAATTACCTGCAGATGTAACGCGTACTATGGAAAAGGCGCGGGATAACGAAAAAAAGGGTAGCCCTGCAAAATCCGTATTAGATTATATGCTGAAAAATGCTGAGACCGCAAAAGCAAACAGTACGCCTATTTGTCAGGATACTGGCACTTTAATATTTTTTGTCACAATTCCTGAAGGCTTATCGCTCAGAAAGATAGAATCAGCAGTAACTGAAGCTGCTCGCAATGCGACTAAAAAATCCTACTTGCGTCCCAATGCGGTTGATTCAATATCAGGAAAAAATTCGGGCGATAATACCGGAATAATGGCACCGTATTTCCACTACGAAGAATGGGATGAACCGACAATCAAGATTGAATTGATGTTGAAAGGCGGCGGCTGCGAAAATGTATCCGACCAATATAAATTACCGGATAGTCGCTTAAAAGCAGGACGTGATTTAGATGGTGTTTATAAATGTATTATCGATTCGATTAATAAAGCTCAAGGACTGGGTTGCGCGCCTGGAGTTGCAGGAATCGGAATTGGCGGTGATAGAGCATCCGGTATGGTAGTCGCCAAAAAACAATTATTCCGCAAGTTAGATGACACAAATGTAGATCCCCAATTAGCAAAATTGGAAGAAAGATTATACGCTGATTTAAATGAATTAGGAATCGGTCCAATGGGATTTGGCGGATTAACAACTGTATTAGGAGTAAAGGTCGGAGCAGCACATCGGTTACCAGCTTCATTTTTTGTGTCCTTGGCATATTCGTGTTGGGCAGACAGACGCTGTTCTATGCTTTATTCAGAAAGTGAGGTAAGCTATGATTAAGATCAATTTGCCGGTCAGCGAAGCTGATATCAGAAAATTAAAAATGGGTGATGAGGTGTCGCTAAATGGTATCATGGTTACCGGCAGAGATTCCGCTCATACTTGGCTATTGGAAAAAGACCAAAAAGAAGTTAAAGATTTATTGAATGGAAGTGTTATTTACCATTGTGGTCCGGTTGTAAAAAAAGAAGATGGTGAATGGAAATTTGTGGCCGCAGGTCCAACTACTTCCGCTAGAGAGGAACCCTATCAAGGTGATGTAATAAAAAAATACGGAATACGTGGAGTGATGGGTAAGGGCGGTATGGGCGCAAAAACATTGCAAGCGCTTGGTGAAAACGGCTCTGTGTATTTACATGCCGTTGGCGGAGCGGCTACTTTACAAGGTCAAGCAGTAAAAAAAGTACATGGCGTGGTCAAATTAGAGGAATTTGGTGTGCCGGAAGCAATGTGGATAATTGAAGTTGAAGATTTCCAAGCAGTAGTTACAATGGATTCACATGGGAATTCTCTGCACAAAGAGATTAAAGTTGCTTCGGATAAAGTTGCTAATAAATTGATTGGAATTTAATCAATTTTATTAAATATTTTTTATTTCAGTAATAGTGCCTTAATGGTATTACTGCTGTTAGGTGCGAGTAATTTGATAAAATATATACCGGATGAAAATTCTGAAGCATTCCATTGGAAATTATATGAACCGGTATTAAGGTTGCCTTTATAGATATTATCGACTAATTGACCTGTTAAATCAAATACCGATAGTGAGATTTCTGTATCGATAGGTATATTGGCTTTTATATTTGATACAGAATTAAAAGGATTTGGATAATTTTGCATTAATATAAAATTGTTTGGCTTTGTTAGTTCATCCTCTATATCCAAATCAATAAATTCAGCCAAAAGAATAATTCCATCATTAGATTGTATAGTAATACCATCAATTATTTGTTCACCTGAATTAATTTCTGGATCTTGACTACCATTTATTCGATAAATATTAGTACGATTTAAAACTCCCGCTATTTCATTTTGATTTAAAGTAACAGGATTATTAGAAGGATTACAAAGAACTATACCATTTTGATAATCTCTTCGCCATAGTTTGTTTGCAGAAGTTGAGTTATCGGCTGCTAATAAATCTGTTAATAATTGATTACTATCTTCAGCGTTATGTGCGTCATTCAAAGGTCTGCCTAAATATCCCTTATTATTAAAATCTCTATCTGCTATTCTGGTTGAGATATTTACGGCGTATTCGTCGTACCACCAAGTTGCCGTGTAATTAACTTGACTTATATAACAGAAATATGAATTGAATAGCAGGGCAGATGTAAGACCAAAGCGCATATTTTGATAATCATTTTCTACACCTGACTGATGAAACATTGATAATTGAGGATTTACTTCCACCAGTTTCATCAAATAGTGTGAACGAATTGTTGTATGCCATCCCCAACAATCCATAGAACCTATGAAATCTTCGAGCATCCGACCATTCAAAATATGACTATAAGTACTATCAAATTTCCAACCACCATTGCCAAGTAACGGAGAAGAAAGAGGAAAGTAATTCCTACTATTCTGAAGTAATGCCTTAGTCCCATTAATCCAATCCCTATCGATTTTTTCATTGGAATCGACTATTCTATCATTATCAATATCAATTGGAGCACTTGGATTATCTTGGTCATCAGTAACCCAGGAGATACCTTCAGTAATCCAATCATAAAAAATTCCATCAACTAATTTAGTGGAAAGGATATGTTTATTTAGGTAATATGGTAATACATCATTGACTTGAGTCGTAAGATTTAAAAGGTTTGACCATACGGTTCCTAATTTATAAAATTGTAGTCGATCACCATTTACATCATTTACAATCCAATCTTCGTTTAATATTGATAGTAACCCACCGTTTAATTTTTGTTTTGTATTTGAATCAAAATCCGGTGAAAAATATATGAATAAAAGTAAATTGGGATTATTTTGCTTTAATTTTCCGTCACAACCAAAGATTTCCGGATTGTCAAATATATTCCAAGTATTTAAAATTATAAAATCCCAATAAGCTAGTGAATCAATGCGGGCATTACTAGAAACCTCACCGGTATATTGATTAAATATTTTTGGAGCGGAATGAGTATTAATTCTCATTTGTGGTGTGGGTTCAGGACAAATTTTTTCTGCAGGTAGTGGGGGAATTGCCGCAGTAACTGTCACTGGTGACAATAAATAATCGATATATTTAGTTAAAATTTCAGTTTTGTAATCGGTAGGAATTCCAAGAAATTCAAAATTTGTGCCGATTGTCCGATAACCACTTGGAGAATTCCAGGCAATCCCAGCCGGGAACACAAAAGGAGCTGAACCATCCTGATAATCAATTTCGTTTTCCCATATAGTAAAAGCATCAGAAGCATTTGTCCAATCCGTATAAAGGAAATCAGTATAGTTGACAAATCCTTGATATGTAAAATCATATCCATCCATAAAAGTACCGGAGATACTACGTAAATTATCAATATCTTTGAGATAATTACCATCCCAACCCGATTCGATTCCAAAATAAGGTTCAATTGGCGGTTTTTTATGATAGATTGGATCGTAATACCATGCATCGCCGCCTTCCAAATAAAGTCGGCCGTTATTGGCAAGATAATCATATAAGTATTTTATTTCATTGTATGAAAGCACACCATTATAGGGGAACATGCCTGTGCAACAGAATACTACCGAATAAACACTAGTATCTATGGGCGCGTTAAGTTGGGTTACCAAATCGACACTATATCCAAGTTTATTAATGGTAATTTTTAGTGAATCAGCACTTTTTTGATTATGACTAAAATAATCGTCAGTCAAATCAATGATAAGAATACGTTTTGAATCGAAAATATTGGAGTTATCAGGAAATATGATTGAAGTAATTACAAGGATAATACAAATTATAGTTTTATAATTATTCATTATAACCTACATTAAAATGTATTAATAAATAAAAAATATTTCTATATCTATAATTAATCTATTGTAATATAATCATGTGATGGAATATTGTCAATTAATAAAATAAGATACAATATTACAATTCCTAAATTCCATATAACATATAATAGGTAATTAGTAGATTCACGAATTAAAAAATTTGGAACTAAATTATCGGGATGTAATTTTACAACATAAATGTGAATACATTCCGAAATTTTTATGAGAAATATTACAGAAATGCTACAAAACCAAGATCCTGAAGAATGGAAAGATATTTTTCGATTGGCACTTAAAATAGTTGGCTATGGGTCCATAGTTGCGTTATTATTATTATTTATCCTCTCGCGAGGATTACCATCAATTGAACAGTTAGAAAATTTTGATCCGGACCTTGTAACACAAATTTATTCAAGAGACGGAATTTTAATCGATCAATTATTTCAGACAAAGCGTGTATTTGTCAATCTCGACAGTATACCCGATTATATGAAAAATGCCACAATCGCTTCAGAAGATAAGCGCTTTGTGAGACATTGGGGTTTGGATTTCCCCAGCTTTTTACGGGCTTTAGCGGTGAATGTTGTATCGTTTAGTTATGAACAGGGTTTCAGTTCAATTACGCAGCAATTAGCCCGCAATCTATATGAATCGATAGGATTCAAAAATTCTATATGGCGCAAAATAAAAGAGATAATTACAGCCATCCAAATTGAACGCACCTACACAAAAGATGAAATTTTAGGCATGTACTTGAATACTGTGCATTTTGGTCATGGTACTTATGGTGTTGAAGCTGCTTCAAAGAGATTCTACGGGAAAAACTCCCGTGATTTAACATTGGGTGAAAGTGCCATGTTGGTTGGATTGCTTCCTTCGCCGGCTTCTTACTCTCCATTAAATCATTGGGATAGGGCAGTTCACAGAAGAGATGTTGTATTAAAATTAATGTTAAAACAAGGTTATATCTCTGAGGATGAAATGGAATCCGCCAAAGCGATGAAGGTCTTGGACATCTCAGAAACCGCCGATAAAGGTTTTGCTCCATACTTTATTGAATATGTTCGTCGTTTTTTGGAAAAAGAGGATAAGCATTTAAATATTAATATATATCGTGACGGATTAAAAATTTACACTACACTTGATTATCGATTGCAATCGATTGCCGAAGATGTGATTGGAGATCAAATTGAAGAAAATCAGCAAAGATTTAACGCTCAGATCTTCAATGATGGGAGACTGTTCTCGGATTTAGTCGATTTTAATAAATATCCAATCGATTCTGTAAAAATGATGATGCGCGGTGAAAAACGATTATACGAAGATCTGCGCAATAAATTACTTGTTCAAACAGCGTTTGTAGCTTTAGATCCCCAAACAGGGGCTATACTCGCAATGGTTGGCGGACGACCTGATTATCATGATCAGTATAACCGTGCTGTACAAGCTGCCAGACAGCCTGGCTCAACTTTTAAACCATTTATATATACTACAGCAATTGATAATGGCTATCCTGTTACTGAACAAATTTTAAATCAGCAAGTTGTTCTAAATAGACAAGACGGTTATGGTGAGTGGATTAAATGGATGCCCAAGAATGATGATGAATCAACAGGTGGTTTAACAACTTTGCGTGAAGGATTAACTCGCTCTCTAAATTTGATATCAGTTCGAATGGTTCAGCAGAAATTGGCTCCGGCTGCGCAAATTAAAAAAACCGCTGAACGCATGAAATTTAGTACTCCAATAGCAGCCGTCGATGCAATCGCCTTGGGAGTTTCGGAAGTTTATCCGATCGAAATCGTTGCAGCTTACGCTGCATTTGCCAATAGTGGAGTCTATTCAAAGCCTTTCGGCATTACGCGAATTGAAGACCGCTATGGAAAAGTAATAGCAGAATATTTCCCTGAACAGGAAGAAGTATTAAACGAGCGCACTGCCTATGTTGTAACAAGTTTGATGGAATCGGTAGTTAATAATGGAACAGGCTCACGATCTCGTTGGGCGTTTGATTTTAGACGACCGGCAGCCGGAAAAACCGGGACTTCGCAAGATTATAATGATGCATGGTTTGTGGGCTTCACACCACAAATTGTTGCCGGAACTTGGTTTGGTGTAGATGGACCTCCAATAGTTAGTTTAGGAGACAGACAATTTGGTAATATGGCGGCTTTACCAGTTTGGGCAAAATTTATGAAAGCTGCCCATGATACTTTAGATTTGCCCGTTGAGGAGTTCGTTAGACCGGAAGGTGTAATTGAGATCGAGATTTGTTCTGAATCTAAGGAATTACCAAATCGTGGATGTCCAACTCAAAAGGAAATATTTATAGATGGAACTGAGCCTGTAGACCATTGTGATATACACCGTATGTATTGATATCGATATAATATTTTACATTTATTAAACTGATCAATCTAATATGAGTTTATGCTCTACTTTCTCATTTCCAATTATTACAGTATTTTTGGTCATATTTTCTGCGGATGACAATTTTTCACCATCAGAATTAAATAATTTCATTATTGTATCACCCTTTTTTACAGGATCCCCTATTTTTTTATAAAATTTAATACCGGCTGTTGGATCAACTTTATCAGTAGTCTTTTTCCGGCCGCAACCTAATTCTATGGTAACTAATCCTATTCTATAGGTATCAATGCTTTGGATAATTCCTGCTTTATCTGATTTTATTGTGATATGATTATCCGGTTGATGCAGGCGCTTATATTTTTCTATATCTTGATGTTTCCCACCTTGATATTCGACCATTTCTACAAATTTTTTATAAGCTTTTCCATTAGATATTAATTCTTTTTGTAATGCAACTGCCTCTGAATGAGTTTTAGATATTCCTGCCTGCAATAATAATTTTGCTCCTAGTTCATAAGTGACTTGCATAGTATCGTCTGGACCGTCACCTTTTAATCCATTAATGGATTCCTGTACTTCACACCATAATCCTGCCAAGTTTCCGAGTGGTTGATCCATACTTGTATAAACAACATCCGTATTGATATTAAAACTTTTCCCAATATTTTGGAGCATATTACCAAGGTGATGAGCTTCATCAATATTTTTCATAAAAGCACCGTTGCCGGTTTTTACATCTAATACGAGACCTTGAATGCCTTCAGCAATTTTTTTACTCATGATTGAGCCACAAATCAGCGGCACGGATTCAACAGTTCCGGTGACATCACGCAATGCGTACATTCTACGGTCAGCCGGACATATTTCTTTAGTCTGCCCAATCATTGCGATACCAATTGCATCAACTTGTTTTCTGAAGTCCCTAAGGTTAATGTCAACTTTAAATCCGGGGATGGTTTCCAATTTATCGAGAGTTCCTCCAGTATGTCCCAAACTTCTTCCACTTAACATCGGAATTGAGATACCGGCAGCTGCCATTAGAGGTCCGAGGATAATTGACACTTTATCACCAACGCCTCCGGTACTGTGTTTATCGGCAACGAAGTTGCTGTGATGAGAAAAATCCATTTTTTCACCGGAATTGAGCATTACTTCCACTAAAGTTGATATCTCAGAATCGGTCATGCCATTAAAGAAAATGGCCATTAATAGAGCTGACATTTGATAATCAGGTATTTCTTCTTTCAGATATCCATTGATAAACTCTTTTATTTGCTGGAATGATATTTCTTTTCCGTTCCTTTTTTGTTTAATTATTTCCGATGGTATCATGCTAATCCTGCTTTTTTCGATTAAAAATTTTGGGCCACTTTATTCGTAGTGGGGCACGCTCTCGAACTGTCCTGAATGTAAGATAGAATGCAATAAAAAATAGGACAACATTGGGCGCCCACATACCTACAGCCGGAGATACATAATTCCTATCGGCCATTTCCTCTCCGCCAATCAATAATAAATAATAGATTAAGAAAAATCCAAAACTTAAACTCATTCCAACCACAAATCCGCCCTTGCGAGCTAAAACCCCTAACGGAGCACCTAATAAAACAAATAAAATACATGCTACCGGCAAAGAGAATTTTTTATGTATTTCAACCCCGTATTTATTGATACTTTTTTGATAACTGTTCAATAAATTGAATTCATTGGTCATTTGTCGTTCAAGAGTCTTAATTGTACGAGTGGTTGTATTGACAAATACTTGAGATTGTGAAGTATCCTGCTCCACAGTGAATTGATAATCGGCTAAATCAGACAGCGTCTTTTTTAGAGTTTTTGGCACAGCTGAATCACCGATAGCCTTGAAATAGTTATTCCCCATACGTTTCCAGACACTGTTCACCCGCTCCTGATAACTATTTTTTCTCTCAAGCATCATTGGGATTGTCATCTCGCGATCAGTGCGATTGGATGTATCGCGGCGCATTAATAGCAAATCTTCAACCGGTATATTTATTTTATGTTTTGAAAATTGGATACGCCGATATTCACCGAAATCATTTATATCCAATTCATGAATCTCACCGTTATGTAGTGTAAGTATCAGCTCACTTCCAATTGTTTCCAGCTCGCCGGTCTTGGAGTAAATACTGACTTGTTTATTGCGACTGTTTTTACTGAAAATACGTACATCTTCCATAACCTCGCCGGTTTTGCCACCGATTATCATACCATAGTCCGGAAGGTCGTCGATAAAATGTCCGGGATCGATGCTCATTACAGGTCTTTTACGATAAATGTCACCCGATAAAATTCGAGCTTTGAAGTTCATTTCCGGTAAAATATAATTATTGAAATAGAGAAGAGTTAGACAAACGATCGTCCCAAATAATAAACCTGGTCGGATTATCTTTAAAAAACTGATTCCCGCCGCCCGCATTGCAGTAATCTCGTTATCCTCGGATAATCGTCCAAAAGTCATGAGTGCGGCAATAAGAACAGCCATCGGCACTGCGAGAGCTACAATCCACGCTAAATTCAAGAATAAATATTCAAATATTGTTAATACATCGATTCCCTTGCCAAGGAATCGATCAATCGCTCTTAGCAAAAATTGCACAAAAAGGATAAAAATTATCACTAATAATGAAAATACGAAAGGCGAAAGCAATTCTTTGATGATATATCGGCTTAATAAGCGCATACTCAAAATTAATTATGTTAAGCGGAATATGGAAGCTGGTAAATGGCGATTATAATTTGTTTTAAGTTCAGCTTGATTAACAACTAAATCACTTCTAATTTTCGCCGCCCTTTTTAGGGACAAATGGTGGGTGTAGCTCAGCTGGTTAGAGCTCCTGGTTGTGGTCCAGGTGGTCGTGGGTTCGAGTCCCATCACTCACCCAATAATATACGGGGTGTAGCGCAGCCCGGTTAGCGCACCTGCTTTGGGAGCAGGGGGTCGAAGGTTCGAATCCTTTCACCCCGACATTGAAATCCTCTTCGGTAAGACTAGTTTATCGGGGGGGGG
>RRYU01019989.1_pt1 | contig 35015 bp, 28 predicted proteins | sample 2162651 | NCBI WGS metagenome assembly RRYU01 (sample SAMN10267283, study PRJNA491782) | microbial mat metagenome | isolation source: biomat in the production well | place: Japan: Minami-Kanto gas field, natural gas well KTG3 | collected 2017-06 | reverse complement strand
GTTTTTTGATGGCGATGCTGGTGTAGCTCAATTGGTAGAGCAGCTGATTTGTAATCAGCAGGTTGCGGGTTCGAGTCCCATCACCAGCTCGGAGTTAAAGCAGAAAGCGGGTAGGTAGCGAAGTGGTTAAACGCAACAGACTGTAAATCTGTCGACATATGTCTTCAGAGGTTCGAATCCTCTCCTACCCACTCCAGATCTCTGGAACAGGCTGATGTAGCTCAGTCGGTAGAGCACTTCCTTGGTAAGGAAGAGGTCATCGGTTCAAGTCCGATCATCAGCTCATAAGGATGGAAACGATTGTAGACGTCAGTAGCTTAATTGGTAGAGCAGCGGTCTCCAAAACCGCAGGTTGGGGGTTCGAGTCCCTCCTGACGTGCCGGTAACAGGAGCCGCACATTCACGCATTAAACGGCAGATTATCCCGAAAGCAGCATATGAAGAGCTATCTCGACAAGGTCAGCAGGTATTACCACGATGTTCTCAATGAAATGAGAAAGGTCTCCTGGCCAGGCAGGGATGAGGTCAAAGATCTTACGCTTGTGGTTCTGACTGTGTCGGGAGTACTGGCGATATTTACGTTTGTCGTTGATTGGGTGATTACCTCCTTCATCAGTCAATTGTTGTAATAAGGGTCTAAGGCAGAGAAATGAGTGATAGAAAAAGCGGTCAGGATACTCAGAGTCTTCCTGAGGCTCGATGGTACGCGTTGAGGATATATTCAGGGCACGAAAGGAAAGTGAAAGAGGGAATCGAGAGCGAAGTGGAGCGTCTTGATCTTGCTGATAAAATCCTTCAGGTTTATGTTCCCTACGAGCGGTTTGTGGAGGTTAAAAACGGGAAAAAGAGAAGTCTGACCAAGAACGCGTTTCCCGGGTATGTGCTTATTGAGGCTGTTCTTGATAAGCAGACGAAGAACCTGATTATGGATATTCCCTCGGTCATGGGGTTTCTCGGAGTCGGCGATGTTCCCACGCCGCTTCGTCCTGATGAGGTTGAAAAGATTCTTGAGCCTGAAAGCGCAGTCGAACAGCGCTCTGTCATCGAATCTCCATTCCAGATTGGTGATTCCGTCAAGGTTATTGACGGACCATTCAGTTCTCTTACCGGTGTTGTCCATGAAGTCTGCACTGAAAGAATGAAAGTAAAAGTCATGATCAGTTTCTTCGGTCGCAGCACGCCTACCGAGCTGGACTTTTCCCAGGTTAAATCAGTTTCTCAATAAACGGCCCTGTGTTGTTACGGGCCTTATGAATAGTGATATCGTATGGCAAAAAAGGTAGTTGGGTTTATTAAGTTGCAAATTCCGGCAGGCGGCGCCAATCCTGCACCTCCGGTAGGGCCTGCGCTTGGTCAGAAAGGCGTGAATATCATGGAGTTCTGTAAGCAGTTCAATGCTAAAACCCAGTCGCAGGCGGGAACCATCATTCCTGTCGTGATTACGGTGTTCTCCGATAAATCATTCACGTTCATCACCAAGACCCCGCCCGCGGCAGTCCTTCTTATCAAGGAAGCCGGACTTCAGAAGGGATCGGGTGAGCCGAACAAGAACAAGGTCGGAACCGTGTCGAAGGAGCAGGTTCGCAAGATCGCAGAATTGAAGATGCCTGATCTGAATGCTGTTGATGTTGAGGGCGCTATGCAGATGGTCATGGGTACGGCAAGAAGTATGGGTATTGTCGTTGAGGATTGATTGACCGGAACTGAATGCTTGAATGTTGTGGGAGACCGTTGAGGTCGCTTTATTAACCACTTATGTAGAAGTAAAACAATGGCTGGAAAAAATTACAAAAACGCGTTAGGAAAGTATACGGCACAGGCCGAGTATGATCTTCCTTCCGCTATTGAGCTTGTCAAGGAGATTACGACTGTCAGGTTTGATGCATCGGTTGATGTTGCTCTCAAGCTTGGAGTCGACCCCCGTCATGCTGATCAGGTTGTCCGTGGAACGGTCATGCTTCCGCATGGTACCGGAAAGACAGTCTCGGTGCTCGTGATCTGCAACGAGGCGAAAGCAGCAGAGGCAGAAGAGGCCGGTGCCGACTATGTGGGTTTTGAGGATTACATCGAAAAAATCCAGAACGGATGGACTGATGTTGATGTCATTATCGCGACTCCCGACGTCATGGGAAAACTCGGCCGGGTGGGCAAGATCCTCGGACCTCGCGGTTTGATGCCGAACCCGAAATCGGGTACGGTTACCATGGATGTCGCCAAGGCAGTCAGCGAAGTCAAAGCCGGTAAAATTGAATTCAGGGTTGATAAGGCAGGCAACGTTCATGCTCCTGTCGGAAAGGTGTCATTCGGCGTCGATCAACTTGTCGATAACGTCACGAGTTTCGTTAAAGAGGTTATCCGTCTGAAACCTTCCGCTGCAAAGGGACAGTACCTGCAGGGTATGTCTGTCTCGAGCACCATGTCGCCCGGTGTTCGGGTGAAGAAAGAGAAGTTTGTTGCCTAACATAAACGGTTTTTTACGATGAAGCGAGATAAAAAAGAGCTGATAGTCCATGAAGTTGCCGAAAAACTCGAAAAAGCTCAGGGAATCTACCTGACTGAGTTTCAGGGACTTGATGTCGCTAAAATGGCTGAATTGCGCAACGAGTTCCGTCAGGCAGGAGTCGAGTACCGGGTGGTTAAAAACACTCTTGTCAAAAAGGCCCTGGAAAACGTTGCTGGTGGTGACCGTCTTGCCGACGGACTTTTCAATACGACAGGCCTTGCTATCGGCTACGACGACCCGATCGTGCCTGCAAAGATCATCGAGAAGTTCAGCAAGAAGAACGAGAACCTGAAATTCAAGATGGCCTCAATCGATGGCACTGTTTTCGAGGCATCCCAGCTGCCCCAGCTTGCAGGCATGCTGAGCAAGGTTGAGAATATCGGCAGGGTAGCGGGTCTTGTCAACAATATGGTCGCATCGGTGCCTATGGTTGTCAATGCTGTTATGAGGGATCTGGTTTCCGTTCTCGATCAGGTCGCAAAACAGAAACAGTAAGAAAGAATCTATTACGCACTCAAGAAGTATTACGCACTCGAATATTTATACTAATTAACAAAACAAGAGAGGAAGATAATGGCATCTATTGAAACACTCGTCGAGGAAATTGGTAAGTTGTCACTTACTGAAGCTTCCGAGTTGGTCAAAGCTTTGGAAGAGAAGTTTGGTGTGAGTGCTGCTCCGGCAATTATTGCTGGTGGTATGGCTGCTGCTCCTGCAGGTGACGCAGCTGCTCAGGAAGAGAAAACCGAGTTTGATGTTGAGCTGAAAGCCGCTGGTGCTAACAAAATCAACGTTATCAAAGTTGTTCGTTCGATCACCGGTCTCGGTCTGAAAGAAGCCAAAGAGCTTGTTGACGGCGCACCGAAAGTTGTTAAAGAAGCTGTTGGAAAAGAAGAAGCAGAAAAGATTGCTAAAGAACTCAAGGATGCAGGCGCAGACGTTGAGTTGAAGTGATCTTTTCCATGGGTCATTACGATTATAAGCTCCGTGTCGCAATGAGACGGAGCTTTGCCCGTTTGTATGGGTTTGAGCGTTAAGGGCTTTATGTATGTGTGTGATGTGACGCTGGTTGTGCAAGATATTGCGTAACGGTTTCCGCTCTGCGGAATGGTATTGCGTTTTAAACTCAATGAAGAAGTACTTCCTGCAATCGAAAAAGTGAGGTGCAAGTGAAAGTGGCTGATAAAACACCAAGGAAGTGTATTGCCTTTTCCAAAATCCAGAGTATTGTAGATCCTCCCGATTTATTACAAGTTCAGTTAGATTCCTTTAACAGTTTCATTCAAGATAGTGTGCCCCTTGAAAAACGCAAAGATCAGGGGCTGGAAAAAGTATTGCGAAGTGCTTTTCCAATAACTGACACAAGGGGACTTTATTTACTCGAATATATTTCATACTCCTTCGATAAACCGAAATATACGGTTGAGGAGTGTATAGAGAGAGGGTTGACCTATGATGTGTCTCTCAAGGTCAAGCTCAAGCTTTCATACAAGGACGAGCCCGATGAACCCGACTGGAAGGAAACGATCCAGCAGGAGGTCTATCTCGGCCGCATTCCTTACATGACCGGAAGAGGCACCTTTATCGTCAACGGAGCTGAACGCGTCGTCGTCGCCCAGCTGCACCGGTCTCCGGGTGTTGTCTTCAGTGAAGCCGTTCATCCAAACGGCAAGAAGATGTACTCTGCGAAAATCGTTCCTACAAGAGGCTCATGGATCGAGTTTCAGACTGATATCAACAATCAGATATATGTTTATATCGACCAGAAGAAGAACTTCCTGGTCAGTGCCCTTTTACGGGCTATCGGATTTGCAAAGGACGAGGATATCCTCGGCCTGTTTGACATGGTTGAGGATGTTCCCGTCAAGAGCAGCAAAAAAGACTATCTCATCGGCAAAAATCTTGCCTCCGATATCGTCGATATGCAGACTGGCGAGGTTGTCAGTGCAAGAACAGCCATTACTGAGGAGATTCTCGATCAGATCACCGCAGCCGGCTACAAGAGCGTCAGTATTATTCGGGCTGCCGACGAAAAAGGCCTTGATAAGTCGATCATTACCAATACGATCCTCAACGACAGTTCTGCAACTGAGGAAGAGGCGCTCGAGATCGTCTACGAGGAACTTCGCGCCAACGAGGCTCCTGATATCGATGCGGCAAGAAGCTTTCTTGAAAGAACGTTTTTCAATCAGAAAAAATATGATCTCGGAGACGTAGGCAGATACCGGATCAATAAAAAGCTCGGCCGCGAACAGCAGGAATTCATGGATTATATCGGTGGAAACCCCGAGCTCAAGCAGCTCTCGGATTCCATTTACGAGAAGATTCTCCTGACGATCCAGTCTTATTCCGATGAGCCGATCGGTCAGGATATCATGGTTCTGACGCATTATGATATTATCGCGGTCATTTATTACCTGATCAAGCTGGTCAATGGACAGGCTGAAGTCGATGATGTCGATCATCTGGCAAACAGAAGGGTCCGGACCGTGGGCGAGCAGCTTGCAGCACAGTTTGTGATCGGGCTTGCACGTCTTGGCAAAAACGTTCGTGAAAAGCTCAACTCAAGGGATTCGGACAAGATCGCACCTGCCGATCTGATCAATGCACGGACCGTTTCAAGCGTTGTGTCGAGTTTCTTTGCAACGAGCCAGCTTTCGCAGTTCATGGACCAGACGAATCCTCTGGCGGAAATGACCAACAAGCGCAGGGTTTCTGCTCTGGGCCCCGGTGGTTTTACCCGCGAAAGGGCCGGTTTCGAGGTTCGCGACGTTCACTATACGCATTATGGCCGTCTCTGTCCTATCGAGACTCCTGAAGGTCCAAACATCGGTCTTATTTCATCTCTGTCCGTGTACGCGGAAATCAACGACAAGGGATTTATCCAGACTCCTTACCGCGTTGTCAGGGATGGTGTCGTTACTGACGAGGTGCTGATGCTTTCGGCAGAGGATGAAGAAAACAAGATTACCGTTCCGGTTAACGTCCCGCTTGATGAAAACCGGAAAATTGCCAGCGAAACAGTGCAGGCGAGAACCAAAGGCGACTACCCTGTGGTGACGGCAGAGGATGTCGATTATATGGATGTCTCACCGGTTCAGATCGTCAGTGCTGCAGCTGCGCTTATTCCGTTTCTGGAGCATGATGACGGCAACCGTGCGCTTATGGGTGCAAACATGCAGCGCCAGGCCGTGCCGCTTCTGGTCTCGGATGCTCCGCTCGTCGGAACGGGGATGGAGGCAAAGGTTGCTCGCGATTCCCGATCTGTTATCGTTGCCGAAGGCTCAGGGGTTGTAGAATCCGTGACGGCTGAAAGCATCCGGGTGCGCTATGATATTCATGCCGCGGGCGATAAGCATGTGGTGATGCTTGATCCTGACGAAGGGGTTAAAACCTATAAACTGATCAAGTTCAAGCGTTCCAACCAGGACACCTGCATAACGCAGAAGCCTTTTGTCTATGAAGGTCAGATTCTGGCCAAAGGCGACGTCATCGCTGACGGTTCGTCTACCGAAAGCGGTGAGCTGGCTCTCGGCAAAAACGTTCTGGTTGCCTTCATGCCATGGCGCGGATATAACTTCGAGGACGCTATCGTCCTGAGTGAACGCCTTGTCTATGACGATGTTTTTACCTCGATACACATTCATGAGTTTGAGGCCAATGTCCGGGATACCAAACGAGGCGAGGAGCAGTTTACGCGCGACATCTACAATGTCAGTGAAGATGCGCTGAGAAATCTCGATGAAAACGGCATCATTCGTATCGGTGCCGAGGTCAAGGAACGCGATATTCTCGTCGGAAAGATCACTCCGAAAGGCGAAAGCGATCCGACACCGGAGGAGAAGCTTCTTCGTGCAATTTTCGGAGATAAATCGAGCGATGTCAAGGATGCGTCGATGCACGTGCCGGCAGGTATGAAAGGTATTGTCATCAAGACCAAACTTTTCAGCCGGAAGAAAAAAGTCGGTATGGACGTCAAGGAACGCGGCGAGGCGATTGATAAACAGTTCGAACGTCGGGAAACCGATTTGCGTACAAGGTTTGCCAAATGGCTCAAACAGCTGCTCGAAGGCAAGATTTCCAGCGGCGTCTTCAATGAGAAGGGCAAAGCTGTTATTCCTGCCGGGTCTGTCTATGATGCCGGCCTGCTCAGCAAGTTCAGCGGTCTGGGTTTCCTTGAGACGCTCGATTTGTCGAAAGGCTTTATCGACGACGCTCAGGTCAATGCCAATGTCGTTCAGCTGATCAAAGAGTATCGTCTAATGCTCAAGGACCATTCCGACGAGCGAGAAAACGAGAAGTACAAACTCAATGTCGGCGATGAACTTCCTCCCGGAATAGAGGAGCTTGCCAAGGTCTATATCGCACAGAAACGAAAGATTCAGGTCGGCGATAAAATGGCAGGCCGTCACGGTAACAAGGGTGTTGTCGGCAAGATTCTGCCGATAGAGGATATGCCGTTCATGGCTGACGGGACACCTGTCGATATCGTGCTCAACCCGCTCGGTGTTCCCAGTCGTATGAATATCGGCCAGTTGTATGAGACTTCTCTCGGCTGGGCTGCCAAATCTCTCGGCGTCAATTTCAAGACACCTATTTTTGACGGTGCCACCTATGAGGAGGTTCAGGAACAGCTGACCAAAGCAGGCCTGCCTTCTCATGGCAAGGTCACCCTCTACGACGGAAGAACCGGTGAGGCATTTGATGATGAAGTCACCGTGGGATACATCTATATGCTGAAACTGAGTCATCTCGTAGATGACAAGATCCATGCCCGTTCTACAGGGCCCTACTCCCTCATTACCCAGCAGCCGCTTGGCGGTAAGGCGCAGTTCGGTGGCCAGAGGTTCGGTGAGATGGAGGTATGGGCTCTTGAGGCATACGGTGCAGCCAATATTCTCAGAGAGATGCTGACGGTCAAGTCCGATGATGTTATCGGCCGTAACAAAACCTATGAGGCTATTGTCAAGGGACAGAATCTTCCTGATCCCGGAACACCGGAGTCATTCAACGTTCTGGTTCGTGAGCTTCAGGGTCTCGGTCTTGAAATACGTATTGACGACAAAGTGCCATAGCCGGGTGAGTAATGACGAAGTGGTATACTTTCCGGGGATTTAAAAAAGGTCGTATATAACAGGGACATTAACTATGATTTTTTCACAGGGATCATCACCGATAAAAGGTGATTTTTCAAAGATAAAATTCAGCATTGCATCACCAGAAAGCATTCTTGCCCATTCGCGCGGTGAGGTACTGAAGCCTGAGACGATAAACTACCGTACATTCAAGCCGGAACGCGACGGCCTGATGTGTGAGAAGATTTTCGGTCCTACCAAGGACTGGGAGTGCTACTGCGGTAAATATAAAAGGGTCCGCTACAAAGGCATTATCTGTGACAGATGCGGTGTTGAAGTAACCATGAAAAGCGTGCGTCGTGAACGTATGGGCCATATATCCCTTGCCGTTCCGGTAGTGCATACATGGTTTTTCCGTTCGGTTCCGAGCAAGATCGGTGCATTGCTCGATCTTTCGACAAAGGAGCTCGAGCGTATCATCTATTATGAAGTATATGTTGTCATCAATCCGGGGGATCCGGGAGAAAAACAGGGCATCAAGAAACTTGACCGCCTGACCGAAGAGCAGTATTTCCAGATCATTACCGAATACGAGGACAACCAGGACCTCGACGATGATGATCCGGCCAAGTTTGTCGCCAAAATGGGCGGTGAAGCCATTCATACCTTGCTCAAAGGCCTGAATCTCGACGAAACTGCCGTCGGACTTCGCAAGGTGCTGAAGGAGAGCGGCTCCGAGCAGAAAAAAGCTGACGCACTCAAACGGCTGAAGGTTGTCGAAGCATTCAGAAAAAGCTACGAACCGCAGAAGAAAATCCGGAAAAAAACCATGGGCCTCTTTCCGGAGGACGAGATGCCCGAGCCGTATATCTTTGAGGGAAACAAGCCGGAATATATGGTGATGGAGGTTATTCCCGTCATTCCGCCCGAGCTTCGTCCCCTGGTGCCGCTCGAGGGCGGAAGGTTTGCGACATCCGATCTCAATGATCTCTATCGCAGGGTGATTATCAGGAATAACCGACTGAAAAAGCTGATCGATATTCGCGCTCCCGAGGTGATCCTGCGTAATGAAAAACGAATGTTGCAGGAAGCCGTCGATGCGCTCTTCGATAACTCCCGCAAGGCGAATGCCGTCAAGACCGGCGAGTCTAACAGGCCATTGAAGTCGCTTTCGGATGCACTCAAGGGCAAGCAGGGCCGTTTTCGTCAGAACCTTCTCGGTAAGAGGGTTGACTACTCCGGCCGTTCGGTCATCGTTGTCGGTCCCGAGCTTAAACTTCATGAGTGCGGTCTGCCGAAAAGTATGGCTATCGAGCTCTTCCAGCCTTTCGTCATCCGGCGACTGGTTGAACGTGGCATCGCCAAATCGGTTAAATCCGCTAAAAAGCTGATTGACAAGAAAGATCCTATTGTCTGGGATGTGCTTGAAAAGGTCATCGATGGTCGTCCGGTTCTTCTTAACAGGGCTCCGACACTTCACCGTCTTGGTATTCAGGCGTTTCAGCCGACATTGATCGAGGGAAAGGCGATCCAGATTCACCCGCTTGTCTGTACCGCATTCAACGCTGACTTCGATGGTGACCAGATGGCTGTGCATGTGCCGCTTTCACAGGAGGCTCAGCTCGAGGCATCGCTCCTTATGCTCTCGTCCCACAACCTTATCCTTCCCCAGTCGGGCAAGCCGGTTACCGTTCCTTCGCAGGACATGGTTCTGGGTATGTACTACCTGACCAAAACGAGAATCGGGGAGAAAGGCCAGGGCAAGATTTTCTACAGCACCGAAGAGGTCATGATTGCTCACAACGAGGAGCGTATCGGACTGCATTCGCTGGTGTTCGTCAAATATGACGGGCACATCGAACAGAAATTCGATCCGGCAAGAATGCTCGATATTATTTCCGACGATGAAGCTGAAAAGAAAGAGTGGCTGCGAAAACAGATCACCAGCCAGAAAATGCTGGTGACGACGGTAGGCCGTGTCATTTTCAACCAGTATGTGCCCGAACAAATCGGCTTTGTCAATAAGGTGATTGACAAAAAAGGAGCCAAGGAGCTTATCGCCAAGATCTGCACCGAGGTCGGTAATGTCCAGGCAGCAGAGTTTCTTGACAATATCAAGCAGGTTGGCTATCACTACGCCATGAAAGGCGGATTATCTATCGGCCTGGCTGATGCCATCATTCCCGAAGCAAAGGTGCAGCTGATCAAGAAAGCGACGAAAGAAAGCAATAAGATCCTTCGCGAGTACAACAGGGGTACCCTGACGGAAAACGAACGCTACAACCAGATCGTCGATGTCTGGCAAAAAGTCACCAATCTCGTTGCCGAGGAGTCCTACCAGAAACTCCGCAAGGACAGGGTCGGTTTCAATCCCCTGTTCATGATGCTTGATTCCGGTGCCCGAGGCTCCCGCGAACAGGTTCGTCAGCTTACCGGTATGCGCGGTCTTATTGCACGTCCTCAGAAATCCATGTCCGGTCAGCCGGGAGAGATCATCGAAAACCCGATTATTTCAAACCTCAAGGAGGGGCTCACAGTGCTCGAGTATTTTGTCTCGACGCACGGTGCCCGTAAAGGTCTTTCCGATACATCGCTGAAAACGGCCGATGCGGGATATCTGACAAGAAGGCTTCACGATGTCGCTCAGGATGTGATCGTTACCATTGACGATTGCGGAACAACCCGCGGCCTGCATGTCGAGCGCAGTATCGAGGAAGAGACCGGCGGTCAGATCAAGTTCAGCGACAAGATTCGAGGCCGGGTTGCTTCCAGGGATATCTGGGATACGCTCAAAGATGTCATTGTCGTTCCTGCAGGCGGTATCATCAGCGACGATATCGCTGATGCCATTCAGGAAAACATCGGCGTGCTCGAGGCAGATATCCGCTCTGTACTGACCTGTGAAGCAAAGCAGGGCATCTGTTCCAAATGTTACGGCACGAACCTTGCCGTCCATAAAATCGTTGAGATCGGTGAAGCTGTCGGCGTTATCGCTGCCCAGTCAATCGGCGAGCCGGGAACCCAGCTGACGCTGCGTACCTTCCATCAGGGTGGTACTGCCCAGGGAGGTATTGCCGAAACGGAGACCAAAGCTGTCTATGAGGGGCAGGTCGAGTTTGAAGGTATCCGTACCGTCGAGCAGGAGACCATCAATGAGGACGGGATGCCTGAATCGCGCATTCTCGTCATTCAGAAAAATGGCAGGATCAACATCCTGGATCCGGATTCCGGTAAGGTGGTCAAACGTCATGACGTTCCGCACGGCGCCAATCTGCACTGCAGCGAGGGTGACCTTGTCAGGAAAGAAGATGTACTGTTCAGTAGTGAACCGAACAGTACCCAGATTATTGCCGAGCTGGAAGGGTACGTGAAGTTTGCCGATATCGAGAAAGGCGTGACCTATAAAGAGGAGGTCGATCCGCAGACCGGTTACGTTCAGCACGTGATTATCAACTGGCGTTCAAAGCTTCGTGCTTCCGAGACCCGTGAGCCGAGGATCATGATTGTCAGCGAGAGCGGAGAAATCCTTAAAACCTACCCGGTACCGATCAAGTCGAACCTCTTTGTCGAAGACAACAAGAAGGTCAGCGTCGGTGACATCCTGGCAAAAGTTCCGAGAAACCTCGATCGCGTCGGTGGTGACATTACGGCGGGTCTGCCGAAGGTTACCGAGCTTTTCGAAGCAAGAATTCCTTCCGATCCGGCTATTGTTTCCGAGATCGACGGCTATGTAGGATTTGGTTCCCAGCGCAGAAGCAGCAAGGAGATCAAGGTGAAAAACGAGTTTGGTGAGGAGAAAACCTATTACGTCCAGGTTGGTAAGCACGTGCTGGCTAACGAGGGCGATGAAGTCAAGGCCGGTGAGCCATTGACGGATGGCGCCATTTCCCCTCAGGACATTCTTCGTATTCAGGGACCTAACGCTGTGCAGCAGTATCTGGTCAATGAGATCCAGAAAGTCTATCAGATCAACGCCGGCGTCGAGATCAGTGACAAGCATCTTGAGGTGATCGTACGTCAGATGCTGCAGAAGGTCAGGGTTGAGGAGCCGGGCGATACCGAGCTTCTTCCCGGTGATCTGATTGACAGGACGGTCTTTATCGAGGCGAATACGGCTATTTCCGAAAAGGTCAGGGTTATCGATAAAGGCGATGCACCGGCCAGAATTCAGGAAAGTCAGCTTTACAAAATGAGAGAGATTACCAAGCTCAACCGTGAACTGCGCAAGAACAGCAAGAGCCTTATCGTGGTAGAACCCGCAATACAGGCCACCTCTCATCCGGTTCTGCTCGGCATTACGAGCGCAGCACTCCAGACGGAGAGCGTTATTTCAGCGGCCTCTTTCCAGGAGACCACGAAGGTGCTGACCGATGCTGCAGTTGCCGGCAAGATCGATCATCTTCTGGGACTTAAGGAAAACGTTATCGTCGGAAAGCTTATTCCTGCCGGTACAGGTCTTAAGGCCTACCGCAAGCTGGAACTCGAGAAGGGCAGCCGTGATGACGGTTCAGTCGCCGCAGAGGAGATCGCTGATGTTTCGAGGGTGTCGGCAGAGGAGGATGTTGACGAATAACGTTCGGTGACAGTCCGCGACAGCGTCGTTGTTCTAACAGAAAAGCTGCCCCGTAAGGAGGCAGCTTTTCTGTTTTGAGGTATGATGCTTTTTTCTGTCTTTTCTATGGGGTAAAGGAAAAGGTTTCAAGAAAATGGGTGTCGTAGTGGCCGCTACGGAACTCTTCCGACTGCAGCAGCTGCTTATGAAAGGGGATCGTGGTTTTGATTCCTACAACGATAAACTCGTCGAGCGCTCGCAGCATTCTTGATATAGCTTCTTCTCTTGAATGAGCCGTGACAATGAGTTTTGCCAGCATCGAGTCGTAATTGGGCGGTACCTTGTAGCTTGCGTAACCGTGCGAATCGACACGGACTCCGTATCCTCCAGGCGTATGAAATACCTGAAGCTCGCCCGGACTCGGCCGGAAGTCGTGTTCAGGATCTTCGGCGTTGATTCTGCATTCAATGGAGTGTCCCTTTGGAGCATACTTCCTGCCTGCAATCGATACGCCTGAAGCAACAAGAATCTGCTCCTTGACGAGATCGACATCATAGCGTTCTTCCGTAACCGGATGTTCCACCTGAATACGGGTATTCATTTCCATGAAGTAGAACCGGTGATGCCGGTCGAGCAGAAATTCGATAGTTCCTGCTCCTTCGTAGTTGATCGCGCTTGCTGCGGCTACAGCAGCATCACCCATTTGTTTCCGCAATGCTTCATCGACAACCGGAGATGGTGTCTCCTCGATAAGTTTCTGATGACGGCGTTGAATGGTACAGTCTCTTTCTCCCAGATGCAAGGTGTTGCCATGCTGATCGGAAAGGATCTGTATTTCAACATGTCTCGGACTTTCAACAAATTTCTCAATATAGACGCCGCTGTTGCCGAATGCCTGTTGGGCCTCATTCTGCGAAGAAAGGATGGCTTTTTCAAGTTTGTCGGGCTCGCTTACCACTCGCATGCCCTTGCCTCCGCCACCGGCCGTCGGTTTGATGATGACGGGATAGCCGATTTTTTCAGCGGTTATATGTGCATGGGCAGTATCCCTGATTAATCCGTCGCTTCCGGGAATGATCGGGACGCCGGCGGCGATCATGGTTTCCCTGGCACTGTTTTTATCGCCCATCTTCCGGATCATGTCTGCGGTCGGACCGATAAATTTAATGCCTGAAGAGGAGCATACTTCAGCAAAGTCTGCATTTTCAGCCAGAAATCCGTAGCCGGGGTGAATAGCGTCAGCATTGGTGATTTCTGCAGCAGCAATGATTCTGGGGATGTTCAGGTAGCTTTCTTTTCCGGGAGGAGGGCCGATACATACCGCTTCATCGGCATATTTGACATGCAGTGAGTTTTTGTCGGCAGTGGAATATATGGCGACGGTGCTGATTCCCAGTTCACGGCAGGTCTGCATAATGCGTAATGCAATCTCACCGCGGTTTGCAATAAGTATTTTCTTGAACAACATTCGAATAGATTAAAAATTAAGGCTTGACGAGAAACAGAACCTGATCGTACTCGACAGGCTGACCGTTTTCGACAAGAATATCGACGATTGTTCCCGAGAGTTCCGACTCGATTTCATTCATCAGCTTCATCGCTTCAACGATACAGAGAACATCGCCTTTCCCGATGCTGTCGTTTTTATTGACAAATGCCGGCGATTCAGGAGAGGGCGAGCGGTAAAAGGTTCCGACAATGGGTGAGCGAATTTCAAGCAGGTTTTCTTTTTGGGTGCTTCCGGTCTCCGGTTTTGCAGTCTGCGGCTGGGGCGATGCGACGGGAGCCGGATTCTGCGGGATTGCCTGAACAAATGCCTGCTCCTGGGGCATGACAATCGTCGGGGTAGAGCGTTTCAGGGTGATTTTAAAATCACCTTCCTCAATGGTTGCTTCGCCGATGTCCGATTTATTGATAATATCGATCAGCTGCTCGATTTCTTTCAGGTTCATGTGTTCTGGCTTTAGGTTTGATTCAGCATTGCCTGTAACGTCAGGGCGCTTACTTTTTAACTCTTTCCATGTATTCCCCTGTGCGGGTATCGACACGGATAATACTTTCAGTCTGGATAAACATGGGTACGTTGACTTCTGCACCGGTTTCCAGTATTGCGGGTTTCGAGCCGCTTGTTGCCCTGTCATCCTTGGTTGCCGGGTTGGTTTCGGTGACCTCAAGTTCGACAAAGATAGGAAGTTCAGCTTCAAGAATCGAGCCATCGTCGGCAAAGACGATGTCTACCAGAGCTCCTTCCTTCAGAAAGCGGGCCGGTGTTCCGATTATGTCCGCAGCGACATTGATCTGATCAAATGTTGTTGTATCCATCATGACGAAATCCTCTCCGTCCCGGTAGAGGTACTGATACTGTTTTCGTTCGGTGACAATGAGGTCTACCGATTCGTTGGCGCTGAACCGGTACTCGACGTTGCGACCGGTTTTAAGGTTTTTCATGCCGGCCTGGTAGAAAGCCCGGAGGTTCCCCGGGGTTCTGTGTACAAGGCTTTCAATAATATGGGGCTCTCCTCTGAAGCGAATGATCGAGCCTTTCGAAATGTTACTGATGGACGTCATAGAACACTGTGCAATAAACGATTTATGTGACTCCCGGTTTGCTGTTCAGCAAAGACTTTAATATAATACAGCGACATGTGATTAACAATCGGAGAACCTGGTCTGTCAGAATCCGTCGGTAAAAACCAATTGGATGTTTGTAACCTACTGGTTAAATTAGCCTTAATGTAGTTCAAACATAATTGGGTGGTTTTTCCTCCAACTATAAAAATGTGTCTTATGTCAAAAGCCGAGTTAGTAGAAAAAATTGCCTCTCAAGCAGGTTTGACGAAAGCTGATGCTGAAAGGGCAGTCAATGCCTTTGTCAGTGTTGTGACGGATAGTCTCAAAGCAGGTGATGATGTTACTCTTGTTGGTTTCGGGACTTTTTCCACAGGTGAAAGGTCTGAACGTCAGGGGCGCAACCCGCAGACCGGAGAAGCTATTACCATTGCTGCCAGAAAAGTTGTTAAGTTCAAACCTGGCAAATCGCTCAAAGAAGAAGTCGACAGCTGAACATCAATGCTTCTTCCCTATGTTTTTTCCAAGTCCATCCGGCATGCGCTCGATGGACTTTTTTTATCACTTACACGTTGAGACTGTATGGCTACCAAGGTCGTTCTTGATTTTGAAAAGCCCCTGTTCGAGCTTGAGGAAAAGCTTGATGAGATGAGGGTTTGCCTGAAAAAAAACGCCAGAGATCATAATACCGCAGAGACGGAAGGACTCAATAAAGAGATCGGAACGCTGGAGTCAAAAGTCGAGGGTCTTAAGCGTTCTATCTACGGGAATCTTACCCGTTGGCAGAAAGTGCAGCTTGCCCGCCATCCGGAGCGCCCCTATACGCTCGATTATATCTATATGATGATGCAGGATTTCGTCGAGATGTGCGGTGATCGTCACTTTGCAGACGACAAGGCCATTGTTGGCGGTTTTGCCAGGCTTGAAGATGCAGAAGCATCGTTTTCACAGACAGTGATGGTGATCGGTCATCAGAAGGGGCGTGATACCAAATCCAATCTTTACCGGAATTTCGGCATGGCACAGCCTGAAGGATATCGTAAGGCTCTGCGGCTCATGAAGCTTGCCGAGAAATTCGGGAAGCCTGTTGTTACCCTCATCGATACCCCCGGAGCGTTTCCCGGCATCGAGGCGGAGGAGCGGGGCCAGGCTGAAGCGATTGCCCGTAACCTGATTGAAATGGCTGCGCTCAAGGTTCCGGTGATCTGTGTGATCATCGGTGAGGGCGCAAGCGGGGGCGCTATCGGTATCGGGGTTGGTGACAGGATATTGATGGTCGAAAACGCCTGGTACTCTGTCATTTCACCAGAAAGCTGTTCCTCTATTCTCTGGCGAAGCTGGAAATACAAGGAGCAGGCCGCTGAAGCGCTCCAGCTGACAGCGGAGGATCTCCTTCAACAGGGCATTATCGACAGGATCATACCTGAGCCCCTGGGCGGTGCACATCGCAATCCCGAGTCCATGGCAATGACGCTGAAGTCGGTGCTGGTCGAAGAGCTCAAGGCACTGCTGGCAAAAGATCATGTTGATCTTGTCAATGAACGTGTCGAAAAGTTTTCCCGGATGGGGAGATGGAATGAGGATGAGTGAGACGGATAAGAGTGCATTGGTGCATAAAAAAAGCCGGCGGTAAGCCGGCTTTTTTTATTGCGTATCGTGCAGTTCGGATTATTTGATGGTCCAGGTGCTGTTGCCGGCGAGGAGCTCTTCGAGCGTGCCTTCGCCTTTTGCCTGTGCTGCCTTGATCTGCTTGTCGAGGGCATCTTCATAGACGAATCGGTCTTCGACGTAGAAGATACCGAACGGCCTTGGAAGGAAGTCTTCCGAAGCATCAGGATCGTCGTAGAACCTTGCCAGGATATTGGCTTTGACCATATCCTTTTCATCGTGTATCCAGAGATCGTCCCTGGAGACTGATGCGTCGTTCAGGTCAACTACGATCGGGTTGAAGCCATCGAGCTTGACACCCTTGTCCTTGTTTGTCCCGAAGATGAGCGGCTTGTCCTGCTCGAGGTAGATGGTGGTATCCTGCTTGCGCTCACGGTCGGTGAATACATCGAACGCTCCATCGTTGTAGATCGGGCAGTTCTGGTAGATCTCGACGACCGACGTCCCTTTGTGCTCTGCTGCACGTTTGAAGACCTCGCGCATGAATTTGCCGTCACGGTCCATCACCCTTGCGACAAACGTGCCGCCGGAACCCAGGGTCAGGGCAATGGTATTCATCGGGTAGTCGATGACGCCGTTGGGTGAGGTAACCGTTTTCAGGCCGACCTTCGAGGTTGGCGAGTACTGGCCTTTGGTCAGTCCGTAGATCTCGTTGTTGAAGAGGATGACGTTCAGGTCAAGGTTCCTCCTGACGGCATGGATATAGTGGTTGCCGCCAATGGAAAGCGCATCACCGTCACCGGTACCTACCCAGACGCTGAGTTCCGGACGTGCTGTTTTCAGGCCGGAAGCGACAGGAAGCGCCCTGCCGTGAATACCGTGTACGCCATAGGTGGAAATGTAATACGGCAGGCGCGAAGAACACCCGATACCTGAAACCACGACAACCTCTTCGGTTTTCAGTCCCAGTTCGGCCATCGCGCTTTTCAGCTGCTGCAATACAGCGTGGTCGCCGCAGCCCGGGCACCACTTCGGGGTCTGGTCAGACGTAAAGTCCTTTGCTGTCAATTTGGAAAGTGTATCGGTCATGTTTAGAGCTCCTTTAAGATATCAGTGATTTTTGCTTCGATTTCCATCTCGTTGAACGGCAGGCCCTGTACCTTGCTGAACCCGATCGGCTCGATCTGGAACTTGTCCCGGATCAGGTGGATCAGCTGGCCGCTGTTGTTTTCAGGCATGAGCACCCTCTTGTAGTTTCCGAGCACCTCGCCGAGGTTTTTCGGGAACGGATGGATATGGCGGAGATGTGCGTGCGCAACGTTGCAGCCGCCTTCGATTGCCTGTTCGACAGCGATTTTGATGGCGCCATAGGTGGAACCCCAGCCAAGGACAAGGAGGTCGCCTTTTTCAGGACCGTTATCGATCGAGAGGTCGGGAATGATGTCGGCAACCCTGTCCACTTTTTCACAGCGGAGCTTCGTCATGAGCTCATGGTTCTGCGGATCATGGGATACATGACCGGTTTCATGCTGTTTTTCAAGACCGCCGATACGGTGCTCGAGGCCTGGAGTTCCCGGGATTGCCCAGTCGCGAACGTTGCGTTCGTCGCGCTTGTATGGAAGGTAGGGCGGATCATCAGCTTTACGTTCTTTTGCAAATTTCGCAGTAATGGAAGCCAGTTCATCGGGTGACGGAACGAGCATTGGCTCGGAGCTCAGGGCCAGGTAGCCGTCAGTGAGGCAAATGACCGGCGTCATATATTCTACGGCGATCTTTGCCGCCTCATAGGCTGCATAGAAGCAGTCAACCGGAGATGTTGCGGCGATAACAGGAACCGGGGCGTCTCCATGGCGGCCGAACATGGCAATGAAAAGATCTGACTGTTCCGGCTTGGTTGGAAGACCGGTCGAAGGTCCGCCTCGCTGGACGTTGATCACAACAAGCGGGATTTCGAGAATCATCGCCAGACCGAGAGCTTCGGATTTCAGGGCCAGGCCGGGACCGGAAGTGTTTGTTGCTGCAAGGGCTCCTCCGTAGGACGCGCCGATGCTTGTCAGGACACCTGCCAGCTCGTCTTCAGCCTGGAATGTTTTGACGCCCCATTTCTTGAGACCGGAGAGTGTCTGCAGGATTTCGGATGCAGGAGTGATCGGGTAGGAGCCAAGGAACAGCTCGAGGCCCGCTTTTTTGGCTGCAGCCGTCAGGCCGATAGCCGAAGCTTCGTTGCCGGTAACCCTGCGGTAGACACCGGGTTTCTTTTTGGCAGGTCCGACTTCATAACGGCCGTGCTGCGAGAACATTTCGGTTTCATCGCCGAAATTGTAGCCGGCCTGAACAGCCTTGATGTTGGCGTCTGCAACATCCTGCTTGTTTTTGAATTTGCTTCTGAGCGTTTCGATCGTAGTGTCGATCGGGAGGCTGTAGAGCCAGTACAGGATCCCGAGCACGAACATGTTTTTGCACCTGTCGATGTTTTTCGTCGAGAGGCCGGTGTCAGCAAGCGCCTTGCGGACAAGGGAAACAACCGGGACTTCGAATACGGTGTAATCGCTGAGGGAACCGTCTTCAAGCGGGCTGTTGCCTTCGCCATAACCTGACAGGTTGAGGTTTTTGGCATCGAAACCGTCAGTACTGGCAATGATGATGCCGCCGTGGTGCAGGTTATTCAGGTTTGCCTTGAGCGCTGCGGCGTTCATGGCGATCATGACGTCAAACTTCGCACCGGGGGTATAGACCGCACTGCTGCCGAACTGCAGCTGGAAGCCGGATACACCTGAAATGGTTCCGGCAGGGGCACGGATTTCAGACGGGAAGTTCGGAAAGGTATTGAGGTCGGAACCGTATACGGCTACCGTATTGGCAAACTGGGTGCCTGTAAGCTGCATGCCGTCGCCGGAGTCACCGGCAAAAAGGACTGACACGCTCGTTTTTGATGTTACCATATCTTTCGTTTTTGAGATTGTTGTGTCACTCATTGTTGGTGTACTTCCTGTTCGAAAAAGTAAAACGCGAAAAATCCCCCTGCCAATGAATCGTTACCTTCATTTCTAAGCATGGTATTGACCGTGGTGATAAGAAAAAAACGGAGGGTAGGTCGCCTTATGCAGCTTCCTGCAAGGTTTTCCGCAAAGCTTAAAATATACTTCTAAAAAAAACCTGAAGCAAATTTTTCACTCTTCCGGGGTGCTGTTTTTCTCAATGACAATGTTGTTGGCTTCACAATATTCCTGCCACAATTTTTCGAGCTTTCCGGGGCAGTTTTCATCGAGATCGCAGATGTCGCATCGCTGAAGCCCGTACATCTGATCCATCCAGCAGCCATTGGCGCTTTTTTTGACGTCATTGACGTAATTGGGGTTTTCCATCATTTTCTGGGTGGATAACTCCATCAGATAGAGAATATCCTCTCTTTTTTTCGGATCTTCCATTCCCCAGCTCATAACGGTGCTCCTTTACATTGACAACAACGTTCGAAAAATTTTGTGCGGATAGCGTTAAAAATTAATATACGGCTTTTTCTGAAAGATCATACTGATTCTCAGGGACCAGGTTATCCCTGGTCCCGGGGGAGAGAAGTTTATTTTTCATGTTAAAAGTTATCGCGAAAGTAGCTATAATTATTATTAATTAACGATGCAATCACGGTCTGTACCGAATTTGGTCCGATGAGGCTTTTGGGTTTTGCGGGACACAGTGTGGAATCTTTTTCATCTACCTCCATTGTCATTATGCATATTTATAAGGATTTCAATTATCGTCTGCGGGAATACATTCTCAAGAAACACGGTTCTGTCAGTGCATTCTGCAGGGCGACAGGAATAAAGTATCCTGCTCAGATGACGCCGTATCTTAAAGGTTCGAGCGTGCCCGGAAAGAAAATGCTGGATAAGCTTGAAAAAGATGGCGCCGATATTGACTGGATTCTTCACGGGAATCGAAAGAGAGCCCTGGGCGGTATGGGGACGCGTCTGATGACATCGGGTTACAAGGTTGAAATGGAGCAGATTATGAGGCGAATGCGCCTCCTGAGCCGACAGATGGATGAAGCTCTCGCAGTGTCTTTTGATGCGTATGCTGTGCTGGAAAGTTCTCTTGTTTTTGAAGAGTTCACTGGTTCATTCGAGAAGTTTCTCGGTTATGAAGCCGGAAAATTGACCGGTTCGCACTTTCTGGACCATATTCATCCCGAAGATCGGAGAATTGTCAAAGAGTACTTTTCCACCGATCATGCAAGTGGTACCGCCAGCGATTTGTCCAGCAGGTTCAGAACGGCGGATGGTCGCTATATCAATGTCTCGTGGTGTTTTTACGTCAATCAGCTGATGCATAAAGAAAGCCGGGAGTATGTGATCCTTGCCGGCAGTATTGATTGAGATCGAAGTAGGCACTGCTTTTTTTGTCGTGCTGTGGCTTTGTGCCCTCTTGCTGCCTTCTGTGGCATGTCCTTTTTTTTGGCCCTTCTGACGTGATCCCCAAAATACCCGATCTCGTTGTGGTTCGTTTTACCCCGTATTCCTGATAATCATTTCCTCGATGAGATGCTCTCCGGCCTTTCCGGTTACCTGGATCGTATTTCTTTCGGCGGCATCAACTCCATAAGCTGCTACCCCAGGGCGTCAGTCCGGTAGACGTCGTCTCTGCAATGTTCATGAGTTCGCGCCTCTCGTGCGCACGAAGCTGCCGAAAAGGAGTCCTTGTCTGTGTGAAGAGGGATGTCGGATTCGATTCCGGCAATGATGCATAACGCAGCAATTGTGCTGTCGTCTGCCGAGGATTCATTTCGGAGTGTATCGATTGTGTTGTCCCGGCAGGTCATGGCTGACTGAAGATGTGTATGGTTGTTTGACGATTTATCTGGTTTTTTGTATGCCTCAGGCATCACGTTGCAAGAGAATGTATATGTTTCTTATGTTAAAAAAGCATGTATTTGAGATTGTTTTTGATATATCGAAAGTGTTTTGGTATAAGAAAAGATAATGGTCTGGAGAGTCGATTTGTTACTTGTCTGTGAGTACCTGCGTCATTATAAGATCTCTGCGATATGGCTTGTTTATGACGAAAAAGTCTATGACGGTTGATGAGAGTGCTGTTGTTAAATAGCTCTCTTTGCGTTCAGAGAGATGAGGAAAAATTTATTGAAAAAGCGTATTCTGTGAGTGAATTGTATGGAAATATCTGATTTTATTGGGGCTTCTTATGAGGTGTATGAGGAGGCTATGAGCGATGGCCGTCATCTTGTGACATTGCTGAGAAATGGAGAGAGAATTGATTCGCACCTGACCGTTTATCACGAGGATCTGGAAAAAATGATCGCTATTCTGGAGCGGGTTATGAACAATCAACCTGAATGCGATTATGCATCATGCGTGAGAAGGTGATTGTTTTCGGAAAGTTGTTCTCCGTTGGTATTGTGCCTTGGAATATATTTTTTGTATAGCATTTATATTTCCTTTATGCCAAAAAAATGATCTTCTGCTATCCCTGCTTGCATTGTGTTCTGTGTTTCTTATTATAACACCAATACGAATTTCTCACGCCCGTGAGAAATGTGGTGGATAGTTGGGGAGCTATCCGCGTGAACGCCATCTGATCATTTCTGATGAGGTGGCGTTCAGTTTTTATTGACGATCCGTATCAGGCTGATGATTCTCGGTAGAGTGATCCGTTACAGATTATCCAGGGCATCAAGAAGTTCTGTTTTCGCGAAGGGTTTTTTGAGTGTGCAGTCTGCCCCGATGGTATGCGCCAGTTGCAGGTAATTTTCGGGACCTATTTTTCCTCCGCCTGAAATTGCGATGATTCGTATTCGGGGGAACCTGTTTTTGATGATCCGTATGGTTTCAATGCCTTCCTGCTCCGGCATGATAATGTCTGTGATGACAATATCGATATCCGGGTTTTCTTCAAGGATTGAAAGTGCGCTTTTTCCGTCATCAGCGGCAACGGTATTGTATCCGTCCTGTACAAGAATGGCGGATATGAATTTTCTGATAGCGGCATCATCGTCAATGATCAGGATCTTCATGGTTATTGCGGTTTTGAGTGGGGTTTGATAAGGTTCTGTATCGTACCTAAAAGTGTAGAGATGTTTACCGGTTTTCGAAGTATGGCATTGATCCCGCTTTCATGAAGCGACTGCAGGGTATCGCCGTCTCCTCCATGACCTGTTATCAGAAGAACCGGAAGAGCCGGTCTGATGCGCTTAGCCTTTCTGGCAAGAGTAGTGCCTGTCATTTCAGGCATCGTCAGGTCTGTGATCAGGAGATCAATAGTGTCATGCTTGTTTTGTATGATCTCAAGAGCATCAGGTGCTGATGTTGTTGTTTCTACATGGTAGCCTGAATCACGCAGTATGGATTCCATCATTCTGATATTTGCGCTTTCATCATCGACAATAACGATGAAGCCGCTGCCTTGTAAGCCTGTTGTCGAGGGTTTGATCTTCCTGCTATGCTTTTCAGGAGACTGTATTTCAGGCAGGTAGATACTGAATGAAGAGCCTTTGCCGGGAGTGCTTTCGACGGTAATTGTTCCCTTATGCCGGGAGATGATGCCGTGAACGACTGATAGCCCCAGGCCGGTTCCCTTGTTGACCGGCTTTGTCGTGAAAAACGGTTCAAATACCCTTTCTGTGGTCTGGCGACTCATTCCTGTACCTGTGTCGCTTACGGTGAGTCTCACATAATGGCCTGTTTTGAGCGAGGGATGGGTTTTGATGAGTTCGTCTGACGGTACGATGGATTGGAGATGAATTGACAAGGTGCCCCCTTTGTCCTCCATTGCCTGGAATGCATTGGTGCAGAGATTAACCATGACCTGATGCATCTGTGATGCATCGGCCAGCACATAGCCTGTTTTGCTGTCGATAGTTGTGGTGATCTCTATGGTAGACGGAATGGATGGCCTGAGCAGCTTCAGCGCTTCGGTCAGCACTGTTGAAAGATTGACCGATGTCTGGTTGGATTCGTCGGTGCGACTGAAGGCAAGAATCTGTTCGACCAGATGTTTGGCTCTTTCGGAAGCTTGACATATTTCATCGATATACTCACGAAGTGTACCGTCAGGTTCTACAATCTGCTGGAGCAGTTCAGCATAGCCCATGATCGGGGTGAGGATATTGTTGAAATCGTGAGCAATGCCTCCGGCGAGGGTTCCTATCGTCTCGAGTCTCTGTGCCTGACGGAGCTGCATTTCCAGTTCCTGTTTTTCAGATTCAAAGAGTACCCTGTCGGAGACGTCGAAAATGATTCCGTCGGTGCCGCTGCATACTCCGTCATTGCATACAATGGGAGATTTGCGGTCTTCAATCCATTTTTGTGTTTCATTTCTCGTCAGTATTCTGTAGGTGAGCACGATAGCTTTCTTGTCAAACCGGAGCTTGCGACACGACTGGCGGTAGACCTCTCTGTCATCCGGATGCATGACAGACAGCCATCCGTCAGGCATAGCCTGAATCTCTTCGCTGCTGTAACCGGTGATCTGACGGGTCTTGGGGGAGAGCAGAAAATCGATCTCGCCGTTCTGCCCTGTTGTATAGACAATTCCGGGGATATTGTCCAGAAGATTGCGGTATTTCTGGATGATCCTTTTTTTGAGTTCGCTTTCCTGTCGCTCATTTTCGATCTCCTTATGTTTTGTCAGATCGAAAATGACCCCCCTGAAACCAATGATGCGCTGCTCGATTGTGATTGGCGTTGCATAAAGAATCGCCGGAAAGGTCTGGCCCGATTTTTTCAGGGCATTGAATTCTCTTACCTCGAGACCGCTTCCCTCCAGAAGGTTATTTCTGTGCTCTCTGAGCCGCTGATGGTCTTTTTCCTGACACAGATCGAATGCGTTCAGCCCTGATGCAAGATCTCGTTCATGATAGCCGAAGATTTCCAGAGCGGTTTTGTTGGCGTAGGTGAGTTGTGTTTCCAGATCACATTCAAAAAGCGGCTGCGGCAGCATTTCGGTCAGTTCCCGGAACCGCTGCTCACTTTCACGCAAGGCTTTTTCTGCTTTCAGGCGCTCGGTGATATCACGGCTTATCCCGAAAAGTACAGGCTTGTGGTTCCAGATCCCCCGGGTGATCTTTGTTTCGACAGGGATTCGCCTGCCGTTTTTTTTCAGCAGAGGGACCATGCAGATATCTGCTGTTCCTGCAAGCATGTTCCTGATGTTTGATGCCGCTGTTTCCTGCATATCAGCCGGATGGAAATCTGTTACCGGCCGTCCGGACATCTCCTGCTCGCGGTAACCGAGGTTGTGCTGTACGATGTCATTGGTCAGAATAACCCGGCCATTATTGTCAACAATAAAGAGATAGTCATCTATGGTATTGAAGAGCGTTTCGAGATTGTTTTTCGCATTTGCTATTTCCTCTTCATTGCGGGCCTGAAGGATTGCTGCGCCGATGTGTGAACTGATGGTTTCAAGGGCTTTCTGGGCTGATTCCGGGCAGTGCTCAAGACGATGTGATCCGATGTTGAGGCAGGCGATGACATGGCCTTTGTATTGAACCGGAATAACAGCAAGTGCTTTAAGCCCCTCCTTGCGGCTGAGGCTGTCGTCAGGATAATCCTCGCTGCTGATGCTCGTATAAACCGCTTTCCCTTTTAATGCCAGCTGCTGCTGAGGCGAGTCTCTGTCGTATGATCGGGTGTGCTGCAGAAACGTTTCCGGCAGGCCTTTGTGGACGGCCAGTTCTAAACTGCTGTCAGAAGGATTGAGCAGATAAATGCCTCCGCAATCCATATCCGATATGGCTATTGCCGTTTCGAGACACGTGTCGAGCGTCTCCTGGAGCGACTCGGATGCGCTGAGCTTCAGTGCAAGATCGAGTTCTGCTTCGAGCAGTTTTTCTGCCTGTTTTCGCATCAGTGCGTTGGAGATGATCCCTCCGGCAAGTTGAAGCACGGCAATTGTTTCCGGATGCCAGTCCCGATGATCCTCGACGGCGTCAAAACCGATATAACCGAATGCCCTGCTTTCAGTCACGAGAGGTATGACGATAATTGATTTGATTCCCTGATTTTCAAGGATTTCTTTTTCCGCAGCAGCTTCGGTCGGCAGCAAGGCGATATCTGCAAGGTTGATGACCTTTTTATTTGTGATGTTCTCCATCCACCACGGGAAGATACTGGTGGGAAGTTCTTTCAATGAATCGATTTCTGGGCTGATCCCTTCGTTGCACCACTCATGGGTGTTATCCATGAGGTTGTTGTTATCATAAAACTGAAAGATATAGCTTCGGTCAGCACGGACATGTTCACCGATAATCTTCAGGATGTGATTGATCGCCGGATCGATTTCCGCAATGGCAAGATTGATGAGGCTGTTGGAGATGGTGGCGATCAGGTGTTCGAATTCCAGTCGTTTCTTGAGGTAGGTTTCGGATTCTTTTTTTGAAGAGTAATCGAGAATATAGCCTTCGAAGTGGGTTATGCGCCCATCCTCGTTGCGATGAATGACGGTATGGTCATAGATCCAGACTGCTGATCCGTCGGCTTTCAGAATCCGGTATTCCTGTTCAAACGAAGAGATATTCTGGCGACTGTAAAGGAGAACCTCCTCGACAATAAATGACAGGTCTTCAGGATGGATGATGTCCTTGTAGGAAATCTTTCCCTGGATCAGATCAGATGGTCTGTAGCCTAATATCTGTAAGACGTTCGGCGAGACATAGTCCACAGGCCAGCCGGGGGCGTTCTGCCATCTGAAGACGCAGACAGGGCCGCTGATAAATAATTGCCGTTCGAGGGCCAGGCGCTCTTCGATATGTTTTCGATGTGTTATATCCTGATGAGATCCGATCATGCGCAGTGGGCGGCCCTGTTCGTCCCATTCAAAAACCTTTCCTCTGTCGAGCACCCAGACCCAGCGACCGTCTTTATGTCTCATTCTGAGCTCCAGTTCGTAATACGGTCTGGAACCCGAAAAGTGTTCCTGGAGCAGCGTGTTTGATCGTACCATATCCTCGGGGTGACAGAGTCGTGTCCAGATGTCTATAGTAACGGGCTCGAGTTCTTCAAGGCTGTAGCCGGTGATGGCAGCCCATCGTTCATTGATGCCGAGTTGGCCGGTCTGAATGTTCCAGTCCCAGTATCCTGCGTTGGTGCCTTCAACAACCTTGCTGAGCAACTGATTGTCATTGATGAGGCGTTCTTTTTCAGCGGCAACCAGCAGCAGTTCCTGTCTGGTTGTATCAAGTTCGCGTTGTAACGCTGCGATCGTCTGGTTATCGGTCTCTTTCATGACGGAATCATCCGTTTGCTGACGTCGGCGGTTGGTATGTTCGCCGGTCATCGTCGTTCTTTTTTCCTTGTTGTCTCAGCGTTCCCGGTACTCAGGGGTTGTATATGTCGAAACCGTGTCGAGGACGGTGATCGGGGTTCCCTCCCTGCCGGCGTAAAACATGATAAGCTCCACAGGTTCACTGCCTTCGTTTTTGCCGTAGTGCCATGTATCGACTACTTCGACTATCGGGTCTCCGGCCTTGATATGAAGAATCTGTTCATCCTCGGTGACAACGGTCAGTTTTCCGGCGATCATGACCCCTGCATTGATAACCGGATGGATATGAAGCGGAAGCGTAACGCCCGGAGGGATGGTGATTCTTAAAATGGTAATTTCCGGAGTTCCCTCAAGGTAGCCCGGAAGCTTGTTGCCGTTCCAGCTTGTTGTCGTTTTGGCTATGACATCGACTTCGGTGTCTGTTCCCGCACTGTGTGCAGACGCATGGTTGACTGACAACAGCACGACAAGAAGAGGGAGAAGTAGTTTTTTCATGGTATTGACCCTGATCAGTTCATGAACGATAGTGCAGGTGGTATTGAATGGTTTGGTTGTGAGGTGATCGGGAGTTTTTATCTTTCTTCAGCCGGGGACAGGCGAATGCTGCTGTAAAGGTGTAAAGTAGAGTATTCAGATGTAATATGTATGCTGTTGCGTCAGTTGCCGGTTTTTTTAGGGCTATTTTGTATATGTCATATATGTGTCATATATGAGGTTTCTGAGTCGCTCTGCCATTGCTCCAATTGCAGAATGCGATTATCGCTGGAACTACTAAAAGGAAAATCCGGTAGACTTGTCAATCTGCAGGATAGCAGGAGTATTTTTGCAAACACATCAACCCCACGACTATGGACGCAAAACAGATAATTCTCGATCTGCTGAAGAAAGAGGGGACTCCGATGAGCGCGGGTCAGATTGCTGACGCATCCGGTCTCGATCGAAAAGAGGTCGACAAGGCCATGAAGGAGCTCAAAGCCGAAGCGGCGATTGTATCGCCGAAACGGTGTTACTGGGAGCCGAAGCAGTAGCTAACGGTATCCTGAGGGTCTTGCCGGGGAAATCCCCGGCTTTTTTGTTACATTACGCAAAAGAATTTCAGTACTGTCCGGGGGGCCGCCTCAGATATGTGCTATATCCTTTCAAGGTAAGTGTTTACAAGTTTCTAAAATGCTACAGGCATGAAATCCAGAGATATACGTCAGTCCTTTCTTGATTTTTTTTCCGCGAAAGGCCATACCATTGTTCGTTCAGCACCGGTCATTCCGGCTGAGGACCCTACCCTCCTGTTCACCAATGCAGGCATGAACCAGTTCAAGGATGTCTTTCTCGACAAGGGCTCCAGAGCATACAGCCGTGCGGCCGATACGCAGAAGTGCATCCGTGCATCCGGCAAGCATAACGATCTCGAGGACGTGGGACGTGATACCTATCACCATACCTTTTTCGAAATGCTCGGCAACTGGTCGTTCGGAGACTATTATAAAAAAGAGGCCATTGCATGGGCGTGGGAGCTGCTGACAGAAGTCTGGAAGCTTCCGAAAGACCGCTTGTACGCCACGGTCTACAAGGATGACGAGGAGAGTCTTCTCATCTGGCAGCAGCAGACCGACATCGATCCGGACCATATCATGAAGTTCGGCGATAAAGACAACTTCTGGGAGATGGGTGAGAGCGGTCCGTGCGGGCCCTGCTCGGAGATTCACATTGACCTGACCGACGACAAGACCGGCGGGCCGCTCGTCAATGCCGGTGATTACCGGGTGATAGAGCTCTGGAACCTGGTGTTTATCCAGTACAACCGCATGACCGACGGTTCCCTCGAGCCTCTTCCGAAAAAACATGTCGATACCGGAATGGGTTTCGAACGTGTATCGGCCGTGCTTCAGGGCAAAAGCTCCAACTACGACACCGATATTTTCCATCCTCTGTTCGAGGCGATTACCGAAATTACCGGAGTGCCGTACCAGGCATCGCTCAAGGGAGAACAGGATATCGCTATGCGGGTGATTGCCGATCACGCCAGAGCCCTGACCTTCGCCATTACCGATGGGGCCATGCCGGGAAATGAAGGCCGCGGTTATGTGCTGCGAAGGATTCTTCGCCGTGCATTGCGCTATGCCAGGAAGCTCGACAGCCGTAAGCCGATGATCTACAAACTTGTCGGCGTGATTGCCCAGACGATGGGCGATGTTTTTCCTGAGTTGAAGAAGCAGCAGGAAACCGTGCAGAAAATCGTGAAATCCGAAGAGGAGAGCTTCCTTTCCACCCTTGACCGGGGAATGGAGATTTTTGCCGATATCATCAGCGCAGTCAAAGCAGATAACCGCCTGGTGATCAAAGGCGAAGATGCCTTCAGGCTCTACGATACCTATGGTTTTCCGCTTGATCTTACCCGCCTGATGGGTGCTGAAGAGGGGCTGGCTATCGATGAAGAGGGCTTCGAGCTCTGCATGAAAGAGCAGAAAACCCGCGCCAGGATGGATCGTAAGGAAAAGCAGCTTGCCGCCGGTGACGACGGAGAGTGGCTCTGGCTGGAAAAACCTGCGCCAACGGTCTTTGTCGGCTATGAAACCCTTGAAGCCGATGCCCGTGTCATCGGGGTCAAGGTGGTCGGAGACCAGCTCCAGCTCGTGCTCGACAGGACACCGTTCTATGCCGAGAGCGGCGGACAGACCGGCGACAGAGGAGTGATAGAGGCTGAAGGGTATATCGTCGAGGTTGTTGATACTCAGAAGGATGGTGACATGATCGTTCATGTTGCCGGAACGGTCGTCGATCGCGGCACCGGCAGGAAGTCCGAGCCGGCAAAGCTTGATTTCACCACTCCGGTTGCCGTTCAGGCAGTGGTCGATCGGGAAACCAGGGAGGCCACCGAATGCAACCACACTGCAACCCATCTTCTGCATGCAGCCCTGCGGGATGTGCTCGGCAGCCATGTGCAGCAGAAAGGGTCGCTGGTCGGTCCCGACAGACTGCGTTTCGACTTCAGTCACTTCGAGAAGGTTTCCCCGCGTGAGGTCCAGCTCGTCGAAGCAGAAGTGAACGAGCGGATCCGCGGGGCAGGAGAACTGATCAAGCATGCCGACGTTCCCTACGAAGATGCTCTGGAAAAAGGAGCGCTTGCGTTTTTCGGCGACAAGTACGCTGACCTCGTGCGGGTTGTTGAAGTTCCAGGCGTATCGATTGAGCTCTGCGGCGGAACGCATGTCAGCAATGTCGGCCGGATAGGTCTGTTCAAGATTATCAGCGAATCGTCGGTTGCCGCAGGTATCCGCCGTATCGAAGCCATTACCGGCAAGGCTGCCGAAGAACTGCTCTGGAACGAGTACCAGGAGCTTCAGCAGATCCGTCAGCTTCTCAAGGCTCATCAGGATGAACGGGTCGCTCCGAAAGTGCAGGAACTGCTTGAAGAGAAAAAAACGCTCGGAAAACAGATTCAGGATATGCAGCTCTCCGTGCTGCTCGAAAAAGCTTTGCAACAGCTCGATGCCTCCGAAGAGATCAACGGCTGCAGAATTTTTACTATGAACGTTCAGAATGCCGGCGCAGACGATCTGAAAGCCATCGGGCAGTACCTGCATGACCGTATCGGCTGCGGCGCAGGGCTGCTTGCATCGGAATCGGAGGGGAAGGTTTCCCTTGTCGCGTTCGCGGGTACGGATGCCGTAAAGAAATGTGGCGTCAATGCAGGGGATCTTGTCAGAAAAGCCGCTCAGGAGGTACAGGGCGGCGGAGGCGGCAAACCCGGTTTTGCCACAGCCGGCGGGAGGAACCCTGCCGGTCTGTCGAAAGCTTTTGAAACATTCACAGCTTCGTTGAAAGCTGTGCTGCAATGATGGATGAGGGGATGGCTTATGCTGGTACTTGACTGTTTTTTCGGACGCTGCGAAAAACCCTCCTGTGACGGGTGCCTTTTCACACCCGTCCGTTCGCTGCGCCTGCTGTTGAAATCGCGCTCGATGAGGTCGTTCGAAGAGGATTCCGTCGCAACGGAAGAGGCCTGGAAAAAAGAGGTGGCGAGCGTTCTTGGCAACAAGGCGGCGGAGTCGAAGCCGTCGTCGGTAAAACGCAAAAAGCGGCTGCTTGTACCGAGGGAAGACATTCCCTGGTTCCCCACCATCAATCCCGATCTCTGCAACGGCTGCGCCGACTGCAAGGTACTCTGTAAGCCCGGCGTCTTCGAGCCCGGCCCTCCCGATCCCGAAGGCATCCACCGCCCGAAGTACCTCGTCGCCCATCCCTACCAGTGCATCGTTTTGTGCGACCGCTGCGTGCCCATCTGCACCTCCGGAGCGATCAAACTGCCTCCGAAAGAGGATTTCGAGAAGTTCGTCGAGTACGTGGATTGAAGATGTAGTGACGAGTGACTGCGGCCTTCGGCCAGTGACAAGTAACGAGTGACGGGAAGAAAGTCGGCAGTATTCAGTATACAGTCAGCTGCTGTAGGGGCAGGCCCCTGTGCCTGCCCGCTATTAAGGGAGTTTTTTTATTCCTCTATCCATTGAGGGATTCTACACGACCACTTCTTCCAGTTTTTTCCTGATCCGGTTTCGCTCGTCGCTTCCAACCGTCGACAGGCGAAGTATCGGGAGCCCGCACTTGGCCAACACAGCGTCCTTCAGAGCATCACGTTCAGCTTGACGGGTTCCTTCGCGATGGAATGCATATCCATCGACCTCAATGACAAGTACCGGACTTTTGTCGACTTTACGGTAAATCACAAAATCGGTTTGAGTCCATGGATGGGTAGCATAGGAGGATTCTTCGGTGGTTAAGTCCTCTGTATCCCGGATGAGCATTGACAGCGGAAATTGAAAAACGACACTGAAACCTCGATACGCATTCTCTTGCAGTACCTCTTCTATGAGGCTGTAGATAAGGTTCTCAGAATCGTATTTCGAAACACGTTTCCGCTTTTTCAATACCTTGAAACGCACTTCCGAATAGTCTTTATAGAGAAGATCAAAGATAGATCGAACCGTACCGGGAATAACCTCGCAATTGCTGTAGCGGATGTAACGGACAAGATCTGCGACATTGCCATTACCCTCCGCGATCTCCTTTGAAACGACCAGTCGGAGCTTCTCCTGCGCACGGGAAACTGCAACGTTCAGCAGATTCGCGTTATCGACGAATTCATTGGCTTCGTTCGAGACGGTTGTTATGATTATAGCGCGCTTTTCTCTGCCCTGATACTTATGTACCGTATCGATTTTGATCTCCCTCGATCCCAGAGAGGCCTGCATCCGGTTCGTCTGTGCTCTGAATGGCGAAACAATCCCTATGTCAGCGGGCTTGATCGAGCGCAGTTCAGGTAAAACATTCTGTGTGATTTCGTCAATCTGGCGCTGATTAATGGTTCCACGCGCATGGCGACCCTCGACGGTCATATAGGCTTTAAGAACGTCCGACTCGCCCTGATCGCGAGTCATGACAAGGAGTTCGTTCCCATAGAACTTCTGGTTGCAGAACTGAATGATCTTTGGATGACATCGATAATGCTCTCGCAACAGTGTTTCCGGAATTTCAGGGAACGCAGTACGGATGGAAGACAGTAAACTGTGTCGTTCGAACCGGGTATGGTCCGGGAGATCGTATTGTAAAGCAACCTCTTTCGCTCGCTTTTCATCCTGCTCCGTCAATACATTTGGCAGCTGCATAGGATCGCCTACGATGACAAGCTGCTTTGCGCAACCCATCGCAAGAACACCGCTGAGCAAATCGACCTGACTCGCTTCGTCTACGATGACGCAATCGAACAAATGGCCATTTTTGAGCGACGTAATGAGGGAAAACGTTGTACTGAGTATGACAGGATATTCATTGAGAAATTTTTCCGGCCGATTTCTGAGATCTCCAAGAGTGAATAGTTTTCTCTTCCGGTTGTTGTACTTTTCTGCAAGGCGGTGCTTCAGGAGTTGCATCGAAAGCTCAGTCAGCCGTTTCAGGCGATCGTCAAAACGGAATCCAGCGAGCGATACCTCAAGCGTTTTTTGTCTGTTTTCCATATCGGCCAGCTTGCGTAGGTAATAGGCCTTTTGCAACAGGGGAATGCGTTCCTCGATGCTTATTTCGAAAAAGCCTCTCCCTGACATACCAAACCGGAGCAGAAGGCCGATCTTTGCCAGAAAACCGATACGCTCGCTCGAAACGCTTGTGGGAGGCCAGGGAGATGTCGCATTTGTTTTTAAAAGACGCTTCATTTCCTGTTCAGAAACCAGCCAGGCTTTCAACAGCTTTTTCGCGGATAATTTAGCTTGAAACGTCGGATCTGTGACCCTCAAGTCGCGGCTCTGCGTTTCCGTATAGTATTTTTCAAAGTGAGCCATTTCAAGCCGAAGCGCATCAATCTGCTGAATTATGGCAGCCAACTCGTTTTTCTTTTCAAACGCATTATCAAGCTCTTTATTCAGAAGGATAATCTCCTTACGCACAGAAGCTTCCTGATCTTTCTGGAGTGTCGGCATCAGAATCGCTTCAGCTGTCTGCCCCTCGATGAACGCCTTTTTGTTTTCAGCGCTTCCGAGAGATGCTGCCATGAAATCCAGTTCATAGCTCTTAAGCTTTTCAAGCACATTAGCTGTAGCCGAGTTGTTGTTGGAGACCACAGCTACCCGTTTCTTGAGAAGCAGCATGTTGCCTATCAAGTTCAGAATGGTTTGGGTCTTGCCAGTGCCCGGCGGTCCCTGAACCAGAGAGACGGGATGCTCAATCGCCCTTTTTACCGCTATTTTCTGGCTCATATTACAGCCAAACGGGAAAATAAGGTCCGGAGAAATCTTGCCTGAATCAAGAGGACGAGCCTGCAAAAAGCAGGAAAGGATACTTCGACCCGAAACGATATTCAGGTGCCGGTATTTCATCGCTATCAGCGACTCGTCGTCATTCGTCCGGAGAGGAGAGGTTTCAGCGAGTTCCTGAAAATAGGCGAAAACATCAGGGTTACGCCCGTTGGACGACTTCATCGGTTGCACAGAAAGCTCTGAAAACAGGCAGCACTTGCTATAGCCACTCCTGCTGAAAACTTTCACCCAAGTATCAAAATGAAGGATTTCTACGATGTCGAAGAGCAAATCTCCATCAACTGACACCCGGCAATTCTCAGTTGGTATGCGCCGAGGATTTGTAAGCCATGCAACATTATCTCTGGCATAGAAATACGACTTTCCGCCTTTGAACGTTACGGCCATACGATCGGCAGCTTGCGCGATTCGCAAAATTTGATCCGTACGATCCTTTCCTTTGATGATGATGAGGTTTTGCCTTGGGTTCATACTTATCAGTCTGTCTTTTACTGTCAGGGCAATGCTTATAGATTGTTACGAAAACCGATTACTGCAGTGGGCGGTGCTCGAAATATTCATATACGACGTGTGGATTGGGTCTAAGAAGGCCCCGTCCGCATTGCCCTCAGGCTTCTGTCGACAATAAATAGAGATTTCCTTAAATATCTCAAACTGTCAGCATCGGGGCCATGTATGAATGGCGTTAAAAGTGGTAATGCTGTTTCGATCAGCATCGGTGAGAGATGCCCTGCATATGGCTGTTCACGCAACAAGACAATATTCTATCCTGTCGGTTTGGAATTTTGGCTATTCCGGTGTGCTTTAATGCACAGAAATACGTAAAAATGTATGCAATTAGCTACATTAAAAAGAGCTATACGCATAGAAAAAAAGGATTAAACGCTGATGGTCAACAATAACGGTAACAGGAAATCCCTGGAATCGTGGATCTGGGAGGCTGCCTGTTCGATTCGTGGTGCCAAGGATGCGCCCAAATACAAGGACTACATTCTCCCGCTTATTTTTACCAAGCGCCTCTGCGATGTCTTCGACGACGAGCTGAACCGCATTGCCGCCGAGGTTGGTTCGCGCAAGAAGGCATTCCAGCTCACGAGAGCTGACCACAAGCTGGTTCGTTTCTATCTTCCGCTTATCCCCGACGATCCCGAGCAGCCAGTCTGGTCGGTTATCCGCAAGCTCTCCGACAGGATCGGCGAAGGTGTTACCACATACATGCGGGCTATCGCGAGAGAAAATCCGCTCCTGCAGGGCATCATCGACCGCGTGGATTTCAATGCCACTACTCACGGTCAGCGTGATCTCGACGATGACCGCCTGTCGAATCTGATCGAGGCGATCAGTACCAAGCGGCTCGGGCTGGACGATGTCGAAGCAGACATCATCGGCAAGAGCTACGAGTACCTGATCCGCAAATTCGCAGAAGGTGGCGGTCAAAGTGCAGGGGAGTTCTACACGCCGCCCGAGGTCGGAACCATCATGTCGCGCGTCCTTCAGCCAGAACCCGGTATGGAAATCTACGACCCCACCTGCGGTTCAGGCGGCCTCCTCGTGAAATGCGAGATCGCCATGGAGGAACAACGAAGGGAGATAAAGGAGGGCGGACATTCCTGTCCGCCATTACATTCTGA